>Ga0065711_1006480_pt1 | contig 26747 bp, 14 predicted proteins | sample Hoacrofraction12_FD_59098 | JGI IMG/M metagenome (GOLD analysis project Ga0065711, IMG submission 59098) | Hoatzin crop microbial communities from Cojedes, Venezuela - Epithelial fraction 12 v2 (version 2) | ecosystem: Host-associated > Birds > Digestive system > Esophagus > Crop | place... | reverse complement strand
CCTCATGGGGGCCGGCTCGGCAGCGTTGCTGAGAGGAGTGGAAGACAGCTTGCACTGCTTGGCCACAGCCTGTGACCCCTCGGTGGTCATCAACTTCTGCACGGGTGAAGTATGGCTGCCTGCCTTGTGTGGGGAGGCCATGTTGTGCCGCGCTCCGCCGCACCGCACACCTCTGAGGGCTCACTAAAAACGACCGCCTGCTCTTCTCCTTCAGCAGTTCCCTTCCCTTAGGGGGAAAAAAAAGGGAGGTCTGTGAAGTAAATACCAGGGTAAATATTTATCTGTGTGAATAAGTGAACTCCACACCCTCATTAGCAGCCAGCAAGGTGTGCTTACTCAAAGGCTGAGGCGGCTCGCTGCCGTGTGGCAGCCTAACCTTGAGGGAATTAAAAAAATTCCTTTTTTGTGTATGTGGATAGCGGATAAAAGGACAGGAAGACAGTGACAAGGTCAGCGCTGGCCGGACAGCTGGCTCCTGGCTTGGGGGCTCCTGTGGCGTGGGTGCTCGTGCCGCCGCCTCAGCAGCCTGGGTCCCGCCGAGCGTCCCGCCGTGGTCCTGCGGCGGGCGCGGGGATGTGTCTCGGGTGAGCGGCCCTCGGGAAGGAGCTGCTTCTGCGCACCCAATCTTCCATTTCGACCTCCCAGTTTGCGTGAGGCGTTAGGGAGGGGAAGCGAGTGGCAGCCCTGGCCGGGCAGCATGCAGGCCTCTCGGGCAGGCGGCAGCTGCGGCTCGCCCAGAGCAGGTAGCTTCGAACTCAAGCAGCTGCAGTGGCTTCAGCCGTCTGCCATGCTGTACTGCGTGCGTGTGTGTGTGTGTGTGCATGCGTGCGTGCGCGTGCGTGTGCGTGTGTAAAACATGTAGCTGCCTTTCACAACTAAGGTGTCCGCCCCCCTTATTTTTACTACTGTCGTAGTAAAAATGAAATACTTCAATGCATATTTCCGTCTTTAAACAGCTGCTATCAAAGCAGCCTCTCTTGAGTGTAAATTGGGTAATTAATTGCAGCGTTCTAACTGTGTCAACCATAAATATATGAGTTAAGACTTTAAAAAACCAACCAACCAGACAACCCCCACCATAAATCAGATCAGAGATGAAATGTGGTGCCTTTGTGTACAGCGGCGAAGTGTGTTACTGCAAGTGCAACCAACGTCACTGAGCAGCTCGTCTTTGTTTGCTGATTCATGCCGTGCGGTTTGGTGCAACTACAGCATCCTGCGTAGAAAAACTTAAACTTCTGGCCTAAAATGTGATGGTCAACAGGAAAGTTGGTTAAAAAAAACAGTATTTAATGCATAGATTTCTATGTGTATTTAGTTGGAGAAAGGAATAACCTTGCTACAGTGCACTTTGAGAAAGTGAGCAACGCAGTGTATCTGCTTCAGAATTTCAAAGCATTCAGTTTAGAATTCAGGATGTTGCAACCCTCAGGAAAGAGGGAGGATGAACTGGAAATTTTAAAATTGTAAGTGCTTAATACAATCTTTTGCAGGCTTGCAAGGATTTTACGGTAGAAAATAAAGTGTAATGTTTAGGTGTTTATCTTCAGAACAAAATTCAAAAGGACAGCAATTTTTCTGGCTATAACTTGCAACTTTGTTACTAGTGAGTGGAGTTTTGTGTTAAGACAATTCCATTGACTTCAGCAAGAGTTTCTGTGACCGTCTGTAAAAAATATAGCAGTGTCTCAGACTTGAGCTTGAGGCATATCTTGAATTTCAGAAGTGAGTGTGTCATGATGGACTTACCTTGGAGGTTTGTCTAGAAATCCAGCAGAAAAAGGTGCAAGAAATACATGCTTTTCTCAATGCACATGTTCTACTTTATATTCTGCAGCTTAGAAAATAATCTTGACTAAAGTCTTGGTACAAGACTGAGGATTTTGCTAAATAAGAGTTAAAGACAGCATTAGTAATTAAAACTAAATGTGGCTTTGGATACTTTTAGCGGCGTAATGTATTCTGCGGATTTAAAACTTGATTCCTACTTTCATCATTAAACCTAATATACGTTTATAAAAAGTTTTCTGAGGAATGTGGGTTGGCTGGCAAGCAAGCTTGCAGAAATAAGAAACTGGTGCAGTGGAGAATTAACACATGCTTTTTTCATATGAAATTTCTAACCTCATTCTTGAGGGCTTTTAGCAACTTTGCAGTGGTAACAAGTAGGAAAAGGCCTGAGATAAAGCTGTAGAAAGAATGAATTTTATTTTTTTTTTTGGCCATACGTGCTGATGCTTGCTTTATTTGAAGGAGGTAAAGGCTTTGTACTAACAGTAGGGTATTTCAGGTGAGGTTTTGGGGGATAACTTATAAAAAAAAATTAAGTATCCTATAGTGATATGCTTTTCTATAGGAACTTCTCTATCTTACTTTAACTGTGATTGTTTTACACACAGGTACATACATCCAATTACTCATTTCTTGCTAAAGGTAAAAATAAATTCCTAATTCAACAGTGAAGAACTGTCATTCCCTTTTGTCATAGGGGATATTGGTGCTGATAGGCAGTTTAATCAGTTTTTTGAAAAGGCTTGTTTGATGTCAGTAGTGGCAACTTTTTTTTTTCTACTTGTATTTAATTAGCCTTTTATAACTAAGACTAAAGCAAGGATTATGACATAACATGTTCCTTCAGGAAGATCTTAGCTATCAAATCAGATCTGGGCTAGAATTTAGCTTGGGTGATACAGATCAGGATAGAAATTTTCAGTTTGACCAGGGAAAATATTTATCAGCAAACAAAACTTTAGTTTTGTATGCTTCTTGATTAAATATTTGCCTCCAATGACATTTAGCATCGAAAAGAATATTTATAAATGGGAAAAATGCCCTCACCAATGCCCCCAAATTTGTAAACTTCGTTGCTTTCAGACTCTTAAATTGCTTTGGATACATTTATGTTTAATGTTAAGACTAGTAGAGAATTTGCGTAGGTGTTGTTTCACAGTGGGGACTTGCCAGTTGGTGGAGGCGTTGGTGGTAAAGGTGGCCGTGTGGTGGTGGCTCTGCAGCGTTTCCGCAGGGTTGAGATAGAGTCCTCCTTGGGCTGGGTGCCGCTCACCCGAAGGTGTCACGGGCAGAGGCTTTGGCCTCCGCTTCACTGGTGGTGGTTGCCGGCACGGGGCGCTGCCCCTGCTGCCTTGCTTCCCTGCCCGGGTGCTTGCGGAGGAGCAGTGCTTACTTTGAATTAGTATCTAACATAGGAACTTTGTTTAAAGTGTTTAGATGTTACAAGGGCTTCTTTCTTTCTGGTCCTTGTAACGTAGGCGAAAATAGACAAATTTGACATAGAAGTCCTACTTTCAGCTTGATATTTTACCAGCAATGGTTAGGTGCTGGATGGGGACCAGTTAAATAAACCAAGTATTCATCTATTTCAGGGGATTACCTCTCCCTGAATAGTGTTTTTCTCAGTCTTGAACTGCCACGGCTACGTTTGTGTTGATGCACTGAAGCCTTTTTACAGGGGACAACTTTTGCTGTAATTGCATTGAACACTTTTGAGCTAGCCTTACTCTAGGTGCTGCCAATAATAATGATGATAAATGTGAAACTCCATATGACTATCTTAATACTTTTTAAAAAATAAAATGAAAAAAAGTCTGAAAAAGTCTGTATCCTCTTAGTTGATTCACCAAAAATGTCACAATATTCAGTACAATTTAACTTGCTGTAGGTTTCAGTGTCATGATTTGACTATGTGAGAGTCAGTGCTGTCATAGCTAATTTTAAAACTGCTTTAAATTATTTGTTCAGAGTAATTGTGAAGTAATCCATCCACATTATCATTTCCATCTCACAAAAGTATCAGAGTCAGAGCAAGCGCTCCTCCCTTTGGGTGACAGATTTTTACAGAGGAGGAGAGAATTCCCACCAGCCTGCCTTACAAACCTACGCTGGCTTACCTGGTAGGAGAACTCCAAGTGGCAAGACCGGAGGAGGCTTTTCATGTACCGTGAGCACTGCTGTGGGTCCGAATCCAGCGTTCAGTGAGCAGCCGTTTGCGCTGGGGGATGAGGGCCAGGGTAGCTGAGTGGTCCAGGACTCATTTAAACATTTTTGCTATCAGAAACTTAATTAGTGAGGCAGTTTAAAGAATTAAAAGCTGTATTGGAATAGTATTGTCCACAGTCCTAGGCTAGAAATGTGTTAATTGTTTCTCTGAACTTGCTTTCCTGTTTTACAGAAAAACCCCTATTTGATAGTGGCACTTAAAGAACTGCAGTGAGTTTCCTGAGTGAAGGAGACAGAGCATTTTATTTTCTAGAAATAATGAAATGCAACCGAGCTGTTCCACAAGAGCTGCAGCTACTTCTCCCCAAGTTTACAGTAGTCCAAATGCTGTAGGCTCTATTTTGGGAAAATTCTCCGCTTCATATTGATCCCCCGACAGAAGGGCAGACTGGTCAGTAGTCACCACAAAATGAATGCAAAGGCTTGCATTTTTGTACACGTGGCCATTCATGCTTGTAATTAAAGGGCTTAAATGCCTGGAAATTGGGCTTTCCAAATGTGGGGACGGGTAGGATATTACTCTCCTTGCATATAGTTCTTTACTTATTATCCCATACTTTATGGAGGGAAATGATGACAGCCACCACTCTGTGGGCATAATTTTCACATCAGTTTGACGTCTTCAGCTGGAATCTTTTGTCTTAATGCCCATCTCGTTATAGTTCATGAAAATACTATTGTTGCCTCTTATGAAGCCACAAGTCTTCCAGAGTTTGCAGAATAATGTATACTTGTTTTTAAGTTCTGCTTCCTTATCAGGTTAGTACAGTTTTACTTACCACCTTCTACTAATTTGTCAGAGTTAAATGAAGCTTTTATTTAGTGGTTATATTGAGTATTTATAAGGGCAGTTGGACTAAGCAGTATTTACTTGCTTTGTGAGTTAGCTGAGCCTCTGCTTAATGAAGTGAGCTGTTGGGTAGATGGGCTAGCTGTTTCCAGGCTTCACTACGTTAAATTTCTTGTTAAAAGTGCCATTCCTTCTTCAAATATTACCCACCTTTCCAGGTAACGGAGAGAAGGGACATGCCAGGTCTGAGCCAGCTGTGCACAGGGTGGGCTGGTGTGGTGGCATCGCGCAGAGCCGTGGGGATCCCTCTGTCAGGTCAAACACGGTGTTTGACTCTGCACGTCGCCAACTGCAGACGTGCTGTAAGTGTCTGCATGTACACAGCTCATTAAAAATCTTTCAATGTATGTCTCAACTGAGAAGCAAAAAAAAGTGTATCTGGTACGTACTTTGGTAAATATCTGCATTATTATACTGTAGCATGTGTCTAAATATGTGCAGTATTGCACTGTAGCAGCAGAGCTGTGTAGATACAACATAAAATTACTAATTTCATAAAGGTCTATAGGGGTTTTCATCTTGCACTGTTCAGAAGATTAATACTTATGCTGACCCAATGGAAAAGGCTCATTTCTTTAACTTGATAGTTAACTTTCAAAAATGTGGTTACATTTTTTGGTAATGTTTCTTCTGCTTTGCCTGTTTGGGTGTCTATCTCACTTCTAACAGTTCTAGGAATACGTATTAGTCGTCAAAAGGGAGTTGAGAAGATAATGATGACTTGTGCAGGGTAATGGTTAGCATTTTCTTAGCAGTCACAGAAAGTGAGTGCAAGGTGAAGTAACTGCAAGCCACACTCAAAGTTGCTGAAGTATCAAAATTGGTGAAATATCAAAGGTACAGCTGATGCAGCGAACTTGTCATTAGAGATCAGATAAAACGGTTCAGACTGCACACACTTTCTCAGCACTGAGTCTTTGTTCTCAAACTTTGAGTAAAGCCCAGATTAAGAAACCTAAGAAAGTATCTTTATGAACCCTACCTCACACCCCTGCTTCACACAGACAAATAAATTAATCAGGAAAGCAGCAGCCCTGGAAACCTCCCTTTTGCAGCATGCAAAATCAAAGTTCTTCTTCAGCCTGCGCCTTCTGCAGTGAGCCAGAGCGGATCTGAGAGCAGAACTTGCAAAGAAACACAGAAAAACTGCAGGACATGCAGAACACACCCTGTGAGCGGGGAAGGAGAAGGAATGACGAGATATAACAGTCATTAGTCACAGCTTTTTGTTGTGTGGTGAGAAGATGCTCTGATGTGTCCTGATTTATTCAGAATGTAGGTACCATGTCTTCTGCCTTTGCTTTTCTCCCACAGCACCTTTTTTGTTCTGCATATGCTTTAGAAATGCATGAATTTTTTGGATTTTGCCCTTATTTGCTTGTGACGCTCTTCAGAAGCATTTAAAACCAGGAGAATACCCACAGTCACATTTCTGATACCTCTGAAATTCATCGAAGGGAGCATTCCCTTCCACAATTTGATACTTCAGATTTTTGCATGCTGCTGCCACAGTTGCTTTTACCAATTTCCTTAATGGCTTAAGTGGCACACTGTCTTGAACAGTAAGGTTTTTTGGGGGTTGCATTTTTTTTTAGACGAAAAGGGGGCAAAAGTTGGATCTGGAAGTAAGGCTTTTGATTCCTGAGTGGTTATACAAACTGTGCTGATCCCATGCAGTTTGTGTATCAGGGTTACATCATGCCGCTGGTGGTGAGGTGGCCCTAGGGGGCGGTTGGGCAGGGGTTTGGCAGGGGCAAAGCTGTGTTCCCCGACTGGCTCCCTCCACGGCAGAGCAGCAGCGCAGCTGGGGCAGGGTCACTTCTCCTCTCCAGGAGGTCTTTCCCAGCTCTCGGGGGTGTACAGGCTGCATTTCGTGCAGCGCTCTCCTACGAGGACTTTTTGCTATGCAAGTTGCAGGTCGCAAAGGTTGGTCACACCTAGTTGGAGTGTGGGCTTGCACACGGCCTGCAGAGGGCTGAGCGAAGGCGGAAACTTACACCATGTTGACACAGCAGGTTAGTAAATGTGGAGTGGTAGGTTAAACAGCCTGGCATTTAGTCTTGAGTAAGAGTGTTCACTTGAGTAATTACTACATGGAAGCTGTGAAGCTGTTAACTCCCTCTTGGGCTCGCTCCCTGGGAGTTATGTGACTGTAGCCCAAAGAACATGCTCATACTAGCTCAGTTTTAATTCTTTCCTGCTAATGATAAAGATAAAATAAAATCTGTAAAATAAGATATTGGGAAGATTAGAAGACTCCAAAAACATATAAAACAATTTCATTCTTATTGATGTGTTCTGTCGTGGTGGTGGGTGTCCTTTTCTTGCATGAACGATCCTGTTATTTTGTCTGGCAGTATTATGCAGAAGTAGCATGCTCCTGGATGGTTGTTTTATACATATGTATATACAGCTGAATTAGTGTAGCTAGTGCTTAAGAAGCGTATGTGGAATCAATTAATCTTAAAACATAAGCATGAAAGGAATAAACTTGCTGGATGCTGCTTTCAGAATAACTCATGTTTTTTTTGGCTTTAGATTGTTCTCTCCCCCGCCCCCCCGATATCAAACAAAGTTATAGAAATCTTCAGGATTTTAAAGAGGAAAGAGAACTGAATTGCAGACACTACAGACCTACAGTATATAGCTTTTTCCAGTATGTTTTCCACTTCATTAGTTTGAAGTGTGTTAGTGTGAAACTAGAGACTTTCTTTCCGTGGACTGCAAGCAGGCTTTACCTAGCATTGCTGTTCCTGATAGGTTATAGAATGCTGGAAGTGATACCCGGTGTGCTGAAGAAAAGAGCTTTGAGGTAGGTCTGTGAGGGAGCGATGGCCGGCGTGGCGGTGGCAGGCTGAGCAGCACCGCAGAGGCCGTCTGCTGGCGTCAGTGCTAGTGTACGTTTGCAGCAAAACGTTCCTGCTTTTTTTTAACTTGTGTACTTTAGCACGTAAAGATTGCCATTTCTGAGGAGACTTTGGTTGGTGTTGGTTCTTGATTAGCTAATCCTTTGATTTTGGGGAGAAGGAAGAAACTGAGCAAAAATGCAGTTTATTCCTGGTTCATGACACTGCTGTTACTTAGTCACAGATTAATGTTTTACTAATCTAGGCTACTTAGTCACACAGACTTAATTCTTATTTCCCTGTCAAGTATTTGTAGCTCTTGATCATTTGAAATACCAGACTCATCCACAATCAGTCCCATATCCCTTGCTATTTGGGGGGGATGTTATCTTTACCTAAAACCTGTTACTTTGTAACAAATGATAGGAAAAGAAACCTGAAGATTTTTTGCACTTCAGAGGCTCGATCCATGGAAAGAACAGATTATAAGTAATCTGTTTATGACACAAAATCTGATGTATTTAAGCAACTGTGATAGAAATATGGTCCCTTATGTGTTTTAAAAAACTGCGCAAACATTCCACATAAGAAATATGTATGTTTTCCTAAAGGATCCTTTGAAAAGGAAGGAAAAGGTATTCCTGTGAAAAGGTGATGTTTTTCCCATGCAGGCAAAGTCCATGCACACGTTCATGGTGGTTTCATATGATTTCTCAGTAGTGATTATGACACTTCAGTTGTGTGTAGGACTTATATGTGAAATATGATCAAGGTGAAATTTGAGAAGGTCTTAGCCTGCCTGTGTTGTCTGGAATGTTCTGTTCAGTGATTGATTTTTCTCTGGGACATTGTAGCATCTCTGTTTCCATGGGTTTGTATTTACTTGCAGGTGAATTGATTCTGAAACCTGCTTTGTGGCTTAGCCTTAATAAAGATGAGACCTAGTTCTTCCCTTTCCAGTGGAGTTTTCCATTTTGGGCATAATAGTGCCAGGATTAGCAACTGAAATGATAATTGAAGCTGGCTTTGTTTTTATGTGTTCATTTCTGTGGAAGCAACCTAAGTATAGCTTTTTAAAATATATGTGTAGTCACACCTATGGAATTCTGTCATGCTGTTCAAGAGTTCTTCCTCTTCATTAATTAAACTAGTTTAATTTCATAGTTACCTCGTTTGTAGAGTGTTTGTGGAATTGTTATTGTTGGTAGTATCCTTACTAGGGAAAACGTGGCAGCGCTTGGTGGTGGATCTGCAGTCTGAATTGTTTAAAGGAGTATCTTTCTTTGTAAAGTAATAAATGTTAATATTAAATCTTTCAAGGGCTGCACAGAGGCAGCGTGTTGCAGAATGGGAGGATCGATGACGGGGCAGTCTTTTGTCAGGCAGCAGCAGCCACAGCGGCAGGAAAGGTGTGAGCAATGCTATCCACCCACACCATGTTTATAGGTGTTAACTTCAAAGCTCAGCTGGGATTGTTTAATGGCTAACATAATAAAACAAAAGGAGCTTAGCTAAAGAACTAGTCAGTTTTTTAATTGTATTTGTGCTCAGTTCCCCCTTTTGAGAGTGGCAGTTGACTTACATCAGTATAGATATTTCTGCTTGCTATCTGGTTCTGGTCTGAAATGTTTTCTGTGACACACAATGTGCAAATATTCCCTTTATTTCTCAATACTTGCTCCTCTAAGTAACTGAAATGGAGATTGTGATCAACGTGCGATGAGTAGTTGCAGATGCCACCTCACAAGCTGGCTGTGTGGGAGTTGTGCAGCTTGTCCTTTGTCCTTGAAACCGAGCAGATAGCCTAGCAGCGTTGGTACTATGACTAGTCTGTACAGAGAAGTTTTAGTTCTTTTCTATGCAAAAAAACCCCAAAGCTGCTGTTGGTTTGATTCTGCCTGGAGTAAGCATTAACTGTTGTGGAGGTGTCTCTAGTACTAAAGCTGCACGCAGTTGCAGAAGTTGGGGAAGCATCTTGCTGGAGCTAAACAAAAGTGGGTTTTTTACTGCTGCTGTTAGAAGTGAATGTGTTGGATCTAGCTTGCAATTAGAGAGATTTAGTCTCGGGCTCCAATAAACAATGGACTTTTAAAAATTTTAATTGCAAACCTTATGTTTGTTCTTGCCTGCAAGATACAGGGGAGGTTTTAGGACTGTGAGATGGTATCAACTGCTGCAGCAGTGAGTGCAAAGTTTTCCGTGCAGAGCTGGGGCGAGGGGTGCCTAATGCAGGAGGTGCTGCCTGCCGGGATGGAGCGTGACAGCCGTGCGAGCACAACCGGTTGCCTGGGCCCTGCTGTGGCAGTGCCAGAGCCGTGGTGGGTGCTCACGGAGGAAAACTTGACACTGCAATTAATACTCCATCCGGAAGGCTTGTCTCTTAATAGAGCGTGTTTCTTACAAGGGAGGGAGCGTATTGTCATCCTTAGCTTTTGGATAAGAAAATGCAGAGAAGGAGAATAACTTTTCAAGGTCACTTTAGCTTGTAAGACAGAAACTTGGCGTTTTACCGAATGGGCTCTGGTATTGACAGGTAATAAAGCAGTGGCCCTGTAGGGCTGTGAATAAGTGGAATTGTACCTGAAACACCATAAAACTAAGGTAAGGCAGGTGGCTGCTAAGTCTTTTTCCAAACAGATTTTACCTTTATCTGCAATCAGTGTCCTGTGACTTGGAGAGATAAGAGCCACCAGATACCCCGCAGTGTACACCAGCCGTGGTGCCTCTCCTCTCCTCTCGTGTAAGCACATTTCTGCTGAGCACGGAAATCCTGCCAGATCCCACTCTTCCCAGCGGAGCCGAAAGGGAAGGCTTCCCGGTGGGGGAGAGGGGTGTTTAGGGAGAGAGTGCTCCGAGAGCCCAGGAGTAAGCCAGCACCGCGAAACCGAATTGCAGTGCCGCCAGCCTCCCTGGGAGTGGGCGCAGGGTTCTGTCCCATGGGAAGAGCGCAGCATCCTGACCTGCTGTCCTGGCACCCGTGAGAGGTTTGCTGTGAATTTGGGGGAGTGCTGATGAACAGGCGTGTCTGCCCTGTCAAGCTGAATTTTGGGCCTGAAATGATGCTGCTTGAGCAGCTTTCCCTTAAGCATGAAGGAAGATGAAAATGAGTGTGAACAGCATGCACTGTGCTCTGCGTTTTTATACCGATATCAAGAAGTGAATCTCCTTAACGTGGCAGTAGCCTAATACTGATATTTTTATATGCATGTCCATCATTCCAATAGGAGACTGGTTTTATAAACATAATATTAAATATGCAAGTTAACATCCTGTTGCCTGTGAAATACAAGCAACTGCTGACAGCTGCACAGTCTGCGCAACCCAGATTCGTAAGTGGACAGTATGGACAAAACCATATTTCTTTGGGAAAGGAAATTAATAAAATAGGCCAGGACTGTCTTGTTCCTGGCTTGACGGAGTTTTGCGTAGTAGCATTTATGATAGAGTGGCTTAGGACAGCACTGAATGAGAGCAAAGAAACTTCTTTTGTACAGTGGTATTTTTGATGTTACAAATTGGATAGTTATTTATGAGTCCCGGGGGATGGAGAAAAGAGCAGCACAGTGAAGCAGCCAGTACAGCAAATTTCAGAAATGTTCTAAGACTTTTATTTAGAGAGATAATGTCTAACTTGATTGCTAGATAACAGAAGCTGGAGATTATTAATTTGTGTTTTAGGATTTGGGATGAGTAAAATTTTGCAAATAAACATTGCATGGCACACAATAAATTGTATCCATAAAAGAAGAGTGTACATAGCTTTGCCTGATGTTATCTCACTTAATGATTTCAGTGCTTTTCTGTTTTGCTGCTGAAATTGTACCCTAGAATTGATAAGAATATAGCAAGCTGAAAGAGTAGAAACAGCTTTCCTCGAGGGCAAAAATGTACTTTTTAAAAGCACACCACAAACAAAAACTCAGATAAGTTTGTTGCCTGAACATGCAATAAATATTTAAGAAGTTGGAAGGTTTCCGTAGGTTTCAGATTAAAAGCATGTTGGTACTACTGAATTCAAAAGTTTTGCAGCAGAGGAGATGCACTGCAGTGATGGGGAATGTTGAAATTTCCCTGTGTTGTTGAAATCTAAAGTTTGAATGTTTTGCAAACTGTATTTTATTTGCATGTTACTTGAAAAAATGTGCTGGAAATATATCTTGAAATGTAGGATGGAAAATCAGTGGTAACCTGTATGAACTGCGGCTTAATTTCTGAAAAGAAAGATACCCTAAATATACTTCTAAGCAGGAATTGGTATCATCACTCTGACAAGTGCAGTTAAATAAGTGGCCCCAGGGGGAGGGAGGGTGCAGAAAGAGATTACTGTGAGTGCTCTTTCTTTCCCCCCTCCTCCTCCCCTCCCTCCCCCCGCATATACAAGCCTTCACACCAGCTTCCTTGTCTGCCAGATAACTGGTGGGTACCTGTTTCTGTAAAGGAGTTTGCAAAATACTCCAGGAAAACTAGAGTATTTGAGATGATCCCTTGTTTCTCGGTGAGCTCTCTATGACATTTACTGGACTTTGTGATGTTTTGGATCCTGGTACTTTTGTCCGGCCCTGAACAGGGTTACAAGTGTCATTCACTGCGTTGAGCAGATCAGTGGCAATTAATGCTGCTGTCTTTTGCAGTAAGGAAATACAGTTAAAGAAGAGTGTTATGAGTGGGAAGACAAAAGAATGAACATAGAATCCAGAATTGGAGTAGTCCTTCAAGCCTCTGTCTAATATTCTGTATCGTATAGGTGTTAAGATGCAGCCTTGAATTACTTGATCATAGTCTTCTCCCAAGTCAATACTCGGAAAAGATGATTCTGCCTAAAAAGCAGTTGATCAATATTCTGAGTTGCCCTCATTTTCTTTGTGTGGCTCCCTGTGTTACTACTGGGATGAGGCTTTTAGTCTTCCTTTTCAAAGAAAAGCAAGAATTGCAACATTTGACTTTGCTGCAGCATTTATGGTAGTGCCTCAGTAGGGCACAAGCTTTAATTAACCTTTATGCGGTGTGGGATGATGCTTGCATTTAACAGATGAAGAGTGAAGTTAAAAAGAGATTAAGGACAAAAGCATCTGCTAATTACCCAGTTTTCTAATTAAGTAATTGCCCAATTTGAAACTTGGAAGACTTGATTGTCAGAGTGCATAGGTAGGACAGCCCTGTACACGTCAAAAGCCTGATTGCTGCTGGTGAGAGGTACCTCTGAGAGCTCAGTCCTTGTCCACGCTGATGTCCGGTGTTTCAGGTTAGGCAGAACGTGAGGTGGTACTTCTGTGTGGCCTTGGGAGTGTGAGAGAGGTGCTCTCCTGTTCTCAGTGCCCTGTTCTGGCCACCCTGGAGCCCCAGGCAGTGTCTGGCTTTGCCTTCAACCTGCAGAGCTGGAGTCTGCTGAGGTTCTCCACGGGGCAGGTGGGGTGCCATCTGCTTGTGATGCAGGGCGGTGAGTGTTGGCAGAGCCCTTGGTGAAGAGGAAGAACTCGGAGATTCTATCCCGCTTCAGTGTGAGAAAAGTTGTTTTCTTAGGGAATTGTGGCTGGATCGATTCAAGCGTGGGGGAGGATAGGGGAAAGGAAATTCAGGCACCGAAATTTTTAGCCTACATAGTTTTGTGCTTGGCAAAGTTATTAATTTGTAACTTTTAAATTAGCATTTGATCATGGAAATGTTCATAAATGTTAACAATATTAACACTTCTAGCACACCATGAAATATTTTTGACAAAGGAATGCTAATATATGTGTGCTGAAGTGTTACATTTTATGCATGTGTAGCACAGTAGAGCGGTTCATTGCAGCAGCAACTTCCAGTTGTTGGATGACAGGAAGAGATGCTCTCTGCCCCTTTACTTCTCTTGCTGTCACATGAAAATAGGGTGGCATCACATATGAATAAGAGTCTGGGGTGGCTGGGATTGCTGCTGAAAGAGTCATGCAGGGTATCCCAAGCAGGTGCATGTAGCCACCGTGAATTCTGTCTGTGGTGTGTAGAGGTTGCTCATCTGCTCAGTAGAAGCACCGTTTTGGAAGGTAAGGGCATGTCCTGCTGGTTGAAGGCCAAGCATTGAAGAGTCCTGAGCTTCAGAACAGTATCGAGAGCATCAAGACCTAAGCAGTGCTAGGGGAAAAAAAATACTTAAAAACCACAAGGCTTTTTAAGTAGTGGGTGGTGAAAATCCCAAGAATGGTCTTACTGTTGAGATGCTTGGTAATGAAGGTGGAGCTGATACAAAGTATGCAGCTGGGGAAGGATACGTGAGAGCCCCAGCATAGTTACCTGCCGCTTCAAGTAGTTATGTGAATACCAATGTCAAATATGAGAAGTGTGTGAAAGTGCTGACTTTGTTTTGTTTTCTCGGTCTGCGTATCAAAACTAGTATCAGCAAGTATAAAGTCTGATCTGTTTCTTCTTAAAACTTGTGTGCTCAATAAATAATGCAGTTAATGGAAACTTAGGCAAGCAGAACGCTCATGTTGGTCAAATACAGCATGGGTGGAATTGTGCCCGGTGAATCTCATGCTGATGTATTTCTAGATTATCTGTATTAAAAATAATATGAGTGTTTACAACAGCAGATTCACAGGCTTATTACAAAAATATTTTTATCATAACTGCTGTAACTTGTGGTTATTACAAAGTTATTTTTTCAGGATGTTTTCATATCATCTTTTAATCTTTCTCCTTACTTTGCTTTTTCATGTAAAAAAAATATATATATGAAAGCCTGTGAGCACAAATCTGTTTAGCATATACAAATAGAACTACTAATTATTAGGGATGAAGTGGTAAATCATCTGACGTGTCAGACCAACTCTTTAAAATGAGATTGTCTGAAAACATGGGTAATCTTCTTTATAATGTAATGGTGCAGTAGCAGGCTCAGACATGAGCTAACTTGCTTCAAATAAACCGTAAAACAGTTCACAAATAGCCAAGATCAGTAGCAGCTACTGCATTGCAGAATATTCATGTGCTACAGTAAAATCATCGCATGGATCATCTACAGACAAAACACTGCAGTTGTGTAATGAATGTGTGTCGTGCTTAATTGAAAGTCCTAAGGAAACTTTGTCCAATGTAGTTACATATTTTTGCTCTTCTTTTAAAATTCAATGCAATGCTATAGTGATGTAAATTTATAGTTTATGGCCTTTTTTTTTAATGGAGTTTTGGGGTGTATGATTAACTGTACAGATATATACAAATCTATATAGATCTATTCCAGATGGGACAGTTTACACTTATTCACATAATGCATAAATTATTAACAGCATAAATTATACTCCTTTCAGAGTTTTGTCTGAGGTTTTTAGACATAGTCTAGATTTTCAGACCTGAGTGAGGGTTGTTGGGGGGGGGGCCTGGGGTTGGGCTGTTTGGTTTTTTTTAATGGCCAAGTTCTGTATCCATCACTTACCATGCTGTATTTTAAAGTGAATAATAAGCAATCTTTTTACATGGTTTATGATGAGAAATGCAGATGAGCCATTGGGATGATCACTTTTGATGTTTAAGGCACTATCCACTAGAAATTGCACTCTCATTTTATAGTGATTCTGCAGTAGGATCCTTGCAAATAAACTTACTGCTTGCTGTAGACTTGTGTTCAGAATGGTTTGTGAAAGGCTAGAGGGGAGTAATACACCTTTTTTTATTAACTAGCTCGTAGGGGACTAAAATAAGATTGAACTATGAAATGTTAAACAGTCTCATGAGCTGTTCAAGGAAGACTGTTTTGTCAACATCATGGTCCTCATGCAGTATCAACCCTGAGCAAAGGAGTAATGTGTGACAACACGCGTTGTTCCTGAAAACCTGAAGAAATGTCTGTGGAAGAGAAAATGTAAGGTTTAGCTAACTCTGGAAGTGCTGATATGCTGCATATGAGAGCTGTGAGTTAGGGACCACTATCTGCAGTCAGTGACTGGTCTCAAAACCCATCTCAAAACATTTGCATTATTGTGCTCCAAGAAAGTAAAGAAAGAGCTTGTACTTTTGTCTCTGGTAAGAACTGTGAGATAAAGCAGTACATTGTTTTTAATTCTGAATGGAGAAACTGGGAGATTAGAGAAAGAGAATGACAAAGTAGCAAAGGAAGTCAAACATACATGGGATAATTGAGAGTGGTAAAGGCCAGAGTCTTGCGTGTACAGGAAGGGAGAACTTGGGGTCAACTTCCCACTCCACTTCCACACCACCAGGTCTCTAGCTTCTAGGGGCACATTAGAACTTAATATGCTATCGCTTGGGAGAGGGAAGCTTTTTTAATCTTCCACATTTGCGTTGTGTTTTAATTCCCATTTTCATTCCATGACTCACATCCTTTACAAAACCGAGATAATTTGTGTATGTGCTGGCATTTGGAGGAGGAGAAGGAGATACTCTGGGCAAGATTGTGGAGTCTAATTCTGCTTTTTTTTTTCCCTTTTTGTTAGAGAATTATGTATTAGAGATATAGAACAGAATTCTTGATCTTTGCACTTTTTTATAAGCCAGTCTTAAGACAAGTGAGCTGCAGAAAGCTGCAGAGAATTTTCTTTCACTTAACATGGTAGGAAAAACAAATTTGTCAGTTATCTCTCTGGAAATGTAAGCCTCATCCAGAGTCAATTTATTCACTGCTCTTCAGAATAAAAATTACAAGTTGTACAAGTACATACCTTCCTGCACACGTGGACACATAATAGTCTAGAAAGGGTTCTTCTGGGCCAGTTGTCTCCTGAAATTGTCAGCCAGGTCTTTATAACCAGTCCTGTTGCCTTTCTGTAATAAAAGACTCATACTGCTCTGGGGAAAACATAGAAAACTGTGTGGGTGCCTTGGCAGACAGAGGTTTGAAAAATATCTGTGGTTTCTGTGGCTTTATTGGATAAAATGTAGGATTTTCCATCCTGTGGTTTAAATTTCTGTGTGCTGGAGTTTGTAGGATTTGTTTTTCTGAAATGTTGCTTATGTCTAAAATCAAACCCTAATGTTTAGTCGAGACTGGCAGGAATTGACTCCGAGAAGTGATAATGGATGCTCTGGAATTATTGAGAGGCCCCAGAATAGACAGTTCAGTAGTAAGATATATTTTTTTTAAATGTAGCCAGTTCAAATTTCTCCTAGGCAGTGAGTGATGAAGGGTGATACTTTTCGAATGCTGTTATCCTCACGTGCCTGATTGGTGACATGTGAGGAGAGGAGCGATACATGGGTTGGGAGGTTTGTAAAGTACCATCCCTACGTACTGGATACCCCTGTCAAAGTTCCTGGCCAAAGTCTAAGGGATGGTTTGAGCTGCTGCTTTGCTCAGTCTGCTGGGAGTGGTTTGATGCATGTGACTGTGATGAGTCCCACGCAGTGTAAAGTGGCTGTTTAGTGCTGTTCATTGATTTTTAGGGTCATCCAGATGTCTTATGAGTACTGAATACAAGCATCCCGTATACATCCCTGCTTACTCCAAAAGCAGGTGAAGAACTGATGTTTTAGTGGCTAAAATTAAAAATCAAATTAGTGAACTGTGATAAAATAGCAAGACATCTAATTTTGAAAGTTACAGTACTATATTTTTAGACCTAGCGTGTTTTTGCTGTCATTTCAGTGCCAGTACTCTTACCTTAAAACACTTTTCAAGATTGAAGGACCTTAAATCCACGTCTTTGTGGATGTCTCCTCGCTACTACCAGCAGGCACTACAGATGGTGCTTTTTTTGCAATGGGTCTTATTCCCAGTGGCTGTCTTGAAGGCACAGGTCATGGACAGCTTGGGAAATATGACCAACACATCAGAAGTAATGCTTTCCTGTGACAATAAAAATGATCAGATGACAAAAAAGGTCCTCTTAAAATGAATTAAGTGAATAAATCAATACTCAGTTGCACTTACAAATTTATTGCTATATTCCCCAATCTGGTTTCCCCCTATAAATAAATAAATAAATACATCTCCCTCTGTTTTAGTGAATTAAGAATAAATTGTGGAAGGCCTGGATAGATGTCTGAGGCAGCATGAGGGAAAGGCCAGATGTTCAGGAGTGGGAGAAAAGGAAGGGAGAAGATAGACTTCTGCTCCGTGAGTGACTGACTGTACTTGCATAAAAGCTCTTTCTCCTCTGAAGGGGGAAGCACGTGCCCTTGAAGGAAGCTTTTTGTTTAAACTTCTTTTGAAGTAGTTATTTAGATTATAAGAATGTATTTTAATGGAAGAAGAAATCGCAGAGAGATTTTGAAGACTTCTGTGGAAAAAAAAAAAAGTATAGTTTTGCATTGTGCAGATTTGTCAAAATGCTCTCAAGGATTGCAGTTGTGTTTACTTTCAAGGCATCTTCTTTTAAGATAATCCCTAGTTGACTGACTTTTCAAGACAGTGCCAAGAGGGGCATGTTGGAGTTCAGTTGAATATTTGCTGTCATGGGTGAGGTATTTAGGCTGGGAATCATTCATTTTAATTCTCTAATGGCTGCCAGTGTAGTCTATGATTGTCATCACTGGAAACAGATGCTGCTTCTGTAGAGTGACAAAGATAATAAAAAGTCTTCCCAGTGTCCTACTGTATTCTTTGATCAACTAAAATATTCTTGATTTCCAAGTGATCTTCTTGCTGTCCAACTTCTCCTTTCAGTTGCTGTGTCTCACATGCCCTCTCAGCAATGCAAAGCAACCGCTGGTGGTTTGAAACCTTGCTTCTCCCGCTGTACACACGTAACCCCATTGCTTTGCCTGTTTTTGAATTGGCTAAGTGGCTTAACCTTCTTGGTTTCCTACTCATGCCCCATTTATACAGCTATGACCACTGACAAGCTCTTGAGATGGAGTTGGGTTTCAGGGTCGTTCTGCCTCTCCAAGCTGTGTCGAGGTGCTAAGCCTCCATAGCACAGGTTGTGGAGGTGAATGGTGGCCGGCTTCTCTACCATCTCGTTTGACATGGTGAGGAGATCAAAGCATTGCCGCTCACCCTTACAGGACGGAAAGATTTTCTCTCCAGTTCCCCTGTGAAGTTTCTAATTAGTGACATAACTGTGGCTTTGGAGACTGCAGGAGCCATCTAATGTGTCCCTTTATTGGGGTGCTGGGGTTCGGCAGAAGCAGTCTAGTCAAAGTTAGTAGTTGGTGACAAAAAAGATTCCCATGTCAGACAGCCAGCGCTCTGGTAGAGCACTTGCTTCTGTGCTCCTTGGAGAGACGGACAAACAGTGGAGCCTTTCCTGGTGTGGTAATTACTATTGTTTGGACTCCACACAGGGAAAACCGTGATGTCTGGCTTCTAAAATGATTATTTGACATAGCTACTTACTCCTTTTACAAATGTTTTATAGTAATCTACTGTATATTTATGCGGCCTGGGAATTTATCCATAATTTATCCATTATAAGACCTTTTAATAGTTTGTTAATTGAAGGCTTTGGCAGACAAAAAGGAAAAAATTAAGCTTTCCTTTTTTCTTTCTTTCTTTTTTTCTTTTCTTTTTTTAAGGACATGTCAAACTTCTCTCTGCTGTCTGGACTGCTACCCAGTGTAAGATGCATTATAAAGATCATAATATTCTGAAAATAATTGTAATTGTTTTCTGCAGTGTTCATTTTGACTGGTCCACAGCGTATATTTAAAGGCTGATATTGTAAGGATAGCAAAAGAATGAATTATATAATACTTCTTTAAGTCCACTTACTTCCCTAAAGTAAAAGCTTTTCTTCATGAATTCATGTAAATTTACCTTTGTTCCTTTTTATATGCTGTATAGGTATGTGCGCTTGAAGGAGCTTCTGCTAGCTCCTTAGAACAGGTGGGGTTTTATGTTTTGAGAACAGGGGTTTAATATAAGAATCTTACACAGTCCTTCCCAGCTGTCAGTGATCTGGATTTGTAAGGTACTGTTGAGAGACCATTGGATACGCTGTGCTGTAGAGTCGTTAAAATAACTTTTCTGCATACAGGAGATAAAATTATGACTGGTGACGGGAAAGGCATTTTTTCAGAGTTGTTCTGATCTATTGTCTCTGGATCTCAGTCTGATTACCTGCCTTGTTAATTCCCCTGCAGTTCTTTTTATTTATTAGCCTGGATGAATACAGTATTAACCATGAAGTGATACACTTCTGTTTTGGCTTAACGAAATAGTGAATTAAATTAATATACAAAACTGTCTTCTTGTAGAAGTAGTTTTATCAATGTATGTAATCTTAACTGTTCCTTTCAGTTTAGTAATTGTGAATACATTTCACTACTAATATTAGTTTGTTTTACTAATTCCTTGTAGGAATGTTGCTAGTGTTGTGAAAGCATTATTGTGATTCTTTTTATTTTGGTTGGTTTGATTCTTGCTCCTTCAGTAGTGACTATCATGTTTTAACTGCATGGAAGTTGGTGTTAAACTCCTTAATTTCTTTCATATTTAATTCTTTGGAGGGATTTGGCCCAGTGTTTTTTTTACATTTATTTTAAAAGTGTCCTTATGCAAGTGTTTCAAGGATAAAGGCTTGTTTTAGTGAAAAAATAAAATTGGGGATTGTGGCTTATATTAACCTTTTTTCCCCTTATTATGTCTTCATAAGATTAGTGAACTGAAGTTTAGATTGTATATAATCACAGTAATAATAACATTTACCCTAATGTGTAAATTTGCTTTTGCATATATTTCGTAGAATATAGACTCATACTGTCTGTCTGTATAATACAGGTAAATTTTATAAACCTGTATTAGAAGTTGCTTCCTGAGTTTTTAGTAAGCCTAAAGCAGGATGGGTGAGGAATTCAGTACCTTGTGACTGAGCAACATACTCTTTTATGGGTCTTTTTTACTGGTTGGCCTGTGATTTATTGGAACAGCCAAATACAAAAATCTGTTGTGTGTTATTTTGGCTTGGCAGAAATAATGCAAAGAACTGTCAAAGGCAAGAGTATGCAGAAGCTGTAATTTCCTTTTTACCACTGAAGAATAGATTTGGCTGGATTATGCCTTCAATGCTAATCTATCTCTGTGTGGCCAAACAGATTTTTGGAAGCCTTTTGTAGTGTATTTATTTTCTGTTCGCTTCAGGCCAAATGTTATAATGTCATGTTTTTTTGGCACATGCAGGGTGGTGGTGTGAAAAGAAAAGTTACAGAGAAGGAACTGAAGTTAAGAACTCTGATCTAGACCAGTTAAACTGAGATTGACACTTGATGCAGTTAGGTCATGGCTAGCAATACTTGTATGTTCAACTGTGGATATTTTTTAAACTTTATACCTTGCTTTAAAATGAAAGATCGTATTTAAAATTCTTCAACAGTTCCAAAAGAATATATTGTGAAATTTTACCGTGGTTTTATACCTTTTTAGTTAATTCAGTGGGCTATTTAAATAAGCTTAATTTCAGTCTTCCTTCTACTAATAAGCATGTTTTTCTTCTTACGCTATTTTAATGGAAAGCATGTTGCCTCTTTCGATTGTAATCGCGTTAAGCCTTCAGTCTTAGCTAATGATTAGTAGTGTTTCTGTCTTGAAGCATTAATATGATACATTTAACAGAAGATCCATTCCTTCTTTGCCTGAACATGTTTTTTTGAACGCCTTCAGTATTTCAAAATGATGGGGTAGACATACTTATGTGGTACGTACTTCTTTCTGTGGCTCTAAGTTTAGAACAAAAACAGTTAAATGCCTCTTTCTACTCTGTTTTCTGCTGTACAGATGACAGCATCTCAGCTGCAAGCACATCTGATGTCCAGGACCGTCTTTCAGCCCTGGAGCTGAGAGTACAGCAACAAGAAGATGAAATCACTGTGCTGAAAGCAGCATTGGCTGATGTGCTAAGGCGTCTTGCTATCTCTGAAGACCATGTAGCTTCTGTGAGAAAATCAGCACCAAGTAAAGGTAAGCCCATATTTGGTAAATTCTTTCTAGAGTCAGAATGCTGTCATTTACAATGTTCTCCGTTTATCACGTCTTTTTTCCCCTTTCTGTCTCATTTGGAAAGGCAGGTATATTTTGAGCTGGAGGGGTTAGTTTTTGAAGAGTGGCTTTATAGTAGATGGCTAATACCTATCTGAAGTGTGCTTCTTAATTTTGCTATTTGTTAACATTTTTAAGTACTTAACACCCCTGAAGGTTTACCTTGCTTCTTGTTAAAAGGTTGCTGTTTTAATTCAAATGGTAACATGCTTTACAGCTGTGGTCTTTAACCTGCCCCTGGGAGTTCTGGGGCTTATAAGCAGTTCTGAGTCTCAGCTTTGACTTCATTGAGAAGTTATTCAGCTGAGGGGGCATATTAGAGGCTACAAGTCTCCCTGCTCCTAAATTAAAAACAAAACAAAAAACCCAGAAAACTTTGCCACTAAATAAGGAAGCTTTCTGAATATAGTTAATTTTTGTTCATCTGCAGAGAGAACTCAGCACCAGTAGGCTTCTTGTAAGTGGCCATGTAGCCACTCAGCAATATCTCTTTTGGCTAGTGGCTGGTAAATTTTACATTGCAACTTGGAAATATACAGGATTGTCTAAAAGTAAAGAAACTAGATTCTGTTTGCACTAGGTTTTACATACTTTTTTTTTTTCCTTGGACATTTCTTTTCTGGAGAACTATTTGAATTTACTCTACCTTAAAATTGTGAATTCAGAGAGAACTACAGGTATGTATGTTTGTGGTAAATATTAGGCCTCTGATTAAATAAAAGATTAGTTCGTATTTCAGATAATTCATAGTTCTAATTCACCATGAATGCACGTATCGCCATCAAACCATGCAATGCAGAGTTCTCGGGGCTCAATCCCTGTATTTCAGCCTTGCGGTACACCAATTACACCAATAACAGTAGAACACCGAACTGACATATCATAGCCTATGTCTGTTTGGGTGGCTGCATTAGACAGGCTGAGAATGCAGAAGCTGAAAATGCTGAAAGTCTGAGTTATTTTAGATGTGGCAGAGAGATCAAATTCCTTAATTAAGTGATTTTTGCAGTCTCTCTGCCAGATGGAAGGAAGTGGTCGTGCTTAATTGGCTTGGGCTCTGAATCCTGCCATTCTCCCTTGCTTGCTAAATGGTAGATTGTTGTCATCCCTGCTTATAAATGCAGCTTTTATCTACCCAATATGCATCTCTGATCTCGTGAAGACTGAGACTTCCTTCTCTATCTCTGTGTAAATAGAGCTCTGGCAAGTATTTTGACTAAATCAGTCTTTGCTGTCTGCTTTCCGTTATGACAAAAAGAGAATATCCAAGTGGAAAACTGTGGGCAAAATGTATGCAACATAGGACCTTATTATTCCCATTTAAATGCAGAGAAGCTGGGATGTGCACAACTGTGGCTAAAGACCTTTGCAACTGTGTAATGCCCAGCAAACTTCGTGCAGGCAGGGCAAACTTGCTGTGTTCTCCAAGATGCCATGGGGCCAACTCCTTACAGGGACTCAGGGGGTCTTGGGGCCATACAGAGTTATCCAGATGAATTTTTTCAGGGAAAATGTAAATTATTTATTTGTGGGGGACAAGGGGGATGGACATAGGCAGAATATCTCAATATCTTCAGCTCTGTGCAATTACATCTCTACGAATTAATGACAACAGCATGTGACTATGAAGGAAGAGATGGAGGCAGCGGCAGAGATGTACACATATGAGCTAATACATTGAACTTAAATAATGAAGACTAATTGGCACTGTATTTAATTTGTGGCGGATGTGTCCCCGTTGTGTTCAGTTACACCACCAAGCAACACATTAAGTGTACTGTCTGTCATGAAATTAGCTGCATATAGGTGGTATAAAGATGTCACAAAAGAAAATGTTTGCATATAGTCACTGGAATTTTGTACAAGTCTAAAATTAGACTTGAAGAATGAGCTTGAGGTTAATATTGATTTAAACTTAAAGCACCAATATTTTAATAAATATTTCAAAACAAGTTTGTACATAGCTTTTTGCAATACCTCAGGTTCCACTTTTGATTTATGCATTTTAAGTTCATTCAGTAAATAAAGAACTCTTGAAATGTTTTAACAAAGAGAAATGTATTATTTTTGTGAATGAGGAGGACTGGCAGAAGATCTGAATTGTCATACAAGAATAATACTCNAGGAAGTAATTGTTAATTTTTCTTTGAAGTATTTTAGGCTACATAGCAGGCTCTTACTAGTCAAGTTATGGTTGCTGCAAAGGTTATTGTATTCCTCCAAAATTCTTTTTGGTGTTTGTGATCCTGTCAAGATTCTGGATTTCTGTGTTACAACATTTGCAGTTTCATAGTAAATACTATAGGTAGGTTTCTTCAAAAAAAGTGCTGGGACTTTGATTCACAGAAGTATTTGTCTCTGCAGCAGCCCTTAAATACACACTTGACATAAATAATGAGCAAACAGGATAGATGTGTATATATTTCTCAATACATTGAGAGAGATGTGTTTCATTTGAAGCATGGCAACCCAGTGAGATAAATACCTTTAAAATAAACTGAACTTACAAGAGTCATAGTACCGGAAAAAGCCACCTTGAATCTTTCCATCAAGCAAGAGAGTTTTAATCTGAGTAAGAGGCAATGTCTAACCTGGTTTGAAGAAGTCTTTCCTACTTGCTGATGAAATGAGTTTTCTAAAACCTTTCCATTTTTTTTTCTCGTTGCCACCTCAGCAGTGTCTTTGAAGAGAGGCTTTTCATAGGCTAAAAATAAGTACTATGAACAGGCTGAATCGTGCTGAAAGGGACAAATCCCGGTCACTTTTCCACTGATGTTTCGCATTCTGAAGTTGATAGCCCAACTTAGTGCAGAAAGAGGTCTCTTCATCCTTTGTGTTAGTTTGTCTACATTGCTTATCTGGTGAGCTAATTCTGTGCTTATTTTTCTTATCCCTTTATTTTGGATTGACAGATTGAGTTAACCATAGCTGAAGCTAAAATTTTTTGCATTACCATTGTAGTCTTTGTTCTCCTTTGTTCCTGCATTTCTGCTGCATGCTTAGTTTGAACTTAGTATAGTCTTCAGTGAAAAAATTCACATGGGCAGGGGTAGATTTTTATTTCTATCTCATGGGCTATCAGTCAGGTGGTTATTACCCATGATTTTGTCTGTCTAGCCCTGTCTCAGAAGCAAGCTTCTCTTCATACAAGGATAGGTGATCTGCGAACAGTACGAGATATGCTAAAGGGTGAGGTTTTTTAGCCGCCTTAGTGCCTCTTAGTAAAGGATGAAGAGGAGATACTGTATGAGGGAAATACCTCTAGTGGGGACTGCAAGAGATTTAGCACTTGTCTGGTGTTGCACAGTGACTGGGAGTGTTTGCATGTGGCTTGTTCTCAGTATTTCTCAGTGTGAAGTCATTCTAAACAGGGAAAACTTTTTCAAAATAAAAAGGCTGCGATAGTACTTCTCCAGCTCTGCACACAGCGAAGAGTAACTGCACAAAGGAGAAATTACCAGGTGCAAAGATAGTGTTGAGGATTCTTAGAAATGTGAAAGGGCTTGATTAGGGAACAGGTCCCCAGCAGCTACAGGGTTTGGGTGGATTGTAGTGTGTGTGTGCATTTGTGGGGGTTTTTCTGCTTCCTTTCTGTCTGTCTGTCTTTTTTTAATAGATGGCTTGGTGAAAAGAATTTCTTTGGGAAGTTCGTTGCTTTTGGCAGCTCTGTGCTCTTGTTGCCACATGTCTCTGCTGTTGATGCATGATTGATGCTGTTAACATTCACAAAAAGTTCCAGAAACAAAGATTACCTGGACACCAGCAAAAAGGAAAGCGTAAAGCAGTCTGGTGCTTGTGGCTGCCAGCAAGATAGATCAGCTCACAGCTGGTGCCTGGTAAACCTATCAAAATCTTCCAGGGTGTCAAAATGTGTGTAACAGGAGAACTTATCCCTCAGACTCTGGGTGTGGAGATAAGTTTGTGGCACACAATGGCACCAGTAAAGTATATCAGACTAATCATACCACAGGGCTATGAGCTCTTGCCTGAAAAATTGGCCATCTACCAGAAAGTACATCTGACGTCTGCCTGTAGAGAAACAGAGTTCGTGCGCTTTTTCTGGACTCGGAAGTAATGAGGAGGCTGGTCACAGGTTAAATCTTTGGAGGAACATCTCCTGTGTCTTGGACAAGAATTGATATCACATAACTCATACGCAAATTCAACTCACAGAGTGAAATTGAAGCAATGGGTGGCAGTTTGCAGAGGGTCTCCCTGAACAATGCAGGCTGAGGCATGTATTTGACTTAAAGCAGTGATCTTGGGGACCTGCAAAAGCAACAATGTACTGGAAATGCAGATTTTTTTTTTTTCTGATTTTTTCCTTTGTGCAGTGGATTTCTATAATAGGAACCCAGAGAGTTTTCCTTGCTTTCCTGCTCCCTTCTCTCACATAAAATAGTGTGTTTCTTCAATAGGAAAATTCCTAAGTAGTGTCTTGCATCAAATTCCTTCTCATCGCCCTAATGTAAGCAAAGCACTTCAGATGCAACTTTTACCTTATCTCTGCAATGGTTTCATTTCAATAACATTAAGTCATTTTGTTTTATATTAATGAAAATTGACTTCAGGTGTTCAGCAAGCTTCATTAATGAAAGTGTAAGGTAGACTTGCATTTGTGTTTTTAGTATTAGCATGTTTTAATGTGCAGAATTGTTCTCATAACTGGGTACATGTTTATGTTGTCTAATCAGTGAATTTTAAAGGAACAGAAAATAGAAGTATAGATGGGAAAATGCTTATGGTAGAGGTAGGCTATAGGGTCTTATCCACGATATTAAAACTAACCTGGCAACCTTGTGTCATTTTACTCATGGGAATAGTCCAATTGAAGTCTGCAGGCTGTATACTCACATAACAAATAATGATACTCTTGAGGTCTTAATGGATTTTCCAGCTGTTGGTTTTAGTGCCATCTGTTCTTTCTGCATTAGAATGATTTTTTCTGCATTTCTTCCTAATTTTTTCCTATCTTGTCCTCTGTCTTCTTTTATATTTTCTTTTTCTTCTGTTATACTTTCTGTTCTTGATGTTCTTCATACATTTTCCTTTATTGAAAGAATATGAATCTACACGGTATTAATGAACTAAGGGTCACTAACCAGCTAAACCAAGTTTAAGGAAAGAG
>Ga0065711_1007873_pt1 | contig 26748 bp, 10 predicted proteins | sample Hoacrofraction12_FD_59098 | JGI IMG/M metagenome (GOLD analysis project Ga0065711, IMG submission 59098) | Hoatzin crop microbial communities from Cojedes, Venezuela - Epithelial fraction 12 v2 (version 2) | ecosystem: Host-associated > Birds > Digestive system > Esophagus > Crop | place... | reverse complement strand
TGTGTGAGCTTTTCTGTAGTCTGTTGGACCATGTTCTGAGAGCCAATAAAGCCAGACTCTAGTTTCACGTGAAAACAGTTGCATTCTTTTATACAGTCTTAAAAACTTCTGTCAACAGAACATAACTTCTGTCAACAGAACATAACTGCTGTCCTTTACTCAAATTCAACCAACCAAAAAACCCCACCTGAGTCAAATGACAAAACGAGCAGATTAGATGGTGCCACATTTTTAATATCACTCTTTCAGCAGACACTCTGCACTATAGTTTTGGGTTGCGCTTACTTGCTCGCTGTGAAAAAATGTGTGTGGTTTTTTTTTTTTTCTTGTGTACAAGGCAACAGGTGGTCTGCTGACAGAATTTCATCTCTGTTTTGATGCTTTTGCAGACAGTTATTTCTGCACTTGAAAAGGTGAAAAAGCACAGGAACTAGGGAAATCCTACTTCTCTTATGTCTCAAAATAGGTTTATCTTTGCATGAGGCTCAAACACAATCTCAGTCTTGTGTACCTGAAAAGTATCACCATTTGTAGGGCTCTCTTCCTTAATAGCAGGTGGATCTCTGGGCTGCCGAAAGGTTCTGGAAAGCAGGGGTGTCTTCCTCTGAATTGTGGGACTCATGTCTTCGTCCTTAATTCCTTATGAAGACTTGGAATTGCCACATTGTTATGAATTGGGAATCTGACACTGGAGAGCTAGGAAAGCTGCTGATGCGATGTTTGGCCAAACGATGGTATGATCAGTGAAACAGCTATAGGTCGGTTAGCCCTTCTCCTGAAAGTCATTGAACTCAACATGAACAGTACTAAATGTAAGCCCTGTTTTCTTAGCATGATGCCTCCGCTTCAGGGTATTGTGTTGGTCTGCTCCCTTTTAGATAAGTATGTCAAAATGGGCTTGGTCTACACACTGCAAACTTGCTGGGAATGCTTTGTGTAAGCGTGGTCTGTGCTCGAACAAGTCCAGCAAGGGCGACTAAGGTGATTAAGGGACTGGATCACCTTTCATACGAGGAGATGCTGAGAGAACTGGGGTTGTCTAGCCTGCAAAGGAGAAGAAGGGGGGCTCTTTAGCCTGCAAAAAAGAAGAAAGGCTCAGGGAAATCCTCTCACCAGGTATTTGTGTACATTGATGGGATCTAAAGACGACCGAGCCAGGCTCTTCAGTGGTCTCTAGGGATAGGAAAAGAGACAATGGGTGTCAATTGAAACACAGGAAATTCTCTCCGGACATAAGAAAATACATTTTTACTGTGTTTGAACACTGGAATAGGTTACCCAATGAGGTTTTGGAGTCTCCTATCCTTGGAGATAGGCAAAACCAAACTGGACAGTATTGAGCAAACTGTGCTAGCTGACCCTTCTTGAGCAGGGAGTTGGACTAGACAATCTCAAGAGGTCCCTTCTGACGTCAATGATTCTGTGATGATCAGCTGCAGGTAGCCGACAAAGGTTTTTCCATATAAAATGTTTTACCTTTTGATCTTAAACTTATTCACTTGCATTTGGTGCAAGCAGCTAGTGTACCATGGAGTCTTGTAAGAAACCCTCTGGTCTAAGGTGTTCCTTGCATTAAACATGATGCAGGGGGAGGGAGGGAGTGACTTTGTTTCTTACTGGGAAAGGCGATAGGGGTGGTCTATGTATTCTTTGTCTTGTGAGTCTTCTGTACTCATTCTCTGACTTCTATTTCTGGCTGCTATTTCTTGGCCTACCCTCCCCCAAAATTATATTGGGGAAAACGTGAATAAAGCAATACTGTGTTCCTGTCAGCATGTTTCTAGTATCGGACAATGATCCTGGCTTAAAGGAAAGAACGACTCTATAAAAATACATAGAGATGTATTTTGAGACACCAGAATCCTATATAAACACTCGTAAGAGTGCTCATGGGTAGTAACTAGGCTGTCTGTTGTGTGCTACCCAGATAACACCCAGCCTTCAGCGCTCATAGTTGGTTAGCAGGGTGCTATGTTCAAATCTGCTTTCAAGTGTGCCTGCCTTTTCCTGTTGACCTCGGTGGGAATTGCCAGATGAATGTAACTTCTTTTTTTTTTTTCCCTTTTCAGATACAAAATGAGACAGAGTTGTCCTCATTGTCACTTGTGTTCCCTGACATGTAAAAATTCTTGGTTCAATATAAAGTCTCTTCTGAAGGACAGTGGCATTAAGAACACTCTTGGTGTGTGCTCTGTTCATATGTTATTCTGCTGGCTGCCTGCTATCACTACCAATTAGGCTGCATGTTACAATTCCTGGATATTACATTAGTGCCTCTGCTCTAAACAAACCCAAGGTCAAGAGCATTTGTGGTTTGCACTTCTGTTAATCAGGGAATGCAGAAGAGTTGAATGTTTTCTCCCTTCTCTCCCCAGACAGCCTGCCTGCGTTCCCCATTGCCATGGTGGCAGGGATAGTCATCGGTACGGTTACAGGTCTCTCACCGCTCATCTCTATTGTCGTGTGTCTTGTCATCAGAAAGAACAACTCTAAAAAACGATACTCTGGGTAAGAGATCTCCCTCCTCACCTGTGGATGATGTGAGGAACAGCAGCAGCATCAGAGGGAGGGCTTAGGGGGGTAGGAGTTGTTTCAGCCAAGTCTCGACAACCATGGCTAGAGATAGGATGTGGCCATGTGGAACACTGGTCATCTGCCTATAATGATTATGTTTGTGCTGTGCTTGAAAAGACCTACTGACCATGAGTTGCACCTGAAAATCACCAAATGTTGGAGCTGATCCCCAGCCACAAGCCGATATGCCCTAAGAACATTTAATCCAAGATCCCCTAGCTCTGGTCTGTTCCCCTTCCCTCCAGCCCTGCTTCCCCCTACCACCTCCAACCCCCAAAGGAAAAGTGCCACATGTACACTTTGAAGGAATGCTCTGTGTTGAGATTAAGACTGGATTTTTCAGTTACCAGTGTCTGGCTCCTGAGCCTGGAGTATTCTTGCCAAAACCCCATTCATCACCACACTTCAAAGTAAGGAAGGAGTAGCCACTCTGCATTCATTCTCATTCACTGTCTGTTTTTTGTTAACTGTTACAGTCCCTGCAAGGTTTTTAGTGTTAGGAGGATAACTCCAAAGTGAAGGCCAGATCTTTGAGTGGGCATATGAAAAAGCAACAAGAAGTAACAAAGGCAGACTTGAATCCTGTGGTGATGGAGCTTGGTGCTGGAGGGGGAGGCACTTCCATTTTTCTCCTCTCTAATTAGCTGGTAATTTACTTCTGTTAAGAAAGAATGAAAATTATGTATGTAGTCTTAGAAACAAACCCCAAACTTACAACTTTCTTCTGTTCTTTCCCCAACAAATATTCCTGCTTCCCGCAGGTTCTTTGGGTTGCCTCTGGGATAAAAGAAAATAACTCCAAAAATAAACTTAAGGGGATTTCTAAATTAAACTTTGCCCTGTCATTTTCCCAGCTGGAGAACTTAGAGAAAGTGAGTTGTTTATTGCCCAATGGTAAGGATAAATATAGCAGAGGTGGCTGTGTGTGCTCAAAATTGTGTGGAAAGCCTGTTTTTCCCTTTCTGCATGTGTCCTGCCCCTAAGAACTGAAAAGAAGCCTGCAGTGTCATGCACCAGCTGTGTGCGTGAGGTGGTCCGCTTGCCTTGCTTCCCAGTGACCTGCTCTCCAGTGTCTTCCTGCTGAAGGACACACCCTGGTGCTGAGCCTGGAGCAGTAGTTTATGCACTGTAATTTCTTGTAGTAGATTTAACTATTCTCTTGGGAAAGTAACTTCTGAAATTTAAATACTGCTTTCACTGACCATGCCAGCTCTGCATGACGTGTAAGGAGAAAACAAGTGTGCTGTGACCCCCTCTAAGCTTATGGACTGTTTTCTACATGATGCTAACCCAGTGTGTGGTGGTGGTGGTGAGATGCACTTACTCTTAGATAACCATTCTGCCTTGAACTGAGGTGGGCTGGGGCACTGCGCGGCATCTGGAACCCCTGCATGGCCACGGTCTCCATTCATTCTCTGACTCTGGTGTTTTGTTTTTGTTGTTTTTTTTTTTTCCTTTCTGCCTTGGTGTGCTGGGATCGGATCCTGCTTACCTTCCTCTCCTTACAGAGATCCTGATATAGACGCCAGATTGGGAATGTAACAGGGCTGGGTCTTCTCTTCCAGTCCCACTAGACACCATGGTAACTAATCAAGTTGGTGGTTGCTGTTAATACCTGTGTGTATGTGTACACATTTCCTCTTCCTTTGCTGACTAACCAGCTAGTTCTCTACTAACATAACTTCACTGCAATTTGTGCTGCAATCTGTTGACAGAGGGACGATGCATTTCACTGGGTGCTTGGGTTTCATTGTCTCATGTCTAACTGGGATGGGATTGCTGTTTATCCTGGATGGTGTCCCTCCATCTCTTCCAGCAGTGAACTCACCAGTGCATTGACTAAAGCACAGGAAATTCACAGAATTCAGAGCCCTTTCTGTGTCAGAATAAAAGTAAATTACCTATAAAGTGTTCCTCTGGCTCAGACAGCCTGAGTGTTTGAAAACCTGCAGTGATCCAAGTGCAGTAATTGCTTAAACCTGAATTACGACTTTTAGATAGTGTAGATCTGAGGAGTTTTGTGAATAAAGCAAACAATTCATGAGTATGTAATTTTGGTAGCAGAAGGGCTGCTTTGTCTCTGAGACAGTAGAAGCCTCTTGCCATGATGGTGGGGGCAGTATTTTATTTTTTCCTCTTCTTACTGCTGGATGTATGAGGAGCTAAGTCTTCTGTGGTTAGACTTACCAAAGGATAAAAAATTGTTGCCCTGTGAGGAGGTGGTCTGCTTAATGTCACTGTCCTCATTTGTTTGTTTCTATACGTGCTTTGTACACTGTCTGTCTACAAAGATTGGGGGAAAAGGATGCCCAGTGGTCAGAGGGTTGTGGTAACAAAGGGAACTCCTGTGTCTGCTGCCAAGGAGGTGGCTAGTTTTCTTTCCTGGGTGCTTGGGTACAAGGGGGTAGACCTAGCATTTAGACACCCATTACTGCATTGCCTGGAAGCTACTAACGTTAAGTTTAAGGGCATTTGCTCATATACTTCGCTCTGTGGTATTCATTTCTTTGTCTGTCACAGGCTAGTTTTCAGTCCTTGTTTAAGCAGATGGAAAGAAGTAAACTGAGAGTGAAAACTGACAACCTTCTTTTAGGGGTTTTGGTTCTTACTACAAGACAGTTCTCGTGTTTGAAAAGCAAGATTTGCCTGACTTGATATTCAAGTAGCTGTATCAGGACACATAGCTTTTGTGTCACGTGTGACTCTTAAAGTCATTGCTGCAGAGACTGGTGTCTGTTGTGAGCGGGCAGAATTATTTTGGGATTGTAGCCTAGCCAAAAGCAAGGGAACTAGTGGGGAGTTTGTTAGGAAGTACCTTTCTGGTACAGAGAGGTGGTGGCTCTTGCAAGTATTCACTCTAACTGTAGCACTGGTATAACACTTGCCTCTGTGACTGGGGCTGTTTAGCTTATAGTTAGGAGACGATTGCTGTTTACTGCTGTTGACTGAGTCTGAAGCCTCAGTGAAGAAAACGCTTATGGTTTTAGACAGGTTGGGTTGAATGGGAATATCTAAGGAACAGGGGTTTTGGAGGAGCTGCTGTCCTATGTTAATAGTTGTTCCTGTGTGTTGCTTACCAGTGAGACTCTGGGAGGAAGGGCAGAAAAATGTCTGGGGAGAGATGGAGAATTATATGTGTTTATTTCAGAATACGTTATGTTCATTTTTACTTTGGCATAATCTGCCACATTCATCTTGCCATCACTCGTTTTTTGTTTTTGTTCTTTTTTTTTTTTTTTTCTTTTGTGTGCCTCTTGAACATTGTCGTGCAAACTCTGCTCTGCCACCTCGTCAGCTGCAGTACATCTGAGAGCTTGATGGCACCGGTTAAGCAGGCTCCGCAGAAGTCGCCCTCCGACACAGAGGGTCTGGTAAACAGCGTGCCCGCCAGATCACACCAGGTAAACTCCTTCCTGCGGCTTCCCAAAGCAGGATCCTCCCAAAGTGTGGGGGAGATGGCATGGAAAAGATAAAGGCAGGGTGGGACAGATGAATTAGGTGCTGTCTGTTAAGGTGATGAGGGCTGGGGGTGGTAAAAGTGTCTTCTCTGAACAAGGGATGGACAGTAAGTTGGGACTGGTGAGCTCGTCCGTAGAAGGCTGAATGCGATTGAAAGAATAGTGTCTTGATATTAGTTGAGATGGAGTTTTATGCCCTTTTTGTACTAATGTATAAAAAAAAGATGGTTCTGATCTTGCGCGTTACCATACACAAGCGGCAGTGAAGTATAAGGATGAGAGCCTGTCAAGGATGAGGAGTGGGCAGTGGTTAGCTGTAGAGGCAACATTGTCTACTAGATGCATAATCACCCCATAAAGCTGCCTAATCTGTTCTAGGATTGCAATGGGGAGGAGTTTTACTTACTCTGTCATCCCTGTGAAGGGGCATGCCCTGTGGCATGTATTTCCTTCACAAGGGAATGAGCCAGCACAGTGCAAACACTGAACAGTGATCATCAGTTTGAAGGTGCCTCTTGCTGCTGAGAGCACTCCTCTGCTAAGCCACCCAACTTTTGTGGGCTTGAAATTGCCACGCTTTGTCTTGTGCTGGCTGCTGTTGGCAAAGTTCTGCTGACTTGGAAGGAAAAAGGTGGCTCTTATCCAGACTTAACATCCCGTGGGAAATCAGTCAGAGAGAGCATGAGTCAGACAGGGATTCTACGCAATAAATAGTTACCTGTTAACAGTGTACAGGATATCCTTATTTGTAAGCTGTTTCTTACCTCTTGATTTGCGTATTTCCAGCAATTTGCCTGTGGAGGTATGGATCCTGAGTGAGTTGAAGTCCAAAATGGACTTTTTCTTAATTAGACACCTTTTAGCAAGTGGCTGCAGAGAAGTGTGTGAACCGATGGGTTTCTATATCAGAGTTCATACCTGATTTCTTAATTTCTCCTGACAAAATAATGGAGATGTGTGTTAATGTGTTAACACTACAGGGAAAAAAAATACAGTGCTAACAGTGAGCTGGAAAAAGTCCCAAGTTGGGCTTCCAGTCTGGTTTTGAAATGCATCTTGTTCTTGGCAGGTGCAGTATTTCCAGAGTTCTAGCACAAATGCCGACAAAGTTACCTGCTGCCTTCAGACAACCATTATTCTCTAAACATAAAGGCAATATACTGAAGTTACAAGATTTAAAAATAGTTCAGACTTTGAGTGGAGTGGGTCTAGTAACAGCAGGCTGCCTACAAGGCCTAGGTAAAGCTTGAATTTTCTGGTCCGTGGGAGGGGCGTCTAGAATGGGGGAATAAAAAAGCTTACATGTGGGATGTATGTTGCAGTAACTTGGAGCCAACTTCCCTAGGTCAAAAGACCAAGACGTTTTATCTAATTACTGCCATGGTACGAAGCAGTACATGCAAGTGCCCTGAGACTACGTGGAGGAAGAGTTTTGCTGTTCTGCACTTACATCCTGAAAGCAAAAATACTTTTATCTTCTGTGTAACATTTTGGTGTGAAAACTTGCTGTGTCCTCACCCTTCTGTGTCCCCCGTGTTCTGGGTCTCAGTGTGCTGGAAGGAACATGTCAGAGGTAATCTAAACTTTGTAAAGATAGCTGAGAGTCAGTGTGCTTTTGCCCTCCTGTAGTCACTCCAGTCTACTTATTCCTTGACGGGGTCCTCCAGGGTCTTCCTGCTGGTAAGTTCCTAAAGGAAAATCCGAAGTGTGAACTCTCCTGACCTCAAAGGAAAAATATGGCAAATGGCTTTAGTTTTGTTTAGTTTTAGTTTAGTTTCTTAGTTTTGGATCTCTTCCGTCAGGCAGAGAGCTTTGTTTGGATTTTCTTTTCTTGGCAAACATTCCTAGCAGCAAGTGGTTCCTCTACCTTCTGTTAAGCATTTGCCCGATCTTTACAGAACAGCAAGGAAACATATTTACTTTTCTTTGTAAAGATCCACAATAAAATCAGGGTAGATCAGATTTTTGACAGATGGTTTAAATCAGTGAGGAAACTAAATTGCAATTGATTTACACATTTTTGACTTCTAGCCATTGTTTTTGAAAGAAAAATAGGTGATATCATCATGCAAAATAACATACTTGAAATCTAGCATCACATATAAATAAAACCTGTTATTTCTGGGTAATCAAGAAATTATTTGTAGTATTCAAGCTTTTGAGCTGTGGTGTAGGTGAAACGCGGATAGTCGGATTCCTAGCAGTTCCCAGAAGCTGTTGCAGGCTGCTTGCTGATTGAGGCGCGCTTTTGTGTCTGGGATTGCCTGGCAGCTTTAGACCAGTGGTTCAGTCAGTGCTACCCTCAGACAGTAAAAGCCTGTGGACGTCCTTGTAGCCTTTTACCAAGTAGGATGTGTAGGAGGTGACTGAATGCTTCGTGCTTCACTGGTGGAGAAGAACTGTGAATATAAATACACAGCCCCCGCTTCTGCAAGTTAAAAGCAGCGATACAGGTGTTTGTTCTCGAAGAGTGGCATTTAAATTTATTAAATGAAGTTTATTCATTTTGTTATTTATGTATCAGTTTAAGAATCAGTGATGAAGTATTTGACCACATCACAGCTGAAAGTGCACTTGAGCCTGCACTTGCTTTGTGTTTTGGTTGCAAGTTTATCAAGATCAAGTGTGGATCTTGCTTTCTGGAGTGCCCCAGGGTGCTGAAAGTATGCTTATCTGATTCTGTGAGTGTTCAGCTGGTTATATCCGCTTCGCTTGTTTTCACTGTGTCTCCCTTCTCAGCAGGGAGCTATGTTCTGTCCTGTCAAATTTGTATGTGGTGTTTCTTCTCTATGCCATCATTCCCTAGTGACTCGTATTGTACCATGACTGTTACTCAGATGAGTGAGAAAAGCATTTCCAAGGAAGGCAAGAACTGTATGTGTTTCCCAGATGGATGTCCTTGTTTAGCTGGTGGTCTGGGTTGCAGCAGGCATACTGGAAGGCAGATGTGTGTTGCGCCAAGGTATGCGAAGGTGGCTGTCATTTGTTCTTGTGCTTTGAAAGTACCTGAGTGTTCATTTCTGGGCAGGCTGAAGGACCGCTGATCTTAAAGTGTAAATTCCATAGAACTGTGTTTCTCATGTATGGAGCAGTATGGTGTAGAGATCCTAAGCAGGTAGGTCTGTCAGTGTAGAGGTGAGGAGCACTAAAGCTACGTTAACTTAGGTGCAAATCTCTGGCTTTGCTTTTTCTGGTTTAAGCCATAGCTGAACAGGCTCTGTTTGAGCTGTGTTCCAGGCTTTGAGCTGGACCGCAGGACCCTGGGAAGGAGAAGTTCATGCTGCTGGGAATCTTGACTTAAATTTCAGGTAAATTTCCTGGAGCTGGAATCTCTGGTAGTTGCAACTTCTTTCAGAATCTAAAACATCTGAAAATACTGTAGACCACTGTTAGACCATGGTGGTATAACTTTGCAATTCCTTTTTCTTTGCTGTAACTTGCAATTCATGACTCTGCTGACAAACCTATAACAAGGTGTCAGTACACCAGCTACTTTTTTCCCTTCAGTTCTGAGTGGAAAAATTGTAAGGGTTAGGGGAATGCTGAGTTTTATGTGGCAGCGCTGGTTGGTCGTCTGGTTCTGAAGAGTCAGGATGAGCTGATTTGGCGTTAGGTGAAAGTTTTGAATTGTTTAGACTTTTTTGAAGCTTTTGCTTGTGGAATAAGAGTCTTTACAAAGATTCAGATCACTGGAGTTATCAGATGCAGGAAAATTGGCCCTGGTGATGATTATAATCAGCTAGAAAATCAGTTGGCAGCAAATCAAATAGATGGACCATTACAGTAAATACTTGATCCTCCTTTTCTCTGTGTTAGGTAATCTACTGCTTACTTAGGTCATAGTGAACACACAGAGATGGTGATAGTTTGGTTTAGCTCAGGTGATCATGCCAGTCAATCTCTCCACCACCACCTAACATGATGATTGCAGCAGAATAACTATATTTAACCTAGCATGATTAGAATAGTGATAACTGATCCTTAATGAACTCCTGTGGTAGAAAATTGACCTATCAGAATTATTTGAACTAAACGTGAATTGTCATAGTGAATACTTCATGCAGTTGTAGATTTATTTTTTCTTTTTAAACTGATAGGAAGTTCTCTTGAGCTGAATTTGTCACACTCTGGACCTATGGCTTCAGGCAGATGAGACTTCCAAAATTGCTTACAAATAGACCTTAGGGTCACATTGCCTTGAAGTTTGTATAGACACTGGGCTCTTAATTGGAATTAGTAATGTAATCCTGATATAATGGTGGAGACCAGACCAACATGAGAGCCAACAGCAGAAAAAGAAAAAAAAGTTATTCTAATGAGACTTTAAATTTAGAATATTCTGAGACGTCAGCGTCTTTTTTTTGAGCATTTCCTCAGTCGATTATTTATACTCACCGTTTTATATCTGCTCACAAGTTTTCATCCTTCTGTCCTTCTCCTTCCTCTACTCTTTATCAGTTGGGAAATGTTTTACCTGGAAGGAAGAAACTTTGAGTCTCGGAAAGAGAACAAGGCATTTAGCAGGTGCATGCTTTGCTGTTGTGTTGAGGGGAAAACAGCTGTGTGGAAGTGTACCCCGGTATAGTCCTTCAGGGACTTAATTTTCTGTACAGAAGGTCTCTTTTAACCTCTGGGTCCTAACTGCTTTGGAAGATGGATGGAAGGATTTCTGGGTCAGTTCCGTAGAGATGTTTTCTGATTTAGCGGGATACTAAAAGTACTGGCGAGAAGGGGGTGGGAGTAATGCCTGTGAAAGGCCGCTTCTTTCTGGGACATAAGTGAAATGGAAACAGAGTTAAATGGATGAGATAGTTTTGAAGCAAAAACTGCTAGAAAAGCCACAACCAAACTAAACCATCTCTCTTTGTAATTTCCCCCACCCACCCAACCACCTCCTGAATAGGACAGTGCCTTTCCCTCCTGCTCAGGGTGTGTGTGTGGGGTGTTTGTGGTCTCTCTGCTGAGGTCACCTGGTAAGTGGTCGCAGCCTTCTGCTCTGTGCTTGTGTCAGTCTGGGTGTGCAGAATGGGAGCTGTAGGTCAGACCTTTCCCTAAAGGTCCCACCTATCTTGTTGGGTACCTGCTCTTGGTAGGCTGCAGTCCTGTCCTCAGCCTGTCTCGAATAGCTGCAGTTTGCTTTCCTATGGGCTGTGCTTTGGAGGACATGGTGTTTTAGGAAGGTGCTAGCATGTTTGCACGCTCTGCTGAGAGATGGTGCTGTAATGTCCTCCACTGCACCCCAGCCGATATAACGAAGGTGTGTGGCCGTGTGTGCCCAGTGTGTCTGTGGAGGCACCGACTGCCTGGGTCGGCTCAAAAGTCAGGTAAGAATTCTGCGTTACTGCGCTGTTTCAGTATTTTCTGTCTCGCTGCTGTGTAAGTCTTGATCCCATCCCTTGCTTGGGCAGTGACTGGTGTTGTAAGGTGGCTGCAGGTTTGTTCTCTGCCTCGTTGTCCGAGTGGTACTGCTGCGCTGGGATTTGCAGGGCTGGAGTGGCAGTACGGGGAGTATGCTCGGCTGCCTGCTGGTAGATCTGTAGTACAGTTCCTCTTGAAAAATATTAAATCTGGCATGCATCCAGCTAAGCCATCTATCTTTGCTCCACAGCACGTAAGAATTGCTGCTTTTCAGAACAGAGGATTCTAGATTTTGCTTTCGGTGAGGAGCACGCGTCCCTAGCAGTATGGCCAGGAGGCGGTGGTGCTGTTTGGCGTGCTCGTCTGATAAGAGCAAGGTGGCAGACTAGAGCTCATTTGTAAGGCGAGGGTTCATTCCACCTGCTTCAAAGTGCCGTTAGCAGTCATAAAAGCTCTGTGGTCTTGCTTTGGCTTTGGTCTTGCTGCAGCCCCTGCGGAAGCGAGGGGCAATACGGTCTGTTCCAAAAAGTACTGATTGTGCCTTTTTGTTCTGTTCCCAGGGCCCAGTCATTTACGCGCAGTTAGATCACTCCGGCGGACAGCACAGCGACAAGATTAACAAGTCTGAGTCTGTGGTCTACGCTGATATTCGGAAGAACTGAGATGAGATCCTAAGCTATCCAAAGGAAAACACACATTCAGACTGGAATTGCTTGAACAAGATCTGACCCAGAGAACTCACATGTGGCCTTTGGTGCCTAGGCTAGGACCAATGCATGTGGATACAGAGGGAAAGATATATATGTATTGTGTGTAAATAGTTTATTTAATCGTACAGAAGTGAGACCAATGTTGCATGTTGAAATGCGGTAAGAATTTTGCTTACAAATTGCCAATATTCTTTTTTGTATCTTGTGTGACGAGAGAGAAAGTGAAAACTCGCATCACAATTTTAAAATATTTTTATCTTGATTATTAATGGAGAAACTGGAAGATGCCTGAAGATTCTAGATTGACCTGGAGATTCTTTTTTTGCTTATAGAGCCTAATTTCTTTTTCTGAGTTGGATATAAAGAAGGTATCTTCTTTATATTCACAGGGTTCTTTATGTATACAGGGTATTCATCTTTCCTTGATTAGATTCTCAGTGCAAGCTGCCTTCTCATATAAACTAGACACTGTCACTTGGTCTTGTAAGCCAAGTAGTGACTCCTAGCTATCAGAAATGTGTGTCTTAGCAGTGTAGGTGAAGGAAATGTTTAGGCCTGCCTGACCTGTGTAACCTAGGTCACAGAACCGTTTGCTTCTGTGTTGATCCCATCTATTTAAGCTTAGTCCTTTAAGGTACAGGGATAGTGTTGATCTAATGACTTTTGTGGAATGGTAGTCTACCTGTGAAAACTTAAGGGCTAGTGAGTTAAAGGGATAGGAAGCTATAGCTGTAGGTGGTTGTCTCAGACTCTGTTGAACCTTTCAATGAAATATTTCTTCCTTGAAGCTCTGTCATTTCATATAAGCATGAAAAAGGGCTCCCAAGGGATCTGGAAGCTGTAGTGCTCCCTCGCCTCTCTCCCATGGCTCCATTATATCGCTGTCACTTCCTTAGAGATGCTCTATCTGTTCTTAAAAGCCTGTAGTGGAGGCTGCATGGCCTCTGGAGGAATTCTAGGGCTTCACTCTTTTTCTGATGTGTGTTTTTTTGTGTAACCTCTATTTGCACAGAGGATGTGAAGGGCAGTTGGATTTCCTTCCTCTCTGCAAGTCTACTACTTGAATATGATTTCCCAGCTCTTTGTTTCTAGATTAAACTCCTCATAGATTGCTAAGGATCTCTGTTCTCTTCTGCTGAAGAAGATCTTTCTTTAGCTGAGCCATTTGTATCCTGAAATCTGGTGGTCAGAACTGGAAGTGGCATTCCAGCTGAGGTCTTCTCAGAATAGCATATAGGAGAAGGATTTCTGTTTTGTACATCATAATGTGATGTTGGCTTTTTTGTAGTAACAAAAAATTTTCAGTTTGGTCTGCCATAACCCCTTCTCTCTGATTTTTCACTCATCTTCTAGTCCAGTCTATTTCACAGAATCAGTCACAGAATGGTTCAGATTGGAAGGGACCTCTGGAGATCGTCTAGTCCAAACCCTCCCTCCTCAAGCAGGGTCAGCTGGAGCAGGTTGCCCAGCACTGTGCCCAGTTGGGTTTTGAGTATCTCCACAGATGGAAACTCTACAACATATCTGGGCAACCTGTTCCACTGTTTGATCACTCAGAGTGATCAAAGGGTAAAAAAAAGTGCTTCCTTGTCTTCAGGTGGGATTTCCTTTTTTCAAATTTCTGTTCATTGTCCTACCAGTGAGCACTGCTGAGAAGAGTAGTGCTCTGCATTCCCTACCATTGAGTATTTATACACATTGATATGATATCACCCCCACCCCAACCTTCTCTTCTTCAGGCTGAACAGTCCCGACTCTCTTAGCCTTTCCTTGTATGAAAGATACCCCAGTTCCTTTATCATCTTTGTAGTCCTGCACTGGACTCGCTCAGTGAGTCCATATCTCTCTTGCACTGGAGAGCCCCAAACTGGACACCGTACTCCAGGTGTGGCCTCACCAGTGCTGAATAAAGGGGAATAATCACCTCCCTTGACCTGCTGGCAACACTTTGCCTGATGCAGCCCAGGATATAATTTGCTGCCTTTGCAGCAGGGGCACACTGCTGGCTCATGTTCAACCTGGTGTCCACTGGGACCCCCACAGGGCCTTTTCTGCAAGGCTGCTTTCCAGCCAGGCGACCCTGCCACGTACTGGTGCATGGGGTTGTTCCTCCCAAAGTGCAGGACCCTGCACTTCTTCTTGAACTTCATTAAATTCCTCTTAGCCCAGTTCTCCAGCCTGTCCAGGTCCCTCCAAATAGCCCCACAACCATCTGGTATGCCAGCAGCTCCTGGCTTTGTATTGTCTGCGAATGTATCTCTGCAGTAATTATGTTACAGCTTTTTCAGACCTTCTATTTGTCACTTGAAAACTTGGTTTGAATTCTTATCCTCTCCTCTCTGGAGCTTGCAACACTCACTTGATATTTGCAAACTTAAGCCTACATTCCACTGTAACATCACATAATCCCTTAATTATGACAGTGCAACTTCAATAACTATGTTGTGTACAGCGGGTTTTTTTCCCAACAAAGCTGAGTATGCCAACACTATATTCTTTCATCAGGATCAGACTTCACTGGTTTCCTGACAATACCTGCCTTTGTTAGAAGCCTCATTAAGATCAGGATGAATCCTGCTGCTGCTACTTTCTTTACTACCAGGCTGTTACTTCGTAACTTTTGTTTTACACTTAGTAAGAAACGAATGCTTTATGGTTGATGGAGAAACTTGATTTTGATCTGCCTGTGTTCATCCCTGTGCATCACCATCTTTCTCCCAGACATTTTAGAGTAAGAGGGAGAAATGTGATGCATGTAGCAATCAAAAACTTGCTGCTATGAGAAGACAGGGCTGTTCTTGGCTCTGAAGTCTGCCACTAATGTTTGTTTCTTTTCCTGCCGGAATATACTGGAGAATCTGAGCTCAATCCTGATCTGGTGCTAACCTTAAGAAACATGCTCATCTGGCTGGTGCTGTCTTTAGGAAGAAGCTGATCTGGTGCTAACTTTAGGAGACATGTTGATCTGGCTGGTGCTAACTAACTTTAGGAAACATCTCATTCCATTGCTTTTATTTATTTTATTGGTTTATTATTATTATTATGGTGGCCAGAAGTTTTAACTCTGTTAGCTCTACTGCTGTTCTCCGAGTTCTCTGATGCTGTTTTTTGCAGGTGGAAGGGAACAGCTGGGACTTTGAGGAACACTAAGTGTGTTGTCCTGTCGTAGTACTGCTGCTAGCTCTTTTTAAGACCGTCTATTTTAAAAAGCAGGCCTGCATGGCAGGCTTGCTGCAGCACAGCTGAGGGGTAGGCGGCCTCTCCTGAGGGAGCAGTAAATGACTAGAATCGTTATGTGGGTCTTCCCTCCTGGGTAGTGGAGCTGGGGAACGTCTGTGGGATGTAAAAGACTCGCAATTAATTCTCTTCTATTCGTCTAGTAAACAAAACTGGGATCAAGCTGAAATCAGTTTCTCATCTGAGGGGAAAAAAATGGTGTTTTATGGGTCAAAGTGACCTGCTACCCGTTGCAGGAGTGCCGTTTGGATTGCCAGCCGGGGCTCTCGCGCAAAGCCAGCCGCTCGCCCTACAGCCAGGGTATGAACGGCATCATTGTTCTTCCCTGTTTGCAGCAGAACTGCAAAGTGGAGAAGTTTTAGCTTTTTACTAACATTGAATATATTCTTCCTTATTTTTGGTTACTATAAAGGAATTTTGAGAAGAGGATTACAAATAATTGTAAAGTATCAATCTAAGTAAATTGGTAGCTGTAGTCAGTACATCCAATCTCCGTTGCCCCTTTTGACTTCAGCAGCTGTTCTGTGAGAGAGATGGTCGGCATGTTGATGAAATGGCATGCAGGGTGGAAAATATGTCCCTGTAACTGACTGAATGATGTGTCACTTTTATAACCGGAGACCCGTAGGGTTTTGTTTTCTCTCAAAGCTTTAGTGAGATTTCAGTTTATGACTAGAAGAGCTGGAATTAGGTTTTTAACTTTTAAACCTGTGAGAATTGTTTAGGTAACCATCCATCTTGTAACTGCAGTAAATGTGTATATGCAGCTTAGAAGCTGCATTGCCTTAGAGTGGATTCACTGAGGTGAAGTGTGGGCTGTTTGATTCATAACCAAAATGCCTCCACTCTGTGTTGAAATCTTGTCTTGGAAGTTTACATTATTAATGTATCTACCTAGGACCTCAAATACAAAATGTTCTTGCTGTATAAGGTGATGGAAATATTTTCCCTTTAAAACCATCAAAGCCGAGAAGGTGGGCAAGACTTCTGGGCCATGGCCACACCCCTGTGGTGCTAATATCTGTGTAACATTTTTATACGGGACACTACAAAACCATATTAACTATGCTCGGCAATTATACTCTTTTTGAGGCTTCTCTTTCCCTTCTCTTCACTGCCCTAAAGCTAATAAGCCCTTTCATTTAAAGGTATTTTTGCACTCTAAAATGTAAGTTCAATGCCTTTGGAGATCAGTGTGCTGTGCAATGTTTTCTGTCTCCCTGCAATGCCAGCTGTTTTTGTGTGGTAAATGTAATTGGAAACGTAGACTGGGTAATTTTCTTGTGCAGACTTCTGTCTTGGAGGTGTGCAAGAGAACAAACACCTGTAAGACAGGTGTATAATCTGTGTGAGGGAGCTAGATATGCATTGCATGGCCTGATTACATGAAGAGCCAGTGTACCAACTGTTAGTGCTTTTGCTTTTACAGACTCCTCTGGAAACAGTTATCTTGGATATTTTTTCTTGAATGGACTTTCATGTTTTCTATTGTAATCTTGTGAATATTTTAATACACTTTTTTTTTTTCCCATTACTGGTTTGCCGGACGAGTCTTATCTGGTTAGAGACTGGGAAGGGAGGAGGACTGAAATACACCCACCCCTCTCTCTGGCAATATTCTTCAGTTACTGCAGTCTTTGCTCAGCAAACAACACAGCTGGGAGAGTTCACCACTTGAATTGATACCCCCTGTATTACCACTTCAGCCAGGAGAACCAAGAAATGCAAGTGCAACTGTAGCAGAATATGCACAGGAGAGAAATAGCGTCATGGCAGGACGGCCTCTGGAAAAGGGGAGCTGACAGACTCTCAGGTGCCTGTCTTGTAAGAACGGAAAATGCTTTCCTTAAACCATCCTGCACAAACACTCTGCACTGGGTAATACGACATTATACGTAGGGTGAGAGAGGACATCAGTGCCACAAGGTGCTGTAGCTTTGGTAGCTGTAGAACAGTTTCCTTTCCTCTCCACCCTTGCCATGCTGGAGTGATAGCTCAGATGGAATTGGAGGGAAGTAGGAGTGGAGAGAGGCTTAATATGAGGACTTTGCAAAACTCCAGTATTTCAGGGCCTTCATCTTCCTGAAAGCTGAATCCTGAAGCAGCCACTCTGTCTTACAGTCATCTTTTTCTTCTGGATATAAATTCCTGCTCTCTGGTACTAAGTCCTTGCTAGCTTTGGTGCAAGAGGTCTTGGAGAACCTGCCAGGAAAACTCATTGATGCCATGCTCTGGGCACACTTGCCTTTTACTTCTCGGTAACAGATGAGCTGTTGCAGTGTAATGTAATACCTTTGCTCCAATCAGAGTGGCACGTTTTTCCTCTTTACAGGAGAGTAAGTAGGGAGAGATGTTGACTTTCAGGGAAGGCGTCAGTGTTTACTCACAAACATGCCACTGATGGGAGCAGACCACTGCTTTCAAAGCTCTTGAGAACTGACATGAACGTACATGTTTCCTGAGTGCACACCTTCACAGGAAATCTGTATGTACTTAAGGAGGGGATGGAAGGTGACAAATAGAAGTTTTGGCTGTTTATTTTTCACTCTTACAAGAACTAGGTACTTAAATGTGCCCATTTTCTGCTTCTAGTTGTAAAGGATGACAAAAGCTAAAACACCAGTGGCGCATACTAGTTTGCCCTCATCTTGTTAAAGGCAGTGGTGGCTGGGAAATAAATGAAGATACACAGAGCTGCAGCTGAAAGGAATATCCTTATGCTACCAGGGGAGAGCACCGGGGAATGAAATGCAAACGCTACTGTTGTTGGTTACTGAAAGTATGGTTAACACCCCTGCCCAGGTCTCACCGCAACATTAAAAGATTACTTCAGGCTGAGGCTCTGGCTGACGGTCACCATTACCCTGTCACTCCCGGTCACCAGTACCCTGTCACTCCAGGCACTGTTCAGCAGTCAGACAAGGTGGGGCCCAGCAACTCATTCAAGGCACAATCCACAATCAGTTTCTTTTAAAGAGACAATGTAAGACACACAATACTACTTCAATTTAAAAGGTTGCACTTTATTTAAATGTATGGAGATACTTTGTTATTTGCACTTAGAAAACACTTGCTCTCTAAACATTTAAATTTCCTCTTTCATTTTCTCAGAGGAAAAAAGATGAAAATTAGTGAAGCTGGGTCCCATGGGGAAGGGTTTGTGCGTGGTTGGATTTGACGTGTCGCATTAAGCATCTCTTTGCTGCAGGTGCTCTTGTTGTTTTGCTTTTAGTTCCTGATTGTACCTATAGGTGGGAAAAAAAAAAAAGCACAGACTAAGAATAGAACACCAGTTACAGTAACAGTGTCTTCCTAACAATCTGTTCAGATGAGGTTTAAAATTACAATGGTCTTGAGGGTGGAAACTCAGAATAGGATAGTTTAGTTCACAGAAGTTCCAAATTAGTTGCTAAGCTTGCCTCATTCCTGGCCAGTACTGAAAAAAAAAAAAAAAAAGAGAACACTAAATTTTTCCTCAAGAAATAATTAAAAAAAAAAAAAAAAAGCTGCTCTGCTTAAGAACTCTTTGATGCAGCTGGAACTGACACAATTCAACACAAAGCTGACAGATGTGCAAAGCTCAGGAGGAGGAGAAAGTCTAGGTTGTCTGTCAATCAAACCTACAGCTGTTGAAGAATACCCTAGACCTAGAAACTACAGCTTACATACAGCATTCCTTAAAACCTGTTCTAGCTATACTGAAAATATTTCAAGCTTCAGTCCCACTCAACTGGAAAACTAACAGTGCAGCAAAAAAGTTCTGCAACGTTTAATTAATTGTTTGGTTCCCCTTGCCTGTTGCACTGACATTGAGGCTGGCAAAATTTCTAAACTCCTGGTTAAGATTAGGTGGTGTGAATGCTCAGTTATAGTATGTAGAGTAGCCCTTCTTAATACATACCTCCATATTCGGAAGAGTTGAGACCCACCAGCACAGCCAACAAAGAAGTTCACAGCAAACAGACTCCAGTTTTTAGGAATAATAACTAGAGAGTACCTTGACCAAATAAGGCCTGTTGAATGAAAGGGAAAGTTTAAAGATGTTAAGACTTTGAAGTGAAATATTCAGATGTTTCCCTAAGTTTGGAGACAGAATCATGGATCAGTTTAAGTAAACGAGTTTTACAGCTTCATGTAAGCTTTTCTTATAACTAGCCATTTCTCAGTTAAAAGCGCATCCAGTGCCAGTGGGACAGCTACAGGTACGTATTGCATTTTTCCAAAATAACTAGACAATAAGGTCAATCATAGTCTTAGTATCAAGCAAAGATCCTCTGTACTCTACATTAGTCTAGACCTTAATTCTCCAGCACAGATTGCAAAATAAAGTCCAGAGAAGGAAGACAGTGGCAGCTGTAACTTTGATTTTCAGCTGTAGCTGCCACAAGTCCTGCCCCTGACAAGATCTGGTGGAACACTCCGAGTACAGAATATTGTTTCTGCCAGTGTGAAAATTCACAGCAGGCAGCAGTGCAGCAGTCAGCAGTCTGTGTACCACTGCTTCCAAGTTCTTCACATGGAAATTCTTTCCAGTCACGTTAGTGTAATTACCCTACCATTGTTTAATCCCTTAAAGTATGTTCTAAAAAAGTCCCTATATCCTGGACTGATTTCAAAATTACTTGACCTGAAGCAAGAGAGGTCACTTAGTGGAATGAGTGGTATCATGGTAACTCAAGGGATGAAACTCCTATCCTAACTCATAACAACTTGCTCTGGACAATTCCAAATTAAGACATGTGTAGAAAACTGTTGCATAATCACAGAACTCATACAGATTTAATGACAAGTATAGGTCTGTCCTAGAATTATCATCCGACAGCAATAGTGAGAGCTGGCACATTATAGTTAAGCCTTTTCTACAGAAGTGGGTTAGTACTGATGGAGGATTTGGAAAGAAGTGCATACAATTTTAGAGAGGGTGCTGTGTAAAAGCATGGAGTAGCTTTGGCTTTACCTGTGGCCATCAGTACTGCAGACTGTGCTGTACTGAGCTTTTCTGCTGGTCTGGTCATATCAGCCATTCCAGCACATACCAAACCCTGTAAAGAGAAATTCAGTGAGCACCAGCCCAGTACCGGGACCTCCTGTAACAGATCAAATGCTTTACAAGGGGGAAGTTGTTCTGTAGCTCCGTGCTTATTCTATATGCACTACGCAGGAGATGGGATGCATTATATGAGCGGGGCAATTAGACTCTTGGAGACACCATCCACTTCCAGTCCCTTGTGGCACGAATAAGAACACAGTCACGGGGGATGCGACTGCCTTGCAACACAATCCCAAGCAGTGGCAATTTTGTATTAATTTAAGACCAAGGTTAATTTAAGCACAGCTGCTTAAGAAAGCAGCTAAAGGGAAAAAAAAAGTTTTCCTGCAACAACTAGAAGCTTAACAAGGCCCTTCTTCCTAAAGCTCAGGCTAAGATATTGCTGATAAAGATGTAGGTGTGACACCATATAGTCTTCACCCAGCTTCATCTGAGGAGGTAAAAGTGCTTCTTTTTTAATATAATTTCAGTAAAAGTAGAAAGCTTCCAGGTGAAGTGAGGAATAGCTTGGCTGATCTACTTGACAACGTCAGTAGCAAACATGCTGCTTGAGTTGTTTTGTTGCATTATTGCCCTCTACTGGAAATACAACTTCATGTTAACAGGAGTTCACAAAAAAACCCCCACCCAACCAAAAAACCCAAATCCCACAAATCAGAGTCCTAACGCTTTTAATTAACTGACTGCCACTAAGGACTCCTTCAGCTCCTATCAAGAAACCAGTTTTCAAGGGTACAGACTTCGGTGCGCTGCCTCACTTCTGGGACTGATGTTGCTGCAGTGGTGCTGCAGAGGTACAGGCTCTCAGCACGCTTGGGTAACTGCAGTAAATGTGCCTTTGCCATGCAGGGGGAAAGTCAAGTCAGTTTAACTTCTCAGTGAAGAACTTCACTGTGAGCTTGGAGAGCTCTACCTGCATGCTCACAAAAGAAAAACCATCGGTGTGTAAGCTCTTTTGTTAGAGCAGCCTGCTCAGAAGAGTTGCCTGTATGCTCAGGCTGAGGAGCCCGTTGTCTGGGAGGCCCTCTGAGAAAGGGGAAGGTTAACCACGGTTACCACAGCTCCAGTTTAGACTGACAAGGAAACCAAGCCACAGCTTAGAGTGTAACATGTTGCCTGTGGCCTATAAAAAGCCAGGGTTCACAATAGCAAGCTTACAAACCAGCTGGCAATAGGAAGAGCAGGTTATATCCTTGCTTGTCATCAAACGAGGAGATCCAACAGCTTGGTGATTTTACAGCTCATTTATTCTACTTGCACCAATACAACAACTAGGAGGAGTACAATGAATCAGGAGGAGGCATATACTTCACCTGTTCACAAACATAGCCAAGGTGTGTGACCAGGTGGGAAGCAGAACTGCACAGGACCAGAGCACTACTGGTAGCCGAAAGGGCAGTTGCCTTTGCTCTTCTTTAGGCAGCGGCTCCTCATGTTTTCTCAAGATTACCTTGCACCCTGATATGCTTAAACCTGCCTTCAAACTTTGTGGCTTAGGAATTGGCTTCAGTTCAATCTCAGAACAAATACATGCTTTAATGGTTTTGAATTATATGCCAACTCATGCCCACCTTGAGCAACAGTTAGTGTTTCACAAGACAAAGCTTTCATGAAACTTTCAGCGAAGAGTACAATTTTTCCACAAAGCATCTTTCCTCTACTGTATCCCCTGCATGTTGTGCTATATGTTATTAAGGCTAATTTTGTTCCTCCATGTATATGAAAAATTAGAGCCTTGGTATTACATCTTTCTGTAGGCTCACTTATCTGCTGGGAAACGGCTGCTTGCTCAACAGGTTGCTGCAGATTGCCCTCTGACTGACATCCAAACACCAGCTGGCATATTATACTTACCCATTTCATAATAGGTGCCCAGAAAAACACTGTTTTGGGACCTGAGGGGGGGAGAAGATAAAATAAGTTAATTATTCAGTGAGATGTGTCCATTTTAATACCCACAGTAAGTTGTTGGGTTTTGGTTTTTTTTTTTTTAATAATGAATTGTGTATATTAGCACAGTTTCTACCACTGTACAAGGTCTGTCACCTAACATTTCTAGTTCATCAACTCAGTGCATCAACCTTCAGTGGTGCAATCAGTCCACTGATTTCTGCAACAGATGAGGAGGATTTTGTATTTCCATTTGTAAGCAAACAAGGACACTAGAGCAGGCAAAATGCATTTATAATGAAAAGAGTTAGGATAAGGCCTAGGAATAGTGAAGACAGTTTCTATACAATGATTAAAAGCTACTCTACAGCTGGACTAACAGAATTAGAATGTGAAATGTTTGTGAACTGAATCTTGTAAATTAAAACCCCAAAATATTATATTACTGGTACTGTAACAAGTCAGCCCCTCCTTCACTTCACAATCACAGTGCATCTTTTGATGCTACAGAAGACATGCTGCACAGTGGCATTAGATGGTTAAAATTGAGAGTAGAAATCAGAAACATAAGTAGCAGTAAGTGTCACAAGGAGAGCGTCCTCATTCAACTCCAGTCTGCACCTCTGAACAACGCTGTCTTTCTGCAGAAACAATGCTTCCCACCCAATCAGCCCCACACCCCAGTCATCTACCAGTAGGCAAAGGAGGATAATGGGGGAAGAGGTGTAACTCCAGACAAGCGAGGGAGAAAAGTCAATGGAATGGGATCTGGGGGGAAGACATCTCTCTTACATGTATCTTTCAGCGGTGCTAAAATGGCTACTGGTTGGTTAAAACAAAGTACTGTAATTCCACACCTACAACGTGCGGACTGCCAACCATGCCAGCAATCATTAATCTCGGACTACCGCTCGAAGTCTTACAAGCAAGACCACGATCCAAAGAATCAACCCACCGCACTGGGAGACAGTCAGGACACTGGTTCCGATTTCATCAGAACACACTAAGCTTTAGGTCTCGCTCAGCCACTGCTCAGCGTGTTTTGATTGCAATATGCTACACATTATGAGTAAAGTTTTTACATATAAATGATAACCACTAAGACTTTGGTTGCTTGCTTTTCATGTGAGCTAATTTTTCACTAACAATTCAGCCTCAAAAAGGCCTTGCAGTAACTACACTCCCTGTTTTAAGCACCCTCAAGTTTAAAACTATGACTTGGGAAAAATTAATCGTCAGGTTTCTACAGCAAGCACCTGTGAAGCAAACCGTAATTTGGGGGATAAGTCCTATGTCACCATAAAGCCAACTAAGCCCTATCTATAAAAGGGCAAGGCACCTGTAGCACAGAAAGCGACAAAAACTGGCTTGGCAGCTTTGCATAAAGCGCTCTAAGACCCACACTGCTTGTGACAGTGATCAAGTTTCAAACTGCAGTTAATAACTACTAGCATATTACTTTTCACTTGGATAACTGAATTTTTCTACCTACACAGGATTTAAATTTTTTTAGGATGCCTGGGGTTGTGCAGCCACTAAAACTGTCCAATATTGTTGAATAAATACAGCTCAGTATTCATCTTTTAAAGACATAAGCTTCAGTTGCTCTTCTCTTAGGCAGCTACTCAGTATGTCAGTATCAGGCTGCAAATCCAGCTCTTTAAAGCTACTTCCGTGGGACCTCTGCAAGACGAATTTATAATTGCTATCATCTATTTTCTTCTAAAATACAAATTCAGATTTGGAGTACTAGAGAATGTGGGGTGGGTATAAAGTATTAAATTGACATTCGCTTAATGGCTAGTAAAGTTTTCAAGACGACTGACGTTAAGTTTTATTAGTAATAGATAAATTGGTAATCTAAAACCGCTGACTAAAAAAGCAAGAAACAATTGAAAACAAGTGAAGCACCAAGCCAAGTCTGTTCTAAGGGAAGGCTGTCAAACGCCTGAAGCAGAACACCTCTCCTGGAGGCACTCCGGCAAGCACCCAGCCAGGGCGAGCTCTTCCCAGATCCCGACACCTGGGGTTTTTCGAGGATGAATGTGACAGCAGCACGTCAGAGCAGGGGCATACCAGAGGCTAATTTGGATATCATGTGCGTGACTAGTTTATAGAATTTATGACTTCTATTAAATGTAAGAAGTCTTTGTCCTGGAGAGTTTAGTTTCATCAGGCAAAGTGAACCAAAGAGGCCAAAGGAGAGGGAGTACAAGCCCAGCCCAGGCTTGCCCGTGGCTGCTAAGAGCCACGTTCCCTGCTCTGTGGCATCTGGGGGAGTTGGTGTGCTGTACCCCTGGCTCTTCGCTGTCCTCCACCAGCCTCGCTCTGTGCAACACCGGCCACAGAAACAGCTTTTCAGACCAGGCATCAATTATTTTACCGGCAGCTTCCTTTGTGACAGAAAAGAAGTAAGCATTGTTCTTCATTTCTCACAAGTGATTTATAATTTCAAGATGATGACACTTAGATTCTTAAATTAGACTAGAAACTTAGGTATCATCAGAGATACAATGTGAGCCTGTCGTTTTTAACCTACTTGTTTCACAGTCAGAGTGCCATTTATTGCATAACTTTCTCACAGACCCACCTCCAAGACATTCAAGGCTAAAACAGAAGTGGCAGAGGTTCAGTTTCCATACCTGCCTGCTCCGTGGCTTTTCTCACTTATGCCATCGGTGCAGATGATGGCAGATACATATGTATATATACATATACACACACACAGTGCCTAAAAACATGAGGGTTTTTTATTAATTTCAACATTGTGGTGGTTAACAAAGGGGCCCGCAGGCAGTTCTGTGAAGCGGAAAGCACTGCAAGAGAACCTCCAAAGCCTTTTTCAATTGGTACTACAGTTCTGACGAAGAATGGACGTGTATGTTGCCAGTGCTCGCCAAGCCTCGTGCTCAGTAAAAGCGATTGCGAGCTGCCACACTTCACCCAGGGCGAATGCGGCACTCAAAGGCTTGGCGCTTTCACCGTGGAAGTGCTGGCCATACTGACTCCTTATATACAGAAAGTACAACTCATGTTGAATACATATATATTGGCCTAGTGGTTTCAGTACAAAGCAGACATTTTGATAGCCGCAGTTTTCACTCTTAATTGCGATTTCCTTAAAGCAACAGCTTCCATGTCAAGAGAGGGCCACTCCAGGGGGATGGAGCAACCGCCCACAAACTAAAGTCCATTTTCACGGTGCGTATTCCAGGTAGGTGAAGAGTCAAGGATGCCTATCGCACCGAAACAAAGCAGTGGGACGGCAGCCTGGGGAATTCTAGGATTTTATCGAGCGCTGTTTTTAACGACCCTACACCACCTGTTTACACGACAAACATCACCGGAGCGGCACCGAAGCCGATGGCTTTACAGGAGGCTTCTCCCCAGCACCACAAAAAAACACCCCCCATGTTTGCTGAGGGAAAGGTGAGCTCTAGGTCGGGTAAGGGCAGCTCCTCCCGGGGGAACTCGAGCCCTTCCACCCGCGATCGGCCGCTGGCGGGGATTCACCGAGGCCACGGGCTGCCTTCGGCGGGACCGGACAACGCGCAGCCGGACACAAACCGGACCAGCAGCGCTCCCCGCCCAGACCCGCGGCCGCCCAAGCCTCCGGGCCCCCGAACCGGGACCGGGGAGCCCGCCGCCCCGGCCCCCCGACGCTTTCCCCGCGGAGCCAGCCGGGGGCCAAGGCGGTCCCTCGGCCGTCGGCGGACGCGCCGTTACCTGCCGGGTGGTTGTAAAAGGGCCGGAAACGCGGCGGCAGCATCAGCTCGATGCGGTCGAGCAGGCGGTGGTAGGAGGCGCGGAGCCCCGCGGCGGTGGCCGCCATGTCGAGAGGGCGAGGCGGCCGCGGGGGGCCTGGTGGTGGCGGCGGGCGAGCGGGTGCCGGCGGCTCTGACCCTCCGCGACCCGCCGTCCTTCCACCGCCCCCAAGCGCGCCCCGCCCACCTGTCGCCCCCGCGCCGGAGGGGAGGAGCGCCGCTGCCCGCGCGCTGATTGGCGGCCTCTGGAAGAGGCGGGGCGGGGCAGAGGGGTTCGCGCGGCGCTAGTGGTTAAGGCGGCCTGCCCCCGCCTCGTGAGGAGAGCTGGCGCCAGAGCGCTCGGAGGAGGCATTCCGGCCGTCTGCAGGGAGGGCATGAGCGCCCGGCTCAGAGATGGCCGCCGGCGCCGCTTCACGCCCCCTTTCAAGATGTCCGGGGCGGGACACCCCGGCCCGCTACTGCACGCCCAAGCCCAAGATGGCCGCCTCGTGGCTTCATCGCTGGGCTAGAGAGCCGTCGGGCGCGTTGACGTCATCCCCATCTACGTGACGTGCCCCCCTCATCAGGGGCGGGGCGAGAGGGGAGCGTCCCCCGGGGCGCCGCTGCCAGCTCGCGCGCGACGCCTGTAGTCTCGGAGCGCTGCGCCCCGTCCTGTGCGGAGGGGGCGGGGCGCCGCGGGGGCGGGGCGCCATGTACGGGGGCGTGGC
>Ga0065711_1003697_pt1 | contig 26748 bp, 15 predicted proteins | sample Hoacrofraction12_FD_59098 | JGI IMG/M metagenome (GOLD analysis project Ga0065711, IMG submission 59098) | Hoatzin crop microbial communities from Cojedes, Venezuela - Epithelial fraction 12 v2 (version 2) | ecosystem: Host-associated > Birds > Digestive system > Esophagus > Crop | place... | reverse complement strand
TTATCCCAGAGGCGCTACCACTGTTTCTGATGGGCTCGGCCTTGGTCAGCAGTGGGTCTGTCTTGGAGCCGGCTGGCACTGGCTTTATCAGACATGGGGGAAGCTTCTGGCAGCTTCTCACAGAAGCCACCCCTATAGCCCCCTCCCCGCTACCAAAACCTTGCCACGCAAACCCAGTACAGAGACTTACCAGCAAACCAGACAGTGGTTGATACTAGTTACATAGGTAAAAATGTTAACAAATGGGTTGTCATTTTATTTTTCCCTTTTCTGTAGCTGTTGGGACACACTGCTCAAGAGAAATTTGAAATATGAAATATGCAGAGGAGTGCAGGACAAAAGGGGAGGAACCAGACAGAAAATAGGACTGAAAACCGTTAGTGTACCATGCAAGGAAACCTTTACTAATTCTCTAACAAATTCCTGATTAGAGATCTCCATCAAAATCCTCTTGCTGTTTGAGACACACAGTATGCCAGGGTCATGCGCCCAACAGCCAGGGCAGGGGTTAAATAACTGAATAGCATCACAATTTGCTTAGCTATGAAACTATTTTCTTTTCACGTCCTCAGGGCTGCTTAGTAAAACATGCTGCAGATTTTTAGCAGCCTATTCCCTGTTTTGGCGAAGGGGGGGAAGTATCATAGTTACCATCTGTCATTGTCTTTTTTTAATAGTACTTGGTTTGTTCTTGAATTTTACCATGGTTTTTCTTCTGTAAGTGATCAGATCTTATTATGGGATCTTGTTTATAATTCTCCTTTAGTCTGTTTGCTATTAGGTCTTTCTGTAGTAGTTGAGCTGATGATTTATTCAGCTGAAAATCACTTGGCGCCATACCATGATATAATGCTCTTGTATAAAATTCTCTTTAAGTTAAAGGCCTTGCCTGAGCATGGTTGCTCAGTAAAGGCAGAACTGGTGCAAGGAAGGTCTCTACCACTTGCTATTGCGTTATCAGCCCTACTGATCTTCTGGTCTGCTGCGCTGAGAGAAGCAGCGAAGTTGCAATGTCATGCCCTGTAGCTGTCGGAAGCTGCCCTGAGGTCGCATCTCGCTAGGTTTTACCAGGTTTGCTTTGAAAAAGAGAGAAGTGAGTAGGTCACCAAAGCATGTAACCAATCCACCTAACTTCAGATAAGATCTGTTAGCAGCATTGTGGTCAGCTCGGCAGAGCTTAACTATAGAAAAGCTGGGATAGCTTTTGTTTCTTGATTGCTTTCATGTTTTCAGGGAGAAAAGTCCATTTGAGTGCGTACAGGGATCAAGTATTTCTGCTCAAGAGTTTTCCACATCTCTACCTGGAGCTCAGACTGTTCTGCTTTCCTAAGGAAAAAATCATGCTGCTGTGCAATGAAGAGCAACTGAAAGATAACTGATTTTTCATTTTTGTTAACAGTTATATTTGAGTATGAATATAACAGCTCTATGCATCTATGCTTCCCTATTGAAAAAAAACGCTTTAATATTTAAAAATAGCAACATGCAGGGCTGCAGTTAAATATGACAGTTAAAGCAGAAGGAGCACAGATACTGCAGAAGCGGCTGCTCTAAGAATAGGAGTCACAGCAGATGTCCTGCTCATGTACAAAGACAATTGCTATTAAAACTAGTAATAGTAGATGCAGAATGTTTTACAGAAGGCAATGGACTCCTCGTTGCCAGGAGGCTGCATGCAACAGTAGGCTTTAGCTGCCCTGGCCAGCCTCATCGGTGACCCCACCAACACACCCTCTACCCATGGGGCCAGGAGCCCCCTTTAACTCATGCCTACACGCCCAAGCCTTGCCTGAACCGTGCTGCAGGTAGGTCTGTGCCCAGCCCTGTCCCCTGCCATCCTGACTTACTAACTGCTTTTCCTGGCTGGACCGTGGACCCTGTCTCCAGGCCTGGCTGGCTGTGCCTAACCAGGTCCCCTGGGTGGGTCTCGGGCCTGACTCGTCACCTTGGCTGGCGAGGGGTTGTTGAGAGACTGTGTCACCAGCCCCAGTCCTGCTTAGGCACTGTGGGGCTGTGCCCTGCTGGGGAGACCATGGTGCCGAGGCTGCCCTCTGCTCCTGGTTCACCACCCCTCGTGGGGCAGCCCTGCTCTTGCAGCTCGCTGGTGCATAGTTTGCCCTGCAAGGATAGTAAAACTAGTTATATGGGGATGGTAGTGAAACCTCAAGAGATGTGGCTTTTATTCCTTTGATATCTTTCAGTCTGCTTTTATTAAGGTACAGGCTTGCCTTGTCCGTCAATAGAACAATGTGATAGTGTGTATACATACTTGGAAATACTTTGAGATTCTCAAATAGAAGATACTGTGTTGGTGCTTCACTAACTTACAAAACCATGAAGTCAGCTAATTAAATCCCTTTCTCAGGAAATTCTATGCTTCTTACAAAATAGATCAGATGACAAATAGCAAAATTCAGTACAAATCATAGTCCCTATCTTGAGTCTTCATATCTGAACTTGGCCAGACACCAAAGGCAAAACTTTTTTATTAAAATAAACCTTTTTTTTTGTTTATAGGCCTAATCAATCAGAGTCTCTGAGTAGGAACTCAGTAGTGGATAACTGCAGCTTGTTACTCTTGTTTATTAAAGGGGGTTATGAAGGAAAATTAATAGAGGCAATGCTTACTGGGTGGGAAACGGTGTGTCAAAAGTTATAACTCCAGGAAATCTGGTGTCCTCACAGGTATAGACCTCAGCCTGTGGTAAAAGGGTTGTTGTGATCTTTAATACAGGAGCACAGAAGTGGAGAAGATGTCATGATTACCATGTCCAGGACCTCAATGTCATAAGACCCAAGTCATACAATCCCTTCCATAAACTTACTGAGCTCTAGCTGTAAACAAGTTTGGGTTTTGCACTACCACTTTCGCTGAAAAGTTTTTTTGAGTCTCCCTACTTTAAAACTCTTAGGAAGCCTAATCTCTACACTGCATTTAGCACAGAGCCACTTTATACCTTTGTTTCTGTGCCACTATTGACTTTTAAACAACTCCTTTCCATCCTAGTGGACTATTCCTCCAATATCCTAAATGAGGTACTTTCTTAACAGCAATCCTGTCTTCTGTCTCAGGCAAGCAGGCGAAATCCAGGGAGTACCTGAGTAATACAAAGGGCAATGACAAAAAAGACAACTATGCAGACTTGGAAACAGGAAGGCTAATTATCTCAGTTATAATCTTGTTTTGAAATAACTTATCAAGGAGCAAGTCATACGTGTAGCCCAGAACTGGAGCAAAGTGCTATATGCAGATATGCCATTGTAACTGACAGGGCACCTCAGGCAGATCAATTAAAAATGAAGCTGAAAGTATGCAGACCAACAAAGGATGCATGAACACAGGATCAAGACCCAGCACAGAGAAGATGCATAGCTTGATGACCTTTGACCTTTGACTTGAGAAAATCATTTGCCTTCTCTACATGGGACTAGGAGCCCATCTGTCTAGTTAACTTTGTTGATCATTTCCTACAATTCTTTGTAACTTTTGACTTTGAGCCAAGAAGCTTTCAGCTTCTGCCTATTAGCAGCTCTCCTGTCAGGCAAGATGTGTGACTAAATCTCCATGTTTCAGACTGTAGCCAGTCACCTGAAAATACCAGGAAGGTTAAGTAATCCCAGTGCACAGTTTGGCTTCCAGCATAACGGCGCCCTTTTCTGAAGTATCAGAGATTGGGCAACATCAGCAATGACTAACTGAGAAGAGTTGGCTCATGCCCTCAAAAGGCTTCCAGACTATGTGTTGTTCAAGACTGTCTTGACTGACACAAGACAATTTTTCACACCCTTGGGCTTTTTCCATCTTCCTCTCTCCAATGTGGGTACAATTGTATAACTCAGCATTGTGGAAATTCTGGGATCTCAACCAGCTTCCTCCCAGTGAAGGCAACTGGGGCTCTGATCTTCTATTCTCTTGCAGCAATTGTCATACGTATTTTCAGTTTTGGAAAACCAAACAGCTATGTAGAGGTGAAGTTTGAGGCTTGTTATAAAGAACTTGAACTGTCTTTCATAAACTATAACACAGGGGCAACTGAAACCACTTATCCAGTGGTCTCTTCTGAAGTTCAACTGTTAAATCTATGTCAACAGCAGAAAGTATGGGAAGATGGAAATACTTCCCCTTCGCAGCATATACCAATCTTCATGCAGCTGTGTGAAATTTAGACTTTCATGTAAATAAGCTTCTCAGCTGTGAATTCACCAGATTCTCCATCTCTAAGTTTGCTGAAACAGATTCTGCTCCTGGCTTTGAGCATTTAACTAGTCCAGAAGTAGGGTCTGTCTCTGACATCTTCCCCAATATCTCACCAAGGTCTACACTCTGTGGTTTACATTTTACTTCACAACTCTTTAGGAGCATGAAGTATGAGCATGGCAAACATGCATAAAATTAAAGACTTTGAACAGAGGTCTAAATATGTTGCTTTTGCTCAATAAATTTACAGCTGTCTTGCTTCTTCAATTTTCTTACTGTCTAAGACAGCTCCATGGACTAGGGTTGCAATATTCTGGGGATGTACAGAAGCATCCCTCAGCAGTTCGTGGCTACTTATATGAACCAGGAAATTCTCTGAGCTCACAGTGCTTTGTCTGACTTCACTATTCTCACAAAAATTCTGTGTCCCCCCTTGAAACAAAAATTGTTGACCTTCTCCTGTTCCCTTTTCCCACCAAAAGCTTCTCCTTTCTCAGTGACAGGGAAGCGTATGTTCATCACCTCACCTGAAAAATGTGGATTTCATACACAAAAGCAGTCGTCCAGTAACACAGCAATCTTCTTGCTAGCAACGTTTCCATTGCAATGAGAACTCTAAATTTCTGACTAGACAGATTCCCCACCTCACTACACAAAGCCCTGTCTTCATCAGCTGAGACTCATCTTGCCCCGCTACCTGAAAAACACGTGTGTATAAGGAATGCACTTAAACCCACTCTTCAAATTTCTACAGCATATGGTTTGTTTTATTTCCTTATGTAAAGTGGTTTCTAACGCAGACTTTGCATGAAAGACATTTCACTTCTCACTTGGAAAAGCCCATCAAGAAAAGAGGGTTGTGAGTAAACAAACCTCAGCTGCCAAAAAAGGACAGTAAACATAAAAGCCAAAAGTAAATACGTCTGAACTCAATGTTTCTTTCAAGTCAGCTTTTAACAATGTTTGCATGGTGCACTTACCTGTGTCAGCTACTTTTTACCATATGGCTGCATAATGAAGTTGAGTGAAATATTCTTCTGGCGGTCACTTAGTTGACCCCCACCCTCACAGAAAGAAAAATCAACTTTGAAGTTAGATCTGTTCCAGTAATGGTGATCCTTTACAGTACAGAGATGGTTTGTAAAACCTTTCTCCTTTGCCATTTTAGGAAGTAGGAAGATACTGTTTTTTGTGGCAAGCAGCATGTTTCTGTCAGGTAAAGGAAGAAATTTTGTAAGAAAAGATGACTGCACCATTTCTTAAGAAAGACATAGAGTTTTGTTCATTGACAATCCAAACCTCTAAACGGCGTTTCCAACTGCTCCCAGTAAGCCATGATCAGAATCAACCCGTAGTTTCTGGTATGCAGACTGAAGTCGTGTAAGACTTATGTTTCAGCTGGCCGTTAGAAATCCCTCTTCCACTTCAGTCTTTGTTCAAAGATATTAACATTCTTGATGTTAACTGTTGCTTTCAGCCATGTTTATGCTAATGGCAATCAAGTAAATAGAGTGGGTTTAGGCTGTTGCCAATATGAAAGTGGAAGTGGTACAAAACAGAGCTAATCTTACTCTCCTCTGTGCTCTTAATCACAGAGCAAACTGCAACTCACAGATACTGAAAATATTGCTGTGGTAGAAAAGCCTAGATGAACCGACTGCAAGCCTTTAAAATTTGTGGTAAATAGAGGTGAGGAATGAGCAGGAAGACTAATCACCCAATTTGCCAGCTGATCCTGTGCTAAAATGGTAAAAATCTCACTAACACTAAAGCAGGTCAGAGGACTGTAAAAGTAGTGTCCTTAGTCAGACAAGAAAAATTCAGTACTTAAAATCTATTTTTTTAATACTTGCTGATGAAAAATGGTCATCATTAAAATTCAGTGAACTGTGGGTTTGGTGACTGTAAACCAGTGAGTAGATTCTTTGCACATCTTTTTATACAAACTTTCCACCAACTTTAACTGAATCCGTACCTTTATGTAGTACACTAACATGCTATTGCTTATGACATTCTCCTAGCTGGGACAAATGTATGGAGATGTGTAGAGGAGCTGCATACCAGAAAAGAGAATGGAAGCTTCCTATGCAAGGTATCGACTATGCCACTCTAAAATGGCTGTTAAGAGTGTAACTAAGTTTTAAAGTCAATCTGGATAAACTAATCTTTATATTACATCTAAAAATATCTAATATTTTATGGTCTAATAATATCAGCTCTTGACCCACTGTAAACTTCAAAACTGTCCAGAAAAACCCCCAAACCTTCAAACATTTTGCAGGCAGTTTATCTTAGCTGAAAACTCTTACTTCAGCTGTTTCAAGATAACAGCGTGTAAAGCAGTAGCTGAAGCAGAAAGAACAGAGACGCATCGTATCACACACGTATCATATGTTCAGTGGTTTATAGTAAAAAACAACTCGTGCGTGAATTCATAGGCACATATAAACTGGTCAAGCTGCTGACAAGATAATTTTCATGTACTAAGATGTGGCAATCGTCCTGATTTATTTTTATTGCACTGCATGAGTATCCAGTGAGAGCTGGTAAAAATAGAAACTTGTAAACCAAGATACATTTCTGGGTATTCTTGCAGTTACTACAATAAGTAGTACGATTGCTCCTTTCTTATGAAATGGAGTGGATAGGGCATAGGACTGTTGTGCAAAGCTGAGCTAGCTCTGTCTAGGGATGCCAAGTGAAACCCTTCAGCGTACAGGCCATTAAGAGGGAAAGCAGAGTATTGTTTGCTGTGTGTGTAAAATGGGCAGGAAGAGCCACCCACACCTGTTCTTCCCTGCCCCCGCCAAGGCAGCATTTACTCTGCAGCATAAGGCAAAATCAGGATGGCTTTCATTCCAGTAAGGAGCAATGATAATCACCATAATCTGATTTCAGAGGCTGTGATTGTACTATTTATGTTCATCCACATAAATTCGGTTTGAATGACTTCCATTTTGTGATTATGAGGAAAAAAGAAATACAAAAATGCAAAATTAACTCCGTCCAGGAACACAGCAGGTTAGATTTTTCACAATGGCTAACAGAAGGGGCTCATAGTTCCCAGCGGAGTACAAATCTGGCACTGGGAGAAGCTGCCTGACCTTATGCACTGACCCTTAAGTATTGCTAGATGGTGCAAGCCAGGGCAGTCCCCAAGCTGCTATTGCATCTGAAGCTAAGCAATGCTTCAAGAAGCTGCCTCTGATTCTCTGACCTTTACCTGATTTGTCATGTCATCAAGGACATAGCAAGCCTAGAGCGGATTTGTATCAGCTGAATCCAATGGCTACAAATGAGTATTTAAAGGTGCAATACATAGGTATTAAAGTAGAGGCGATGACAGCTACAGATTCATTTTTCTCTTCCACAAGTAAAATTAACAGCAGCCCTCCTACCTGAAATTGTCTGTTTTGGTGAAACAGAAAAGGATGTGAATGCTGTCGCTTTGGTCTCATAGCACCACTATAGGTCAACTTTGTGCTGGACTAAATACCAGCAATGTGACACTGGAGAAGCAGCTCCCATCTAAATGCAGAGCAAGTGATATGAAGCAAACCTTGACATTACTGATAATTTGTTGTGAAACAGATAGCACTCTTCCAAGAGCAAGATAACGGCAAGAGTATTTTCCATGTGAACACTTTTCTTCAATTTTGTTACGTCTATCTTAGGACAAAACGCAGCCCACCAGAGCCAGTGCCCTTTGAAAACAGTATGAGAAATCCTACTCAGTTCCCTTGCTTCACTATCTGATGACTATCTAAGATGCAGAGTTGTTTCCTCTTGGGTGTTTTTTTCAAAACTGGCACTGTAGAAGCTACGCCCAGCATGCAGCATGTTTGGAGTTGAAAGAAGAATTTTTAGGCATTCCAGTAATAGGAAGTAAAATGGGCAACTGCCTGGCATGGAAAAGACTCATCTTGTACTCTGAGAAAAGTTAAAATTACTGTTTAAAAACAATCAGTGAAGAAGTCTGGCTGAGCTTCATTTTCACTTTTGCTTCCAAATTCCTCCTAAAGAAAATTCTGTTGAGTAATCTGTTCAAACGTAAAACTTCTTACTGTCATGTAGCATAGCATTGCAGTTCATGGTTTTTTTACCTGACTTACTTATGGGATTTTACATAAACTGTGCATTAAGATTTTTTTTTACGACGTAGTGTTGATTTACTGTTGGTGTTGGGACTTTTTTTTTGTCTTGTCCTTTGATTTAACTTCAACCTCTCATTGCTTTTGTGACATGAAATATCTTCCGTATATTGCAATACTGGTGGGTACTTGTGGTGATTTCCAGTTTAATGTTTTGGAAAGTTTGGAAATGAGATACTGGCATGATGTCTCCACCTGAAAGATTACTGTTCAGACAAAAGATAGCATGTACAACTTTTATTCAAATTCCCATATGATGCTGGAATCCAAGCACCATTCCTGAGACTGGAACAGTTAATAAAGGCATTCTTAAACAAAAATTCCTTGAGCAACAGTAAGTCCAAAAGTAAAGTGTACCAAAGGCACTCACATAACCTCTTCACAATGGTAAACCACATTTCATGACAGCATAATTCTCAGTAACTTCAAGATGCGATATCTGAAGAGGCATAGCTTTGCATTGCTGCAGTGCCAATAAATCCCCATGAGTTCATTGTTCATCCCAAAGCTAAAGTGCTGTAACTTTCCTTTGAAGTCCCCAAAAACAGATACAAAAAGTGCAAATTACGGCATGTGAGGTGATGAGTTTTCACAGACCCACATTCCCACTGTCTCTTGAAGCTGTGACAGTTGACATATACAAAGTCTCAGTCTGAGAGTTAAAATCATCTCCTTAAAGAAAGAAAATGCAATAGTATAATTTTAGAAATCTGCAGTAATTTAAGCAAATAAATAGCCTGATTTTAACAACTGAGTGGTAAAGAGTGAAAACTCTGTCTTAATTGCGTGCAAGCTCTTCTGGGCTGTGTGGAAGCTACAATGGCTCTTTAAAGCTGCAATTCATTACGAAGACTTCCTGTTGCAATCTTTTCAGAGGGAAGAATTCTCTCTCTCTCTCTTCTCTGTGGTCCAAACTCTGAATTTTCTGTTACATCAAAGCTATCACGGACTGTCAGCCATGTAAATGAAATAACAAAACTGAAATCTAGCTAGACAGAATTCATGGGAATGCTTATCAGTAAAATCTGTGCATCTGAATAAAAAAGTTTGCGGAACTGGGACTTCAGTGATGAGGTCAAATGTCCTACATCTTCAGTGCTGACACAGCTTGAGCTGTAAGCTAAAATGACAACATGAACAATCCTTGTTCCTGTAACCAGGGCCATGTGGGTCATTTCCAAGGCTCTCTGGTAAAGTATCTGTGGCTTTTATGCTTCAACTACCTACTCATCATGGAAAAAAGGTTCTTTCCAGTGTTTCTTAAAAATATATGATGCTGAGAAATATAAATGTTTGTCATATGACTTACTGCATGTTGCACAAAGATTTTCGGTCATTAAAATGAAGAAGTAAAACAAAACCACAAAAAGCAGCTACCTCTCCTTTAATTTGTTCATTGCAGTAAGTGCACAGAGGAGGCTGGGGCCTACAAAGCGAAAGAATTTTAGAACAGTAATACAAAAAGCCACGAGCAGCCACACTGTACTCAGACAACATGCACTGGAATTATGTCCAGACGCGCACCAAGACTGGCCTCCAGATTGCTGCCTGCCTTTAAGCTTTTGTTTATTTGCATGTGGCATAATTCCACTGCAGTTTCACACCATTATGTGAAAAATAAGAAAGGGCCTTGGACTACAGCATGTGCTAATTTCTGAAAGGTGAAAGTGTTCTTCTGAAAGTGTCATTTTGACTGTAATATCTGCCAATGGCAGTGGGTTGGACAGCTACCGGTAAGATGCAAGTACTACAATCTGAGGTGATATGGGAATCAGTGAATTCATGCCCTCTCCATCCAATCCCTACTTTTCTTTTCACCTGCAGAAGTTATTTTTTAAGCTGGTGATTTCTTGATGTGTTTTTTTTTTAGCGGTGAGAAACACAGGTGGCTTCTCAAGTAAATCCTGTCCTTGAAAAAGCCCAAATCACAGAATCACAGAATCACAGAGTGTTCGGGGTTGGAAGGGACCTCTGTGGGTCATCTGGTGCAACCCCCCTGCCGAAGCAGGGTCACCTAGAGCAGGCTGCACAGGACCTTGTCCAGGCGGGTCTTGAACATCTCCAGAGAAGGAGAATCCACAGCCTCCATGGGCAACCTGTTCCAGGGCTCCATCACATCTGACTATGTGTCCAGAAACTGCTGTGTATTGTTTCTTCAGGCCACTCAGTCAGCTGCATCACAGTTTTGCTTCGGTTTTGCTCCTTGGGGGAGAATCATTCATATTCCTGGAGCACATCAGGCAGCCTTGAGGCTGGCCTCAACAGGCTGCATTAGGGTCTGCTTGGACACCAAGGAATTGCAGCTGAACCCAATACCACTCTACCTAATGCTGGCCACAGTCTCTCTCCTGACAATACATTGACCTATCAGACTTTAATTTATAGGTAAAAAAACTGATTTATATAAGTAGGTATTTTAGGAGCTTTCTTATTATATTGCTTCATAGTTTTCTATGCTGGTTTCTTTTTTTCGTTTCAATTTTAGTTCAGGACAGTTGTATGCATCCTGATACTTTTTAGGCATTACATTCCCTCTGCAATGGAAAAATTCCTGGATGTCTAGGAAAGTCACATAAGATGAGAATTAGTTCAGTGGGTGATCTCATATTCCAGATAAGAGAGGTATCATTTTATTTGTTGTTCAAACCTGTGGCCTGATCCAAAAGTATAACAGACTATTACCACAAAAATCTTGATGCCTTCCAAAACTACCAGCATTCTGTGTGTATCCTACTCAGCTGAGGCTACTAAAACTGCAGTTAGTATACAGAGTATACCGAGCTATGTATGCAAGCTATTTGTCATAATGTTAGACACTGCATTTCTAGAAAACTGAAGAAAAGCTGAATTAAATTCAAAACTAACTCCAGGTTGACAGAAAATTATTGAAGTTGCCATCTACAGATTTATAAAGGTTTTAGCTGTAAGAAAGAAAAAGCTGTAAACGTAAATACAGAAAACCCTGTGACTTACTGTTCTCATCTTTCAGGTTAGCGTTCAGTTTTCTTTTCTTGTCTGTCAAAGTAAACAAATACAAATTTTTTCATTTCTAAATTTGAAAGAAACAACACAATTAAAAAAAATTGTGTCATTTTAAACTGAGTTTTAAGCATATTTAAGTTTATTATTAACTTATATCAAATATATAGACTTCTCTAAGCTTCTTTTCTTTTACAAATTTTGCATAAAATTCTGAAGTCCTCAATAGCAAGACTTTTATTTCATGACCATAAATACATTTGTCTGAGTTTACTGGAGTCTATGCATATGCAAGAAAAGACTAGAATAATAGCCTTTTTGCTTTATTACTTTTCCACTATTTGCACTTGCAAATGAGGAAAGAAATGCTATTTGTAATAGTGCAGTACAGCATACTGTTTTAGTTATACAGCCTTAATGGACATTGAAAATAAAAGTTCTGTGTCATATGCTGTAGCTATAGTGCCTTTGTAGCCACAAAGAAAAACACCATTCAAACTGTGTTTTTTTTACAGCCCTCCTTACCCAAGCCAAAATTGTTTGTGTTCTTTACAGATTAGTGGCTGGCCAGATAAAAAAATGTATCATCCCATATACCTTGTTCACATAAGTAACAAGGTGAGGAAAATAAACCCCAACTCAAATGATCCAAGATCTAATTTTAGAACAGAGTGCATCTAGAAATAGAGTGTGACCAAAGTCACACAAGTGTGCCTAGAGTTACTAGAATTTCCAAAAGGTCGTTCACAAGAAAAATAAAGAGTAAGTGAAAAGATCCACTATCTGAAGTAAAATGTACCTTTTTCGGGTTGCCCATTCTTGAATGATTTTCTCTTTTGAAAGATTATTAGTGCAGAGAGAAGGACAGCTACCATCACACACGTGGGGATGATAAAAAAGATCAGGGATTTTTGTCCACTATACTGTGTACTCATTAAAGCTGTCAAAAATATGAAAAGAAAGTAGATTTATAACTTAAAAAAACAGGCATAGTTTATGAAGTTATCGGTTCTGATTCTCCAAAGTCTTGCATGGACTCTGAAAAAGATTCTTAAAATTTATCGATGTAGTGTCTTGTATTCGCTTTATGAATACTTAATTCTGCAAAGTTACTATAAGAAGCTTTAAAAAAAATTAGTCAAATTGCATATTTGTATGGCACTTGAGTGAGCACGGCTGCAATTTATCTGTATCCCATTTGAAGAACAACTAATTAGGAGTCTAGATCAGAGTAGACACCCACCATGCCACTTAGAGAATTTCCTCTGTACTGTCAGCCTAATGGGACCTACCCTAAAATTAAAATATACAGAAAAATGACAGACAGGTTTGTTGGAGTGTGAGCTAGCTGAGGCTTCAAGGGCATAGAAAATACTGACTCGTTTCTTTTCCAAGAGCATCAATATTACCCTGTTTTCTAGAACCATATTCCAGTGACGGTTCATAGGACACAGCATATGTACAAACACTCTCTGTCTTCCACAAGTTCAAGGTGATACAAACCTGAAGTGGAAATGTGAGCTGAAGTTTCTCCATTCAGTTCTTTATTCCAGAACACGCAGCTGTAGTTCTCACTCATATTTGGTTTGAACGTCAGGATGCTGGTGACATTGTAGAGGCCATCTGCAGTCAGTGTATAGGTGGTATTTGTAGATCCACTAAGATTGAAGTTCTTCTCGTTTTGCCAGAAAACCTCTGCCAGAGGAAATCCTTCTGATTGGCAGATGAAAACAAACTTGTCTTCACCTGGTTTTCTCATTACTTGCGTGTTTATTCGCTTGTAGGATGCTGCATAAGAAGTTGAGTGGAATTACTTTGTGCAACAATAGCTATAATCCCACTTCACTTTCCCTCCTTCCCTTTAATGCCATGTTTTGTCTATGGCTGTGTCTGAGGTACACTTATTCGAAATTATGAAGGATGTTTTGTACAACAATTCAATATTCGTTATTCAATCCTTCTCACGCTTATGGTGACAGATCTTACTCTGCTACTTTACACAAGGCAGCAGTTCACACTGAATTTATGCTTTATTAATACAGAGGAAACAAGTGAGGTCTCACGGGACTCTATTTTCACTTTCTGAAGATGTCACATCAAGAAAAAGACTGGTTTTAATGTTTGTTTTACCTCAGCTTATAAACAAGTGTGATATTTTCATCAGACTAGAACAAAATTAACTTATAATTTCTGTGAGGACAGTTCAGAGGAACAAATATGGTTCTTAAAAATGGCTGTATCTATTTTTGCAGTTGACAAAGTTCATTATTTAAATGCCTGGGTGGGAAATGAATGCTGCCTTGTATCACACGTACACAGTGGGAAACACCAGAGGCCTTGTAAGGGACTGGTCTGTCATGCTATCCAGTAACCTATGCCTTTATTACTAATGTCCATTTGGCTTTGATGAACACAGAAAAATCACATGTCCTTGCTCTGGGAGCTGCAGTCACTCAGGGAGTTCCCGGCCACTCGGGTAGTAGCAGCAGGGCTCGTGAGTAAATTAAAGCATCTCTGAGGAAGTTTTGGGAATGGCCAGAGGTGGCCCAACAGGGCAGAGGGTCAATTGAGAGGCAGATGATGGCACACTGGAGAAGAGGCCGTGGGAAGAAGGAGGAGGGATGAAGGACGGGGGGTGGGGAGCAGTCGCTCTCCCTCTCTGGCACAGGCTGCTCCTAGGGAAGCTCAGCTGGCCGTTGAATCAGAGAGTAACCAGCACTAAGACAACTGCTTTGGTTCAGCCGGGGCTGAGCACAGGGTCTTGGTGAGAGGATTAGCAACAAATTCCTCCCAGTTAATCAATTTATGCAAGCCTCTAGGAATTTATAGAAGCATCTCAATGAATATATATATACACTTATGCTCAATTCAGCCACTAACCTTTTACTTCCAAAGTAATGTACTTGTAGTCCACGCCCTGGTAGTCAATGAGACAAAGGTATGATCCCGCATCTGTGATCTTCGCACTGGTGATCTGAAGGATAGCTCGTCCCAGTTTCAGTTCGCTGTGCAGAAGTGCTGCTCTTCCTGTGTAGTCGTGATGCTGGGACAAAGGGATTGCCTTCCCGTTGCGGAGTGTGTACACCTCTTTGGGTTTTGGCTGGCCCTGCCTTTTTTGCTCCCAAACAACAGTCAGGAGTCCTAGGTTTAACGAGCCGTTCACAGGGAACCTGCATTCCATGGTCACATTGCTGCCGTACTCCACGACATATAGCTGTTGAGGAACTTCAACGGTAAATAAAGCTACGGCAGGAAAACAAAACAGTTTCATTTGTTGTGTTAAAATGTGTTCTGGTTTTGTTTAAACTTCGGCAAAAAGCTGTCATGTAGTCAGGCATATTGCTACTGGTTTGACTAAAATTTTTAAGCATTTTCTGTCCCTATTCACACTAACTTTTTCACCATGTTAGTAGTATTTATAGCAAATCATCTGTTTTCTCTATTGATTACAGAGTCTGAAAGATGAGGACAAAATGAGCAAGGTTTTTTGTCACATTTTAGAAATAACTCAAGACTGAGTCAGTGACAACACAGAGAACACTTTTGTGAAACTGTGATTGCATCTTATACGTCCTAGGATTCTAGTAAAAGCAACAGTTGGTTGTGGAAATCATAAAACTAATTTCATTATCCTTTGCAAAGAGAAAATCCAGTGTAACTCCTGTGAACCAAACAGAGTTGCACTGGATAAGCACATGTAACTTGGAAGAATTGCTGTGTAGCAATTACAGGCTTCCACGAGCCTGGCACCATGTGAATATCATTTGATCCTGTGCATCTTCTCAGATGTCTGCAACAGTATTACGGAAACTATATCACAATAATCATCTTAGCCATTCACCAAATCTGATATTCATATTGTTATGAATATTTTACCATTTTAAAGTGTCTGGATAAAGGAGAGTTATTTATCATACACCATTCAATATACCTTGTTACTACTTTCTGTATTGGATGTACCATATATTGGTAGATTTAAGTGCTTGCAAATATTGATAGTGATATTCAATAGAGAACTTCATGCAACTGTTTATGCATTCCTTTTATTTCATGTGTTTGTGAAATACTTACATGGAAAGCTTCAATTCCTCTTAGCAATGTTTATTTGTTCACTTTAATTCAACCACAAAGAGGGAAAAAATAATATGAAAAAGTGCCAAGCCCCTTCCAGGTCTTTGCCAAGCCGCTCCTGTCACAGGCGCGGACAGGGGAATACCCGTGGCTTGACTTCATGCTGCCTCACACTGAGGCTGTTTAATTTACAGTTGGCTCAGGCTGCCTTGGTCATCCTCCCTCTCATGGCCTGGCCTGCTAATGCTGACACCTCCGCTGCCAAGACACTATGCTTTAAAGCAACCTGACTGTGGAAAGCGACAGACAGCTGTCCTCTGCTCAATTAGTACACGGTGCCTCCTGTCAGATGTTCCAAAGCGGAGGCTCCAGACGTGGCTGGCTGTTGATGCAAACATTGCCAGGGGTGCTGGAGCCCGTGTGCTGAGGACACAGCGGTGTCTGCTGCATTGGTTCTGCTGGTGGAATTGAAAGGCAGTTTCTCTCTCACCTGAAACCACGCAGAGCTGCGTTTCCAGCAACAGGATTGTGAGGGTCTGGAACATGTTCTCAGGTGGATCTGAAACAAAAGTAGGATTGCATCAGAACTTGCAACAACTGCCTTCTGCTGAGACGGATTAGAGCCATGCTAGCCTTCAAAGACCACCGCAGCTAAAAATCAGCAAAAATAAAACCAAACACTAGACTACCACTAGAAAGAAGGAAATCCCTGATTAAAACAACCCATGCATAGACACGGAATATGAACTTCTGACCTGTGGCAGTAAAGGGAAAGAAAACATTTCCACAACTTCACTTGTGAGGCTTTCGGGACCTGTAGCTTGCAGGCAGTCTTAAATAGCCTGACAGGGCAGTGCTTGTAAAATAACTTCACATTGCAACTCCACCCAATAAAAATCAATTGCAGTTGGCTTGTCCCATGTAGGAGAGCTGCATAAACATGCACAAGCGAACATTTTTAACTGCCTGCACTACCACTTCTCTAGTTTACAAGATCGCTAACCCTGATTTTCTTTTAACTCTGCTTTGCAGTCTTTTTTGAGGATATTTTTTGCCTGAGTTCTTTAACCTCAAGACCAGCAGATATCTGGAACTCAGTGTGGGGCACTGGAAATCTTGGGGTGGATAAATTAAAGTTTGCTTCAGAATGGAATAGATTTTAAGACTTTGTGCTGCTAATTTTTTCACTTTGTATGTGGCAAGGCCTGATGTACAAAGTATCTTGTACTACTGGCTGTAAAGCAACAGCTCTGAAATAATGCAAGAGGAGAAAGTCCAGTTTGAGAGTGAGTATCTTCCTGTTCCAGTAACAGGTAAACTATTGTTTGTACTTTTATATGCAGATCAACATTTATAACAAAACCAATGAGATAAGAAGGAAGAGTTACTTTGAATAAAGCATGCTAACATGTAGTTTAATCTGAAAAATTATTGAAGGACTTCCAGAAATAAGCATAAGGAAGTAAAGAACAGAAGGAGCAATTTTAGACTTCCCCAGAGCTAGACTTACTGGAGAGGGTTTTTAATTTTACTTCCCCATTGATTTGTGGCTCAGCTTGAAACATTCTGGCTCTGGTTTTCTCAGGTGCTGCATTTTTCTGGTTGCTTGTACCTTTGAGCTCTCAGCATTTCAGAAAGTCAGGCTCAAGCTTCACTGAAGTTAGCAGCCAAAATTAGAGGACCTTTCCTGGGAATTTAGACCTTGATTTTTTTATATCACAGCTAAAGGTGACCTTAGGTCAACATAAAGCTGGATATGCAAACTACAGTAAGCAGATTTATTACATGTAAATGACAGCTAATTACCTTTATCAGAGGACTGAGATGCCACTCCTTAATGTCTGGTTAATCATAATTATATTAGCTGTGTGAGAAAGGAGCTAATAAACAATATCAGCATCAGCATCTCCATTTCTTGGATACAGAAACAAAGAACTTGTACTTCCATGACAGCCAGGTTAAATTTCACTCATTATGTAGCCACCACAGTGTTTCACAGTTAATACTACGAGGAAATACTACGTCCTCAGTCTCCTGCTGTGCTCACTTCTCCTCACAGCCTACCTAGAATCAGGTAGACATAGAGGAAAAAACTGCACGAAGAAATGAAACAGTATTTCACGTCAATGTTTAGATCCTTGGATTAGCCTTGTGGGACATTTGAGGTGATCTGCTCTGTTTTTATAGCTCAGGCTACATTGGGAATGCAGAGCATGTATCTTGCATAATGCAGGGGATGGGACTTTTTAAAATATATGTATTACGGAGAGTAAAAGGATAGAAAAAAATAAGGGGATACATAATCAAAGCCACAGCAGATAGTAATCGTAATTATTAAATACCAAATAAGAGTAAATCTTGCCTGACCAGATGGATTAGTGTGAGAAGAACATGACACATACCATAAATAAGTAGAAGAACCCAAACAGGGAAGCATTTTTCTTGTGATACTGAAAGCAGAGTCATGGAACGCTTGTGTGGTTCAGCAAGGATTTGTGTTAGAAGGATCAAGGATCTATCAGCAACGCTCTGTGTTAGAAGTTATCCTTCTTTATTTCCATCATCTTAGTAGTGGACATCAACCTGTCACGCATCCCTAGTGCAATCTACCCATGCAGCTTAATCATGTGGCTCTGCCAGGCATCCTGACGCATTTCCATAAAGAAGGTCTGCACCAGCATCTGGAAAGTGATTTCTTCTGAGCTTGCAGTACCAACCATTCATGCTGTTAGAGAACAGCCCTCATTTTCTCCCTGTCTTTTGTAAAACATACCCCATGCCCTGCTATGCAGTAGTCTGTACACACAACAATTCTAACATGTCTGTGCACAGCACTGTCTGTTTTTTTCCTTAAGCAAAAAGGCCATTTCTAAAGCATATGTATCAGCTGTCTGTTACAGCTTCGTAGGGATATAACAAAGGAACACTGCACCATAGAAATCATCACTTAGTGGCTCTGGCAGCAAAGGCAGGAATTGAAATCCACATCTGAGAACATGAGGAAGTCGCATGACATTTCAACAGCAATTCGGATCCTGTCAGTAAATGAATTTCCCAGACCAACCTGCAGAAGAAAAAGCAAGCTTTCACACAGTGATGTGTGATTATGAAAATCAAGCTGAATAAACCTTTGAAGGTTGAGGTGATGAAAACCATAGCATCAGACATCTAAAACTCATCACGGCTTTTTATGAGTTGCAATAGTTCCAATGCGGATGTAGGACCCAAGACTAAAAATTTGAATGGGAACAATGAAAGCAAAGACATGACAATATGAACGGAAAAAGGGAATAATATAATCTTCTCTTTTTATACAGCTTTTCTATTTTACTGAAAGTACTAAATTGAAACCCATACTTGACTCTCTTTGGGCCAAAAGGACCATATTCTGATAACTTTTCCTAGTGAACACAGAGTGAAATCCAGAGGACAATGATAATAAATTGCTAAAATTCCATCAAAGGTCAAAATGACACTGTGTATAGTTTTTCTCCTTTTGATACCATTGATCATGTCCATGACTTTAGTCCTGGCCCCAGCTCACATACTGACAGGGTTTATAACACTCATCTCCAAAAAAAGTAATTTTTGGCCAATCGAATGTACCAGTTCACATAAAATCTTATATGGTTGCCAAAAATTCTCCTGGTAAGAAGTGAGAAAGATGTTTCTTGTTCCTTCAGAAAATTTAGAGTTGACATTCCCATTTCAAACTGCACAACCTGTATGCTCTAGGCCACAAAATTGTTTTCAACGTATTATTCAGTTTTCTGCATAAAGTATAGACTTCATTCAGTTCTATAAACAGAAGTGAAGAGGTGCTTGTCCTAACAGAGCTGTGTGTTATAAGCATGCTCTCAGGAGTTGGCGAGGGAAGTTGGCACCAGACTGGTCAGAAAGGTTAGGACTGATTTGACTTCAGTTAGTGACAATTCCCGCAATGTTGAAAATATTGAAGAATTTGCAAGAACCTTTGTAAGCAAAGAAACACAGAAATCACGTAATATTTTGCAATATACTCCTTAGTAAAAAAGATTGAAACCCACATCTGAAAAATGTGGACTGTGAATTCAATTCTGTTACTTTCATCTGTGTATCTGAAAGATCATAGTGCTTTTCTCAGATAAAAGGAGCAGCTTAGTACAAGACCTTAGTACAAGACCCTCTGGCACCACTTTTGGTTAGTAGCCTTGCTCTGATTGTCCCTGCTTATGGGGTTTGGACTAGATGACCTCTGAAGGTCCCTTCCAACCCAAACCATTCGATGATTCTATGATTGCTGCCAACACAACAATAACTAAGGATCCTGTGAAGGATGAATCTTCTTTCTGCTGTCCACTAAATGAACACAGAGGCACAGTCGCTGATTCAGGGACCTTATAGTCTAACGAATACATGCATAACCATTTCCTGGAAACATCGTTTCAGCTATTAAGATATTTGTATTCCAGCGAATGGAAGCTTAAGAACAGTAAACACATTTAGCATTTACATAATGACACTTAGCAGCAGTAAGCAAGGAGACTTTTGTAGACCAAGAGGATAGACCTTCCACTAGGATAATCAGAACTGTTGGAAAATCTAAACAGGCTTCCAAGCACACTGGCTCTTCTCCAAATTTAAAGCAGAAGTCAAACATACATACAAGTTCACAGTAATTGCTCAGCCTTCAGCCTGAGAGATTAAAGGACTAAAGGACGAAGAAAAGGGTGCTTGGTCCTTTTAAAGGTAAGTAGGTATTGTAGACAGACCTTTGTTGTACTATATTTCTCTGCAGACCAAGTTAGCACACAGACAGCGCTTATGATGTGATCATGTTCAGTTTTAGCAGGTGTAACAGAGGTGTTCTTACAAAGTTCCTGGAGGAAAATGGGGACATTGCATTCCACAGCTGGGAGCTGGGAGGACAGTGACATCACCAGGCTGGCCAGATGGCCTGTGTCCACCTCCACATGAACTGCCAAGTGCACGTCAGCAAACAAGGTATTGCAGGTGGTCTGAAAGACTGGTGAGGAATCCTGAGCTGATGGGCTTTGCAATAGATCTGAAACAGCAATCTTGCTATTGATCTGTTCATTCTTACATTCAATATTTTTGTTCTGCGGCTGACATACTCTATAACGTTACAGAGATCAGCTCAGATCACCCTTTTCCTATTCCCTCTCCTTCTACAGCCTTTGCATTTTTGTACTGCAAAGGTGATGCCTGCACAAAGCACAACACAATGCCTGGAAAGACAAACTCATCAGAAGCAATCAAGCTGTGTTAACATGGAATTGTGCTTGCTACTTTTGGCTGAAATAAAGCATCAGAGCAATGCCAGGCTAATGTGACTGTTCTGCTTCTCATGCCTAAGCTAGTTTGTCCTCATGTCGTTCAGATCTTCCTGCAAGAAACTGAGTTGTGTGCTCATTTTGTTGGAAAACACGCTACTTTATCATACACATATGTACTCTGCAAAAGATTGCAGGGTCCCAATCACTGTTTGCGTTCTTTGTCTTTCTGTGTTACTCAAACTGCTTTGCCTTCTGTGCATCTTGCGGTTCCAAAAGCTTCCTCCCAATACTCTCACCTGTGCAGAAAGACACAACCTATTCAGCCTCCTCATTAAGTAACTAAACTGATCTTGCTTTCAGTGAAGGATCCAGTTAAAAAAAAAAAAGGTTTAATAAAGTTAAGAAAACACAGAACAAGCAGCATTAGATCCTCATACAAACTACATCTGTTCTATACCTCATTGTCAGAAAGAAGGTACTTTGTTTCCATTTCAGGGATTTCATAAAAAAAATAGCAACGCATATTAACATTTGCTCAAAGTCCTTTTCTCAGGCCTGTCTCAGTGTGTACAGTCTTCTGCCCTCATTCTCTCCAATCCACCTTACCCACACACCCTCTCACCTGTCATTCCTCTGCTCTTGCACCCTTATTGCAGTCCCTTGTTGTCTACCTCACCATGCAGTCAGTATACTGTTGGGTCCATTGCTTTGGATCTGATGTTCACATCACCTGTGACAGCCTATTTGCATAATTTCACTCTGCTCTCCATCTCACTTCAGCTTTCAGGTGAAGCAATATCATTTCTCACTTCCTTCTTTGCTCACCCTTGCTGTGAATTTTCACTTTCCCTGCATTGTTGAAGGGTCACCTGTTGTATCTTTTTCAGTCACATGTTTTGTTGAACACCAAATGCAATAATTTTAACACACCCTCAAATAAATACCTTTTTTTGCCATAGATGTTCAGATAATGTTGGATAAGATTAGCTTGAAATTTTTTTACAGAAAATGTCATTAACTATATTTAAAATGCAGCTGTGTATTCTAGAGATCACATCATGCCTTTCAGCTCTTAGCGGCAGCACTGCACAATACAGGCTAACACTTCGGTGTGATACACTGCAAATTTTCTTTCATATCCAGCTTCTACAGAAAGACTTTTCAGAGAAGCATAAGAAATTCTCCTTTTTCTAGTCCATGCTTCTCCTGGGAATGCAGAAGGTGAAGGTCCCCAGACTTGCTGTTCAATCAAAGCAACCTACCATCGGCCCGTAAGGGTTTAATAACAACCAGAAGAAAGTAAGCAGGAACATACAGATACAAATATATACAGATTTTTTTTTCTCCCTACAGCTCTTCCCTGAAATTCAGAATGAAAGATTTATAAACAGAAACAGCCCAGTGCATAAGCTGAAAAGACTCACTAGCACTACTCTGCTGCCTTTGCCTGTAACAAAAGATTGAGCTGCAAGACAGGTTCAACTCCCAAAACTATTCCCCAGGCTTTGAAATTATATGGACTGTATTTTAGTCTGACTCCAATCTCTGGGTCAGACTCAGAGTCCACTCCCTACCAATCATTTGAAAATAAACATCATTTAAGCAAATCTTAAGAATAGAGGAAAAAAAAAATCTGCAGTCCATCGGTCAGAAATACAGTAAATACAGGTTTGCATTTAGCAGCGTTATACTCACATCAGCTCTTTATGCAGTCATTGGAAGAATCGGGTTCATGTAACAGCTATGATTTCTTAAGTTTTACAAAGTAGCTCTATCCTATCTGCATGATAGCAGAAACTATCCAACACTCATGATCAGTTTAAAACATGCACTGATAGCACAGCTGTAGGCTGATCTTATTCAGACTTTATGTCACAAAACAACTGACTGTTAAAAGGAAACCACCAAGCTTCTTAGTAATTTCTGAGTAGTTCCAGTTTCATTTTGATGTTTCGTGTTGAACATGCTCTTGAGTTCAGTGCTTTGCATTGCTGAAAACATGCATCCAAACACTTTTATTCAAAGCATTCTGTAAAATGTATATGCTCAAATTCTGCTTTTAATTACACCCCTATTTTTTTTGCTGGATTTCTGCTCATTAGGGCAGCGTACAGCCTTGGTATTTGAACTTGCATGTACTAGGACTATTCCACATTCATGAAACTGTCAAGTTACATTTTCTTAATTTTAATCAGATTAACTTTATGAGAATTCCTTGAGAGATTACCTAACATTTGCAGAACACATTTCCTGTTCATTTTCATCTACGTCCATATTATTAAAAAAAAAAAAAAATCAAAATTAGGGTAGTCAAACGCTGTTTCCTAGCAAGTTTGTGAATCTCCGTACTTAAAAATACACCAGACTGGACAGGAAAAAGCCTGGGCAATTGGATTTAAGTTGTCCCTGCTTTGAGTGGAAGATGGGACTAGGTGACTCCCAGAGCTCGTTTCTAACATAAAGTATTCTGTTCTATTAAACAACCTTATCAATGGATGTCTCTTTGCATTTTACTGTTACTGGGTAGTGGGAGACATGAAAGAGGATACAGTGGACTCTTCCTCGGTTTCTCGAATGCATGGGTTCTACAGGTGGGACACACATGCTCTTCTGTCTCCAGTTAGTTCCTCATCACTTGGGACAACTGTGCTCCCGCTCCACACAACGAGTGGTTGTGGCTTTAGTCCCATGAGTCCTGGCTGGTTTAGGACGATATATGATGATTGCCTCCTTCACAGTTCCAGTCTGACTCTGACCATGGAATCATGTCTCCTGCTGCCTGGTGCACAGCAATCCATCTCAGTGAAATCACTGTTACACTACTCTTTCTTTCTCAGTAAACTTACTCTGTGTAGCCCTACCACAGAAAGTAATTCCTCGGTAGCCTGACACTCTCAGTGACCTCTTTGGCAGCTGCTAGAAGTGAATGGTTTGGATGATCAGACACATGAAGGAGAGAGAAGATTACATAGGGCCACAGTTGAGCTTGATCTATGATTTACAATTAAAATCAAGTTTGCCTGATGTCCTAACACTTTCAGTAAAAGCCAAGGGGAAAAGATGGCAGCAACTGAGTTCTGTGCTCTTTTTAAGTACACGAGAGTGAGGGAATTCATCCTAAGGCATGTCTTCCTGACTGATGCTTATGCCTACTGTTTCTCTCCACTCCATCTTCACCCTCTAGCTGCCACCAACTCTCAAAGGCTTTGTTTGCTTCGTGGCCTTCCACGCTAAGACAAACAGCTTATTTAGAGAGAAGTATTTATGCAAACACACTTGCAATTAATAACATTTTTTAAAGAATTTATTAACAGTAAAATAAAGGCATAAAAATATGAATGACATGCAAGTCATGTAGAGCCCGTAGGCATTTTCAGGTGGGAAAGGCAGGAGAGAACCTTTTGCCAGAGAAATTGTGAAAGGTGGATGTCCCAGCTGGAGTCATGGCGATTCCCAGCAAACGCTTTTGCAGAATACCAGTGTCCTACCAAGGAAGACTGTCTACCTGCATAAACTCCTCAGGGAAGCTTTGTTTTGTCGATTGCTTTGGTCCTTCTCTTCTTTGCGCTTTGCTTGCCTACGCCCTCCGCAACTTCCTCACGTGTTTGTTGAAGAATCTCTTACCTCCCTTGTGTCTAGGTGTCTAGTTTCTAGACTTCTGGAAGCAAAACAAAAGTGTTCCTTGTCCTCTTCCCACCTCACAGAAAAGGTACCTCAAAATTACTTCACAGTTACCATCACTGTCTTCTACCCATTCTGAGCCAGCTCTGGCTACAATAGGTTTTCTTCATGTGTTCTTGGTTTGAGGCAGGGAGACAGAAAGCTCACTACAATTGACCAAGTGTCAGTGACCTGCCTTGTGTATCTTGTGAACCCAGCAATACCCGGCAGGGACTTGACTGGAACACTGACCTAGATTGCAGGACCAGAGAAACATGGAGAGGGAGACACAGGATTAGGGAGAAAATGCTGCAAAACCAGAAGTCCCACTGCTAATGTCTGCAAAAGCAGAATTTTCACATTTAACATCTCTGCTGTATTGCTGGTTAGCCCACGCTTGGATGATGAACCACTGGTATATGTCACTCAAGGATATTAAAGTTACTTTTTTGACCAAAAGGGAGAAGGCGCACACACTCTGCCTGCTGCTCCATGAAAAACCCTGCAGGTCAACAGCAATGATTCTATTTTTCTTACTATTAGTTATTCTTTAATGTAATATTAGTAGTAACATTCATATTTTACAAATGAAATGCCACATCACAAAACAGGACACCAGACTGGTTCAGAATTACATTTTTCAAATGAATGAGTCCTGAACTCAAACACCAATAAGCCAATTTAGATTGCGCACTTGAACCAGGCTTTTCTGAGTACTTTTGGCCATGTAACAATGCTTGGCCATCAGGAAGCAAAATGCAGCTTACTGGAGCTGAGTCCACTCTAGCTTCTTGCTGGATTTCATTTTCCAGATATCCAAGAACACTGAAGTAGCACACAAAAATTGTTAACTGGAGGAAAAAAGATAATGACAAACATGGTGTTTAACTACATTTCTTATGTTAGGACAGGAAGGATTTCCTCTTGCCTAGTTCTCATTACCTAAATGTGTTGTATTTTCAGTTAGGAGTGTATTCTCCCTCTGTGACCAGTGGAAAGTAATTGTTCTGAAACAACTCATGGCAGTGGAGGATGAGCATGTGGGCCTGTTTCCCTGTATTCATAAAAATGAAGCAAAGAGACTTAGCTTATCCTAAAAGCCTAATTTGTAAAATTACTAAAATTAGATTACACAAGTCCCGATTTAGATGTCAGAGAAATATAAAGTAGAGCTTATTTAGAGAGGACATGTCTTTTCACATCATGTGTTATCCACCATGCGTCCGGCTCTTCTAATGAAGTAGCAAAATTTCATTCAGGAATTCAAGCACTGGCATTTTGGACCATAGGGTTCAGCTACAGAATTTAAAAATCTATTTATATCCCTTCGTTTCATTATCTTAACTCATCTGATATACAGCACTATGAACAGCAACTTACCTCTTCTTCTGCCAGGAAAAGATAGATGTAACAGTTCCTGCTGTCCAGTACTGCTTGATAAAGACATTGACAATGGTTCCATGACACTAAGCATGCACTAACAGCACTGCCTTGCAAAGGCTGCTAATAACTAAAAGGAGCAAACTCTTACTTTAATATGAGAACAGCTGTTGCTGTCTGAAAGAGGAAGTAGAAAATGAAGAGGTTGTCTTGAAGGGGAATTATTTCTGTGGTGACATGAAAATACATTTGTGTCCTGAGGAGAGTCAGTGCTTTTTCTACAAATGGCCCTCAATATTTCTAAAGCCATTCTTGCACTCCAGGAATGATTAAAAATTGGCCATCGCCTTTGGTGACACCCAGACTGTGGCCTCAAAAAGCATGCTGGAAGAGGGAGGGCATGTTCCAAGTTCGTACAGCATCCTTGAAGAACCAAATGGCAAGAACCAGTATCAGAACATGCAAGCTCTGCAGTGAATTAGGGAAATCACTTTACAGTAACTATTTTACTTACCTTACATCTACCAACTCCATTATGGTTATGAGACACTGTTGTAGTTTAACCCAGCAGCTGGCAACTCAGCAGTAGACAGCTGCTCCCTCACCCCTCCCCTTCCCCCCCAGAGCGATGGGGAGGAGAAAAGCACAAAAGGGCAACTCGTGGGTTGAGATAAAGACAATTTAATAAGGCAACAAAGGAAATACTCATACTACTAATACTACACTAATAATAATGATAATAATGAATATGCAAAACAAACTATACACTGTACCATTTTCTCACCACCCAATGACCGATTCGCAAACAGTCCTTGTGCAGTGACTGCAGAACCTGGAACTTGTGTAAACTTCACAAAACTCCCCAAGAAGATCAAACTCCCAGAGAAGAGAGGATTCAAACTCATGGAAAAGAGAATAAAAACAAGGATTCCTGTCCCCTGGCCAACTCCGCTTCATACACTGAGCATGATGTCCAGGTATGGAATGTTTCCACTGGCCAGCCTGGGCTGGCTGCCGGGCTGTGCTCCCTCCC
>Ga0065711_1032752_pt1 | contig 26750 bp, 12 predicted proteins | sample Hoacrofraction12_FD_59098 | JGI IMG/M metagenome (GOLD analysis project Ga0065711, IMG submission 59098) | Hoatzin crop microbial communities from Cojedes, Venezuela - Epithelial fraction 12 v2 (version 2) | ecosystem: Host-associated > Birds > Digestive system > Esophagus > Crop | place... | reverse complement strand
ACCATTTTTTTTTTTTTTTTTTTTTGCATTTACACAGTAAGGTAAATCATGACTTTTTTATCTGGCAAAACCTGCAATGGCATCTGCCCAGTTTTACAGCTGTGTCTTTACAGTTATTGCATGACATATAGTTAAAAAGTTATCTATTCACCCAGCAAGCTTCATCTTCCACAGATTGTTACAGCGTGTTACAGGTATGCTTGTTTTTTATTTTCTAACTTGTGTTTTTACTCCTGGAATACTGCTCAAATAGTTAAATATCATTTGAATATAATGGATAATTCCAAAAGCCTGGAAATGCCTTACCACCTTTTTAACAATCTAGGAACTTAATATGTTTGTTTAGAGCAATGATTCTCAGGCTTTTCGAAAATGTACTACTCTCTCTTGGGCAAACTAATCCCTGTAGTATTTACATTCACAAATTATTTTCATCCCAGAAAGAAAAGATGCAGCATAAACTTTTACATATGAAGAAGTGGGGTAAAAAGTAATGTCTGAATTGTGTAGTACGAAACTTTTTACAGCCAAGGGAATTGCCTCCCCTAGCTGCAGTGGTCTTTGAAAGGGACACAGAATACTCACAAACTGGGCTTTTTTTATCATTGGTTGGATGTTAGAGTAATTTGATGTGGATCCACACTAAAAATTAGGGATACGTCTATCCCCTCTGCAGTCATAATCTAGTTCAGAATGGACAGACCTGAAGTATTCTATATTAATGTTGGCTCACGGAGGTTACAAAGCTTAGCTTAGGCTCCCATCCTTGCTTAAAGGAGGCTGTCAACAACAACTGAGCTAGCAAGTTTAGACTTAGCCTGGGTACTACCAGACTGTGTGCAAACACAATTCACTGTTATAACGGAATCAGACAGCACAAAAAGAGTGATGATTTATTCACATCCAGAAGTCCACCAGGTTCTAAAATATATCTGTTTCTTGAAAGTTTTTAACTTGACTCGCCATCTCTAAAATTGAAAAAAAAAAAAAAGTTGCACTTTGCTTAATAAACAGCTTAAATTACCTTAAGGTGATTGCAAGATCTTAATTTCTCCCCTTCCATCTTCACGTTTGAGAAAAGTAGAACGTTGGATTGTGTTTTCAAGATGCATTTATTTTTTGCTTAAACAATGTTTTAAATTAAATCAGTTGATATTTGGAAGCTATTAACACCTTACTTAATGTAATGGGAACGGTTTTTTTTTTTCCAGGTATCAACAGTGCTAGAGTTTGGCCGCATAGTAATTTATACCACCAGCCTTCGTGTGGTGAGAACCACTTTTGAAAGATGCGAACTGGTTAGAAAAATCTTTCAAAATCACAGAGTTAAATTCGAAGAAAAAAACATTGCTCTGAACAGCGATTATGGCAAAGAACTAGATGAAAGATGCAGGAGAGTCTGTGAAGTCCCCTCACTCCCAGTTGTGTTTATCGATGGCCATTATCTTGGGGTAAGTAAAGCATGATCCTATGTTTTATTCTGCAGTCTGGAAGAACAGATGAAAATCTTGATGAATGCAAAGCAGGGATTTTAGAAAATTGCTTGCAATGGTGGAGTGGTGGGAACAATCAAAGACCGAGATGCCTTTGTGGTATGTGCTGCACGAGTGGTGGGAACAATCAAAGACCGAGATGCCTTTGTGGTATGTGCTGCACAGACCCACGCTGATAGGTTTGATCTGAAGATACAAAATATAACCGTGGAGAGGCTATCAAGACAGGAGTAAGATGCAATAATACAATCTAAGCTATCCCATGTTTCTTAAAAATAGGTTACATTTGTAGCTGAAACCACGAAAATCTAGAGAAATGGATTTTTTTTCCTCATGGGAACCTGTATGTAGGATTCACCCAGAAGATGAACACACAAAGCATAAACCTGGCATTTAGTAATAGCTGTGTTGAATGTGAAACTAACAGCTTGGGGTCTCAGACCTTAAATATGCATTGGATTTTATGTGATGTAGTCTGTATCAGACATCTGTAATCAACTGAACGTTGTTTTAGGTACAGAATTGGTTAATACTTAATTTTAGAAAAGTCTGGCAGTGAAAGAGGGAGAAAACCAGCCTGATTCTGTCCTGTTGCAAGACATAAACTCCGAATGGAAAACTATAATCCAAATCTGTACTCCGGTACTCTGGGTCTAAAACCCTGCTGATACTGGAAATCACCTTTTCATTATGGCCAGCCTGTACTTTCAAAATGTATTTCTCAGAAACTGAAAAAAACAGAGTTTAAAAGAAAAAGATTCTGGGAAGTGGCACAAAGAAAACAGCTTGAGACCTCAGAGAAGGTATTTGTCTTGAGCCGTAAAGAACTGGCAATTAGCACCAACAGCGAGACTGTGATTTGTGAAGGCAAACTATATTTAAACACAGCGGGGTTATTGTGTTTGTATCACTTAACACTTTCATTTTCACAAAAGATTTAAGTAACGAAATGAAATGTAATAAACAATCAGGGCATAATTGGTATGGGGCCTGTATAAACACTTGAATACCCTTTCTCCGCTTCCTCCCCGTCCCCTTCCTAGCTCTGTGTGCTCTGCTTCCCCGAGCACTCTGACAAATGCAATTGCTGGCACAGGGCTCACCAGGCCACTGCAGCAACTGCAGCATCGCCTGTGCAGAATATCAGCAGACAGCGAATTTTGCTTCCTAGTAGAGGAGGCTTTTACCAAAAACCCAGGTCGGGGAGTTCTCCAGCCAGCCAGGAACAGAAGTGCTTCATTCAAAAGCAGCCTAAAATACAACAGGATTCAGACTAGGATTCACTCACCTAATTATCATGTCAAAAATAAAAGTAGTGAGTTATGACCAACTCCAAGAAAATCTCAGTCAGTGTGTGATCGGTTAAAATACTGAAATGGATTGAATAAATAATTTGCTTAGCTCTAGATGAAGCCTGGTTACAGTCATTTTGGTATGACGGATGGCCCGTTAAGTCACTGGTGCTTTTTTTTTTCAAAAGATCATGGGAAACGTGTCTTTTAACAGAGGAGCAACAGTGTAACAAGCAATACAGTCTCATTAAAATTATTTAAGTACTGTATGAGATATGTTGGAGAGGTATAGAAAGGAAGGCAAGTGAGTTAGGAAGCTAGCTGTCCAACTACCTGCTGACACGTACTCCTGTAGGCAAAAAAATGAAGGAAGAATTTGATGTTCTCGTCTACAGACATTTATTAGAGCATGGCAGCTCCATTCACATTGTTTAACACAGGAAAAAAAAATTGATCTGCTAAAAAACAGAACAAAATCAGACTGGGGGGGGTGTTTTCTTTTTTCTTTTTCTTTTTTTTTTTGATTAAATTGATGAGGCATGCTGTGGTTAAATGGAGCAGACTTTAGCTCCGGGAGAGGATTAAAGTTACTGCAGATGACAACAATATTTTTTGTGGAGAATCTGCTTTGTCGGCAGGGAGCAGTCCAGGAGACGCCAGCTCTGCTCACGGGAGCATCCTGGCCGGCCAGGACGGTGGCAACCCTTTGATCTGCCAAAGTGGGTGCCCCTCACCTGTGCTCACAGAGGAGGTTTCTGCCCTCCACTGATAGTCACCACACTAGGGAGCACTGCTGCTTTGGATCTGCTGGTTCAGCACCACTCTCTAATGCGTGTCAGATGAGATGAGCCAGGATGGGAAAACCAAGCTCGATGTGAGCTCAGGCAGCCCACCGTGGCTGCCGACGGGAACACCACGGCTGCCAGGGCGGTGGGAAGGGAGAGCCCCCGGGTGAATCTGTCACTCGCACTGGCAAGGGGCCTGTGTCCACACACTCCGTTTGGTAAATGTGGCAATACCCCACTATTTTATTGAAGCTTTTGTTTCCTTGTCTCTTGTTACGGCTTCGTAAGAGAGATTTGAATTCATTAATTCAAGAAGAGAAATAAAGGCGGGGCGGGGGGGTGCACTCTGCATGTTGAGAAGGTCTGGCAACAAAGTAGTCGCTCCCCAGCTACATCAATGCCTGGTGGATGTGGCACCTGAAGAAGACAATGCATCAGAGGCTCCAAAGGCAGTAAGCTGGCTGGAACCTGTGCTGGGCTTGTGTTTCATCAAAATGCGGTTGAGAACTAATTACAGAATTCGGTCTCATTGGTAACAGTGGACATTTCTGTAACACCTTTTATGATAATCATCTTCTGATATGCAAATACAACACAGAAATCCAGCAGCCCAATGTGTCAGTAAATTAATCATGCAGCATTTTTGCTCTCTTCTTCTGTCTCTCTTTTTAAAATTTTGAATATTTATTTCCTGGCAAATCCCTCTCTGAAGGAGAAAGCACGAAGAAATACAAAGGAGAATCTATATTGAGCCAGGCACCTTTCAATGAGTCATAAGAAGAAAAAAAAAGAACCCCTAATTAAAATATCAACAGTTTATAAAGGGGACAAGATTATTTTTAATGAGATAAATGTAACAAAACCAGCAGAACACAGCATATGTGCTTCTGATACAGTATACGGTCTCCAAGCCATTCAGAAGCAGGGACAAGGTGGTTAGAGCACTGCAGGCTGTGTGGATAAATCTTCACAGTGCTGTGGAATTCATCATTGCCTGCACAGGGGGAACAAAACAAACCAGTAACTTGGGCAGAAGCAACAGAAAAATCAGACTTAGTCCCTGTCAAGAAAAGCATGCTGCAGTACAGCTGGATTTTTAATCTTCTAATTTTTTCAGGATTCAATCATTGTATTTTTTGACACACACTGTCTAGATATCAGTCTCTCGGGAAACTGCAGGTTCTTTCTGCAGCATGCCCTTTACCAGCTGATTTAATCCCTCCTTTTCACCTGAGGCTGTCTCCATCTGAAATGGAATTATGCCATCTGCTGGGACACCAAAGCAGAATAAAAATGACTTCCAAAAACCAGAAAGCAACACAGAAAAAAAAAAATTAAAAAAGGAGCATTCATTTGCTTTTTTACAAAGGTACTCAGGACTATTAGAGATTTATGTTATGTAAAGACCCGCTCTGCTGGAAAAGGGATGCACGTAAAAAGAGGTGAATACCATCATCTTTAATAAACATGTTATCTCACTGCATAATAGTTTTAAAATACACTTATTTTTCACTTTAGATATGTGACTGAATTCAGTATTCACCTGCCATATAACCCAATTTAAATCTTTCTCAAATATGTGAATTTAATATTTTTTTTTCCTGAAGAAACTTTTCCTGATTAGTTTTCCCAGCTGCAATGGATCCACAATGGCATTAGATTTACAGGAAAATTATTTTACTTGACTCATTGGTTATGACTCTTTCCTAAGAATGAGGAGACTACTTCTGTAATTGACTTTTGGAAAATATCTGTGTAACATATTTTTTGTTCTGCAGATAATAGCAGTTCCCTTTTTGCTGCTTTCCAGTGGCCATATATGACTGGTAGCTCTCAATTGCCCCCAAGTTTTTTCAAACACATTCTCCTGACATTCACTTATTGGGTGGAGATGAATGCCTCTGTGGCAGTAAAATTGTGATGTTATTGTTGCATCGAGTCACCTAGCATTTTCCCACTTGCTTCTTCCATTTTGCAGTTTAGCATTTCACGATCAGCAGGGTTTAATTAATCTGATAGCTCTTTGCATATCAATCTTTCAGTTCTTTGCATATCAAATCCAATATTTCTGGTGCTAGCACTACAGTGCAGCATCAGTTTTCTCATTTTACGGGCAGATTTCCAGGCGTTAAATCACACTCCACGCATGTCTGCTGCCAAGGGGCACCTCGTTGTGAGAGGTGCAGAGCTGTAGACTGAAGAGCACATGAGCTCTGGGCAAAGACAGAGATATAGACAGCCTGCTCCTCACTGAGCCACAGTGGAAAAACACGGCAGGTGTGGAAAGGGTGAGGTGTGTGATTGCTTTCTGCTGCCTTTAGCAAGAGGCCTCTCCCATAAACTTCGCAAAAGTTTGTTTTTAAGGAGATCAGGGAGATAACTCATCTGCACAGCAAATGTGTCCACAGGAGAGGTGTTGCATTGCCGTGCTATTTTTTCTCTGTACATAAGGACACGTGTGGAAGAAACCAGCAGGTATTCCAGTACAGCCACCTGCAGACCCATATATCTATGTGCATTCCTTGGTGAAGGATTACATCATGAACACGGTAATGGGCTACATCCAAGACAGGTGAGCAACAGACTGGTTTAGTTTCAGGACAGAGCTGGGGCAGTAGGAGATTTAATGGACCTTGGATTTGTCCTAGTTCTGCAATTAGTGGGAGTGTACCTGAAATATGATGCTGATTTCTGGATGTTCTCAAGGGAAAATTGGGAAATATTTTGAAGAATAAAAATAGTCTTGAAAACCTGTTGAGAGATTTAGCAAAGTCTGTGGCATTTGCTTGCCAATAGAAGGGCAAAGACCTGACTGCAGCCCCTGGGCTCCTCCACCGTGGTGGAGAGCTAATGAAGTTAGTAGGTAAAGAATTCACAGGCTGGGGCTTTGAAATTTGACTGGTTAACAAATCTGAGAACTCACTTCTCCCTCCTGCTTCTCTAAACCTTATGGCCATTGTCCCTTGCACTCCTTATGTGAGTCTGAGGAGGGACAGACTCTTTAATGTTTCACATCTCTTTGCGGGTAATTGTGAGCTGAGCACAATTTAGGAAGAAAAAGAAAGACATTGCTTTCTGGTCAGAAAGCAGCTATTGGACTTAACAGCTGCTTTAATTACTCAATTAATTACAGACTCTACATGTTAAGATTCACAGATCCAACGGGAAGGTTAACCTCTGCAAAATATCTTTTATTCAAATTTCACTTGAGGCAGCTATTAATCAGAAAAGACAGGCTGAAGCACCTAAAAACGTTGATGGCCATTCAGACACCTGGTTTTTAATTTTAAAACCATAGTAATGAGACTTTCCACTTTGCAAGTAACACAGCTGCCTAGTTGAATGTCATCTGGAATATAAATCCTTTAAAATACGAAACTGTAATGGGAAACCTGTCAGACTTTTAATTATACTGCTGCAAAAGCCAATCAGCATTGTCATACAACATCACTGCAACACGGAGCAGAAGTCACCTGCTTTTGCCAACTGTTGCCACAGAGAAGAGATCCTTCCCTAAACGGAGGCAAATGGGGGCTAGTTAGCTTAGGGAATTTGCAGTGCTGCAATCACATCAATAAACCTGCAAATCCTCAACATCTCTGCATCTGATGGGCCGCGCAAGCTTTGTTTTAAGCCTCTGCAGTGTTTTGAGGCCCTAAGCTGATACTCCGTGGGCCACCTTGGCAAACCCTCGCTTTGTTGTGCCAATCACTCCCATTGCCCGTCTGTATAAAAGCAGAGAAAGATTAGAGGGCAGGCGTAAAAGGGGGCAACAGACTGCTAAAAGCTGCTCTGCTGGCAACACAGAGCTCCGAATGCATGTGCGAAAGCTGCTACACTCTGTGCCCGAGATCTATAACAGATTTTAGTAGAAGAGTCAGCACAAATAAGGCTAGCTGATCTGAGTCTCCTGTCATCTTCTGTGACTAATTAACTGCAACTAATTACCTTGTAGATACTTCTTTTTTAAAAAAAAAAGTTCTTTGAAGGTGTAGCACTGTAAAAGTAGCATTCAATGAAAAAAGTAGCACTGTCATCCACTAAAATATTAATATTTTGCTTTTTAACTGAAAAGAAAATCATCAAACAGAAAGTCAAAAGTACTGCTTTTTTTGTAAAAAGCCAGAGCAAAAAGGCTTTCCACACAAAAACTAACCTTAGTAGGGTGTCATCCAAAATCCTCTGCAATGTTTTGGTGGCCCCTAGTAAGCTTTTAGGCTACACACTTGTATCCTCTGCAGTCCCCAGCAAGGAACTGTGAATGGCTGGACACTGACACGTGCATTACTGACCCATATGGGTACCCTGTGCTCCCCAGCCAGCCTTTCCTGTACCTCCCAGTAAGAGGGAGAGCGGTGCTGGTGAAGAGCTGGGGCTGAGAACCCCTGCAGCTGAGCAGGGGCAGCGCAAATTAATGGTACGTCTGAGCCCTGTGCCAGCATCCCACTGCACCTCAGCCCTGTGCCAGCATCCCACCACACCTCAGCCATGTATCATCATCCCACCGCACCTCAGCTATGTAGCCATCATCTCACCACACCTCAGCCACGTACTAGCATCCCACCACATCTCAGCCATGTGCCAGCATCCCACCGCACCTCCAGATGCACACCGGAAGAAAACCTGAAGAAGTAATTTAACAGCCTGGGCATGCAGGGACTAGCAAACTGAGGCAGCACAATGGCATGAACCCAGTACTCAGTCTAGATGTGGCCAGTTGCCCTTAGCAGAGTGTAAATGCTGTGCAGTTCCCTCCATCTGTGCCTCAGTTTCCCATCTTTGATTGGTTTCTTGTGATCCACTGATTAAAAGTGTCTGTAAGTGTTTGGTAATATTTAGTTTTCAGTGAATTTGGTTACATAAGTGAAGTGTAAGCATTCAAATGTGGCCCTTCAATTAGAAGAAAAGGGAAAAAAAGTTTTACATCATCTTTCACACTTTCATTTTGTCTGCAATAATCTCTTAGCATTTACTTTCAGAGGGAAAAAAGAAAAACCACTTCAATACTGCCTCGGATCAGATCACGGAACCCCTCAGAGCCCTAATGTACTCAGACTAAATTATTATTATTATTGTGTCTGACTTCAATGTTGTTACCGTATTTTTATTACCCTTGTTCTCCTTGTGTTATGCATTAGGCATATTATGTCTTAATTCAATGCTCAACTGCAAGAATACTTGAGATACAATTTCCGCATCTCATTTTGCTGCATTCTCCGATGTGTTGTATATTTATATAATTGTAATTTTTGACACGGTAATGAGACATTTTTCATTCTGTCAGGAAGCATACCCTGTAAAATAAAGTGAACACAAACAGAATTTCCAAGCTGTGTCACCTTTTATAGAAAGGCCGTGTGATATGACACCTGGTAACAAACCTCAGGCATTTCTATCGAAACTGTGATTAGGTTCTCCTCTCCTCTCAGCTTTCCTAAGGTTGACCTAATCACAAAATACTTGTTGTGAGTCAAATTTGTCCTCAGTCTGTTTAAGTTTTCAAGACCACATCTTCTGACCATCTCTGTTTTTCTCATGCTAAACTGTCTGACCATTTTCTTCTTCTTCTTACTAATAGGGTGCTGAGAAAATTTTGCTAATGAATGAATCTGGGGAACTGCAGGATCTCTTAACTAAAATTGAGGTAATTGTATTTCTGCAAATAAATATAAAAAATGTACATTGAATATTTGTATTTGAGAAGACTTTTTTTTATCAATTCCTTTTCTTCTGTTATAAAGTGATGGCTCAAAACACATTTTTTTGTTTTTCCCTTTGAATTAATGACATCACAGTATTACAGTCCACTAAGTCTGAGAAAACTTGAATGGCAATAACAAAATGACCATCTCTATTTTCTCTTTATTTTTCCACAGCAGGAAAGGCAAGTCATTTTTCCTCTCCCATAATTTTTAATGCCATCTTCAGTATTTAACCTTCTCTGTACCCTAGAGGAGTCAGGCCTCCTGTGTGGATGCTGCAGCACTTCTCTGTGTACTGCAGTGAATGCACTGGAAACCTTCACATCTGCATTCTAGTTAGAACTAAAGCTGGACATCTATAAAATCTGGGCAAATGCTGCAAGTTTCCAATTGCACCAATTCGCACAAATTTCAAATTACTGGTTATTATGCTTTTCTCCAGCTCTTAGTTTGCCTTGTCCATTCAAGTTCTCTGGGGCAAGTTTGCCTTTTATTATGAACAGCTGATCTGCGCTCCCCGAGGACACTTCAAGTGTGGGTCTGCTCCCACACCTTTGCTGTAACTTAGGATCTCTGCTGGTTATCACTTTTCTGCTGGTCTTGTGCTATTGGCTTCTCAAGACATTTTCTGTTTTCCTTTGGGTAGCCTGCGAGAAAGAACACTTCAGGGAGATGTGTGCAATAATGTCTGGATTATATGGATAGCTGTGTCCTCAGGAAAGGAATGTCTTGCTGTCAATGATCTTGTTATTTTGAAATCACTCCTAACCAAATTAAGATAACACAAACTTCAGAAGTAAGTAACGTCAACATTAAAAACAGATACTGAGAATATGGCATTTGTAAAAGACACTGATGAAAGAGCAGAAGCAAGCTACACCTAGTTGATTTAGTCCCAAGGTTTTTCTTCCCCTGCATTTAGCCAAAGTACAGCATATGCTTTCCTAACATGCTTTCAGTAACTCTTTGTATACCATACATCACTGAGTTTACCACAAAACAAATATCTCTTTTTGTGAAGCCTGTTGGCTTCTCACAGCCAGTCTCCTTCCTGAACTCCTCCGAAAGTTCTAGTCAGGCTGAGCCCAAGCGTTTTTTCCCCTCTCTCTTATTCAGGAGGTAGATTTATCACTATCCAGTAAATCGTGAACTACTTTGTCCCGTTGCAGTGCGGGTGGTACCTTCTGCATTTGTCTGTCCTGTTCCTTAACTCAGCAAAACTTTCCTTTCCTTGTGATTCAGTGTATGTTTTTCTGTACAAAATGCAGAAGAACCTGCTGGCCATATTGAACCATATTGAATAGCTAACCAGAAACTATTAAACAAATGTATACATATGATTAAAGCATGCAGCATTCTTCTTAACTGACTAGAAAGGTTAACTAATACACCTGCTTAACATTTTCCACTACTTTGGAATGAAACCTCCCCTGATCCCGCTTTGGGGGGTCCTATAACTTTATTGCTCTGTCCAATGTTTGCCTTAATCTTGGGACAAAAAATATGTCTAAAAAACCAACAGTGCCACACCAGAGCAGACTGTGATAACAGCTTACTGAATACAAACACTGCTTCAAACACGTTATTGCCTGATGGGTTTTACTGCAAAAATGGCTTTGCTACAGTTGCAAGGGGCAGTCAAGTTTCTTCATTACTGAAGATGCAGAAAGTGGTTACACTGTCATCTGTTCTAGAAGGAATTGGCCATTGTTCAAGGAACTGATCTCAAGCAATTTTGCATTTCTTTATTGTTAGTTTTCTTAACTACTGGAAAGGTAGTTATTTACAAGCCTAACAAGCAACATTGAGTGTAAATATTAAAAATATTATTCTCTTAAAATTTTGAAATTACTGGTAGTAATGTCCAATGAAGTAAACAGCCATCATGCATCATGAAAGATGTGGGCAGTCCTGAGAAAAAGAATGGTAATTTTACATTAAACGCTTTCAAACATTGTTCCTGGAGAAGTTAATAGCAATAGGATTTGTTTGCCTGGCACAGAAGAATGGCAAGTTTATGAGCTACAGGACAAGAAGAGTAAGTGCCTTTTTTGCACGTTCATCTGAGTTGTCAATAGATGAATCCTGTTCTTAATGGTTTTGCAGAAATCTCTTCAGTTTCCTTGACGATGCTACAAGAAGGACTAAGTTATCTGTACATATTTTAGTACACTCTGGTAATAACTTGTGACAAATTTTTTAGTGGTGCATAATTCCTCAGTCTAACACTGGCAGGAATTGTATGGATTTTCGTTCTTACTTTGTAAATAAATCTGTGAAGTCACATAACTGTGCTGTGGTAAGTACCCAAAGTTGTGTACCTTTCCTTTCTCTGATGTAAAACTTTAAGGCAATCATTAAACAAATTAGCAACATTTTCAATAAGTGAAACTTAAAAATGTCTTTGAAATCTCTTCTTGTGTTCTCTATTGCCTTTAATCCAACACAAAATGAAGTAAAAATATTGTTTTACTCAGGAATTTGGACAATTGAGGGAGCCCAGGACTTGTTTGCAGCAATTTTCTCCAGGTGTAACTGTTGAATATTGATGATGTTTCTTCTTTACACTTAAAGCTTTGGCATTCTACATCCATAAATTTGAATACACCACTTCCTCAAGCACTACTTGTCAGAAGCTATGAATTGCTATTTGATATGATCGACTCTAACTGTAATAGGAACAACATGCTCAGCATGAGCATGCAAATGCTAAGGGTCATAATATCTTAATATACAACACAGAAAATATACCATCAACATAAACTGCCTAGAGTTCAGATTCAATCAATTGCAATGCCTCCTAGAATTGATCTAGACCTAAACTACAGCAGAGTAATGTATGCAAGCTATCCTTTAGCTGGCTATTTTGACAAACATAAGCACAGGCTACTAAGATATAACATGACTGACGAACCTGCAGTGAGCCACTCTGACCATTGCATGTGGATCTGACCAAAGCGAAAGGCAGACGTACCGGTCTTCCATGGTGGTATATCTTGTGATGGGGCAGTGGATATATCTCAAGATGCGAACCAGAAAGTGTATTCTCAGCTGTCCTGGAGCCCTCATTGTCCTAGAGCTTGTGGTGGTTGATAACATTTTTGTCTTTCTCACTTTCTTCTTTGAGCAGAGAGTCCAGCAGCCTCATGAGTGCCGCTCTTGTGGGGGCTTTGGTTTCCTGCCGTGCTCAGCGTGCCACGGGAGCAAGATGTCTGTGTTTCGGAACTGCTTTACGGACTCGTTCAAAGCTCTCAAATGTACCGCTTGCAATGAGAACGGGCTACAGCGCTGCAGGAGCTGTGCAGGCTAAGAATGGCATCTCCACACATACAAACTGATTTTATGGTACTGCACCAGTCTGTAATATGATTTTTTAAAAATTAATCTGTTTATCCATTTCAGTCAATAAAAATCCATTTATAGTATAATTCTGCTGGTTTGATCATTGGAGCCATTTAAATTTATGTCACTAACCATAACTTGAACTCTGAAATGTATTTTTCTACATTCTTTATAAAGACATTAGTAGTCTGCAAAACTTGCTGCATTATCATCCCCTTGGATGTGAAGTCTTCCCTTTTCTATGTGGGATCATCAGCAATAGTATGTGTTTCTACTCCCAGAGTCCTGGGTTTTGCCCTCAAGATTACAGCAGAATGAATCTTAATCTTCAGATTATTGAGTAGCTGCAGTTCAAAAGATTAGTGAAATAAAGATTTTCTGATGTGGACTACCCCAAAACCATTCCACTTAGCACTGCCAAAGTGGAACAAAAGTTGCTATGGCTGAATTCTGGCCCGAATTCTAAGTGACAACAGAGGAACAGAAACATTTCTTTAAAGTCCCATGAATCAGCTTTCTCTTTTACTACTGCTTTGCATTCAGTACTAAATTAATGTTGTTAGACAAAGTTACATAAACATTTAACATGGTTGCTGTTGATAACCAGTGTACTATCAGAGCTTTATGATCCTCCGTATCACAGTAGAACCTATCAGGATCAAGCGAGAACACCAAATAACATTATAAATTGCATAAAAAACTTTGTGGATGAGATTTCTGCTTTTTCAGCTTAGTAACTGTGGTGGTATGATGGCTAGCCTGTCATGAGTGTTTTAGGACATCTGTTCTCTCCATGAGGGCCACTGGTCTATACCCAGACAACCCTAGCACTCTATATACCTTTGTCATTTTTGGTGAGTTTCCCCAACATCAGCACAAGAGGATTAGTCAGGGGTTAGTCGAATGGACCGAGCGCTCTCCACATTCAATATATTCCAATTTGGAAGTGCATTAGCATTCGTGCACCTCCACAGAGCACTTTTTAACAGGGTACCTTAGTGGACCACCACCTTCTGCTTACATTGACATTGGACATCTTCCTCCTTTTCCTGCTGTACTGGCATAAACAATACAGAGGTTTAGCAGATTGTTGAAATTGATATTGGCTAGAAAAGGCTTCCATGACAGGCATTTCATCCTGCCCAAATTGCTTTAGCAAATGCTAAGCCATATCATTTCTTGCTCTTTGCCTCATTCCTTATAAAGCTGTGCTGGTTGGGATTTGGGTAAGTTCAGTCGGCTTTACTAGAGGCTCTTTACTCTGCTGGGGTACCCCATTTCCCTTTCCTCTTCCCCATACAACCTTGCTTAATTTGTCTGTGATGGGAAACTCAGCTTTCCTTTCAGTGTTTTGAGCACAGCACAGCTGCAGTATGAAGCAGGTTAACTACAGCTGCACAAAGTGTGGCTTGCAAAAATGTCCTGTCTGATAACATTTGTGTTCCCCGATACCTTACTTCCCTCGCCTGAATCAATAGAAAACAACTTTTCCTCCACTTCCATTCTGCTTGCTATATGTAGAGGTGGTAGCTGGAGCTGAAGAGTCAGACAAGTTGGGCTAACTTCTCTTTTTGAACACTTGAATCTAAAGTGTCTGGATCTTCTGCATAACATGAAAGAGATTAAATTTTCTGCAGAGGTCATCCACAATGATTAGCACCCCAGATATAAAACTCTGAATTGCAGATGTGCTTAACTTGTTACTACAAGGATAAGAAGAAAAGAAAGAAAATACAGTTCCCTTCTTTTATTTAATATCGTCATGTAACCTCCATTTCTGGCTAGTATTGCAGTCCAGACTCTATGATAGGGAATGAAATGTAGCATAAAGCAGAATACTGATGCTTAGAATGTTATCATTTCTGGTGCATGAAAACTTACTTTTTTTGGTAGTTCATATGCTATGGATCTAGGAGGTGATCGCATTCACAGTAGTGAATTCCACACTTAAGATGGCATAAGGAAACTTGCCCTTGACAGAAATTACGATTAAAGAAAATGCCAGTGTATTTCTGATACTATAATTCCAGAGTCTTCAGCTCCAAAGACATTTTGCTCAGTGAGATAATCCAGATCACCATTCTTCCACTGAAGCACTACATGGTCAAATTGCTATAACTTGTCAAAGTATGTTAAGCATTTTCAGTTTCATTGATGTAGAATAATGGTTTGAAGCCAGTTTTCCCACCTCTCAGGCAATCAGAAAAACAGGCAAATACAGTAAATTCAGTTTCTTTCCTGGTTTATCTTCAGAGGCCACGCGAGAAACCTAGAGAGACTGTCCTAGCCTAGGCCCTACCCTTCTACCAGAAGACCTTCACTCCTACAAGCAAAGATGATGTAAAAGCTCCTTAGTTTTCTTTTTAGAAGGAGAAATGATAAAAGCAAAAGGTCACTTTTTGTATAATCTTTTTTTTAAGAGGGTTTTTATGGGAGACTAGAAGATGATAAAACACAGGATACATAATGCTCACAAACAGAGAATTCTTCAGGCACTATATGTTTTTCAAGAAAACTATGACATATTTTCAGTACTAGGAAAGTTCTTTTTTGCTCTGTCATGAACTGTATTACCAGTTTTCTCTCTCCAGCAATATTTTCATTGTAGTAACCTGTATGAAAACCAAAACTCACTTTTTTTTTTTTCCAAGAATATGCTTTTACTGCATGGTTTACCATCTTTGCCAGGGTTTGTGTTTGACTTCTCAGCCTACTCCAGTCATCCTAGAAGCACTGAAGGTGACAGAATGACAACATTACTAAGGCAAACCCAGGAGCCACTTCAGGGTTGTGATGCGTTCTGGTGTAAGAGCTGTATTGGGCAGCTAGTAATACAACTTTCAAGCCAGTCTGAGAACAGAAAAGGGATGCAACTCTGTTCTGATTTACACCAGTATTGCATTTTTACTTTCAATGAGTTATCAGTGAGCTCCTCTGCTATGACAAATAAGCCTAATCCAGCTGTATTGTTATACAGGAAATTTTCTGTTTCTAAATGCATCTACTCCTCTTGTTTCTGGCCCTTGTTGGTACACAGAGGTAAGGATCCAAACAGATGTTCTCTGGCTGATGGCTCAGCATATTAATATATATGAGAGCACTTAACTGAGAGAAAGGTAATCCTTAGGCTGTCTGCTATGCAAAATAATCTTTTGGATCCTGAGAAACAGAATGGTTTGGAGTTCCCAGTCCCGTAGCTCAGAGCACGCTTTCCAGTGGGCTACATAACCCCCATACTGACATGCTACAGCCATCAAGTGGCTTGGCTTTACCAGGATTCTAGGATATGACGAAACTCATTCTCTGATTTTTCTATAAATTTAATTTTTCATTCACTTTTTTCATGGGCTCTAGCTATTGGTTACTTCCATGAAAAAGAACTGAAAAGTAGAAACTGAAATGCTGCAGGGAACTGACTCCCACACCAGGACGATCTGAGCTCTCGCACGCTTGAAACTTCATGGATAAACACAGGCCCTCCAGTGGCAAAGGCTCCTCCTGAGTGACAAATAAAGGTGTTGTTTCAGGTATAAGCATCAAAGACTCTGTGACTATTGCTCTGGAGATTGTATATATCACTCTAACTGCCTAGACAAATATGATGTTGCAGTACACAACAATCTGCAGAATATACATGCTTTGGTGATCTCATAACAGTTTTGAAAGGAGAAAACTTAGGAACTAACTTTTTAAAATGAAAAGAGTGTTTAGAACAGAGGGGAAAATTAAGCAAAGACAGAAAATACTGGACTGCTATGGATAATATTTTCTGGTTAACTTTTGGAAAGGGAACAACTCCCCTTTGTGAGGCGGAATACTTTCTACAACAAAATCAAATGCTGATGTAGTAGACACCAGAAGTAGGACTGAATTCACACTCGGTACGAGTTGTCTGCAGAAATCAGATGTCTGTTCAACATCTACACATACTCACTCATGCAAGTTCAGACCCATCTGAGATGAACAAGTACTCCGAGAAGATGTGTATGTGAATTTTCAGTGACAAGATGGCAATTAGGACCTTCTTTTGAGCTTTTGTTTCTCTGTGCTTGCCTGAAGTTTGGGCTTCAAGGGTGCAATAGCAGGATTTCCTCTACAAGTTTTGTCCTAAAACCCTCCTTGTTGTGGTCTTGCCTCAATTTGCAACAAAAGAACCACGCAGTTACTCTCTCACTCCTTCCCCCTCCCTGGTGGGATGGGGAGGAGAATCAGAAGAAAAAAAAGCAAAAACTCCTGGGTTGGGATAAGAACAGTTTAGCAGAATGGCAAAGGGAGAAGAAAACAACAATCAATAATACTGATGAAAAAGCATATACAACACACAGTGTTCTCACCACCCAATGCTCAGCTTGCTCCTGACTAGCAAAAGCCTCTCCTTTAGCCAGCTCCCCACTTAAATACTGAGCATGGCATCACCTGGTATAGAATATCCCATCTGATTGTCTGTTTGGGTCAACCCAGCCAGCTGCTTGTGACGATTCACTCTATCCCAGCTGAATCCAGGACACTTCTCTTCCTGTCATTAATATTGATCTAATGAATTTTAAGAAAGGGATGAATGTCCTTAAAGCATTTGGCACTTCTTTCCGAGTAAAAAGCTATGTCACTCTGAAGAAAATTATTATATTTTAAATTTCAACAAATAATTACACATTGAGAAACCTACATGTACTTCCATTTTACATAGTCTTAGGTTAGAATCTGAGCATATGACTGGTCTTCTCTGTAGAGCATCTTACTGTTCATAACAGCAGAGTGTAAGTAAATCTGTTACTCTAAGTAGGGATGACCGCTTCAAACAGTGTTCATCCTCCTTACTTTGTTTTTTTTTGAAAAAATGTTGGGGTGTTTCAGAGTAATGCATTCTTACTCTCACTGTTTAACATCCTAGAGATTATAAATTTTATTTAAACTATTTAATAAACATTTTTTGTTTCACTCTTTTGGGGAGTAGCTTACTTTTTTTAACACACCAGTGGGTCTTCTTTTGCTGTGGGAAAAATCCAGGCATTTTTAATATGAAATAGTGCATCTAGGAGTTGATTTCCATTCAATCTCTGGTTATTTCCTTGCCGTACTATTTCTAACGATACATAAAACCAGATAGACTGTCTTAACCTGTCAGCAGCCTACTGTAATGAAATAATTTATATTAATTTGGAATGAAGAGAGTTTCTGCAGGCAATGCCACTTAAACAAGTTTTGCCTTTTAATTCATATCTAAAAACTGTATCAGACATGGAGCTTACTGACCTCCATATCCAATTCTAAAGTTTGGTGATCTCAAACAAAGTCCTCAAATCAATGAGACTTGTTCTAGTGATTTAAACACTTGTTTGATTGGATCTAGCCTGTTTTCCTTTTACAAGTACCGTGAAATACAGTTACAGAATTAATGCTATGTAGTGTAGAGTATAAGTGCCTGTTTTAAAATAAGAATGTGGTGTGTCTTGAAACTGTCCAAGATGTTCACTCACTCTGTTAGTTAATTTGGCACACCTGGGAACTCATAATTCTGAATGAAAAGAACCTGACAGTTCTTCAAACATGAGAATTTAATTCTGCTGTAAGTAAGCATGTATTGGAAGAAAACTTACTACTTTTGACTTCAGCGTTGCATGAAAAAAGTAACAAGAAGTTCTTGAGATTTTTTTTTTTGTTAATGAAAATAAGAAATGAATTTTATTGAGCTGAGTTTTACAATTTTCGTGACTAAATACATAATGAAAAATACTTCAGGTACTTTTCCTAGCTATCGCCTTTGTATTATTACATTGAAATTAATTCTATTCACTTAGCCTGAGATACATTATTTGACCACAAAAGCATTCAATGGGAAAAATTTATGCCCTACATAATTTAGGATGGAGAAGAATTTGAATTTCTTATCTTACTTTAAATATTCTAGAGATAATAGTAAAGGACATCGTAATCCACCAATAATTTGAAAAATAAAAATTATTAGGAATAAATCTTTATGTTTAATCCTATTTTTCTTTCTTCTTGCATTAATGTGCTTAGGGGTGATGAATCATGAAATAACTGCATTAGAAAGAAATGGCTGTGAAAAATACTTGCAGTTTGAGCTTCTTCTAGCTTATATCAGCTCTACTTTGAAAAATTGGTGTCAAATGATTTAAAAGATTTATGAAATCCAGTAAGTTTTCCACTCAAGAAAAGCCACACTACAGTAAGACTTATACGGCCTGTCTCTCTTTGAGGCCTCATAGTTTTCCACTGAAGGAAGGATGGATCATCTTATTCAAAACAAGGGTTTATTCAAAAGAAAATACTCCAACAATCAGATATTAAATACAACAAAAATCATTATCTTATAGTGACCTGAAATTTTAACATATACAAAACACATATGCTGCAGAATAATGTTCTCTGATAGCTGACAGAGAGTTCTATTTTGATCTGGAGAAAAAACTTCTTGTGACTACACAAAACAATCAAGGATTATATGACCCGTCAGAAGGGTTGACTACAAGTTGTGGTTTTTGTTATCGATCAAGATCTGTTCAAAATAGACAATAATCAATTAAAAAAAATCATCAAAGACACCATTTAAATTTGAACATTCACCAAATTACCGCTTAAAAATTGCTATCTTACTTTATAGAATTAAGTCTGCTGTATGCATTCTTGTCTGTCAGATATGCGAAAACTTCTTTCTTGATCTCAAATCAGGTAAATTACAAATGAGTGAGGATGACAAATCTACAAAGCATCATCTAAATCTGAGTACTCTCTGAGCTAACTCACAGTGCCAGCTTTATACTATTTCTGTATGGGTCTCTGTCCTGATTTGGGCCAATACCTGAGACTTTGAAGACCATCCAGACTGTGTCTTACCCACCAACTTCATTTGCATATTAATTTTCTCCATCATACGACAAGTGGGAATAGTACACAGTAGGGCAGAGACAAAGTACTCCAGGTAAAAACCTCCAGAACTGTGGGTGATGTATTTATGTTAAACCTTATGCATCAATAGAGCTGCACTGGCAAAGAGTTCTTTATACTGCCTCAGGGATCTAATCAGACAAATAGGAGGGAAGATCAATACCTCAGTCTACAAAACTAAAGAGCTCAGTAAAAACTTGTCATTTTTTTGTTAAATTTGAGCACAAAAATAAAGTCATCATCATTACTCACATATTTGAGATACTGCAATCACGGCTTTTAGTATTATAGGAGAACCATGCTGCCTCTCATTACAGCTTAATGGTAATAGCTGATGTTGGTAAGTCTTCCTTTTCATCATAATTGCAGAACAGAATTTACTACAATACCATCAAACAACAGAATTGTACTTTTAAACTCAAGTAGAATATTATTATCACTATTATTGCCTCCATTAGTTAGGATCTCAGAAGAAGCAAGAATAACTAAAGCAAGATTAACAGACTAAGGTATCAGAAAGTTTAGTCTGTAATCCTCTTCCTCAGTGTTTTAGAGAGACCTATTAATGCGCTTTCCGTGGGATGCAGAGTTTCACAACAGGGCTCCTTGCTCTTTGATGTTGTATTCACATGATATCCCCTGGCAGCACACAGAGTGCATTGAGCTGACTGGTGCTGCACTTCCTTTTTCCGTGTCCCACACTCTTTTACCAGTCTGGGACATAATAATCTTGTATTTGTCAGTCTTTTCTTAAATTCTCAACCAAATGCTTGCATCCTGTATCAAGAAAAAGTTAACGATAAACCCTCTGCTCTTTTTATAGCTACCATATCTGATCTTCCAGGACATACTTCATGAGCAATATGATTCAAAAACCCTATAATATTTTTTGGCATTTATTCTCTACTCCTTTATCAGGTCTATGATGGCAATAAGTCTTTCCTATTGCAGCCTATACTTCTTGCAGAGCATCTCATGCTCAATAATGCCAAATATGTCATGCCGCACTTTACGCTTACCTTCAGCCAACTTGCTATATCTACTTATTGTACAATTTATAGCCTCAGGGCCTAGCCACAAATCCTATTCTACCTTGGAGGTTTCCTACCATCTGTCTTTGCTGTACTATTACTTATGGTCCAGAATACCTACTATACCATAACTTCGTTGTAGAATTTTATCCCAGATTCACTCATTTCATCTTCTTTCCTTCAGTTTATCCATCCTGCTTAATAGAGGTAGTTTATTCCACTCTGTTTCCCTAAATCCTCAGCTGGTGTCAGCCTTTGTCCTCCATTCCTCCTGACAGCCACCTTGAGTGGAGCTATTAAATTCCTATAATGAACTGTCTTCATCCAGTGTGCACCTGCAGAGAAACAGCATCAAGCCAAAACAGTTAATATCCTTTTTTTCCCCCCTTGGCTTAGCTTCACAGTGAGCTTTATTTTCAAGAGTTTTTTTAAATCCCCAAAGCCCTTTTTTCCCAACATGGCGTTTCATATTGATAATAACAGTAATAATTACAATCTGATAGAAGACTTCTTGGCTGTGAATCTGGAACAATTTCATAAACAACAATGATCAGCACAGCAATTCTGAATGGTAAGTCAGATTTAACATCCCTGCTTGTCTCAGAGGCACTGAAGGAGAGAAAATTAATCTGAAACTCCAGACAAAACCAGTATTTGCAGATGCCCAGATTCATATAGATGTTACCAGGTAGAAATTGAAATACACTAAGTCTTCTCCCCCTAAAAAAATTTCTTTTAATAACTTCCCCGCTTTTTTTAAGTACAAAGTTTTCCCAAAAGCTTTATATCTGAAAAACTAGCAATTTCTGACTTTCCTTCTTTCCTTCCTCTAGATTACTAAATACCTAGAAATAATTAAATTGGTAAACATAGCTAGAACATGTCTGGTCTAACTTTTAAAACTTGATAGTGTATAAAAAGCAATTATGTTGTGAAGTAAATTGAACATTTGAACTTTGTGTTGTAAATTTGCTACCTAACACTGAGCAGCAGCTTCACCATGTCATCACTGTTCATTAGAAATAAATGCTGGTAGCAAGTTTGGAAATGTTTTTTTATCTTTACCAGTATATGATTCTCCGACATTAAAATGCTGTTAGTATTTTCAGCAGTCATTACATTCTGAGTGTTTTGTACATGATAGCTCAAAACGATCATATCAGGTCTGCAGAAGCAAATATTTATGTTTCATACTAAGAGAGATTGTCACAAGTTTTTTGGAAAACGCTTTCGGTTTTGAGCATTTGTTCTTCATGACACTTATATCTCCTGTAAGCTGCAATTGAAACTGGCTGCAAATATTCTGCCATTTCACACAGAGGTATAAGAATTTTTAAGTGCTGTTTCTATTGACCAAATACTGGAAAATGTCTTATCCATGAAGGACCACTATTACCTTAATTGAAAAAGAAAGAGCTTAATGATGACACATGCATTCATTGGGTACTTCATCTCACTGAAGGAAAAATAACAACCAACCTTCATGGATGAAATAGTTTATGTGTTTTTCTATTAAATGAAATCAACCAAATTAAGATTATTAACTAATTATATTTTACCTTCCTACCTTCATGCACTTTTGTTCTAGAGCTTGATATGTGTGCAATCTGTTCAGCATGTTTTATTTCATTTGAAGGGAGATTATGAAAAAACAGAAGTACTATTTCCACAAGTGACATCAGTTATTGGGTGAAAAACCACATAGTTAAAAACGAAACTTGGAATAATGAAACCCCATTTTCCTTCCTTTTGTTTCTGAAGAAAATAGTACAAAACCTTGTTCCATTGTCCTCAGCAATTTGCTTTGGTAGCCCCATGGTGCCTTGCAGCATACGTATTTTCATTGCACAATTCTCAGAGGTGAACCGAAAGCTGTACTTGGAGGAACCCTTTCCTAGCACAACACCTGTGACTTCCTGTAGACTTTACCAGACAAGACCAGTTTTCTTTCTTCGTTAGCACTTTCAGTCTTGCATGAGACATGGGGAAAGACTGCAGCACTTCAGCGGAGACCTAGGGTATCATGTTATGCCCCACATACAGTCATGCCTTCTCCAGCCCGCTTGTGGGACGGCACAGAGTGAGTGTATGGATGCTGTAGTACTTACTGCTACCACTCCTTATGTACCTCCATGAATTGGCCAAAATCTGTGCCATGACTAGGAAAACACGTCAGATCTTACATAAGGCTTCTGTGTTTCACAAAATAAAGTTAACTACCCATCATGTTACTGAACCCAAACATGATCACCGTGATTGTTACAATTTTGAAGTAACTTGTTTTAGCAATTTACTTTATATGAAATTAATTGAAATAATTGATTCAGGTTTATTTAAATATTCATCAGTTAGATCAGCAGTATCTGCTTTCTGAGGAGTTGAAGCAGCACAAGGAGGTGAAGGAGTGGGAATAGGAAAGGGTGAGATGATAAAGGTAGGTATCTCTCAGGGGTGAGAGAGACACAGGTAGCACATAGACTGCTATGGACACAGACAGGAACAAGGAATAATATAATGTGGCATGAAAACAGCATTACTTTTGACTTGGTAGTTTTGGTGTCCAGTAGTGTTACGAATTTTAAACTGCAAGTTTGTCTTCATAGGGTGTTTTACAGATTTTTTTTCAGGATCAAGGTACAACTCTGTCTCCACTGCAATTGAATTGATTAGCTTCTCTTTTTGTTTCAAAAAAGCAAGGAGGTAAACTGGAAAACTTGTATTCTTGCAGCAAGCACAGTCAGGGTGGTTGATCCTGGACCATATGCATTCACGGAAGTTGTAGGACAATCCTTCCTACAACATCCCATATTCAGCCACTTACCTCTAATGCTCTCCAATAACACTCCACCTAGTAACGGTCTTAGTGTCAATTCTTATGTCAGAGAAAGATTGTAGCAATTCAGCACTTAAATTAGCGAAATTCTTTGTTGCCTGCTGGGGCTAAACCACGACAACCATGCTAAGCAAAATTTGAACAGGAAAGAGTGCTTGCCTTAACAAGCAGAAGCTGTGTGTTCTCTTGATACCTTTGAAACAACCACAAATAAAAATCCCTCCACAAATGCATATGTTCGCATTAGTCAATTGATTTTAGTTTTTTGCTACTTCCAAGGCAAGTTTGAAAGAATCAATAAACCATTTTCCTGAAATCATGCTGTTTCAAACATTTCCCGTATATTTAGCTGGATGCTTTATAACCTTTCAGGCACTGCACAAATGACAGACTCTTCATTGCTTTTCTTCTCTTCTGCCCATGTTTATCTCATCTCAAGGACAAAACGAATTTGCAAACTGTTTTCTTCCTCCACTGTGTTCTCAGAGGCACAACCTGAGAGTATCCTACATAAACCTCATACGTTCCTCTCTGCAGCCCTGGAAAGCTCCTCGCTACATTTTACTGTGTCTGCTACCTTCTCAGATTTTCTTTCGATTATGGAAAGCCTTCAGAAACTTTCTTTTATACCAAGAAAACCTAGAGCTGCTCACAGAGGTCTGGGTTTTCCCTTACTGAAATAAAACGAAAAGAAACAGCTACCTTTCTGGTCTGAGCTGAGGGAGAACAACTTCACACAGACTTATCACTCCTTGGATAGGGAATTACATGAACTTTTGAGTTCACATCTAATTTGTTGTTTGCTGGACATTTTCCATTCTGTAAGGCAAGTGCTCATCTTGCTAGTCTGAACAGTGTCCCTCTGAAGTACATGATGAAAGTTAAATATTATCCCTTGGCTTCTTGGCCACTTCCTTTAAGGTATCCTTGATTTGTCTCCAATTCCTATTGTGTCAGTAATCCAGCTAAGATAATTAAATAAACAAAATTTTTGTGTCCTGTATGAAAGTTATATTATGCAGCAATTAAAGTCCCAATGATTAGAAACAGCAAAAAGTAATTTTGGTACAAAGCATGACTGGAATCACAGTCTCCTAATGTAAGTGAGGAGGGATTTTTTTCTTTCCTTTAGGACTGATTTTTTTCAACAGCAGGAAAATTAACCTGATTAAATCTATCACAGCCTGATAACAAATGGAAATTACTCTCTCATTCTCAGTCAGTAATCATATTAAATGTACATTGAAACTAATATCAATCTGAAAAATGGTATTTCAGTAGTGCTGATGTGTAACTTCACTGAAGAAGTCAGATAAATCTCTGATGACGCTGAGGTCTCAGGTTGCCTGTAATAAAGAAAGAATGAGTTGACTTGTACTCCACCGTTACCTGTGAATGTCCTTGCTGTGAAATTATTATGATCTCAGTTTAATTTTTTTTTCTGTCTTATGATAAAGACAGAAATCATTATCATTTACAAAGAAATTCATAGTAGCTAAACTAAAAGCCATGTCCTTTCTTCTTAATATAACATAATTTAGGCATGAATTTTATTTCTGGGGAGCAAAAGGACTGAGGAGAATAGCCCTAACCCAGAAATAGTCTGTTAGGTAAACCTGAGTAGACAGTGAGACTGAGAGACCTGTAGCAGGCAAAATAGTGATACATAACACTGTGGTTATTTTAATTATGCCATGTAGCCTTTTATGGAGCTTCTAGCAAGTTTAGGATTTTTAGCACTGTACCTTCTGTTGCAAGCTCTTTTTGTATTACCGAAGGAGAGCCTCTGCAGCAAATGCACTCATAAATGCATTTTTAGGATAGATTTTTTGGCAGCACTGTTTTCTTTAAAATCAGAAAGAATTAGAGACTGTACACAGTAATAACTGTAGATAGGACAGAGACTGGACAGAGATGTTGCCTAGATATGTTCAAAGTTATTTCATCTGGAGGTAGTAATTTGTGGTTCTATTTTGCTTCATTGGAAAGGTCATGAAATCCTGAAAAATATTGCTGGAAAATGGAAGACTGCCTGTAGTAATAATGCAAAGAGGACATGTATACCTGATTGAACGCAACAGAAATTGTCGCACAGATAAAAGGATGTTGAAGGACTTCTAGAGCAATCCTAAAGAAACTGGTACTAGAAACAGAGGGGCAGAGTGTTATTTAATTCTAGGGAAAGCAGAGATAACTTTAAGGAACAAAGAGCAGCCAAGATATGTCACTGCTTCTCTCTAATCTTGCTTAGTAATCTATCTATATAAATGATGTAAATAAGGTGGAGCTTGTTGTAACTGAGAAGTATGGTGAGCAGGACTGAACAGGCAGAGAAACTGTTCCTGTTTTGAAAGAGATGTTGATTTCCTTTGGATTTTAAGTTCCTGCTGAAAAGTAGATGCTGGTTGTTAATGTACCTCTCTAACTCCAGGAGTTTAATCACTCTAATTTAAGCTGCTCTATGCTCCTGACTTCAGTGCATATCATATATCACAAGAGATCAGTTAGATGAGTTAGTTGAATTTTAATGATGCAGTGAAAGAAATCCCCTTTGTGAGGGTGCCTGGTGACCCAGTGGTATAGCTCAGATGCCAAAGCTGCAAAAATATTTCTTAACATCATTTGCCCCTGAATCCATATATTTTTCTTGGAAGAAAATACTCTCTGATTATATCTCTTACACCTAATGTCACAACGTGGCCACAGTATCTGCACCGACAAGAGGCCCTGGCCTATTGTGTTACCCAGTCTATCAATCTGAAATTTGAGGCAAGGGAGGTATGTAACCTCTGCAACATGACACACTTTGGGACCATTATCTCAGCAACTCCTGATCTTTGTGGAAGATGAACAAAATACTGACTGTCAAAAAAAAAAATGCTGATGCTGGTCACAGTTTGGAAGGTATGTTGACAATTCTGGCACACATTTGTTACAGATCTGGAAGTCAAGGACGCTTTAAAATATATTGGGCATTTGGTCAGTTTTCCATCGTCAGACATAAGATGATACCAATCAGGGAGTGAAGATAAATAATTTGTCTGTTGCTAAATCCTTGAAAAATTGTGAAAGAACTAAGTTTTCAAAGTAATGTCTGCTGCTTCCCATCTTGAACTCTGGTCCAAAGGGAGGGTATAAGAGAGCTGAAGTGCTTTCATTTGCTTTCCTGCCACTATACTGAACCACGGTGAGAGTGGGCAAAAGACAGGAAAGAGCCTGCCTTTGGCAGGATGGAGCCTAATGCCTCCTTTACAGAATCACAGAATGGTAGGGGTTGGAAGGGACCTCTGTGCGTCATCTAGTCCAACCCCCCTGCCGAAGCAGGGTCACCTACAGCAAGCTGCACAGGACCTTGTCCAGGCG
>Ga0065711_1032751_pt1 | contig 26752 bp, 17 predicted proteins | sample Hoacrofraction12_FD_59098 | JGI IMG/M metagenome (GOLD analysis project Ga0065711, IMG submission 59098) | Hoatzin crop microbial communities from Cojedes, Venezuela - Epithelial fraction 12 v2 (version 2) | ecosystem: Host-associated > Birds > Digestive system > Esophagus > Crop | place... | reverse complement strand
CCTGTCGTCCACCAGGACACCCAGGTCCCTCTCCGCAGAGCTGCTCTCCAGCAGGTCCACCCCAAGCCTGTACTGATGCATGGGGTTGTTCCTCCCCAGGTGCAGGACCCTGCACTTGCCCTTGTTGAACTTCATCAGGTTCCTCTCTGCCCAGCTCTCTCTGAAGAGAGAGTGGTGATTTTTATGAATGGAAAGGAAGACTCAGGTAACTAGCCTTCTATTGCTTTTTCCTGTCAACAGCATTCTAGACTTTACACAAATTCAACAAGGCCAGAATTTTTGGTCAGTGAGACACGATAGTAGATGTGTGGAAGTGCAGTGGGTTTCTGTAGGAAAATGACTGATCAGCTCACGCTATATCCCGTGGAGTGGAAGTCCACTAGAACTGACACATGCTAGAATGAATGGGTGTCTTCTGTCCTGTGTGACCCCCTCCAAGGAACACAAAGTACAATTAGGACAAAAAGTGCAGCTCACAGGCAGATAGTGTGATTGTTCACTGTTCAAGTGAGCAGGATGAAAAGTGTGTTTTGTAAAGACTGTTTCACTCTCTGTAGTTCTTGTGGTGCAGAATCTCTCCTTAGTATTTGCTCTGTCATTCAAGTCTAAGGCAAATATTTTAATTGAAATATTACTCTCAGTGCAGCTTAAACATAAAACCAAGGAAGGTTAAAAACCATCTCCTGACATGAGTGCTTCGATATTAAAAAGAAATCTTACTTGTAGAAATAAAAGCTATACAAAAAATCAAGTTTGAAAGAAGCACTCCCTGCACATGAGAACATCTTGTACAAGTGCCACAGTTGCCAATATCCTTCAGATTTAAAAGGATAAATTCCTCTGCTCTCCATAGCAATTCAACGTGAAGATGCTGTTGGCCCTATCCACTAGGCAATGACCCACAGAATCACTGTTGCATTGCAAGGCTGAAGACAGAGAAGCAGGTTTTGGATTGGAAGGAGTTACAGGGAGACATGTTCCTACAAGAAAATCACTAAGCAGAGGGAAGAGTGTAGGAGAAGACACAGTGGATGGGTGGCCCAACAGAGGCTTACGTCTTTGCCTCCTTCCATAGTCAATGGAGAGAGGAGAAGGGTCCTGCCAGGCCAGCTTAGAACAGGAACCTACCATCATGTATTCTGCTTTGCCCCCACCTCCACCAGCTTAAGCTAGAGATACATGAAAAACCTCCAAAAGAGGGAGAAAAGGCAAATAAAGTTGGAAAATCGACAAAGGACGAAAGAGGCAGTATGAGGGCTGAAGGGCACTGAAATGAGGAGCAGAATGACAGTTACACAGCAACTCAGCATGGATTCTCTCAACAGGAGAGAGCAGAGTTAATGCTTTATCTTGCAAGCTGTAAGAACCCAACTGAGGATCTCAAAACTCATGTCAGTTGTAATTTAGAGCAGAACTGAATAAATGTTGCAAGCTGAACAACTGTAAGAAGGAAATGTGCAGCGAGAGAGACTGGAGGAAGAGAAGGATATTGTAACCTTGGAGAAAAAAAAATTGACATGATGTGAGATTTTGCTGGTGGAAATGTAAAGAAAAGAATGGATTTCGAAGGATGTTAGAAAAGTAAATCTGCCTACAAGAAGCATAAGACAGGTCAGAGAACTGCACAGCTGGAAATCTGAATTACTGAAAGAACATCTGAAGCGTCAATGAAAATAACATAAAAGAGGGATAGGAAGAAAGAAAATTCAATTTTAGTAGTCTTAAGCTGAGGAAGTACAGGCCTAAACAATATCCCATCTCTGCTTCCAAAGGGTCACGGAACACGGCACAATTGCCAAATTTAGGCTTTTAACTTGCACTTAAAATCTGTGGAGATAAAACCTGAAAGCTTTCGAAAGCACACTCTTCACTCCATTAGCTACACAGAAGACATCCAATTTAAAAGGACGGATGAACTAGGAACAGAAAACTGAGGCACAAGTCTGGTTTCTGAGTTACTTAGCCTAGATCTGCCCTCCCCCCCGCCCCTCCCAATATGTGGGGAGAGGAGCAGACATAGTTTTAAGAAGCTACAAGTATGCAACAGAGTGTTTACAGAGAACATGGAGCAAAAGTGGTCCTTCAGGAAGTGGGATTCCAGAAAAGTACGAAAAATAAAAATATATGCCAGCAATATGTTGACTGAGGAATGGAAAGACTGCAGAGCAGGCAGGATGGTGAACTGAAGAGGGGTGACCCAGAGAGAAACTGATGGAAAGAGCCAATGACAAGAGCGGAAGAGATGCTATTGTACCTCAGTGACTCAGAAAGGTGATGATTCCTTCAAAAAAAAAGTCAAAATTGGACTGCAGTAGAGCTTAGTAGAGTGTGTAAAGTTTTGCCGTGCCCTGTATATGTCAATAAACCAAGAAATGGTTGTAACTTGGTAATTCAACTGTTAAAGACAGTTTTAAGTCTGTTTCAATAATCTTTAATTATTAGTCTCTTTAATGCTTATTAAAGAGGCAATATATGGGATTTAATTTGAATTGGAACTCTTTTTGCTTATGTAAGCTATGTTGTAGTGAAATTAGAGCAGATTGTAGATAGATTTGTCAATACCGTGGAGATAAATGAAAGCTGATCATGTAGATCCGAGGGTAATGTTTGACTGCAGCTCTGCAGACAAAGCTATCCTTCTGTAAAGCATTAAAAGCAAATTCTGTAAAATCTGTCATAAAATATACTGGTGCAACAAAAAAACCACGTTAGATATCCAGTGCACCAGAGGTCATTACTATGGAAGTGCAGTTTGGTTAAAATATGTACCGAAACTCAGCTACTGGTGTTTTTGAGGCAGTCATTCACTATTCACTGCTGTTATGGTGAACTGCGAAGTAGCAGTGCATAATCACCTCCTGGTTTGATGTAAAAATGGGATTTTTTATTTTCAATAGCTGTTCTTACATTGCCTTCTCACCAGCAGAATATTTTAGGCAGTACTGCATACCATGGTTCTCCATACTATGATCTGTATTATATTAAAATTCAAAGTGAAAGAAAGGAGAAAGATTCACATAACCCAGCTATGAAGTATACATTTTGTTATTGATGATCTGACTCTAAAATCTTGACCCCCATAGGAATACTGGCATAGGAGATTACATGTGGTACCTTTGAAAGTGGAAGCCTTTTTAGGTTCAACTCGAAGAAAATACATGAGAACACATCTTTGAAAATCCTCCAGTCTATCCTATTTGTGTTCACTTCAAAATCAGTGGGAAGTAGCTACCTGACACATCAATTTTTAATCCAAAATATTTTAGCAAAATGTATTTGTTTGGGAAGCTACAACAACATGAATTATACAGTTCTTTCACTGTACAACTTCAAAGAGAATACTTAATAACACCATGCAGCACAAATTGTGCTTACATAGTGATTTTCACAGAGTGTCTTAAGGAAAATTACACATAAAGAATACAAACCCACAAATTTAGTTCATTCAGAGAAAGCCAAGGATAACAAATAAAATTTAGGTCTGTATTTATAACCAGAAATTGAATCAACAATAGAAACCTCAGTGGGCAATATGCTCCAGATGTGAGAAATAGCACCCCAGCAAAATCTCTAGCTTCCAACAAATGTTAGCATACCATTAAAACAGCTGAAAAAAATAGCACAGTTGTTACCATAGTGACATTCCGCCACATATGTGAACAAAAGGTAGTGGGCTGTGCTAGGTTAAAATAGAACAAATGATTAAAAGTAATATACCACTTTTCATAACAGACCCACTGCCTGAAAATGAAAGAACGAGTGAGAAGATACTAAACTATGGTAATCTGTGTTGATGAACATGTGTGTTGAGATACTCCTAACAGACTGAAAATTAACTAATAACAGTAATCCAGAAACAAGTAAAGTTTCTGAATCTGTTGGTACATACATATCAGATGATTATGCAAAGCTGAGTTTTAATCTGAGCAAGCCTCTGAGATAGTGGCTTCCCAAATGGATTCATGAGATATTCCATGGTTTTCTAGCTAACTTATATACTGGCGTCATATAAATTTAATGTCACCACTAACTTGTAACTGAGCAGTACATCATGAGCAATACAGTTGTCACCCAGAAAATTCTGAACACTGTCAGCAGTCAGTAATTTAAATAAAGGGCTTTAATTATAACCTTTAAACCTCTGAACACGTTTGGGAAAACATGCATCAGGAGCCAAGTGTGGTACGCCAAACGCTTCTAACAATACTCCAAACACATTGTCACCATGACAAAATATTCTCTCTTCCCTTCAAGCTCCCCATAATGAGCTTTTCTGCGTTAGCACTTTCTTCACTGCTTTCTTCAGTAGGCTCAGATACTCGACCAGATTGCCACAGGGTAAAACGTTAGCGCATATCTGCCGAGAAGCACGAGCGATTGGTGCACACGTTCCTAGCCTGTGATGAATGTATTGGAAACAACTTGGTGCTATCCTTCTTCACAGCGGACTAAGTTACATCATATTGCATCCCATTTGTCATCAGCTGGGGCACATCTGTCGATGGTGACCATGGCTCAGCCATCAGGCAGCCACGGTGGCGGCGTGAGTCTGAGCTTGGAGACCGACACTTCTGTGCTTGCTTCTGATCTGAGCTGGTGTCTGTGTCAGCTTCCCAATTAATGTCACAAAGCAGTCAGGACTTCAGCCGTTGTATCTGCTGCCTAAGAGAAGTGAGAAAAATCGTGGATATTAAAGTTGAGGAAACTAACCAGTGAACTAGTCCATTGCTCTCCAAATCCCAAGAGTTGCTATTAGGGGAAAAAAAAAAAAGCCCACCCAACCCACAGAACTGTAGAAACAGCTACAGAAAGAAAGAAAAGAGCATAAAACTTCTTTTCCTTTGAGACTGGAAAGCTGAAGGGACAAGGGTTATGTAGTGTTATATCATTTATTTTGTGGGCAAGGCTTTTTCCTCCTTACTGGCTGATAGGTGATGTTATGTGGTTGCGTTAAGGTAGGATGGGATCACATGGAAACTGGGAAATTCTTTTTACTACTCCTTAGCTCTGACACATTTTTCCTTTGGAAGAGGGATTTACAACAAAATCAAGGAATATAAATGTTTGAAGGAGAAACAACTGAAGTTCTACTAAATCTGAAGTTGCTGCTTGTCACAGTTAAACGAATGTCAAAAATATAATCGCAGTTGATTTACTAAAAGAGAAAAGAGCATATAAAACAACACATTAAATGTTACATCAAAATGTCAGTAAATCAAAGAAGGGAAGTGAAAGACTTTGTGTCTTTATCAGAAGAAAAACAAAAGTAATCAACTGATTTTGCATGCAGTAATACTTGCACAAGTGTACAGTAAGTCAAATGCAAAATGCTGCTGTCTTGGGAGATACAGCTTGTTTCAGATAAAACCGATCTCCTTCGTTGTGTCCGATGTGTGGTACTGGACAGGTAATGCACAGGTAATGTGTGGTCCCTTAGGGGATACAGAATATAGATTCGTCCATCTCACCAGGGGTGACGCTTCAGTGGATGATAAAATACACATTAATTAATCAACAATAACTTTTGCGGTTTTTAAAGGGGGGAACACTGGAAGGCTTATCACAGCTAAGCTCGCATGTTGCATAAGCATGAATGAATCAAACAACAGGAAGTCGACAGAACCAGCTACAGAGATTTTGTTTAAATTTTGCTTCATTTCAAATGTGAATACTGTTTTTTTTGAGAAATTAGAAAGAAGAACTGCAGGTTTCACTATTGACTTAATGTTACTTTGGCAATTCACCTACAGCTATACACACAAACATAGTATTAGGAAATGTTGCTGACTAATAACAACAAATTTACTGCACAGTTAACCAGTCAAAGTAATTCTTTTACCATGATAATTGAATAAATGATTGGAAGATTGATTACAAAAAGAAGAACAGATAGACTTTATAAGCATAGCACTGATAATTTGCACTTGGAGAGAAAACAAAGAGTATAAGATGTTTGTTTCTTGTGCAGCATCTTTCCCGATTTACTTGTGGAGTTATAAAGCACAGTAATGATGCTTCAGAAATCTGTTTCAGTCACTTATTGAAGGGCGAGGATTTAATTTTTAGAGGAGAGTGCTGGGAGATGAAAGGCCTGGGTGTCTGGGGAAATTTCTTAAGATCTCAAAGTTGCAGTGCTACCCATTTCCTCAGTAATCTTTGGAAAGTGCCAACTGCATGAAATTAAACACTGACAGAAATACCATTCTTAAAAAAAAATGCCTTCTGTCTGATACCTGTATGGTTGGTTCACCATTAACTGGGGATTAAAAAAAAAATAATGGCTTCTATGGCATGAATTTTCTTCCAGCCTTCCTCTTTTTCCTCACACATTTAAAAATGTTACACTAGAAAGATTTATGTTCATTAATACTCAGGTTAATTGTGCCTCCATTATAAATAGCAAGAGAAGCTTCTGGAAAAGTCTGGCCAACAGTACCTTAGTATAACTTTACAGTTATGATATTAAAGCATGTAAGCTATATGAGCTTAAACAGTTAATTAAATGTCAATATTATTAATGCTAAAACTGAAACCCGAGTCAGTAGCATCTATGTTCCTTTCTAGCTCAAGCCCTTAATCCTCATTTCCAAAGAAAAAAAAGGAGAATGTCAGGTCTTAATTAACTCACAGCAGTGTTAGAAGTCTCCCATTATTTTGTAAAATGCTTTGAAAATCTCAGAAGTTTAATGCTAGATTAATGATAACAGTCCTTATTACAATAATTATTAACTGTTTACAGTTGTAATCAGGGTGCTGAATGCCCTGCTCATTGCAAAGAGGCCAGAAAAAGTTCAATTTGTTGCATAATCAGCTATCTGCTCTTCAGTACACAAGCTAAATATAGTGGAAAATGTCAGTTACTAAATATGTAAGACTTGACGAAACATCTCCTCTCTAACCTCAATTCTTCCAAACGAGTGCTATCAAATTCTGTAAAATTTTAGCTTTATTTAAGTATCTGTATGGAAATAAACAGGCTCGAGCCTGCGTGGTTTAGATGAAAATCCTCTCAACATGAAGCAGGAATGACCGGAGCAATGCTGTCTTCCTCGAGGTTACGGGCATGCAACTGCCAGTGCTTCTGCTGCTGCTTCCAGCTTTCCCAAGTGTTACAGCTGGATGAGGCCCTTGGCACATTAATCTGTCCTAGGTGTCTATTTTAGAATAAGATGAATTGGTACCCCTGGGATTGCTGTGGACAGTGGTAGTGCTGGGATCCCTGGGGACAACTGAGCAACTGACGAAACCTGGGTCAGTCATCCTCCATAAGCTTGGAGAAGCTTTGAAGCAGAGTCACAGTGACAGTCTGGAACTATTTACAGCAACAGGAGGTACAAAATAGGATGAGAAGAGAAAGACAAGCTGTGACTTCTTGCTGAACAATAAATAGTTTAGCGTTTCCAAAGTCAAAGGTGGAAGAAGCAGAAAGAGAACACTCCATCTGGCTTGAAGCAGTTGGAAGAGCTGATGAGAAAGAAGGACTTTCTGCTATTTATCAGAACCTTACTTCTTGAAGAATGCAAGTGAAGGGTTTCTCCAGCAGGGACAAAAGCCAACAGCTTTGTAAGAATCCATGTGTAACATGTTGAGAAGGGGAGACCTGATATTCCCTCAGAGCCATGAGGGATTTGGTTTAGATCTATTTTCTGCAAAGTAATAAAAATGAGAAACTGTTGGACTGAATTAGAGGGAAATCACAACCTTATTTTTTAGAAAGTATTCTCAATTAAAAATTGGCCGTGTTATGATTAACAATGGCTTACAGATCCTCCTTCCATTGGATTGTCATGACCTTGGACAACAACATAGCCTTTAGACTTGGTTAGTTCCTAAAGTTGGCAGATGTGACTCAACTATTAACCTTCTGTTTATTTGATTGCATAGGTTTGAATTTTCCTACTTTGAATTGCGTTCAGGATAGTATCCTCACTGCTCTTGGAGAATGACATTAAAATGTCAGATGACGCCTGCAAGTGAAGGTGAAGATTTTGGGAATTGCTCATGCTTCTTTGTCCTTCATCTGATAGTGAGGAAGGTAATAGTGCAAAACTCCAATTGGGATGGGATTAATTTAATCTAACTTCAGACGCTTCAAAGCTAGATATGTGCAGAAGGGTCACTCAAGTATTGGTAAAGGGTCTTATACCGCATTTCCTCCTGAATTTAGTTTAAGACATCTATGTTTTCCGCATGTCCCAAGAGGCCAGAAACAAGGACTAGGATGTTCCTAAACCCTAAGGCAACAGCACTAAAAAGAGCTGTTACTTGAGGTAAAACTTAACTGCAAAGAAAGCAAACCTGTGGAGAAGGGTAAGTGTGATTAACTAACTGCAGCAATGGTGACGTAATGGACAATTATCAGGCTCAAATAAAGAAAACTATTAAGAAGGGTGCAGTGCTCATGCTAATCATATTTGAAGATTTTTATATAGCGGTATCTCCAATAGGAGATGAGTATAAGAAATCGTAGGCATAGCTGACAGTCCCTCCTACAGTTCAATTTCCCTGACACATTCCCTTAGAAGATTCTGTTTCCAGTTATTTAAAATGTTACCAAAGATTAACCAAAGTTCTGGGCTAATTTTTTTTCTAGGCTGGGAATTTGTAGCTTCTTGCAAGATTTTAGGTAAAAATGAGACTGGGAACAAGCTCTTTGTCGTTCTTCTATTAAAAGCATTTTTGTGAAGAGTACTAATGCTCCCACACTATAAAGAAGAATCTTCAAGTTTATTGGCAGGGTGTATGTTTTCTTTTCCCTAATGATCTGCACAAATTTAAACAATTTAGAAAATTACCAAACATGCTTAGTTTAGTGGTAGAGGCAATAGAGTTTGATCATCACAGTGGCTGAAGATGTTATCTGTGCTAAGCACTGGTTAGATGGAACTGCAGGATTCCCTGCACCCCAAAACAAGCATGGTAACTTCACTTTAGAAACAGTTAGATGCTGGATTGAGATCCCAAAACAAGCACTGTGGTGCTATTACTAGAAGTACACCCTGGCTAGCACTCCAAACTCTTTCTTGTAGACTCTCATGTTAACTCTTGTACAACTGGCCTCCATCCTGCATGTGATAGGCTGCAAAAGAGTAACAACTTTGAAATACCAGAATCTGGTTGTCTCAATGTGGACACCAAAATTAGAGGGCACTTATACCATTTTTCTCCTCAGTATCTATGCCTAAACAACAAAGGCCAAGTTGTCTTCCACCTTCTGGAGACAGGTCCATATCTGAGCCATGTATGGACTGCACATTAAGATAAGAGCTTTGGCTGTCTTTCCTCCATGCCCTGCCCACAGGCTGGTTTCCATTGGAAGACAAGGCAGGGCAGGAACTGCAGGATGCCACAGTAGCTTCCTTGATTTATGTGACTGAAGAGCAGGACTGCGAGCTTCTCTGAATTGTTTCTAGGCCTTTTGGATAAGATCAAGTGCAGTATCTGTTCTTATCATTTTAATTTTCCAGTGGAAAAGGACCATGGGGTGTTGGTTGACAGCCAGCTGAACATGAGCCAGCAGTGTGCCCAGGTGGCCAAGAAGGCCAACGGCATTCTGGCTTGTACCAGGAACAGTGTGGCCCGCAGGAGCAGGGAGGTGATCATGCCCCTGTACTCGGCACTGGTGAGGCCGCAACTCGAGTACTGTGTTCAGTTTTGGGCCTCTCACTACAAGAAGGACATTGAGTTGCTGGAGGGTGTCCAGAGAAGGGCAGCGAAGCTGGTGAGGGGTCCAGAGAACAAGTCTTATGAGGAGTGATTGAGGGAGCTGGGGCTGTTTAGTCTGGAGAAGAGGAGGCTGAGGGGGGACCCCTATTTCTCGCTACAACTACCTGAAAGGAGGTTGTAGTGAGGCAGGTGTTGGTCTCTTCTCCCAAGTAACTAGCGATAGGATGAGAGGCAATGGCCTCAAGCTGTGTCAGGAGAGGTTTACTTTGGATACTAGGAAAAATTTCTTCACAGAAAGAGTGGTCAGGCATTGGAACAGGCTGCCCAGAGAAGTGGTGGAGTCACCATCCCTGGAGGGGTTCAAAAAACCTGTAGATGTCGCACTTTGGGATATGGTTTAGTAGGCACAATGGTGTTGGGTGGATGGTTGGACTTGATGATCTTAGAGGTCTTTTCCAACCTTAACGATTCTATGATTATCTGCTTCATGGCCCTGCATGCACAAATAGAGTCTGCAACCTTTTCCACCTTCTCTTCCACCTCCCTCTGGTTTGGCTGCCCATGCTTAAGCCAGAGAGAGTGGTCCTACCATCCTTTAATTTGGTATCTGCTTTTAAACCCAGACTTAACCTGAGCTTTAAGCTCAGCCCTCTGTCCCTGCCTGAGCTACACAATAGGAAAGGCAGTGCTCAGTCTTGTATCACATTAAGCCTGGCCTTGCTGTGCTGACTTGGCTTCCCAGCTTGGCCTTGGCCCTGCCTTGTTGCCATGAGCTGCCCTGGCCATCTGAATGCTCGGCTGACCTGGGCGACTGTCCCCAGATCTGCTCTGCTCCTCTTGCTTGGGTGCTGTGGGTCTGCACCAGGTGGGTCAGGGTCCTGCCCCACTGCCACCTTCTGCACCCAGCTCCTCTTCCTGCACGGGCAGTACCTGCCTTGCTTGTTCCCTGGCACAGATCCTGCTCTGGTGTCAATAACAGCACGTACCATTAGTATGTAAACTCTCCCACCCGCATCGCGAATGTTTGTTGGCAGCCATAATGGTGGGTTTTTTAAAATAAGATTACATTCAATATGAGAGAAGCTAGTAATGAACATTCAGAAACCCAGAAGTCCAAATACCCAGACAAATAACCAGTGAAACATGTCACTGCTAGATGGTCTTGCATTTCTCTGCTGTTGCTCCCAGTGCTGTGCAGTTCAAGGGATTCAAGAAGGATGAGGGTCTTTCCTCTTGGGAGCTGAGTAATGAAAGTGCTGTGATGAAACTGGGCACCTTGGGCAATATCTTCATATGCCCAAAACTAAAGCTAGAGGTCACTTATGCCTTATGCACACAGAGCATAGTTTTTATGAATGAAGTAAGCCAAAAGAAAAATAAAGCATAGGAACACAGAAGCAGTTTTTCCAACCGGCATATATCTTTTTTATGTTAAACATGGAAAAACAGTATGTATATCTTGTTTACTCATACACATAGCTGAGGCACCCTGTGGGATCAGCACAAAGCAATATCAGGCAATAATAATCATCCTGTTAATGCCTTGCGAACCTGGGTCGACATACAAAAGCAACAGTATGCTGTATGCTGGTTGATGAGAAGCTGAACATGACCTGGCAGTGTGCACTTACAGCCCAGAAGGCCAACCCTATCCTGGGCTGCATCAAGAGAAGTGTGGGCAGCAGGTGAAGGGAGGGGATTCTGCCCCTCTTCTCTGCCCTGGTGAGACCCCACCTGGAGTTCTGCATCCAGCTCTGAAGCCCTCAGCATAGGAAAGACATGGAGCTGTTAGACATGGAGCTGTCCCTCCAGAAGGAGGGACACAAAAATGATTCAAGGGCTGGAGCACCTGTCCTGTGAGGAAAGGCTGAGAGAGTTGGGGCTGTTCAGCCTGCAGAAGTGAAGGCTCCAAGGAGAACTTATTGTGGCCTTTCAGTATTTACAGGGGGCTTGTAAGAAAGAGGGGGAGAAACTTTTTCTCGGGCCTGTTGTGATAGGGCAAGGGGTAATGGGGTAATGGTTTTGAACTAAAAGACTGTACATTTAGATGGGATATAAAAAAGACATTTTTTACAATGAGGGTGGTGAGGCACTGGAACAAATTGCCCAGAGAGGTGGTAGATGCCCCATCGCTGGAAACATTCAGTGTCAGGTTGGACTGGGCTTTGAGCACCCTGATCTAGTGGAAGATGTCCCTGCCCATGGCAGGGGGGTTGGAACTACATGATCTGTAAGATCCCTTCCAACCCAAACCATTCTATGATTCTAAACAGATTCTAAAATTTCCAAAGTTCAGCTGACCAAACATGCAACTGTAGTCACTACTCAATGGAGATAGATCAGCCATTTGCCAGGAATTACTGGTAGAAGGATGCATTGTTAGCACTAGCCCAAGATCATGGATCTACTGAAATGCAAAGGGATAAAAAAAAAAAAAAGGTACAAGAAGAAAAAAGAAGATTTAACTAATAATGATAATGTCTAAATAAAATGATCAGGAGATTAGTATTTTTTCCAGACACGTGAATTTTACAAAACAAAAATGTTAGCAAACCCACCTATTAAGTTTATCACAGGTTTCAGCTTTTCACTGTGAGATGTTTTTTTGAAACTCCAAATTTTACAAGCTATGAATGTTTCATTGGACAGACCATCCTCACACTGAAATCAGACTGTGGCACTCTGCAATAAATTCTTCTGGCACCTGTATATTCCTGAGCTGTGAACGGCACTTGAGAGTGACTGAACTTTGGCTGTCTGATAACCTCCACACAATGTAAAAAAAGAGACAAGTAGAAATTTTATGGAGCTAGTTATAAGCTTATCTCCCCCAGAAGGCTTCACTTTCCAAATCAGTCAGTAGCAGAAGTCAATCCAAAACTGCCAGTGACACTATTCTTGTAGAAACATGTGTGCTAATGCATCTGGAAGCAAAGAGAAAACAATGTCAAACTCCAGTATGTGTTAGCAAAAAGAAATCCAAACAAGAAAAGGAGCTGCTGGCAGTTTTCTTTTTACATGAAATTTTTCTATTTATTTCACTAAAGCATTGATCCACAACTAGAAAATCAGAGTAATCTCTCATTTTCTCTCCTCCAAGGCAAAGAGTAATCCTGAGAATGCCTCAAAACCTGACAGTTTGAAGAAAAGTCAACCCACATTTCACTGAGCATAGTGTTTAAAAACCACAGATTTATTACTGTGGCTCAGCGTCCTCCCCTATTGCTTCATCCCTTTCCTCACATTAGCTGACACTTGCCCCTTCCTTTGAACTGCGCTGCTCCACACTTCATGCTGGCCTAGAGCTGGATTTTACTCTTCCATGCCTGCTATTTCCTCCTTTTCTCTCTCAGCAGACTGCTCTAATAAGCTCTTTGCTAACATTTCGTTCTCTGTGTTTTCTGGACATGGCACTTTGTGTCTGTCCACAGCTCTCATTTTTTCCAGTCCTTTGACTTCCTTCACTTACTCCACTACCTCTGGGTTTGACGCCGTCAGTTTCTGCCTTAGCTGCCTCCTATTTCCTTCACATTCTCACTTGTCCCTCAGCTGTAGTTCAACTCCATCTCTCACCTACCCATTGACTTTCTTTCTGGACCGTGTCTCTGTTTGCCTGGATGGTATGTTTTCTCTAATCACAACCATATTTTCTTCTCTATCATTGCCTCTACCTAAAACTCTTCTTTTGCAGTCAGCCTTTTCAGATTTGGAACAGAGATAACAGCCCTAATACTCTTTGTCCTTCTGTTTCTTTCAGCCCATTTAAATTGAGATAATGGTTCAAAATTTTGCCTACACCTGATCCCTACAACTGTTGCATGGAGGGTGGGCAAGCAGATACGAAAAAGAAAATATTTTAGCTGTAGCAATACAGTAGTATCTCTTACATCTCCCAGTTCAAGAGGATTTTTTGTTTTCTTATGTCCATTTTACACTAAAGTAGCTCAGCCCTCTTTATGGTCTGTGTAGTGCCTCGCACAACAGAATTGTGCTCTGCCTGGACAGTAAAATAAGCTACAAAAAATATTATGCATCCACAGTTCCATGAAGAAGAAAAATAAAGAGTATTGATTTACACTACTGCATTTATAATTTGCTCCTGCTTTACATCACTACTGGAATTGAAAAAGGTGAAGATGAAATGGGAACTCCAAGCCTGGAAAAACAGCACTGTTGTTCATTCAAAATCTTTATGAGAGATAGAAAGGGAGCAGCCTTGACTGAGTAAGACGGTTTTCATCACATGCTGCTTCACCAGGCTTTTGACATAGTCATATTTTGTGTTCCCCAAAATAGCACTTCAGCGTGCTTCAGTTTCTGAACTTGTTTTTTTTTAACTCCTTTGAATTTAATTAGGCTATTCATCAGCTTGGTAAATGCAAAGAACCTTTTAAAAGGGGAACAGTGATTGATTTTTAAAGTGCTATAATCATTCCATCTAGCTGTAAAAAAATATTTTCCAGTTAGGTATTTCAAAGGATATTAATATGAAGTTGTTTTAAAATAAAAAGTCATCTGTCCTTAATTTAGTACATAACCAAGAAGCTGCCATAACGTCACTGGGTGAAGCCCTTCACCCAGCAAAGCTCCTGTATAAAGCTCCCGTTCACATCCATGCTTCGTGTGAATCATGCTGACACAGCAGGAAATTGGGGGAGTCAAAGAAAGTTTGTTCTGCACAGTGTCTGGATTCGGGTGTGAACGGACTCAACGTGCAAACCGAAGCTGTGTGGCCATACCAGCACTTCACTAGCGTAAACTACCATTTTCTGCACCCAGACAACAGTCTGGAGGGGAGCCTCAAGTGAATGTGTCTGTCATTGCACTGGGCAATGTCGAAAAACTGCAGAAGAAGGGAAGCCTGGATCTGACTCTTTTGCCAGCACCCCAAAGCAATCAGGTCCAGTTCAAGTCCCCCATTTTGCAGTGTCTTGCACCGACTGAGTTACATCAGAATCGTACTTCATAGACTGCAGCATGTGTAACTTCAACAGTCAGCTAGCACCAGGGAGGGAATTCGGCCCTGAAAGACGTTTCTTATAAACATCTTCAGTCTTTGATGGTGCCACAGACATGCCCCTGCTGCAGAAAGTGAGGTTATTCCCTAAATGACAAAGAGTCCCTTTTCAGACGATCAGTGCAACAGCTTGCAACTTTTGCTTTCTTGGCCGGGGCCAAGAGCAACAGCTCGGTCATCAGAAGCATCGCCTGCGTGACAAGGCTGACTGACCCCTGAGTGTGTTGTCAGCACCACAAATTTGGCTGCTGAGAGCTCTCACAAGGACAATGAATACTGTTCAGTTGTGTGAAGAGCCTGTAGGTCTGCCTGGGGCTGGCCAGCTCTGGAGGGAAGGCTACTGCTTGCATCTTCTGTGAGGCTGCTCCTCTGGTTGACAAGTGCTGTCATGTAATGAACGGGAAGGCAGCAGGAGACCTTCAGCCTCTCATTTCCTTACCGCGCCTGCTACACAACGCTCCCTCATCCCCTCTCTGTACCAGCCCAAGTAGTTTACTTCACTGTCTCCATCTCACTTCATCTGTCTGTCGTCCTCATTTATCCCTCAGCTCAGGATCAGCTCTTTTCCAGCTATCCATCGGGTATCATCCTGCACTTTGCCTTCACTAAGTATTTTTGCCTTGCTTCGTCATTAATAACATTTCCTTTCCATACGTCCCTTCAGTCACTGATTCTGCTGCTGTTTCTTTGCTTCCCTCGCCTCACCCCTCTGCCATCCCAGCTTGAGCAACCCGCAGTCAGACTTGATCCCACCCCAGCCGCCGCCTGCAGCCCACGGAAACCCTGCGTGAGCCGTGGGGAGAGCGCAGCGTTGTGGTGCACGACCACAAACTGCCGTACCTTTAGAAAACAAGCATATATTCTGCCCAGCCCGTGGAGATTAAAAATTACAGAATGTGCGTGGGAGTATAATTGCCATTCCTGTCATCTTACTGTTGGGCTTAAAGCATGTTCAATTGACCACTGGAAAAATATTTCAATTATCCCATTAACGGCAAGGAGAAAGCCAGTCATGAGTCACGCCGGTAAATTTTGGGGAAGACGAACAGACTCATGCTGTGTGCACACAGTCCCCTTCTATTGATACAATACTTCGCAACCCCAAAGCGCCTGGCTCGGCGCTGCACGTCACGAGCACCACGTGCAGCTCAGGAGCCTGCGAGTGCCCAGGGATGCTCTCGGGGCTCCTCCGACCGCCTGCCGGACCCCAGCTAGGGGCCTGGAAGAAGCAGGGCACAAGGCAAACCCGTGCTGGGGAGGAGGGGGAGGCGGCACCGGAGTGCGTACGGTGTTTTGCGAGAGCATCGCTGCTGCGCAGGTTCCGGCCTTGCAAGATGAAGCACGCTGATAAAGCAGAGAGCCGGAGCCCAAACGTTTTAGTTTCAGGACAACACAGCATGCAAATGGGCACAGAACTGTGGCATCTACTGAGCTTTACGTTCGTTGGCCACACGTCTGCAAAAGGACTGCATTTTCACTTTGGGAGGGAGTTTCAGCTCCCTTCAGTGGAGAGCACTAAAGAGCAAGTGAGCCCTCTTCTCTCTCCTCCACTTTATCTAACAGATTTAAATAATTCACGTAATAGCTACAAAAAATCCCAGAAAGCAAAAGCGATTTAAAATTTGCTTCCATATGTGTACTTCAGGCTTCAGTGGAACAGCTTTAAAAATATAGGCCCACTCAAGCTGAAACAGCACAGTTTGGGGGGTTCTTGCACAAAATACTTAGTCTGCTCTGAGTGATCATTTTCTTCCTTGGTTTTGTTGTTACAAAGAGCAAACCCTCCTGCCTCTAAGCTTCATCACCTTGAGAGAACGAATGCTACTTACAGGATTCAGAGCACTGTACACGCCATCAAAATATTACAATGCATTTCAAGGCTGGAGACAACACCATAGAAATATGCCCGAAGAATGCCAGAGGTGATGAAAGGCTGATGAATAGAACATGAGATGGAGGAGCCCTGGTTTTTATTTTTTTTTTATTTTATTTCTCTGGGAAAGCTGATAGCTTTTCTTTTTCCCAAACATTAAGCTATTTTCATTTATTACAGTTCAGTCCCCCTGTTATGTGTACCCTGCCCCTAATGGGTACAGGATATGTAAGTGCTGAAAATGGATTCTGGTTGCAAAATTAATTCCTGCTTTTGTTCAGATTACAGGAAGTTTTAGCTACGGTTTTTAGAAGTGTTTGATGCCTATATCTTGATTAGTTTACTAAAACCGTTGGGTTCTGTTCTAATGTAGTAAAAATAATTTTTTAGAGATTGTATTTATTTTTTTCACCTGTAAAGTATTTCCATACATAAAATAAATTAGTCATTAATAAACCCAATACACTTCCAAGACAAGAAACAAGGGAGGATTGTATCAAGTCTGCCTAGTTTAGCAGTTTGCTTGTACATGCATTTTAGGTGCCTAACAAAGCAATTCTTCTGAAGTCAGGGTCAAATTTTCCTGTATAGACAATTAAGATGCATCATTAACTTTGATGGTTTCCAGAGGAAGAGAGATACTGTCTCTCCAAGCTGAATGGCATGGATCCTGAGGGATGAGAAACAGGAAGAGGCTCCTCTTGCCTGAGATCCTGTTATATTGAAACATTTCTACTTACAACTTTAACTAGGTAACCACCTCTATTTAGAAGCTTTTAAAAGGGAGCAAGTTACCACGGTCTGGAGTTCTTTATGCTTTTGCACATACTTGCAGTTTGTTGCCTCTAGATGCTGGCGAGTTAAGGCACTCTTTCATCACGCTACACATTGCAGAGAAGTGCTGCATGCCAAGCACTCATCCCTGACATCCTCCATTGTGCTCCATGACATCCATTTATACCAGGCTTGTCGTATTCCATCCCATGACCTGGGATAATGAGGTGTGTGGCTGGTGTGCCAGGATTTGATGTGTTGCAACATGGCATTATCTGCCTTGGGAAATGTGAAATGAAGGCATTGTCTGAAAAAATATAATTAAGGAAAAGGTTTCTTAGCCCTTAATAGCAGAGCATGAACACTACCAAGACTGCTGCTCTTTTCTGAAAAGAAATAGAATAACTAATGCCAAATGGAAATGTTTTTATTCTTACTTCTTTGGTTGGAGGAAGCATTCTGGAGAATGCACAGCTTCAAAAAAAAAATGGAATGAACTGAAGCAACTGAAATCAAGGCTATACAGTGCTCTTGAAAACTTAACTAAGGCTTTGTTTTTGCATAATGTATTATTATATTTTCACATCACCTGCACCCCATTTAAAGGAGCTATTCCTTCAAAATAAGTATTCAGAGAATTCATATTCTCACAAAGGAGTCGTGTCATGGGAATCAAAAGTAAAAGGTTTGCTGGATGATCAGGACTCTGGGGTAAATTTTCTCTCGTACTACCTGCTCGTGAAATCAGCCTACACTGCTGCTGAAATCACAGGGCTTTTTTCATAGAAAAAACCCACAGTTGTGTAGTTCACAGTTATACAAACAAAAATGAAGCACTAATCATATGTTCTTATGACTATTGCTAATATTGTTATTATCTGTAATGCAGCGGCACATACAAGTAGCCCTAGTATGGATTTGGGATCCATTGCACTGGTCATGCTGGAGTCAGATGTTATACAAGCACAAAAAATGGCACGTGTGCTTGGAAGAGCTTACATCCTAACTGGACATAACAGATCAACGAACCTCATTGGTACCAAATTGGAGGGAACATGGAGAGAAAGAATAAAATATGGAGAATAAGACCATGCTTACAGAAGTGAGCAGGAATGCTCGTTACTTTTCCCTCTCAAGGACTTCTGAGAAAGACAAAACTGGATGTGTGTAAGACCTCGAGGCTCATTGTATGCGAGGATGTGAGAGCTGGTCTTGTGTTGAGCAGCCTCAAAAACAAGGTCCTGGCAGGGATGCTGCACTTCCCATGAGACATCAATATGGGGCAAAACCCTAAGAAGAAGCTGGTGTGCAAGATGAGGAATACAAGGGGACAAATGAAGTAAAATGTCCCAAGCAAGAAAATGTTTGTAGGATCAGGGCCTTAGTTTTTCATCCTCTTATAGAGTCATTTATATTGAGTTCAGTGGAAACTAAAACTCATCCTTTACTTATTGGGTGAATCTGTGTAGAGATGACGAGGGTAGTCACGCAAGCGAGGTGAATGCTTTTTGGCCACATTGGTCCATCAGGGCAAGAATCTGGAAATTCAATCTTCATGATATGACAGAGTATAAATAATAATAAGTGCGGCTGTACCTTCGTCATGATCTAAAGCCCTGCATCAGCAGCTAGGTCAGTGTGAGAGGGCTTTATTGTAAATGAGAATTAGACTGTGAGCGTCTGCGTTCTTCTCCAGTACTTTCTTCAAAGAGATGAAGCACACAAATACGCCTCTTCCAGGATCTCTTTAGGCCACACTTTAAGAAGATCAGCTGTCCTACTTCTGCTTGATATGATCAGAAACAGCTTCTTGAAGTAGCAGAAATAAGTGGAGTTACCCTGCTCTAATACATCAGTCAAGAGTGCGTTGATAAAACCTGCGGAGGTTCCTCATGTTGGCTCCGTATTTCATCACTCCTTTAGGTTTTAAATGTGCCATTTTGGCTTTATGAAGGCATCAAAATATCACAAGCAAGAAAACCACAACATACTACTACTTGAAGTGCTGAATATTGATGACTACGCAATTGAAAGAAGAACACTGTACCCAAAAAGGGCGGTAGTTCTAATTTTGTCCTGTCTTTGTCCTGCATGTGTTGGACATCCTGCAATTGTCAAAGCAGTCAAATGACAAATTCCAGTAAAGTGGAATTGTTTTTTCTGCTGTTAAAAAATAACAATCACCAGGCTTTGGGTAAGATTGCTGAACATGATGACGTGAATATTGCACACTCCATCACATGCTCCAAAACAGTCACTGATGTGAAAAAAATTCATTACAAAAGGTGCTATACTTTGTTACCTGCTGTCACACACAAAAGACTCCTGTTGTCCAGTACACTAAATGTTGAATAAACTGGCTTCACTGTAGGATGTGATTACTTGTGATAATAACAGTCATGAAAGACATTCCAGGCTCCTTCTGAAATATTTGCATCTGTTGAATTTGCATTTTTTTGAGTCATATAAGGAAACTTAACCAATAATACTGAATTCATACTGAACTGTTTCTTCTCACAGGTGGGGTCTTTTACATGAAGAAGAGATGCAAATTTAGGACTACATTTTCAGGTCTTTTATGATATACAGTTATATCACTCTATAATTATAATGTTAGCAGAAATCAGGCAGTAGCATTCAAATTCACATCTGGGTTATACTAGAATCCAGAGTCTGTATTTAAGCTTTAAGCAAAGATTCAGTTCAGGCTTTGCTACTGTAGAAATCTTCAGACCTTGCAAGAACATGAGTGTGCCCAGATGAGAGAACGCAGGTGTACCTCTGAGCTTAGGGGTCCTGGCCTGCTCCCTGGTGGCATCCTGTCGTCTGCCCAGATGAGCTCTAAGTGCCCATCCCAGAGACGCTCTCTCTCTTCGTACTGCACAAAGCCTGTAACTTCATGCATTGAACTTTCTGGCACTTAGACAAATGTTTAAGTGAAGTGGCCATTTAATTACTTCACTGGCAATTTCACTCATGAATTGTTGGTGTTGGTCTATTGTTAGAAATGCCACGTTGGTTCTGGTAGTTCCAGATATAAACCACCTTTCACATCAGCCTGTAGAGGTGAACCGCAGGTCCTGCAGGTATTTCCATTACAATGTGCTGGGTTTATGCAGAGGGACCAGCGAGAACAAAGAATCATGTTTATCTTTCAGCTTGGCATGTGCACATATATTTCGTGCTAGACCCTGCAGCCACATAAAAAGTTTCAGAGGACAAGCAGGAACGGATTGAAGAAGACTGACTGAAAATACTCTCTCCGCAGTTTTCACAGAGAGTCACAGAATATGTAGAAGATATTTTTAAAAGTCTTTTTACCACTTCCATTCTTTTCCTGGTGGTTCGCTTTTCAACTGACATAAAGTGATTTATTAACTGTCTTTAAAAAGTTCCATTTCACTGAACAAATGATAAATATCAAAATCTGAAGCCTGACCCAACATCAATATCAAACTGTCTCAAACATTTGCAGGCTTTGTTTATTTTTCAAAGAATAAACAAAAGGAGAGTGAATGAATACCCAATATAAGAATGCATTAGAAAAGGATTCTTGTTAGTCACAGTGGCTGAAAGACCCAACTCGCTGTGTTAATTCCTCTAGAGGCAGGAGATAATCACATTTGAAAATTGTGAATCAGTTGCTTTTTCCCCTCCTCCCCTGTAGAAAGCGGGTCCGTCAAGCAGGAAATGTAGTTTTAATAAGTAAAATAAAACAAAACACTAAACTGTCTCCTTCTAGTTTGCCTTTTCCTCCCAACCATCCATCTTCTGACGGTCATATGACAACCGGTGTTGTCACTTCTGTTAAACTCGTAGAGAGGCATGATTTGGTACTCCCGCAAGCAACCACAGCAGGGAAGATGGTCTCATTCCCAAATGCATACACACACACAGAGTGCAAAGGCAAGAACTGTAAAGCAATCAAAATTCATTCATCCATTAAAAAAAAAGTTTTCCTACCGTTCATGAATGCCATTAGTTTCACATAAGCATGGTTTCATTTATAACTTCTTCATTGTATTTTGTTTAAGCTCCAGTCTTCCTAAATGGATTTTTTTTTCCAGTTCAAATACTGTTAAATATAGAAAGGCATGTAACTAAGAAAATATTCACAAATTTGGTGCAACTTGTTTTGCGTCTTGTTGGTGCTTGCTGAACTGGCTGTCAGGGAAGTTAAGAATGGAAGTGATCAAACAGTGTCCAGATGCAGTGGCAATTCTCTACACCCACCAGTGTCAGCCAACTCTTGCCCAGGGTCCTGCTAGAAAAATGGAACATCCACGTGATCGAGTGAGACCTCTTGCAACAGCACCGCCACCTTGTTTTATGAACATCCATTGTCACTCACTCCTCAGAAGCTGGTGAAGAGCTGAAGAGGTCCAAAACCTCCCCAAATGGACCCAAAAGTTCTGCGGCCTGTTGCTTCTCAAATCGCATTTCAGCACTGGTAGCAGAGAAGAAAATGGCACATGAGTTTCATCTTTTGGGACTGTGCACACTGTTTTCCCCAAGCATATCCTAGACTTTATTACCTAAAAGATGATTTACCAGCATAAGCCTAGCCAGAATACCTTTAGGCTCTTAGAAGAATAGCTACTCTGCACATTTCCTGGTGTCCATACGGCACAGCAGCATGTATCAGAAAAAAAAATCAGTTTTGTAAAAGAATCTGGAGAACTGCTCAAGGAAAAAGGTTTTGGAGTAGAGGCAGAAGGTCAGGAGAGGAGATCCTGCACTGAAAGTAAAAGGAAGAAGCGGGAGCCAGTCAGGGCAGATTCCTTCTCTGACACACACTTTTCCTCAGGGGAAAGATAATCCCTCAAGAAGACCAGAGGGAAAGCAGGTTTGAACCAGTAGCTGAAGGAATCAAAGGACTTCTGGATTTACATCTGAGCTCAACCTTTTCTAAAGGAACCATTGCACCTAAGTATTTAATAATTTAAAAAGTAGAAGTTAATTCTACATCCTCTTACAATTTCCAGAAAGATGAACAAGATGAAAATTTTTTGCAGCTCAGGGAAGACTGAATATATTTATTTTTAGTTGCTCTCGTAAAGGTCTCTGCTGTATGAGCAAGTGCTGAGACACAGAGAAGCCCCTGCACAAGTGAGGAAAGGACAAAGAACAGAATGGCATTCTTCTGTGAGACAAGAATAGGGCACAGACAGAAAAAAGTGGAGTTTCTGACCTATCTTTTCCTGTGTAGGATACCACATTAATAAACAGTAAGTGTAGCTTGTCTCCCTGGCACTAGCTGAAGGCCAAAGATAGCACATCAGCCTTCTCCAGGGTCTACTGGGATGGGGGTAACCTTCAGGGTCAGGCTTGTCAGATTTGCTGATGTCGCAGGAGATTGTCTCTGTGACTAAAACACGGGCTGCCATGATACCTCTTTTTGCTGTTTATCCAAGTGACCATGAAGAAAAATGAATTTAGCTTCTGTGGAGCAGAAATGCACAAAACTCATGTGGGTGGAAAAATTTGGGGCTGAATGGTGTTATGATTTGTCATAAAAGTAAATATATTTAATTATATGTCCCAATCTCCACCAATATTTAGCTTTCTGCAATATAATGAGAAACTCAATTTATATGAATGACTGTAGCATCAGGAGGTTGACAGAACCTGTGACAGGTGCTTCTCGGGAGGGCAAAACAGAAAGAATCAAGAACAATTGTGATACACGGACTGGAAACATTCAAAGGGAAACCCTTTGTTTTAAGGGAGATACTCAACAAGCTTGGAACACTGAAGTCAGTGGGCAGAGAGGAACCTGACGAGGTTCAACAAGGGCAAGTGCAGGGTCCTGCACCTGGGGAGGAACAACCCCATGCATCAGTACATGCTTGGGGCGGACCTGCTGGAGAGCAGCTCTGTGGAGAGGGACCTGGCTGTCCTGGTGGACGACAGGTTGACTATGAGTCAGCAGTGTGCCCTGGCTGCCAAGAAAGCTAACGAGATCCTGGGATGTATTAGGAGGAGTGTGGCCAGCAGGTCGAGGGATGTTCTCCTTCCCCTCTACTCTGCCCTAGTGAGGCTTCATCTGGAGTACTGTGTCCAATTCTGGGCTCCCCACTTCAGGAAAGATGAGGAGCTACTGGAGAGAGTCCAGCAGAGGGCTACGAGGATGGTGAGGGGACTGGAGCATCTCTCCTATGAGGAGAGGCTGAGGGAGCTGGGCTTGTTTAGCCTGAAGAAGAGAAGGTTGAAAGGGGACCTAATTTATGCTTACAAATATCTCAAGGGTGGGTGTCAGGAGGATGGGGCCAAACTCTTTTCAGTGGTTCCCAGTGACAGGACAAGGGGCAACAGGCACAAACTCAAGCATAGGAAGTTTCGTCTGAACATGAGGAAGAACTTCTTCCCTCTGCGGGTGATGGAGCCCTGGAACAGGCTGTCCAGGGAGGTTGTGGAGTCTCCTTCTCTGGAGATATTCAAAATCCGCCTGGACACGGTCCTGTGCAGCCTGCTGTAGGTGACCCTGCTTAGGCAGGGGGATTGGACTAGATGACCCACAGAGGTCCGTTCCAACCCCTCTCATTCTGTGATTATGTGATTCTGTGAAGTCAAAGTTGAAGGCACTGTGTTCCATGTGCCATTCAGGTCCAGCTTAGTCACAACCAACTGTGATCAGTCACTGAATCATCAGCATCCATAGCTGAATACCCTCTCGACAATATCAGTTACCTGGGTTACTCTATTCCCTGGACTTTCCCAAAGTTGTAGATGCCCCATCATTGACAGTGTTCAAAGCCAGGTTGGACTGGGCTTTGAGCAACCTGATCTAGTGAAAGAAGTCTCTGCCCATGGCAGGGGGCTTGGACCAGATGATATTTAAAAGTCCCTTCCAACCGAAACCATACTGTGATTCTGTGATTCTATGACTTCTGCTTGTACCTCCTGAAATAAAGGCAGTATACACTCATGACACCTCAGCTCCAAATTTAGATGGTGGAAGCAACTCTGTCATTTCAATTTGTTTTGCTTTTATTTGGTTTCAGAGATCAAATCCTTTCAAGATGTCAGGTTCCCATTCTGAGAGCTTCCTGGTTCCTTCAGGAGTGAAAACATCAGCAGAAACCAAAATCCTGGGGAGCTACACCCCCACTGAAGCTTTGGTAACAAGAATACTTCTTCTAAAAGAAAAAAAAAGTAATTGTGTTTTTTAGATCAAATGATTGCAGGACAGACTTTTAAATGTGCAAAAATCAGTTAAGGACCAAACTTCCATAGGGAGATGGTGGAAATCATGTATCCGACTAGCATTAGTAGCTTACGAAATTTTCCTCTTCAGTGAATATTCAGTTATTCAATTTGCAAGCATAAATGCACAATTTTCATGATCTACTTAAGCCAACATATTATACTGCACTCTGAAATGGTTGTAAACTATTTATATGACTATTTTACTGTCAGTGTAATACACTTTTTTAAACTGGATATACTCCTTTCACTTAGTGGCCGATTATGATTGAAGGAAAGAGACATGTTCTTTACACTTCATATAGGTGTCCATTAAGTGATGATTAATATGGTCTAAAATATCTGTCATAAATGGTTCTCTGAAATTTTTTTTCTTTTCTGGAGTAACAATGTCCAATTATTTTCTGTGTTTTCCCTGAGGGTAAGATATATCTTTTTTATGAGATATCTCTAAATAAGTTTGCTTTGGTCACTACATATATTCCAGAATATTTTACTATATTCTGATATAACTTGTTATTAATAAAACTATAGTTTGAAAAATTATCTTGAGAAATATCTCTAGCAACATGAATCTGTTTGACTTAATGGCCTCCAGACCATTTTTCAGGGATATAGTTTGGACACATCAGAGCTTTTGTGGGCCTTGCATCTAAATTTTCCGTTACCTACTTAATCAGGGAGTTAAACACCTTTTACTGTAGATAGTTGCACCTGTACAGGTTTCAGGTGTGTTTTTAGAACTATCCGTGGCCAAGTGTTTGCTATCAAATGTGCCATGACCTCACCTTTTTAGTTCCTTTTGGATTTGAGCCTCACTCTGAGATGAAGGGTGAGGCAGTCAAGATATTTCATCTCTGTATGATTTTCTCCTTGCCCTGTCCTTGAATCTTAAAATTTTGTCATGTATTTTTAGTGAAGTGGTAATAGGTCCATAATGACAAGACATGGATCTGTCGAGTAGTGTATTGTTTCTTTTTAAAATGCAATATGCAAACATTCTAGTTCTCCACTTTCAGAAAGACTAAAAATGCAATTTCCCCCCTCTCCCCCCCGAAATATTTTCCAGAAATCTTTTTTTGGAATTCAGAAAGTAAGTCTCATCTTTTTTTTTTTTGCCTATTCAGTGGACGTCTTCATCACCTCACTGTCAGCTTCCAGTGTTACACTGTCCTTAGAGGTACCAGCATGACCCTTGATCAAGGAAAAAAAAGGCAGTATCAAAGTGAAGGGGGAGGGGGCACAATATTGCCTTTGCACATAGGAGCAGCACACCACTGTAGTAGTTCTACTTCTGCAATAGTTGTACTACTGTGTTGCAGTAATATGCTGTGCTACTGTAATACGCTGGACTGCCATAGCGGCTCTGCTATCCCCACTTCAAGAGGAAGAGTCATGAAATGAAATCGCTAAAAATACCTCTTAAGATGAGAAGCTGGTCCTATTCAGCTTATAAAAGGGAGGCTGAGATAAGATCTTGCATAGCTACTCATACATGTAGGACAAAAAATATGTAAAAGTCTGTAGTTCTGGCTTTTAGGAAAGAAAGACTTTCAGTCTTCTATAACTTGAGACAACCAGATCCAATGAGCATGTCAGGCAAATCCACCTTGACATATGATGCAGTTTTCTAACAGGGAGGATGATAAATTAACACTGATTTTGGAGAGTGGTGCAGTCACTGTAATTGGCAGGTGACGTTAGTTGCCATCCTAAAGATAGAATTTCATCCAGCTTCTGAGAGCTTGAAGGCTGCATAGGCAGATACCTGAATAAGTTTAGGTGGTTGTGTTCCTTCTTGCATTGGATCTTGTGGCTCCAGATATCTCTGTGCCATCCACTTTCAGCCACACATCCTTAGAAGGAAGGTCCAACAGGCCCACAGAACTGGCAGCTCTACAATGAAAGGCTGGAATCTGTTCCCAAGGCTCCTCATTTGAATAATAAGAAGAACTGGCCAAATTGTGTTTCCTCCATTTTTCTTCCTTATTCTAAACCATCAGACTTTGACTGGAGCTGGATGCAGGACGGTAGATGGACTGGTACTCTGTGATGCACCTGTCAGTAGACTGGTGATTGACATTTACTCAGAGTCACAGAATCACAGAATCACAGAATCGGGGTTGGAAGGGACCTCTGTGGGTCATCTAGTCCAACCCTCCTGCCGAAGCAGGGTCACCTACAGCAAGCTGCACAGGACCTTGTCCAGGCGGGTC
>Ga0065711_1032750_pt1 | contig 26752 bp, 16 predicted proteins | sample Hoacrofraction12_FD_59098 | JGI IMG/M metagenome (GOLD analysis project Ga0065711, IMG submission 59098) | Hoatzin crop microbial communities from Cojedes, Venezuela - Epithelial fraction 12 v2 (version 2) | ecosystem: Host-associated > Birds > Digestive system > Esophagus > Crop | place... | reverse complement strand
GCCAGCTTCAATTCCAGGTGAGCCTTGGCCTTCCTCGTTGCATCCCTGCATGCTCTCACCACGTTTCTGTACTCTTCCCAAGTGGCCTGTCCCTCTTTCCACATTCCATGGACACAGACACCAGCTACTTTGTACTTCCACTGATGCAAGAAAAATAAGTCTCATTTTCAGTGGCAGCTGCTGAAGCCGTAGGCAGCAACAGCCAACTCTGCTGCTCAGACTGCAGCTTACAGAAATGTTGGAAGTGATGGAAATCATTCATACAATGAAAATTGTAATTGAACTCTGTGAGGGGAAAAAAGTCTCAAACACCTGGGAGAACATCTCCTCAGCAAACGCTGTCCTCAGCCTTTCCCCCACTGTGCTATCAGGCTGATACGCCAGGCAGAAGGGCGCAGTTGTTACTGACATGCGGACACAACTCCAGCTGTTGGCTCCATGTTTTAAAGACAGAGGTCTCGACTGTATGTGAAAAAATTTTATATGCTGTGTCCTGGTATTTCCTGACCTTTTCTGCCTTTCTCAAGGGTCACAGTCTGATTGCTCTCATGCCAGATACCTAGCCCAGAGAAGACAGGGGCACTAACACATAGAATGTAGGATTTCAGTTGAGTGGCTTTACCTGTATTTAAAATATTTAGCACTGTATATTTGAAAGTGGGATTGAAAACAACATTATGCATGGCAGGCAGAGAAGACGACTGTTTATGTTCAAGCCACTTTGAACAAACTCGTCTGGAACAAAGCAAACCTGGAAAATACACTTAAAAGTACTTTTTTTTGAATGGGATTAGCAGAGCCAGGGACACAAATGTTTTTCAGCTCCTCCATCTTGCTCCCCTCCCCACCATGTACTTTTGCTTCAAGCCATGCCTTGCCAAAGCTGTATGCAAGCTGTGCTTGCCCAGGCAGCACAGTTGAAGGTTGCTGTGAAGCAAGTCCTGGGCTGGCTGCTGCAGCCAACCTCTTACCTCAATGCTCTCATTCACAACATCTATGGTCACCTTTTCACATTCACTTGGACTGCAAAAGCTCCAGTTTCAGTAAAGTCTAAAAGTCAAACAGAAGCTGCTTAAGTATCCCTGCCAACATACAAACAAATCCCGAATACTGCGTACAGTCTTTGTTTGTGGGAATTGTGCCAGTGTTCTTCAGTCCTTGAGCTACCTTGTGTACCTGAGGAGAGCAGGGCTCAAATGTGAATAAACCGTGCAAATATTGACTTATTCTACACAGTTAGAGATCTGCTCACCTGTTTATGGCCACCCGGCACTGAGGTCCCAATTGGGATGCATCATTTCTCTAAGACAGCCATTGTTTAAATAATTGTTTGTCATGGCCAAGAATGGCAATATCTTTCCTGCGAGAAGCACTGCTAAGCTTACAAAAACCCAGTGTTTTCCAGATCGGGCAGGAGCCGAGCAGCATTTTTTCTGCGGGAGACCAGGGGCTAGTTATTTTTTGCTTTTGGAGCCAGAGAGCTGAAGCACTAGAGCGGAGCGCAAGGCTGCATGCCTGCTGGTTGTTCCCAGGTTGCCTCGTGCCAAGGCGGTGCTGTGACAAGGTCCTGGTTTAATCCCAGCAGGGAACTGCGCACCACACAGCTGTTCGCTCACTCCGCTCCCCGGGGAAAGAATCAAAAGTGTAAAAGTAAGAAAACTCGAGGGTTGAGAAGAGAACAGTTTAATAATTGAAATAAAATAAAATTATAATAATAAGTTGTACTGAATAGGAAAATAACAAAGGGAGAGAAATAAAACCCAAGAGGAATGATGCAAATGAAAACAATTTCTTACCACCAACTGACTGATGCCCAGGCAGTCCCTGAGCAGTGGCCCCTCAGCCAATCTCCCCCCCTCTTTACATGCTGAGCATGATGCCGTGTGGCATGGGATGTCCCTCAGGTCAGCTGTCCCAGCCGTGTCCCCTCCCAACCCCTTGTGCACCCACAGCGTGCTCGCTGGTGGGATGAGGAGCAGAAATGACCTCGACTCTGCGTAAGCCATGCTCAGGAGTAACAAAAACATACTTTTGTTATATCAACTCTGTTTTCAGCAGAAGTCCAACACAGAGCCCCATACTCGTTACTATGAAGAAAATTAACTGTACCCCAGCCAAAACTTTAGGGGAAAGCACATATTGGCCTACTTGGGAAGAGAGCAGAGAATTTGCCAGCACCATTTAGGGGAAAGGGGAGGTTTTTCTTTACCGTACTGAGGTGGCCTGGCTTCCTTGCTGCCACTGATCTCACTGGGAAATTTTCAGATTAACCAATTTACTGTAAACATGTTTAGTGTATACACTCTCTTGCATACTCCTGCTTTCTCCCTGCCCCCCCACTGTCACAAACGGGTTATTTAGGTGGCTTAAAGTACCACTGCCAAACGTATTAGCAATTAACAAAAAAGAACAACAAAAGTTTGATAGTAAGGTTCACTCTTATCTACTACATGGAAGAGACATACAGGGACTCACACAGAGACCAGAGACAAACAGGGTGCAGAAGACCCTTCAATTTAGTCACGAGGTTCAGAATGGACCTTGCTTTCTAAACTCTTTTTCAGAGAGCAGTCTAGGTGCAGCTGGATCCAGCCATTGTCCCAGACTTGGTCAACAGTTTAGGTCTATAGGATAACATATGCAAAGCTTATAACTATTGATATTGAATAACTACATGGATCAGTAAAGCTTCATTAGTATTAATTCAGCACACTATCAGTCACTACCAAAAATCTGCTGTTGGTAAAGGCTCTCTCTGCCTCAAGGAGCAACCTTGAGGGTTGCCCGAACTCAAAGGCAGATCACCACCATGCAGCCACGCTACTTAGCAGGGAGAGCTCAGTGAAGTCTCACTTCGGCTGTCGTGGCTATAGCATAAAGTGGTTGGCTCGTAGTCAAATTACATGAGATGGGAAAGTTATGCATGAGACTCCTTGTACCCATATCTTTCTTTTTTCCTTGACAAATAAGTCTTGGAAAAGCCACCCGCTGTTCATGAGTTAATTGTATGATCGGTGTTCCAAGCTCATAAGCACAGAAGCTCATTGTATCACTCTACTCCTTTGTGGGTTTTCAGAGAACAGATTGAAACTGGAGGAGTTCCTGGCCTGCCTACGGCTGAGGCTTTACTGCCTCCAGAGCCTGCACCAAACCACTGCCAGTCTGGTCAAGGGGTTGAGTGCACCCATCACATCCCTCTGTCTGGGTCTGTTCCATCACACAAATATTTTCATAGACAAGACATAATTATGCCTTACCTATACGGCTCAACACTGTGTATCATGCTCCATGAGAAAGCTCAGAACATCAAATGATGGCTAAACCGTCTTGGACCAAGGGGATGTGCTCTGCATCACGTAGCATTCAGAGTTTAGCCACTCTGTAAGGAAAGCAAGTTACAGTTTCCATTTACCAAATCTGTTTTGCTAAATACAGATTAAAAAAGCAGCAACAGCAGCAGAAAGGGAAAAAGCCCCAGCCCCGAGAACATGAACCTACTTTCTCTTTTTTGTATTGTATCAGCAGGTGCATGGTGTTTCCATTTGTAATTTTGAGGTGTTTTTGTAAAGGAGCCATGAATCTCATGTGCTACACCCACTTATGGGAAAAGCTGAACAGCATGGAAAATTGCCACAAAAGTTCAGTCATTTCTACCCTATACATTTATTAGCCGGTTAATCCAATTATCAGAAAATGGTTATGCGCTACGGGTGAGCCTGGCTGACCCCATCTGTAAAAGGCAGGTTTCAGAGTGGCGGCTCCGCACCCAGCAGCCCGTCCCCTCCCTGCACAGCCGAGCGTCGGCGATGAGCTCACCTGCCCATCACCCCAGAGAGACACGTGTGCTCTCCCCTATTGAGAGATGCTGCAAGGATTGTCGTTGTGTCCTCCAAGGCAGAGCTGCCCGTTTTGTCTGCAGAGATTTCGGTTGAGACAGGTACATTAGACTTTTTTATTACATTATGCAGCACGCTTATTTATACAGCAGTTTTTAATGTTTCTTTTTATTTATTTTTAATTCATTTGCTTCCATTTGTTGCAGTATAACACTTCATGACAAGGAGATCCTGAAGAAGAGAAGCCAAAGGCAGGCCTTCATCGCAAAGACATGTCTTCTCATGCCATCTCAGGGACATCTTGATAAACAGTTGTGTGGCATCATGAATGGCGACTTCCTTATTGCTAGTAGTATGCCTTTGTGTACAGAACTGATAGATAAAAGTTCATTGGCAAAACAAGTTTTTAAGAATGAAGGCCAAAGTTTATGTGTCTAGGCAGACAAATAGGACCTGGCTCCAAACAGTTTACATTTTTGAGGCTGACACATACAACGCTCTTCTTCCTCGCAATATGAGCAATATGCAGTAGGGAATACAGTCGCTGGGAGCTTTACACCAATGTATTCTTTAAGATGCAGCTGCTCTGTAAGATATTTTCCCACCAAAAGTTATCCAGGTGTCCAATAAGGGCCGTTGATTAACATTGCAGGTCCTCAGGAGATCCTGTAAACCTTGTTCATCTCAACTTACACAGTACTTATGTATAGCACATTAGCATGGTTAACAAAGTGGAGCAACTTCTGGCTTGGCAAGATGAAAGTTGTGTTTGTGATATACTTGAAGAGACTGAACGGCAGCTTTCCTGTAAGGATCATCACAGTCAGGCACCCTCTTAGCGTCTCAACATCTGTCTGGCAGACACTAGACACTGTACAAGTTAACTTACATGAAGGAACTTTGGTAGGAGAGACACGTGGTGTGGCAGCATTTCTCCAGCGCAGAAGATCTAACAGGATGCTGGTGAAACCACAAATCTAGGATTACGTCACTCTTGGGGGGGCTGTACACAGGTAAGCCTTGTGGTGCAGGCTTAATTTCGTCCTTGTTGCCTATTGGCGAAAACACCTGACCGCAGAGGATAAAAGTCATCTCACACCCGTCCAATTTAAAGAAACCTGGGACGGATCCACAGCTCTTTCGCAAAAAGTTGTCACTTTATAGGGCAGTACAGCACAGGACAGAAGGGTCCTTGTCCTCAGCCACCCCGCACACCAGCAGCCCTGCCTGGTCAGACGGAGGGCCTGTGGCTTTTTCCGGTTGGAGTGACGGAAGGTGTGCCGGCAAGCAGAGTGGCACAACCAGGGACACGCTGGGTGCTCAGGCCTGCGCCCACAGCGGTGGGACACACAGCCATCTAGTGGCTACTGCTCTTGTGGGAGACTGCTGCACAGGACAGAGAGCCCAGCGCTACCCTCACACTAGACACATCTATTAATATTTTTGCAGTTGTTCCTATGCAATTTATTTTATCCCAGACCCCATCAAATCTAGTCAGCCATGCAGTAAACCTGACATTTGGGAGCAGAAATTACGAGACAATACTGTATGGCACAAACATAAAGTTAAAAATAAAAATCAAATACATTTTCCACCAATTTTCTGTTAATCAGCAAGGACTAATAATTCTATTAATCACAAGGACTGAACAGTGAACACACAGGTACTAAAAGATAAATACATACCACGGTTCCAAAATGTAATATAATTTAATTATGTTGGTAAACTGAAATCCTACAAGAGTATAAGAAGTTGAGTTGAGATATACCATTAACACAGAAACAACAAAAAAAAAACAGAAGAAAAAGAGTCTCCTTTACATATGTTGTAGGAAAAAGCTTTTTATTCTATGATTGTTGTTTTCTAGGAGAACACTTATGTTTCAAAAACACAAGTAATTGAAACACAACAGTAACAGCACATAAGCAGTGAAGGTGATTTAAATATTACATATATGTTAATATCTTGTACAAAAGAGGCTGAGATACAGGTATGAGACATTCACCCTTCTCCCATCAAAGCAACCCCCAGCAGTATGCAATGCTAACTCCAGTAAGGAAATTGGACCCCAGAATTTCCCTTTGTCTAATTAGAAGAGAGAGATCTGCTGACCCTTAGTCAGAATTGGGAAGGTGGTCTTTGCCTATGAAAGGTTTGAGGTTAAGATATGGTTTTGTGCACTTGAGTCATACTTTGCCTTTATCAGAAGAACAAACAGAGCAGCAATTAAAAGTAAACTGTATTTTGTTTTCTTAAGCTGATTAAAAATACATATGCTGTCATTCATATCTTAGATAATGAAAGACATAGAGGCTTAAAAAAATTAATTTCCAAGAAAATATCCTTTTTGTGCTTTCCGTTTAAAATCTGTATTTCCTTTTTTTGAGAACAAAGCTGTCAAATTTGATTTTTGGAAGCATCGTCATCATTAGCAGAATTCTCTTCCTTTCTGCTTTTAAAGGGTGATTGTTAGTGTCAAAACACAAGTTTTTTAGGCACCTCCCAAGAGAATTCATTTCTTCCAAAGTGACCGTAACATGCAGTCTTCTGGTAAATGGGCTTTTTGAGGTCCAAATCCCTGTGTGTATAATAAAAAGAAGAGAAAATTCATCATGCTAAGATACTCCATGATAACCACATTACAATCCTGATGTTGGTATTCATTTCACGCCCTTAGTCAAGCAAGCGTATTCTGGAGACGCAGGCGCACCAGTGAACATGTCCAATTGAAAACCATAAAAGTGACAACAAAACTTAAATGTGAAGTACTTTAGGACTACCAGAATAGTCCTTGTTGTTGAGAATTATTAATTTTAACCAAAAGTCTAAAAAAGCTTCAATTCCTTTTGTAAAACAAAACATATCTGTTCTCACAGCAAAGTATGTTAAAAGTCTTGGAATACAGGAGTTACTTTATTTTAATTCCACACACTATATAAAGGCCAAATGCTGAAAGTATATGCTTTATATGAAAATGAAAAGTACTTCTGTTATCTTAAAAGGTACGGCACATCAGTAGATCTGTAAAAAAATGTCACCTGTGAAGCCTGACAGAATGACAGAATGAGAGAAAGACTTTTGCACTGCACGGAACAATGCCTTGCTGGTTCAGGAGGGTGACTGTTACGCTGTAACATCTAATGGTTCTGCAAGAAATCATTTCTAGGATGCAATTATTAAAAGATTTTCCTGTATGTGTTTCTATACCTGACAATGACTCCAGGCCGAAGATCAAAGTTTTTGTGTACAATGTCCAGCAGCTCTTTCTCTGTCTTATGGGAAGTTCCGTAAGTGAATAGAGAAATGGACAGTGGACGAGCTACCCCGATGGCATAAGAAACCTATAGCAAAAAGACAACATAGCAAATAAGCACGGCACCTCAGTGGGCAACAGTATTCAGCAGAAGAAAGTGTTCACTAATTAAACTCTTAGGAAAACTGAGGCCCTGATTTCTGCAATCTGTATTTGTAGAAAAAAAGAGAAATCTTTGAAAATGTTGAGGTCTCTGGATAACTTTCTTTCCCATTATCCAGTCACCCCGTGTCATTTCCATGACTGTAAGTGTCACAGGATTGAGTAAAATGAAAGATAAATGAAAAGTTCCAGCTTTGAGAAGCCAATAGGCTATTAGTGATATTACAGCGGTCTTGAACCAAGCATATCAAGGTCTTCCGTTCTTCAACCCCAAGACATCATCAACACTGCTTCTTGTATGCTGTGCATTCAATGAGAAGCTGAAAAGGACAAAAGTCCTTCTGAGAAAAGCAGTATTCATAGTAAGCCATACCTGAACCAGAACACGGCGACAGAGCCCAGCTTTCACGAGAGACTTGGCCACCCAACGGGCTGCGTACGCAGCTGATCGATCCACCTTTGTATAGTCTTTGCCAGAAAAAGCACCACCTCCGTGGGCTCCCCAGCCACCATAAGTATCCACAATGATCTTTCGACCAGTAACACCAGCGTCACCCTGAATCAGTAAAAGAATTTGTCCATTTTAAAATTCATTTTGTTATAAGTCTAAAGGCTATGCATTCATCACAAGTCTATGACAATGTGTAAGTCAGTTCACCGCATATGGATTGCTGTGGCGTAGCTGAAGGAATGAACTTGTCTCACCAAGCTACAACAGTGGCTATAAAGGTTCTTTAAAGCCAAATTCATAAGACAAGCTATTCCTGGATTGTGTTTGGTAGACAAGTGAACAGGTTAACTCCCAGAGAGCCAGAGCATGTATTGCTTGTTTCAAAAGTAAATATTCCAGCTAATGTGAGAACTTGGGTTTAAGTTACTTATCTACCACATCCAAACTGACAACAGAATATTGCTAACAATGTGGCTTTCATATCTCTTGTTCAAAATCAGAATTTGTATAAATATTAAATACTATACGTCTTTATTTACCTTCGAAAAGCTTGCCAGTGCTACCTTATGCACATTACATGGAGGCTGGCACCCAACTCCTCCAGTGCAGTATCGCTACAGAGACCTGTCATACAAATACCTACTAAACCCACATTTCCAATCCCAACGTATTTATAGTGTAATTTAAACTATACACAACAGCTATGGAGTACTAGGCAGTTACAGCTTATAGATGAATATTGTAAAATATTAAAAAAGGAAGCACAGATAACCTTCCAGCTGCCTACACAGCTATCCCGATTGCTACTCACAAGTACTTGATGTTTTCTTTTGATCTTCGTTAGATGAGCAGTATCTGACAAATTGTCTTACACCAGCCCAATGTACTAAATGCTTAAGCTTTCTGTTGTGAATGGAAACAAGGCCAGATTTGAATTTCTTTGTCTACAGAATACCATGTCAGTAGAACTCAACTGCTGAAATGTTTGCACAGCAAAAAAAAGTGGAGAGTCAAAATTTTTCTTAGAAAGACTGTGCATATACACAGAAGAAAACCTTTGTCACTGTTTGTTCCTAACAAAGCAGCGAGACGTAAATCTGAATTCCAGATAGCTGAGCTTGTCTAAAGGAAACTGTCCTCCCCGGGTTCTTCTGCTTTTGACTCAAGCCTCAATTTCTGAAGGCACAGACAGTTGCAGTCAGAACACCTTGAGTGCCATCATGACTTGACTGCAGAACTGAATGAGAGGAAGCAAAACGGACAGGTGGAAAGAAAAAACCACCCCTCGATTTAAAAGTGCTGAAAGAGCACAAATGCATTTGTAAAGCATGTGGAAGTCACTTTTGCGATGAGTTGTAATGTCCTCAGACTACCAGCGGGTGTCGCTGTTGGGAAGACGAAGATAACAGCAAAATTTCCAATTTTGACATAGCCAGAATGGAAGGTAGCACCGTGCTCAAAAACCTGAGGTGAAAATACCAAGGGAGATACATGTGTCTTCCTCAGGTGAACTGAGCTGGCAACTAGAACAGGCCTCCGTAGCTAGCGTTGTCAAAGATAAAAATTAGAAATACTCTTACGAAAAGTAATCAGAAAGTTCAAGATGTAAAAGACAAGGAAAGATTTTTTATATATTTTTCTGGTTGCTGCAATGCTATTGTAAATTGCACAAGTGATGACAGCAGTTGCAAGGCCACGGACAGATTGACCTAGATTAAGTAAACTTATCTCAGGTTTAAAAAACTGCAACATGCATCCGTTTGTACAGGCAAACACAAGCAATACGGTTTCACTACCAGAGCAGAAATGGTACTCCTGTTTGGCTTACCGAATGCAATTATACTACATTTTTAATGGGTGCAGTTCAGTGCACACCTGAAAACTTTCATATGTGTATCCTTCTTTTTGTATGTAGCTATGATTGTTGCATCAGTTCTTTTGCTCCAAGTTACAGCTCAAGTTTGTCTCTCCATTTCTCCGTAGTCTAGGATATCCATGATATGCAAAATTACAGTGATACAACCAATTTAACTTCAGAAAAATACATCTTTTTTATAATCATTATTATAATGATTCATCTCAACACTTTCCTACCTGTTCCTTGGCAACAACATAAAAAAGACACAGCACCATAGAAATAATTATATAAAATTCCAGCAAATTAATTAATTTGAATAGCAAAGGAAAAACAATGTCCACTTGGATCTGTTACGCATTAGCACCTAATTTCAGGAAGGAGCTTTGAAATTTTGCTGTGATAGTTCCAAAGGGAACCAAGGACTAAAATATCAGGAATGTTGAATTTATTTTCAAAAACTGAATCTCAAAAGCTCTTGTCCTACAGAGACTGGAAGTTCTGCCTGACTTCTGTGAGTGCAGGATCAAATTCTGAATCCCAACTGCTGCATTGCCTATATAAAGCAAAAGCAACATTCATTTTTTCTCCAGGAGAAGCCTATCGGGTGCTGATTTTCAGAACAGATTAACACCTTGGGCTTTTACCGGGGTCAGGCAGAACAGTGTGAGCAATACAGGTCTAAAACCAGGCTCACTTGTAAGAGAAGTGAACCTTCACTTGTCCATCTCTCTGTAAGGAGCGCTTTCCTTGAGAACGGATTGTGTGTCTCAGTGCTGGACTCAAGAAGGTTTGAGGAAACTCAGAGCCAGTCTGTACATTCCACACGCAATGTAAGGCTCATGTCAACATGCCTGCCTAGTCACAACATGCATGTGACATAACCATGTTCTCAAAGGTGACTTTGGCATTCAGCACATGAAACCCCAGGCGCTTCTCCTGCATACAACTGCAGTTAAAACTTCCACCAGGCAGCACTCTTCTCTCACCCTAGGACAGACACGCCAAAAAGCTGAGAACTTCTGTTAAGGCACACACCCAGTGACAAAGGCAAGCTGCTAAAAGCACAAGAATAACACAACACAAACCTGAGGCCCTCCAATAACAAAACGTCCACTAGGTTGAAGGTGATAAATAGTTTTCTCATCCAAGTATTTTGCAGGGACAACTGCTTGGATGACACAATCCTTCAGGGTCCTGCGCATATTCTCCAGTGAAACGGTTTCATCGTGCTGCACAGATATCACAATGGTGTGAACACGCACTGGGATGACTGCTCCGTTTTCCTGCATATACTGAACCGTGACCTGAACAGAAAAGGGAGAAGCAGGAAGAATACTGGTCTACACCAAATGTCATGCTATGCCATTCCAAGAGCAAAATTGTAGCAAAATATCAATGCTGATGTTATAATGATCACTGCTCATGTTGTCACCAAAGTACGAGAAATGTAGTCTGTTTTCTCATCCTTCATTTTTGCTAGGCTGACAAAAAAAAAGACTCACTGTGGAGAATCTCATTTTCTATGAAATTGTCCAAAATATGTCTTTAGTCTGGGATTTCTGGTGAAACTCCCAAGACTCAGAAATTTGCATTCTCGGTGCATCTTCAAAAAGGCCAGCCAATATCCCTAAATTCAGATAAATCCTTTGGCTCTCCTGTCACTGTTTTAACAAGCACAGTCCACTTAGGTCTGAAGGGTTAAATGTTTCTTCACTGGTAGGTGGTAAAGTGCTTCTAGAACTCTGGTACAGATTAACCATTTTCTAGCAGTCAAGGAGACAGTATCATAAGCAGTGGAAATGCTTTATCTGCCACTTGCAGGTTACCCTGATACTCTGAACACCATCAATTGCTGTCTTTAAAAATATTTAAGATTTCTGGAAAGAAAAAGTGTTAGTTTTCAACTATCTTGACTATCTATAGCAGTGCTTACCTGTGTCTTGGAGTCAGGCCTCAGCCAAGGAAGTTCTCCACTACGCCTCAGCTCTGCTAACCTCGCATTCAGTTTATGAGCCAGGATAATTGTTAGAGGCATACATTCTTCGGTCTCGTCTGTTGCATAACCAAACATCAAACCCTACAGGAGGAGAAGATATACTTCAATCACCATTCAAAGCTCCACAAAAGGCAAAAATATTGCATCTGAAGCAAAGAGTAAACACTACCCTCAGGTTTACTTTCTGTTGTTTTACATCACAGCGCAAGAAGCCTAAAAAATCAGGCTCCAACATGTTACAGCATAATGAGAAACAAACCACATTGCTAGAATTTTTCGCTGAAAGTCTGAAGGTTTTCATCTGAGCTGGAAACCTGGACAAAAATGGACCAGTTGCTGTTAAAAAATCAGGTACTTTCAAGGAAAAAAATCTACTGGACAAAAGCAAATTCAGAAATATTCTGCCGTAGGAAAGGTGTCATCATTAGCCTGGAAATGTTGTAGAGGCTTTCATGTATGAATGCAGACATGCTTATACTGCAGCTGACAGTTGAAATTTCAGTGGAATGGGATGCGAATGCTCCGTGAAAGACATACAATTCAACAATTCAAGGCACCTGCCTCAGATTTTCAGTGCCACATGCTTCTAGTTACAGCTTCTACTGCTCAGCCATGTTCCCTGCACCAGCCTATCATTTGTTACAGTCATCAACTTTTTCTTTCTTCTCATCCAGTGTAAGTTGTGATAAAAAAAAGGACAGGATGGTACTTTGATACAATGGGAATGGAGTCCATCAAAGAACATCAGATATCTTTTCATCTTATGTAGTATTATGTCCCCATGACAGAATAAAAGAATTTTAATTTAGTCCTCCAGGGTTTTTTGAACAATATTAGCTTGGCTCCTGGACCCTGATTTCCCCACTTATGATTCTCAACAGCATTGTTATAAACTGGATATTACAACTAATGACAACTACTGTAAATGTTAAACTTATACTGGGATCGGTCAGATTATGGAGTTTTTATGTTAGCATCTTTCTCTTGGGAACATACCATAATTACCTACATGTGTTATTTAGCTCATAGAATTGCAGCTTGGACAGCCTTAATTATCCAGAATAACTATTACAATAGCTGCCTCTGGGAAATAAGTGAGAATTAAAAGTAGTCTGGAATATTTGCCTTCTTTGTACTAATGTTAAAGGCAGTTGAAACATCGCCTAATTTTTTGCTGTGTAAAACCTCAAGAGCTCTGTGAAAGTTGAAAGATCCTTTGTTTACTCCATCTTACAAGACAAGTCTGGCTGCAAGATGAACAGTCTAACGAATGTAAAGCTACTCAACAAAAACATGAAATATATAAGCAAAAAGCCTTTTCTAAGTTCTAAAGGACACATCCTCAGTTATTACAAACTGCCAGAGGTCTCCTGACTTGCATGGAGTGCTGAAATAAGCACTGGGCAAAAGTCTGCCCTCAAAGATCTTCCAACTGTTTCAATAAAAGTGTGTCTTCTGTTCTGGGGTAGCCCAAGATGGAAATGTGGAAATCTTCATGTGGGTTTTGATTTAGAAAATAAGGCAATAAAATTGGGTAAACTTTGTTCATTCAAACAGCTGTGACATTTTAGATGTGATGTCACATCTACCTGATCTCCAGCACCAACATCCTCTTCATCCCTGTGTAGATGAACACCCTGGGCAATATCAGGTGACTGCTGTTCCAGTGCCACTAAAACATTACAAGTCTTGTAGTCAAAGCCTATTTGGAAAACAGAACATCAGTGAATTCACTTTTTCTGCCACAATTAAGGAAAGTAACACGGAAAGATAAGACAAAATTTTCATTCTGAAGGATATCACATTCAGGACTCAAAACCTAACTGCTTTTTTTTTGTTAACTTTTTGTCAAGAAAACATCTGAAACTTTTTGGGGAAGGGTTGGTTTATGTAGGGTTGCCTTTATTGCTTGTTGCTTCTTGTTTTCTCTTGCATTGGCATCCTGTGCCAAGCCAATGCAGATTATGAAGTGTTAACTGCAGAAAACTAATTTAAAAAGTAAATAATTAGCTTCTCTAAAATAAATGGTATTAAAAACCTCTGCTTAAGTTCCTAGGAGCTGATGTTTTCAGCAACCAAAGGCTCTGCTCTCTAACTCATGTAAAACAGTGTCTGTACCTAAATCTCTCGTGGGAGTTTTAGTGAGAGCCATAAACAGAGAAAAAAAAATTCCAGTCTCACAGCAGATCCAGAAGCGGGAAATTACTTTACATTACTTTCAAAGACCTAAAGGAAGGTTTAAAAAAGAAATTGAAAGACTTACAGAAGATTGTGGCAAAATTTTCCACCTGTTCCTAGGTATATTAACAGTAACATCCTTCTCTCCAAAGCAAACCTTTTCTAGAACTGTAGCTGCTGCCAGTTGCTGACCAAGCCCATGCTCAGTCAGTACAACATATAGACATGTACATATGCATATGATCCACTTGAAGAATGCTCTTCACCCTCTTTTAAGCAGGCTACGTATACAAGAAAGTTATACTTCTGTGTGCAATTGTTTGTTTTACTTCTGCATAGAAATTTTTTTTACTCGGTCACTGCAACTCCCCTTCTCATTTTTTGCAGTTAGGACAAAAAGGAGGTTTAAGACCAACTAGATTTGCCAGCATTTACTGAAAGCACTGCTGTTACGTGATGGTGGAGGTACCCTGCAGATATGCTGCTGTAACATTCTCCCACTGCAATATCCCTGTAAATTCAATAGGAATTAAAGGATTGCAGGAAACTACTTTTTTTTAACAAAAAGCTCTTATAAAATAGACTTCACTGTAACAGTATACTTGGAATATTTGTAATATATAAACAGATACTTCGCAAATCAGAAAGTGAAATATGGTTGGTGTATAAAGCATTTTGTGTTTTTTTATCTTTTGTACACTACACAAACTGGATTTGCACTGCACACTCTGTGTAGGAGGAGTCGTTCAGAGCTAAGAGAGCACCTTGCACAGTGAGAACCTGCTTTACATGCCAGAATTCTAGAGGCTACCACAGCACAAATCCATAATGGTATGACAAAATGAACTAGGTTTCTTCTTCCCTCTCTTTTGCACCAAGATGCACCCATCGGTTTGCCAAATGAATAACCAAGAGTCAAGTTCTCACAGGTTTGGAGGAGTGGTAGATTCTGTGGCTCAAGCTAACTACTGTGGCCACATACCTTGGTTCAAAGTATATTGTGCCTACTCCCTTTCAGTTTTAACCAAAATAAAATGTTTTTTCTGCTTACTGGGATAAAGCTAGAAAGTGTATCACATTGCACCATGTAAGTAGCTGTCACACAAGATGCTCAGTTTTCATCAGGCTTGCTAAAGCTCATGTATGGAAGTGGTGACAGACATGCTTTGCAGTTGCCTATTGCTTGCTCTTCAAGGATTTCATGAGTTTTTCCACAAACCTTTAGCTGAATCATCATAGCCAATATGTCTAATTGCATCTCGGACAACTCGTTGATAATCCACAATAGCGTGAGATGTGATCTCTCCACAGAGCAACACCATTCCTGTCTTACACACTGTCTCTGAAATGAGAGGTGAAAACGGGATTACAAAAGCAGAATTACCCAGCCCACCAAGAAAAAAGAACTATGTGATGATGTTGATTTTGAGAGATCTACTGGGTATATACAGGGTAAATTCTTTCTACCCATATTTTTAGCATTATTATCTTGTTCTACACCAAATTCTTTTCATATTCACCATATATCTGCAAGTAAGGAAAAGACTAATATGTCCAATTTACAAATGGAAAGCCATAACTCTGAGCATGATTTGGTGATGTGCACAGACTTTAAGGAAATAGAGCATCAAGCTGTGATTTCTAAATCCACTTAAGCACTCTAAGTTACATACTGAGGCTAAGTAAAACTCATCAGAGATCAACTATTTCAAAAACTTGCCTCGAGACCCAGGAGAAAGAATCTGAAGATGGGGTTTAGTTACATAATACATGAAGTGGGTAATGACCTGAAAGTCGATGGTACAACACATTCTGAAGAGATTTCAAAAAAAGCAGCTGTGGGGACTTGGACTGAAAAATTAGTACTTTATTAAATACAGTTAATGAACTTTTCAACAAAACATTCAAATGTTCTTCCAAAAATCCACTGTAATGAAGCCAAATCCGCTTCTCCAAGGAAAAATCAGTCCACTCACAAAATTAACTATCCTATCCTGCTACAGCCTGCTGAGGCTTCAGTCTTTACAAAAACTTTTATTGTTTCTTCTCAGGTCTCCGTTTCTTGAAGACTGTAATTCTTATATAAATTTTTGAGAGTAAAATGAGATAGCAAATGACAACATCAGGCTCTGTGCAAACTTCGTAAAAAAAAGAATGGTGACTGAGTGATGACATAAAGCAAAGCAGCAAACTTACCACAAGCAACCTTGGCGTTTGGGTCATGTTTGAGATGGGCGTCTAGTACAGCATCGCTGATTTGATCACAGATTTTATCTGCAAGGCATTAAAGTTGTGATTCAAAACCATAGCACTCAATACACAACATGGACTCTTTGTACCTCTTTGAATAGGCAGGTGTTTCGGCAAGGAATCGTTTAATTGCTTATTATTAGAGTATTTAAGCTAGCTAAACAGAAAGACATATGAAACATCCTGCAAACAAAGTCAGCAGATACAATGAGGAATTTACTTACTGGTGTACACTAATACTGACTACAACTTCACCTGCAGTTTTCTGCACTTAAGTGTGAAATGTGTGTTATGCACAGAATTACCTGAGAGGCTAAGAGAATTTACTCCCAGCCTTTTCCTTCTCTAACACCACAAGACAATACAGCACTCCAAATCAGTAGTATTCTAACAAGAAGGTGATATTCCACCATAAACTTCCATCTCCCCAACAGAAAGTTAGAATGCACCTGACCAACGCTGCTGGTGAAGTCTGACAAAGTGTTTAGATTACAGAGATAACGCACAACTCGGAGTCTATTGCCTGTTTCGGGTTTGCTTCTTCTCACTGCTTCCTACCACCTTGCAATGCCATCGCCTAATAAGCCCTGCAACCCACTTAAGGGTTTTCTTTTTTCTTTCTTTCTTTTCTTATCTTCTTAATGAATAATGAATCTTAATCAAATAATACAAACTAATGAGCACAAAAGGGCAGCACCCATAACAATGCCTTTTACATGAAAATGCTAATTTTTCTCATATATTTTAGTTTTATTGTTCTTAAAAAATCTAGTATTACATACAACATCTAGATGTTGCCATAACATGCTGTGTGGCAAAATAAACTCATCTCCTGCCTTGCCATTTGCAACACAATCGGTTGGGAAGCAATGTTTTGTAAGAGTATGTCATTAGAGACTTTTAATACATTTAACCTCAAGTCAAAATAAATTCTCATTTATTTTCATGAGGAAGGTGTACATTTAGCTAAGAGGGACAAATCAAAGACTAGAGAACTAATGGGATCCTGACACTATTATCTCCCGTACTAACCACTTCCTGGACAAAAAGAATGAACACAAAAGACAATTAGCAAAGGTAGGCTGCATTGGAACTTTCAGTCTTGCAAGAACTGTACATGGGTTACTAAATATGGGACAATTATTACCAAGTAGGAATCAGACACCATTCTTGCAATTTAGTCAGAAGTCCAAATGAAGCTTGTTTAGCAAGACCGGGGACAAAGGTGGCAGGGGTGATTAAAATGTATCTCTGCTTGCTCTCTTAAAAGTTTCCATTTTTGTAAGGAAATATAGCCATATTTTCAAGCATAAAAGCAAAAATTTTTGATGAAAATATGTGATTTGTTATTATCTGGGTGGGAGGTAAGCAATGGGGACAGGATGACCTTCTTCGTGCAGCTCCAACACCCTGCAGCAAGCTCATAATGACTGGGACTGCCTTGTAGCCTTTTTTTCGCCACCCAGAATTTCCACAGCAGGAACAATCTTTATCTCTGTTCTTGCTCCACACGAAGCATGTCTCACCCGCATGAGATGCCAGAGCCCCATGTTTGTCTACATATGGCACAGACAGGGATATTACATGCATTCTTTCCAAAACATTCAAGAAGAGTACAGGCAATTCCATGAGACTAATTCGTCCCCATTTCTCCTCGTAGCAACTATCTGGTCCAAAGCACCTTATGCTGGTTTTGCGTGCTGAGGCTGAAATTAATTTATGAATTAAAACTTTTATGAAATGTCTCAAGGGAGCATTACCCATAGTAGGCAGTGAAATCAGTAAGTGAAGATTTAACAGGATGCGTTCTTAGGGGGTTTTTTTCCCCCATGAACTGTATCATCAGTATGTACAATATTTCATGGATATTGGAAGATAGAAAAGCAGCTTTTTTGCTTCCCTTTCAGAGAAATAACCCAGAAAACATTCATGAACAAGAAGTGTAGTCCACATCTACAGAAGGGGAAAGGTAGTCTTATAAAACTGTTACTCTGAAAAGATGATGACAGAAAAAACAGATGAACAGTCATCTGTAGAAATAAAATTATCTCCATACAATACCACAAGTGACACTGCTACAGAAATACTTGATTTTGATGGCAGTATTCCAAAGATGACATTAAGCAGCTGTGGGAAGGTTTAGGAGAGACTGACAAGAATGCCCCAAAATCAGAAAAGTCTGTTTTACAGGACAAAACCAATCAATCTCAATCTAATTTTGAAAGGCTGAAGGAAAGGCAGCCTACTAGAGGAAATCTTTATAGGCATTGGGATCACAGTCTCTAAGAACCTAAAAATAATATGCTGAGAGAAAAGGTTGTGTCTGATGGATGATAATGTAACTACAGTTGATAGCTGAAAATGAGAGAGAGACAGATTCAAAAAGGAAAATCTTAAAAGGGTGAGAGCCGTTGAAGCCATTCACCTAGAGGAATGCACGATTCCTTGCTTGTTCAGATCTCCAGATAAAAAAAACCCCAGGTATCTTTAAAAGGTATGAGTGAAATTCAACTGTCATTTACTAGCATGTTCGAAGAACTCTTGCATGAAATATTAGTACCTGTGTATGAAGCTCAGACCAGATTATATATCAGAGGTCCCTCCTGGTCTTTAAAGTCTGTGTGAGAATTTAATCAATTAAAATAATAAAATAGAATAATTTAATCTACCATGCTGACATCATACTTTTAGATTAAAATAAGCTGAGACAAATCAGTTTGACAATTCATGTCATATGCGATTGTTGGTGCAACAACCAGCAGTTCTAGTGCAACTAAATTCTAATCCAGATACAGATGTCTCTGTCAAGACTGGTAAGTGAAATCCCGCTAGGTGATTGGCTGATTAATGCATTAAATTAAAGGCATGTCTATTAGTAAAGGTCATGGTGTAAGATGAAACCAGATATCCTATTTTTAGCAATGCTTAGCAGGCTTTATGCACCCTTCATTCTGTTATTCAAATTTCTCATCTCAACTGCCTCATTTCTCTTATCAGCTGCTAAATGTGACAGCATATGTTTGTCCATTATTTTCTTCTTTTTTTTGGCCCTTCTATTTTCGAAATGGGGAAAGCACAATGGACCACCTCTGGTGAGGCATTATCATCTAAACAAATATGTGGTAGAGAAGAATTACATTCATGCACACCTTCATGTAGTGAATTACTATCCAACAGGATAAATATTGCAAAAGGGATGTCTAGGCGGAGGATTTCTTGACTGAGGAGGAAAGTATTAGACAACCATGCATTCTTTTCATGAAATCCAATCATCCCAGCCTTATGGCAGAGATGCCAATTAGCTTTAAAACAGCTCTTGCTAAATATAAAAGGAATGAATGAGTCTAGGGGAGCTGATGATAAGCCCTGCTCAAATGCCCAGTTGTCAAATTTTGAAGTAAAGGAGGCATTCAACAGCAAAAATGATCTCCAACAATTAGAAGGAGCTTCACAGTTTTCCAGATAGTTGGGTCTAAGTTTGTTACGTGAATCTAGACTACATAAAAGCCTAACACAGGCTGTGACATCTGCAATTTCTCAGGACTTCCCCAGCAATTCAGTTTCAAGGATTCACACCTGCCCCCCCAATCTATGAACAGCAGTAACAACTGAAAATACGATTCAATCAAGTTCTGCCCTTTGAAGCACAACAAAGAGTTACAACCACACTTCTGGTTTTGATGGTCTAGTAAATATAATAAACATTGAACATTTCAAAAGGTAAGGCTGATTTTCTTAAAAAAATGTGGTCATAAAAATAAAATTTAGTATTTTGAATGATACATTATTTATATCAACAGAAAAAAAATTTAAACTAGGGCATGAAATTACATATTCCAAATATGATAAACTGACCAATTCTCAGTTTTCTGATAAAAAATTAAAACAGTCAAGAAATTCAGATACTTACCATGAGCATTTAATCAAAAAATAAGATTTCCACCACAAAATGTTTCACTAGAAAGACTTTGAATAGCTGAACTGTGCTGTATTACATTTTTCCTATTTAAAAGACTCTTGAGGAGTGTTAACTGGTAACTGCAGTGGTACTTCAGTATTAACACTGCACTGTTTAAATATCTTGTACCTCTGATCCCTTAGTTCAATACACAATTTACTGAAGTATTGTGTATATTGTTAAGTATATACAATATTAGATATTGCTAAGTATATATAGTATAAGGCATGCAAGCATCAGCTTCTTAGAAAGATCTGCATTTTCTGTTCATTTTGGTGGGTTTTTTTTTTTATTTTTTTTCTGTGAATATCCAGAAGTTAAACTTACATTTTTAATATGGTTGAAAATGCAAGGGTGCTTTTAGCAGATGTTTGCTCTTCTATTTTTAAAGAGATTCCTTGATACTTACTGGAAAACTGAATGACATTCTGTTTGCAGGCAATTCCACCTGAAGTCACACCAGATAGGGGAAGGAATTAATCCTAAGTGGTTTGGCACCTGTAAGACATTGTGGGTCAGAGAAACACACAATGCCTTTCAAAGCACAGTGAAACCATTGTGCAGCATGGACAGACACCACTGGACAAAGCAAACCAGAGGAGGGACAAAGACCAGCTATCTAAAAAAAAGTCTTTCTCTTCCACATGCTGCTATCTATGTGCTTTTATTATGCTGAAGTGAAGAAGTCACATGTCAGTCTTCTGAAAGTTTGGAATTTACCCCACTAAACGTCAAGATTAAAGACTCGGGAGGAATTCACAAATTTTATACCCAAGTGATTTTGAAGAATTTGGACTCAGAAGATTGGATGAATAGAGTCTTCTATAAATACTTTGAGGAGCATAGGTAATATCTGTATGTTAATTATTGCCAGCTATTACTTGCTTCTGTGGAATTTGGGCTTCTTGGTGACACACAACTCTTAGGCATTGCACGTGTACAGGGCAGTTCTCTGTATACCCAGATAAATAAGCATGTAATTTCTCCTGCTTTTTTTATTAAGAAGGAGGTCTCCATTAAAGCATTCAGTCTTTAGCTAATATAATCAGAACAATCCAAATTTCCACCAGGCAAAGATCTGGTTCAGGATCTTCACTTCACATAATGCCCTATCGCAAAATTATATTATCACATACAGAAGAACACGCAAATTATCCATTTGGTATCAAACAGAGGAACTCAAAGCTCACAAATAAAATTCTAGTGCTTCTGATAATGTCAGAAGCCCAACTACAGCCTCAGACACTGGGTCTCATTTTAAGTAAAACCCAAGATTTTCCTGGGTGATAAAAACTGAATGACCTGTCTATACCTCATGTAAAACCACAGACAGGGAAAATGGGGGTTGGCCACGATGTAAGGGTGATTGGTTTGCTGTCAGAAACTAGAACTATCTCTGAGACGATTAAGAACTATTGCCACGCTATGTTCAGGAACAAGAATTTGCAGGACCACCCAGAGTTACATACTGTTTCCCTGTCCTCCCTCCAGCTGGAAAACCTGTATCTTTCCTTTATCACAGGTGGTTGGGTTTTCAGCACCCTACACGAAGACCTAGGCTGTTTAAGAAAGTATAACCATCAGAGCCTTGAAAATACCCAACTAAATTTCAGTTTTCCACTCCCTCTACAATAAGCCTCTCGGGTTGCCACTTTGCATCTCACCGCACCCAGAGATCCGGCAGCATCTGCCAGAGAAGAGGCCGTGCACAAACCCACCCAGCGGTAACACCGTTTCTCAAAGGCCTGACGAGTAATTTGGCGCAGGAGGAAAATAACGCTCATGGGGCTTGAAAGAAGGCCTGCTGAGGACTGACAGAGTTTTTGGAAATAAAGAGAACATGAATGAGAACTAAAAAATAGGCCAAATTCTGAAACAAGAAAAAAGACAAAAAGAGAATTGGTAAAGGAAGGAAACAAAAGGACAAAGCTGAATCTGGGGACCCAGTTGAACTCTTCCTGTTCTGAGACCTATTATTGCCCCAGGGGGATTAAAAATAATTATTAGAGTAGCATAGATTGTGACCTGTCATCTTTGGAAATACCATCATGAATTTAAAATTACCATATTTTATAATGTTATTTTTCCTATGAAGCGACATTGCTCTACAGACGCTGGATGTAATTATATATAAATTTGAGATGGGACCTATGTTCCAAGCACGAAGGTCATTGTCATTTTCTGATTGTGTTACATCAGAAAGAACCCCAACTGGCTTAACCTGACATAGCTGCCTTGCGATTGACAGAGATGTACTCAATTGCATCAGGCACAGATTTGATCTGCAGTAAGAAGTTAATATTACAGAAAAGAATCAGAATTATAGACATAAAATCCTCACTGCTGACCTTCTTATTCTCTGCTATGTCATTCCACCCATTTATGATTTACTCACATGGCATGAGTACAGACCTGAAAAAGCTTTCCTATAGCAAAAGGCACAGGACACCAAATCAGCTTCTAAAATAAATACACTTTTCAGGACATCAAATAGTCTATTGTCCTGTGGCCTCATGTGGGGGAACACTTGCTGTTGACATAAGGTACATGTTTATGGCAAATGAACATTTGTTTTCAATAAAATTGAACTAAGCTCTGCTGACTGTACATAAAATTTAGCAAATAAATGTCCACTATTTGCTTAAGCAATTCCATGTATTGCGTCAGATGATGGAATGGACAGGAAAAAAAATCAGCAACTTGGCCATGTACAGCTGCTGGGACCATTGATTTTTAAAGGCTTTAAAATAGCCTGCTTAGAGACATTCCTGTCGTGGGTGACAGTTTTAGACCACAGCATATCTGCAGGACAGTTTCACAGGGCCCATAAAGATATGGAACTTGAGAAGCAAGCTATGGATTCTTATCCATATGTGAAACTGCAGTCTATCAGACATATAGTAGTGTCTCCACAGTAATACTGAAAGAAATTCAGATGAAAAGGAAGGAGCAGCAGCCATAAATCCCACTGCTCCTTCAGTGTAACACACACCCTGCAAAAGCACGTAAACTCCTGTTGGAAGAGCCAACCTCAGTTATAGTGGTGCTATAGTCTGTATGGACAAGGTCCAATAGAAATAAAGTAAAAAATGCCCTGTTACAAATAATTTCTATGATAAGATTAATAGTAGATGAATTCTTCTTCGGGCTTTTAAAACATTTTAAATGAAAATGTAATTCATTTTACGCATTTGCCAGATCTGGTTTCTTACCTGGATGTCCTTCTCCCACTGACTCTGACGTGAACATGAAAGCCGCTTCATCATCCAGCGTGTAATCACACAAACCATCTACTGGCCCATTCATGGTTGTGACGCTTTTCCTGATAGGTTATTACAAGCAGTGGTTGAAAAGTTCTACCTTTTGTGCCTTCTCTTAAAGCAGAATGTTCTTTATCAGCAGCAGTATCGTTGTCTTGACTTATTACCTCTTGCACTAACTTGAACTTCAGTGCATGAACTTAGCATGTGCTTACATCTGTGTACGCACGCAAGGAGTATGCATGTGCCTGAAGTCTGTATCCCTGCCTAGCCTGAGCTGTCAGTCCCTGAGCTGCTCCTATATATGGAAAAGTGAAAGTGCCTAGATAACCATGTGAGGAAAATGGAAGAGCCCATTTCTTGGCGGGGGAGTTAGTTAACTTCAGGGTATTTCACTAATTAACCCAGTACTTGGAAGCATTCTGGATTCAACCCGTGCGAGACTGGCTGTCTTAGCAACGCAACTGAGCGTGAAGTAAGGCAGGAGTGCTGGTGACTGTTCAGGTCAGCTGCTTCTTCAGTTTGTCTCTCCCCTAATTCTGGAATCTGTGTTGTGCTTCCAGCTGTGTGTTGTGGTTTTACAGAGTTAAATAAAAAAATCTGTAAATGCATGTCTTTCCTAGCAAGAGACTGGCAGAAGTTTGCTTTGCATCATATAACTCTATTTTTCTTTTACTTTTTCATTTCCTGAAAAGTAGAATTCTCTCCTGAATTTTTTTTTTATTTTCATTCATTCTTCATGCACATTTGAGAGACGAAACATCTGATAAGATCTAGCATGACGAGTGCTTCTCATTTATGCAGAACGCTCACTTCAGCCTTTGCTTCTCTTTTCCTCTGTCCTCTCTTCTATTATTTCAGATCCATCTTAATTATCTTTTTGTATCATATGCTCATATTATATTCCTTAACCCTTAGAAATACAGTAACTGCCACATCTGAGTGCTCAGTGCTCAGTTCTGCTACTAAAAATTTCTTCTAGTCAGATGACTCATGTCTGTAATATGGTGACGGTATGACAGGTATGAAGACAGACGTGGCTATAAGTGTCTTTAACTGACTATACAAAAAAATAAGCAAACTTACCCATGGGGCAGATCCAGAAAATGACCAGCACTACTGCACCATCATAAAAAACCATATAATTATTCTTAATTCCTTTACAGAAACCATCCTAGTCTCAATCTCAGACCAAATCATTGATCTACCAAAATAAAAATTGCCCTTTATTTCAATGAACACTGAATCATACTCTCCTAATCATTCAAAGTGTACCTGATACTTAGATTGGAATGAGTAACATACTGCTAGTTCCATAGCTCTTGCAATTTTGACAGCAATGAAACCCTTATCAAGCTTCAGTTTAAAAACTAATTTTGTTTACTTCAAATCCTTGGTCAGTATTATTTTAAAAGATCACTTTGGATTCAAATTACTGCACTGCTACATATTTATGTAAGAATTCATTAGAATTTTCACATTCTGCCTACATTCCTGAAAACAATAAGCAATGCCTGTGAACATTCACCAGTAATCTGCTGTAGCATTGGCCTCTCTCTAATTATCATTGAACATGGAATTATTCATTTCAAAGACATTTTCTTTGTTTTTCTGTTGCACAGAATTCATTTCATGGAATAAAAAGCACTGGTTGCACTTAAAAATGCGGAATTCACACACCAGACACATGTTCTGAGGCATAGCTTTCTCTGGAGTAAACTGTCCTCACCCCACTGATACAAAGATACTATTCCAGCCTGAATAAATTACACATTAACAACACCTGGAAAAACAGAATTTGTAAAAAAAATAGAAGACCAAAGTGTAACTAATTATATTAACCCTGGTTAATGGGTAACTTTCAAAAATTATATAAACTTTTAAAGTAAAATAGTACCAGTACTAAGCATTCATTCTTACATGCAAAATTTTTTTCTCTATCGGAGCACAGAAAGACACGATGTGAATGGATGAAACATGTCTGACAAAAACTCTTTTTGTACGTGTAAAAGTTTTCGTTCTAATCCTACAGACAATCCTCCTGTGTTAAACATTTGTAAAAAGGTAAGATACTGCTCTACCATCATGTCTTTTCGGCACCGATCTTCTGCCTACACAAAGGAGGAAAAAAAAGGATGATAGTAAAATAACGATTGACATCAGCGTTTTTTCCTGTTCCATTTTATTGATAATGACTCATCAGTCAATGTAACAGGCTTCCAAATTTTCTGTTAACTTTATTGCCACACTCGACACCTTTGTGGGACTGAGCCCTAAGAAAGCAATTTTCTCTACAAATCTCTTCATAATTTGGATATTGCCCATCATTGTGTTAAGTGTCTTTTGACTATATTCTATGACCTTTACTGAGAAGATACCTAACAGCAAAATCCTCTCAAACAATGTGACTCCTGTGCTTTGAAATGAGGCTAAGGACGGAAAAATCGCAATGTAAAAATAACACTGTCCTTCTATTTTGCTCCAAGTATTTATTCATATTGACTATAACGTCAATCCCAACCACTGGAATACCAATATGAATGTTTCTATTAACTATAAGTCTCTTCGTATTTGGCACCATCCCATGTTTTTGCTACTTTTACTCATAGCAGTTCTGCAAAGTTACCCCACTTCCAGTTCATACAACACTTCACAGCTGTCAGAAGGCATAGAAAACTATGAAAACATAGAAAACTACTGCAGCCATGAGAAAGCCTCGATAATGAAGTGAACAAGATATAACTGAGGAAAGAATTTTATGAATGATTGCTATTGATGCTGCTTATTCTCTAGACAGATATGACTGATAAATTGTCTAGACCTCTCATGACATACTCATCAGATCGCTTTACTTGCTCACCTTCTCCTTTCCCACCCTTATCTGCTTTTCTCCTCTACGCCCTTTCCTTCATTTTGCCTTGCTTCTACCCTTTTTGTTAAAACACAACACCTTTCTTCTTCTTTTTCCCTTTTTCTTACTCCTTTCTATCTCCCTAACTGTCTCTACTGATGTCCCATTTATGTCATAAACCACCAAGAAAGGAGCCTACATGGGTGAATGATACCTGTAGAAACAAGAAAATGAATTTGAGCTAATAGCTTACAGCTAAAACAATTCTAACTATCACAGCAGAAGGGGAAGGAAGAAAGTAGGTATCCTTAAGACCTGGTTATCCTCACTTCAGCTGCAGAAGTGCAAGCAGTACAGGTTTAGACTCATTCACTCATACTGTTGTTTCACCACCATGGTAACTTTTAGGTGACTGCTCTTGAGTTTGGAGGAAATTGTATCAAGCACTCTGAAGAACTTCTACATGACAAGAATCAGTCATGGGAAAACCATTGCTTCAGCTATGTAATTTGCCTCTCTCCCCACAACTTTCAAATGCAAAGGACAATGACTTGATTTGTAGAGAGCACACACTTCACAGTAACTTAAAACTACAATTACATCAATCACGCTGCCATTCAGCGTGACCTGGATAGGCTGGAGAGCTGGGCAGAGAGGAACCTGATGAGGTTCAACAAGGGCAAGTGCAGGGTCCTGCAC
>Ga0065711_1032749_pt1 | contig 26754 bp, 17 predicted proteins | sample Hoacrofraction12_FD_59098 | JGI IMG/M metagenome (GOLD analysis project Ga0065711, IMG submission 59098) | Hoatzin crop microbial communities from Cojedes, Venezuela - Epithelial fraction 12 v2 (version 2) | ecosystem: Host-associated > Birds > Digestive system > Esophagus > Crop | place... | reverse complement strand
CCCCAGTGGGATGGGGAGGAGAAATGGACAAAAAGGAAAACTCATGGGTTGAGATAAAGACAGTTTAGTAAAACAACAAAGGAAATACTACTAACAATAATGATAATAATGGTAATAATGAGTATACAAAACAAACTATATACAAGACGATTTTCTCACCACCCGATGATCGACCCTCAGCCAGTCCCCAAGCAGCGATTGCGGAACCCAGAAATCATGAATTTTGTGAATTTCATTAAATTCCAGAAAAAAGACAAAACTCCCAGAAAAGTTCAAACTCGCGGCCAAGAGAGGACTCGTACTCATGGACCAGAGACGAACAGATAGCTTCCTGCCCCATGGCCAACCCACATTCATAAACTGAGCATGGTGTCTATGGTATGGAGTATTTCCATTGGCCAGCTTGGGCTATCTGCCTGGCTCTGCTCCCTTCCAGCTCCTGACCACCTGCTCATTAGCTGAACATGGGAAACAGGTAAAAAGTCCTTGATTTCATAGCAACAACTGAAAACATCCGTGTTATCAACATTCTTCTTGTACTAAATACAAAACAGCAGCTACTGGGAGGGAAATTAAGTCTATCCCAGTTGAAACCAGGACAGTTGGCATTCTACACTTTTTTGGCTTGACTTTAAAAGGAAGAATCCCATATGACTGCAGAACCTAAGGTCTTTTTTATTATTACTGCTACCATCTGGCCCCTTACAATCACTGGTGCAACACTATTGGTAAGCTGTTTTCCCTTATTTTGATAAACTCACAACAGACAAAGGGACAATCACCCTCAGACAAAGGTATTGTTCTGATTTAACAGAGAGGAAAATAGAGAAGCAAGATTACAAATGGACAGACTGCCAGGCTGGCATAAAGCAACAGCCCATCCATGCATCCATCCATCTGTCCATCCATCTTTTTTCAGTGTTTCTTCCACATCCTTCCCTCCAGTAACGGCCACTGTTCTCCCACTTCGTACTATGATCACACTCAAGTGTCAGAGCAGTCCTGTAGTGCTTTGCCCCTGTGTCAGGACAGGTTACATGACCTTCCTGTGTCATCAAGAGCACAGTGCCCTCATGAGTGAGAGGAGCCAGGGTGCTGGGGAAGAGATGCAGCTGTCACTGTGTCACCCTGACCCAGGGAGCACGTGTGTGTACTGGGCTGGTACTCCCAGGACCAAGCAGTGAGACCATAGCAGCAGATCTGTACTGAGGGTCAGACCCGGTATAACCCGCTGTGACCACAGAGCTGCTGTCCACAGAAGACCATGCTCTTGGACAAGACCACAGCTCCAATCTTGCAGCGCCTTCCTTTCTTCGCCCTACAAGAAAACCAGGCGTGACATTGACGAGAAGTCTGCCCTGGTCATGCAGAGGGTGGCAGTGGCAACCAAGCCAGATGTATCGGTTCTTGGTTAATCAAACTGATGGAGAGATGAGTGACAGAAACAATCAATTCTGAAGCATGGAATGCAGCGAAGTTGCCCACTTCCACTGTTCCAGATGGTGTACATGATGCACAACACCATATTTGCGACCAATGGACTGTGTACAACTAATCCAGTGAAGTCAGGACTGCACTAAACTCCCGCCTTCAACCCACGCCTGTCTCCCTCATCCCCTTCTTCTCCTCTCAGTATATACACAAGAAATCAGGGAGTTGCTTCACACTACTGCAGGCTTTGCCGCCTTGCCACGGACAGCTCGCTGCCCATTGCATGGTCTGCTCCTCACAGAGCTGGCAGGAGCTAAAGCACTGCAGGGCAGGCAGCAGGCCATGAGACAGGAACCAAGAATTGGTAAGCAGTGGAAAAGAGCCTGGCAAATTCTGATTTTTAATTAGAAATTTAGTTTAGGTCAATAAATCAGTCTGGTACATAGGGATGAGCACAAGTGTGGCGTTTTATTTCCACAGGAGGACCCAAAACCAGTTATGTGGAATCCAGGGAAAGAGAATGCAGCAAGTTCAAATAACGTGAAGAAAGGCCGGAGCCAGAGAGAGTCTCTTCACATTAGTATGTATTGCAAATACTACAGAACATCTCTTGATAATTTTGTCTCATTTGAGAGGGTGTTCAAGTTCCTGTATTTCAATACTTCAGACTTCACACTTTTATGAGATGATTTCTTTCCAGCTGCATGACTTCATTTATAATTTAAGTTTTCATCAAATTGAAATACCGTCCAAGTTCATGCGAATTTAATAACAGTATAGAGGCAAAATAAAAATCAAAACATGGAGAGAGGGCAATATTACAGTTCTAGGGGTTATGATCTCTTCTCTGACAACTTGACATCATTATTTACAAAGCCATACACATCCTGCTATCCGAATGTATTTGGATGATATGGTTACTTCAGAGTCCTAATCAGACACAGGTGGCTCCAAGCAGTAACTGCAAACGTATATAAAAACAGTCAACTAAGCAAAGAAAACCAATCTGATTTTCCCATAATCTTTAGCTCAGGAGTAATAAGATATCCAGTAGATTATTAAAAGTAACAAATAAAAAAGTGCATTTATATCTTCCTTACTCTGTGTTGGCTTAATATTTTCTTATTAAATTTACCTAAGACAGTCAAAATAAGAAGGCTTAATTGGTTTGAAAGAAAGCAGTGCCCATTGTTTACTGGAAAGACGACTGCTCTTTCCGTATGGTTTTGCAGAACATGCAAGGCACAGAACAGACCACCAGCAACTCTTACACACAGGCTACAAGCCGGCTTCTGAAGGCAGTTACTCATCCGCTAGAAGTACCCAGATACGCAGATTAAAAATAATGTTTGCTAGTATGTTCTCTCCATATGAGGCTAAAGTTTTAGTGAGCAAAGTGATTCAGAGCAAAATAATAAATACAAAAAAAGAAAAAGAAGGGCAAGTCCAGCCAGAGCTTAACACAAACCAGCATTGCCTGCCAATAAGTAAAACAGTGGATTTATTATTTTATTTTAGACCTTAAATGTAAATACAGATGTAGAAATGCATTTAGAGTATTAGCGAAAATGGCCAACGGTAGTCAAAAGCATGAGAGGAGCTGAAGAGAGCTATGAAATTTGCCAGAAGTCAGGCCAGGCACAGGGCTAGGGGGAGCCCTGGGCTACTGCAGAGGACCTCCGAGTACTGAATTGCTTTTTGCAAGGCCCTGCTGCCGGAGTGAGATTGGGTCAGCCTTCAGGAGTAAATCTGCGCTCATCCCTTGGAAGGGCTCTGAGCAGTTGGCTGTGTGAGCTAGCAGCGCCCAACCATGGCATGGCACCCACCCTGCTGATTCCGACCAGGACAGAGCAGCTGAGGGGAATTCACACCTGTCATGTTTGTCTGCCTCTGAGTGCGATATTTATGTGGCCTCCTGGCTTTTCCCTAGCATGGCTCCTGAGGTACTTACAGGAGTAAGCAGATTTATAGTAAGAATTCAACTCATTCTCACCTTATACCATTAACTCAAATCAAGAGGTCTTCCCTGTCCTATGTGTAGCACTGAGACACATACAGCCTTCAAAAGCCTTCAAAGATGAGCAGAGACAAAGCTGGGGAGAGCATGAAAAGCACTCTGCTTTCCTCCAGAAGAGATGAGTGGTGAACTACCCAAGTTGCAAGACTTGTTTTCTTTCTTCCTCCTTCTCCTCCCCTCTCCATTGCCTGTACAGAAGTAAGAAGAGTTCATACGTTGGACATGTACTGGGGAGACGTGAGCAGCCTCTTCCAGACTTCTCTGCAAAGCTTGTACTCTAGGATCCCAGCACTGGGTATTATAACTGGCCACTTTCACTGGGGAGCGATGCTTCACCCCTGCTAACATTGCTATTACACCACTGCTTCCTCTTCCTGAATTAAAATCATAGAATTGTTTATGTTGGAAAATACCTTGAAGATCATTGAGTCCAACCATTTACCTAACACTGCCAAGTCCACCAAATCCTAGCACTGTCACCAGCAGAAATTACTAGGGAATGCGAACGTAACAGATACATGCAGAAACAGATATGTGAGCTTTTCTCCGTTGCTTCAGCAAAGCAAGGAAGCTCAAGACATCTTTGGGAAGCATCTCAGGTGCTTCCTCCCAGGCCCATAGCTGTCAGGGCAGGATAGATGACATGTGTGCTGTCTGCCTAGTACAGGGATGACCTTCATTTGACAGGAGTCAGCAACGGTCTCACAGCCAGAAAACCCAAATCTCATGAAAGTGCAGTAGTGGTTCTCCCTTTTGAATGAAGCTGGAAGTTATGCCACGTGTACCTTCGGTTTTTTTTTTCTGCCAGCTGTAGGGGACATGTCTGGGTTTTTTTCTTCTTCTGTGATTCTGTATGCTTTGGAGAGTGTGTGTATAGATGTGGCACTTCAGGATATGGTTTAGTAGGCATGGTGGTGTTGGGCAGATGGTTGGGCTTGGTGATCTTAGAGGTCTTTTCCAACCAATGATTCTATGATTCTATGGATCATGTATGCTGCATTTTAGCTGCACGTTGCTGATGGTTTTTGCAATATAAAATCCATGACTTTTTCAGCCTGGAACTTGATCAAGCAGGTTGCTTTACTCTCTAGAGAATATTCTCATCAGGGAGTTTTGCCCAAATGTGTCTTTGAATAGCGTGAAGTTATATTTTGACCAAACCTGATTTAGAAAGACATGATATGATTTAGTCTATCTTGCTTCTGTAGCCCAAAGAGGCTTTTCTCCCTCTGATCATCCTGAGATGTTTTGCCCTTGGTTGGCAAGTATGATACTTTGAGAAGAGTGTATCCACCTAAAAACAAACTGAATACAAGCTATGATTTCTTCTACCTCCTTGAGTATTTTTCCCTTAAATGTTGTATTCAGGGATGTTTCTTAAACAGAAGTATTTGTAACAGCATAATGACCCTGTCTAAGCCTGGCAAAGGATGGGAAAATTACAGCAGAGTCCTCTGTACTGATACTCGGAGGTTATTTCACATTACTGTTCTAGTGGATTCTTTGTCACTTGGAAGTTCAGGATCATAAGGGTCATTTTCTTTAGGAAAGGCCTTGTCAGCAGTTTGCTGTTACCAGGCAATCTTTAATCTTTGCTAGACAGACTTTCCTTTGAGCTAGACTTCAGAAGATCTTGCTCATACTGAGAGATATCCAGCTACTTACCGGTGTTTTAAAAATCTTTCTGACTCTTCAGTGAGGATTTTCATCTTGTTCACTGTAATAGTAAAAGTTCTGGCTCATATTACTTTTTGGTGAAACTAATGACCACTCAATATATTTTTTGCATTGCTTTGTTTTCCATTATAACCCCATTATTACTCTCTGCATAAGGCAGTTGCAGGATTATCACTATAGTCATTAATTTCAGCCCCTAAAGTGAGGTAAATTAAACAGTGTAGGTGCCCCCTAAACACTGACCATCAAACATTTGAACTGAATGCAGAAAACCTGTCAGCTGAAGAGCTGTTTTCTGTGCGGTGCTGGACTGCAGCAGTCCCTGCTCAGGACTGACCCCAGCGTCAGTGAGGTGCAGAGCCTGGCTGCTTGGAGGAAGACGTTCCACTGCAGACAGAAGGATGCTGTGGGAAGCGGTCTGAGACAGAGAAGGAGTCACAGGCAATGTGCTAGGCCACCTGGGATGAAACAAGTCTAACTGGAAAATATTTTTACTATTAATGCAGACAAAACACGGTAGAGCAGCTAGGGCAGCAGAACTGCAGGAAAGCGATGGATATGGCCAGAGCTGCCTCCTGCACCCCCCAGCTGGGTCGGGAGGGAGATGGGCCACTGAACTGACACCTCACAGAGCAGCTTTCACTAAAATCAGTCCCCTGTGGGTCAGGTTACAGCTTTCACTGGCGCTTTCCTTCATTTAACACTAAATTTTTTATAGTGAAAATGAAATAGGGGGTGTTAAATGGCTCCCAATTTAGCTCTTATAATAGAAGTGTCAGACTTCAAAGGAACCATTAAAAGCAAGGCTAAAAGCAGCCGCTGGGCTCAGAGTTGATGGGAAAAGAAGAAAGGAAAAGAAATATAAAAGCAGTGTGTGTGTGTGTGTGTGTGCGTGTGTGCGTGTGTGCGTGTGGGAAGCACAACAGAATGACAACTGTGTCAAATGCAGTGGGAACAAGGACAGTCATTCCCTTGCTGATACTCGTAATGTGGCAGAATTTGATGTTGATGAGTGAAAGCAAAGTCTATTTAATTTTCTATTCAGAAATATTTGTCACTGACACAAGAATTAAATTAATAAAAAAGACATGGAAAGTATCTATTGGATAAGAATATCTTAAACTTGAATTTTAACATAAAGGCACAATTGTGGTGCTTACATGAGCTTGTTTGTAATGATACTTTTAATGATCCTTTAGTATTTGTATTGGCTGGCTGACAGCCTGTGACGTGTTTACACAACTAAGTCTGATAGTGTATTGCATTTCTTTGGTGTCCACATTTTGCTCAGGAAGAAATCACAGATAACAGGAGCTACAAACAAGCTAGTGGCTAAAGCAGTTAACACTTTCCTAAAATAGGACTTCAGAAGGAGTAAAGCAGTGTAAATGATGTAATATTCTTATATTTTCTTTTTTTTTTTGATAAAATTGTGGAAAATTTCACATTCATACTTCAGAAATCTCACAGCCTTTTAATATTACTGGTTTTGATGCAAATTATCAGGTAACAAATACAAAATCAGAGATGGATAATATGAGAAAAAGTGATGCCAACAAGGGAAAGAGGGCTGTAGAATAAACGTCTTGTTATCACATGGACGTGTGTATAATCCACTCTGGTCATGGAAAGTTGGGGAAAAGAGTAGTCCAGGTGCCCTATACACTACATGTGTGGAAATGTAGAAAATCTCTAAACATTATATGCATGCATAATTATGTGCAGAATTAGAGAAAGATTAGGAAAGAAATGGTTTACAAGGCTCTCATTTGCCACTGATATAAGGTCTGGATTGCCAATAAAAATATGCAGTTGACATTACTAGCCCAGAGAGCATTATAGGTTGGGGCAACACTACTCAGACAAATAGTTAGGATAATTTTACACACCATTTTTAAAAACAACAGGAGAAAAGTGAGGAAAAACTAATTGGGCATGTTGTAACAGCACACTTGTAAAAAAGAATAGACATTGGGTATCAGTAAGGCTTTGTCTTGTGTTTCTGTCTTAATTTTGATTGATTTGTGTAGGATATGATAGTTTTCAATTTTAGAAAAGAAGGAACTTGTAGGGTGCTTTGAAGATGACATTGGGTCAAGAAACATGAAGGCAGTGTCATCAAGAGATGAGACCAGAGGGCTGCACATCAGGAACCTCTGCATCTATTACCGTTTCTGCTTGTGAGACCTGGCTGAGGTTATTTCATCTCTGTGTTCCGGCTCCCATCTTTCCCGGATGTCACCTTTGTCACTAGACTTTTTTGAAACCATTTGAAAAGCGCAAAACTTTAATCGATCGAAACTTGGTAAGAATTCCTCAATTTTAGGAAGCACATATGTAAGAGATGGTGATCTCAGATCTTGCCATGATGAGAAATGGCAAGGATTCAGTCTAGTCAGTCAATATGGTCAGAGAAGGTTTATTTCAAGCTGACAAAATCTACAGAGGAGGGCCTCCAAATTCATGGGACACTGGAGAAAGTGAGTTCCCTTGTCATACCAGGAGTATCTGTCTCCAGCTGTGTAGTACAAAAACAGAGGAGTAATGTCTCCAAAGTCTTTGCCCGCAGCTGGATGGTGAAAGGACTGTGGTGAGCCCTTCCCCTGACTTCTTCAGGAAGAAGGACTGGACTGTGGACTCTGCTCTGCAAACTGCTTAGACAATTTACAGTCGTTGATGATTTTTAGTTTTATAAGCTTGAAGTAGGAGTGTAATTTAAAGCTGAAGTCCATTTTCAGTGCTTAAGTGGAGGTGAATCTCCCAAACTTTTCTGATGATGCCAGTCTTGTCCACTGTCCTGTTGGCATGAAGGATGTGTGGATGACTCTGGTGGGTGATAAAGTAGCACAAAGTCTATTTAACCTCAAAGTGAGAATGATAGTTGTGCAAAGTATTTTCATGATATGCTAAAATCTTTAAGATTAAAATAAATTCAAAACTATGAAATGTAGGAACTTTGCAAGATTATGTACTGTGGCAATAATGCAGTCTTCAAACACTGAGTAAAAGATGGCAGGAAGCAAAATCTAGGCTTACTGACTTAATTATCCACAGTAAAAAGCATATTAAAAGACAACTAACATCAGCTCTGCTTTTCTTTATTAAGTATCTTTACACATAACAGGATAATCTTGCTGTGAAAAGTGCTGCCAGCTGCTTGGTAAAAGACCCTAACTCAGACAATTCAGCTATCTAGAATAGAATAGAATAGAATAGAATAGAATAGAATAGAATAGAATAGAATAGAATAGAATAGAATGTTTCATTTGGAAGGTATGTACGATTATCATCTAGTCCAACTGCCTGACCGCTTCAGGGCAGACCAAAAGTTAAAGCATGTGGTTAAGGGCATTGTCCAAATGCCTCTGAAACACTGACAGGCTTGGGGCATTGACCACCTCTCTATGAAGCCTGTTCCAGAGTTTGACACACCTCTCGGTAAAGAAATGCTTCTGAATGCCCTGTCTAAACCTCCCTTGGCACAGCTTTGAACCATTCCCACACATCCGATCACTGGATCCCAGGAAGAAGAGCTGAGCACCTCCCTCTCCCCACCTCAGGAAGCTGTAGAGAGTGCTGAGGTCGCCCCTCAGCCTCCTCTTCTCCAAGCTAGTCAAGCCCAAAGTTCTCAGCCGCTCCTCACAGGACATTTCTTCCAGCCCTTTCACCAGCTTTGTTTCCTTCCTCTGGTTTGAGTAACTTTGCATCCTCCTTAAATGGTGGGGCCCAGAACTGCACACAGTGCTCAAGGTGAGGCCGCATCAACATTAAACACAGCAGGATAACCACTGCTCTGGACTGGCTGGTTGTGCTGTTTGATGGACCCCAGGGTGTGGTTCGCCTTCTTGGCAATAAAGGAGAAAGGGACTGAGATGAGCCTAGAGATGTGACAGCCGTTGTCCCAGATCAAAAGAAGAGACAGGAACAGTTTCTAGGAGATGGACACTTGCAGATTATTGCAACCAATGAAGCTGTAGTTATTTGCTTTCTCTAACAACCAGCCCCACGGATCCCTGGTTCCTCGACAAGAGTCCCATTCACCGCATTATTCTGAATAGGAGGCAGCCATTGCCTTTTGTGGCTTAAACAGATAAACAGATAAATAACTGCTTCAATGTCTTCTACAGTCTTCTGCCCAAAAGGCAGACTCATAATCTAAAAATACAGGCGTATACAAGAATCAGCCATTTGATTTCAGATAATGGCATAGAAATGCAAATTTCAAAGCTCAAACTTTTACCCTCTGTTTATTAGTTACACTGTGAAAAAATGTCGTAATTTCTTCTTGGTATTTTTTTTACTCGCTGTGACTTGTTGCTTAGAGTTATCCACTGTCCTACATCTGAATGAACCTCTGTTTACCGAGATTCACAATAAATCTTTGACAGTATTACAAATCAAGAAACAGCATTTATTATTATCAAAAGATAGTAATTTTTATAGTATTGAGAGAAGACAAAGGAGCAGGCTAATCTGTGCTGCTATGGAGTTATCTAGCTCATAAGCCATAAACAGCGTCACAACTGGAAGTGAAAACCTTATGGAGCAGAAACAGGAACCTGTGCTCATTACAGCCATGCAATCTCTTTGGAAAAGAGACAGAGAGTGTATTTCTTAATGGAAATTGTTTCATAATGGAATTTTTCACAGAGTGAGATTCGTAATACAGGTGGTGAGATGTGTGCAAGGCAATTGGCTTTGTTAATCACAAAGGCTGGGAGGCATGCTGGATAGTTTGGAGAGTATCGTTCCTTGTCCTTGACAAATGAACATAAATAAAGCGATATCACTTCATTATTTTATTGTATAACTAGTAACAAGAACACTAAATAATCCCTGGTAATATAAACAAAAAATTTGCTGTTTCTCTTATTTTAGTTGTCATACAGATTTAACTCTTATCTATAACAATCTCTTTATTCCCTAAAGAAAAAACAAGATTTGACACCAGCAACAAAAGCTGCATTTCCCAATATTTTCTATGTAAAATCTCTGACTTTAGACTTGTCAATAACTGTCCTTAGGTACAGTATCAAGATTAGTTAAATTTTCCATCTCAACTTTTTTTTTTTTCAGAGAAGTCTTACTTTCTCTTATATGCTATTTTGTGGCTGACAGTCATCCTTGACATTGATTGTCAGGCTGATTTGTATTAACAGGATCAGAAGGAGAGTTTTCCTAGGCAGTTCCCTGTGGGATATGTCACTGACTTCTGTAACAACAACTGCTGTTGTTTTTAGGAGCTGTTTTCACCAGGCCTACAGCAAAGATGGTAAATAACAATGACTGCACACTGTAATGTCAGTGTTTCTTGACTGCAGGACTTTGTCATCACAAAACTATGCCTGGGAAAAGCCTTAATGACTTCGGTGAAAACACCTTCAAATAACTTTGTCCAGAGTTGAGGACAAAGTAAAAAAAGACGGAGAGAGAGAGAAAGGGAGAAGAACAAACTGTGAAACTTTGGGCTACATTAGCTAACTTGTCAATGACTCATTCATATGCAATAACAAAGAATTCACTTAAATTAATTTCATTTTTAATGTCAAAAGTTGGAAATTTTACGCGCTGCTAATCACATCACTGTGTATCTAAGTGTTAAGCATGATTAATTGTTTACACACTGATTTCTTTAAAAAAAATCCAGACAGTCATTAGAGGAATTTGATTTGAGATTGGAGAGACAAATTTCTCACCCATTCCTGGATCCTTAATATTCCTGAGAGGTAGATTAGATGCTACACAAACTCAGAAAAGTATTATAAGTCCTTTGATCCTGAGGGATCAGACAGACCATAGTTCATTGGTAGCATGCAATGGTGGACAAGTATTCCATGTCTGGTAGAAGTAATACCTGATATACTCAGCAAGGACGATGAAAATTTTGTTAATAATATTGGATATTTTCCTCAAGAATGAGCAGGTGTGAAGTCCTAGTAAGGAAAACAGAAAATGCATATGAGAATGAACTACTGGACTTGAGAAAAATGACAGGAAATTTTTGTAACATGAAGGTCACCCAATAGTAAAATTACAACTCATGATAAAGGCATACATAAGATTTTGAAAAATAAAGTCATAGGATATTTTTAAAATATCCGTGTAACCGTATGCCATTGCTTGTAAAGGAATTGGTCTAAAAAGATTTACCTTTACCCTTAGACCATCGCAGCTCTAACCACACTATTGCTAATTGGATTTATTTACTTATTTATTTATTTTGCTAACATATGATGATGATGCTTTGGTTTTGAACGTATTATGACATGCAACACAGACATGTGCAGGAAACCAGTCTGAATCGCTCTTGTGTAATCGATGCACAGACTACAGGGTGCGTGGGTGATGGGGCAGCGTTGCAAGCCACCCTGCTTGCCGGTCCGGTGCCCTCGCTGAGGAAGTGCAGCTGGTCAGGAGGAGCTGGGGCTGCGACAGAGCTGCCTGGCATGCAAGCAGCATTTTGAAGGCAACGTGAGACAAGGCTGTGGAGCCAGGCAAGGACAGGCATCCGAGGATGCTGGGTCTCACCTCCATGAGCAGCAGAGCTGCCCAGCATTGGTGGGCTGTGATCCTGGCAGCATCTGCTCCTCGTGGCCATAGTATCACCAGCCCAGGGACACCAAACGGCTGGTGAGAGTCCATTGCCTACACGCAGATGACTGGTGCTCTTGGAGATGAGCCAAGATGTCCAGGATTTTGTGGCATGAAATGGGGAGACATGACACAGAACATGTCAGGCACCCACGTCCTCATGGAGAATGAGCTGGGGGCCAGGGACAGGCGGGCCTGTGTTTTGGCAACTAAATTGGGCCCTGTGTATCAGGACATAGGTAGATTTCAAGCACTACTATTCAGAGTAGTGGATTTCAACAAGTAGCTGAAGATGAACTTGAGAAATTACATCCTTTTACAGGTCAGCTGGCTCCCTGGGTCTCTGTCTGCATAGGATTTTGTGAGGAGAGAGGAGGACAAATGGTCTTATAAAAATACAAAGAAAACACACATAATAAGGGTCTTTTAAAACTGTAATAACATGCTCATGCTTGCATAACTAGAGTTCTCTGTGGCAGACATCCACTGACACCCTGTAATAACTAGGTACAACAAGATACCATGGTGATTAAGTGGAAACATAAGGCTGAGTTCCTCTGCTCTTGTCTTGTAAGGGTTTGTTCATTTACAGACTTTTGCCTTCTCTAATATTTCCTATATTAGAGGATGTTTGAATATTGTTAGGCCCTTCAGTGAGAGTGGCAGAATAGCTAGGGTAGCAACAAATAAATGCTATCAACCAACAGAAAATTTTCCAGTGGCTGGAGCAGACCGGGGTGTCCCCGAAGGAGTGCAGGGGAGCACACAGCAGTGCTTCAGAGCTCTCACCTCCAGCTGTGCATACTGGCATGCACTGCCCTCCTCATTTTCCTCCCTCTTTTTTTTTCCCCTCAGCTGTTTTGGAGAGCTGGTGGGTTGACCTCACATTTACTCATCACCTATTACAGAGATGTACTGTTTCTCATCAGTTACTATTGTCTTCATCCATGCTGTCTTCAGTATATATACAAATAAACTGAATTTGAAGGTTAGCTAAAGTAATACATCTGAGTGAAAGGTTCTCAGGATGCGCTTAAACAGCGATGTCTTCACCTAAATATCCACGTAACAGTAAGTTCAGAAGAGGGGTGTGGGTAATGCCTGCTCGTGCACAGCAAATGTTCCCATTTCTAAATGTGTCTCTATTATAAAATGGTTAGTAACTCTGGTCAGTTCTTCTAGTCATAGAAAATGTCATTAAATCAATTCATTGTCTTGAGAGAACACTGTTGGACTGAGTCCTCGATGATAATGTCATCTGTGGAGTTTTGAAGAATTTCGTCTAAATAATTTCAAAACAGAATTGGGCATCTGCATAGTGGTATTGGTGCACTAAAGTGGAAAATGTCTAAACCAGACTGCAGACAGTTTGTGCCTTGATGGCTAAATGACAGTAGTTAGTATGGTAATAAGCTGCCTTCTGGTAATTCTTTACAATAAGTGGCAAAACATTCCTAATTTGTCCTCTGTAGTGTAACAGTTGCATTAGTCACAATTAATTACACGGTTTCTCCCATGAGTGTCAGGCTTACATTAATTGTATAATGATTTATTTGGCTTCCCATCACTCAGTAGCTGAGGTAGTGTGCAACAGTTTAAAACCACCGGTAGAAGAAGGCACTATAATTTGTCTATGAAGTGCTTTTGCCATAGATAGCAGAGAGGTGTTGTTGCACGCGGGGTGTATGGCTTGTGCCTCCTTGCTTCCCCGAGGAAGGCACACATTTCCATGAACCAGGTACACATGAACTGTGTGCATGTACAGTTTATCACTGTAATGGCGGCCAGTACAGCAGCACCCTATATCATCCATATGCATTAGCAAGCAGTGTCCGCTGTGGAAAGGACACGCACCCTGTACCACAGCGGGGATGCTTGTTTCCCAGCTGTCATAAAGCCATGTGAACAATGATTCAATTTCTTATTCACCTGGGAAACAAGCATCTAGGATAGACAATAGCAGCAGCACAAACCCATCACAACTTCATTTACATCCTTGAGCTGGATCCCCTTCAGTTGAAAGCCGTAGAGCTTTCTTAGGCATTAACTAACAGGATGCTTACAGCAGGATTCCCAAATCCGTTCTGGCTTTGGTCTTATGGGATTGATTATAGATAGAGCTTTACAGTGCAAATTATATGTTGGGGAAGGAGTACGGAAATGGAAGTTTTGGTGTTGGTTATATATGCAGAATAAGGAAGTAAGGATTTTCAAAGTGATATAATACAAAGACGCCAACAGACCTTTGATGGGGTTCAAGACTCAGCTCTTAACGAAAGGGGATGGACAGGAAATTTTCATGTATTGTCTTTGGAAAGGCTGCCTGTTTTAGGAAACCTAACTTAGGCTTTGCACCAACCCTCATCTAGAATCCTCTCATCTTTAACATGATTTAGTATAACTTTTTCTCTTTTCATCCTCTGCACTTCCCAAATATGAATTAACTCATCTACAGCAAGGACTGTGCTGTCAACTGCATCCATCTAACACTGGATGGAATAATACATCTGAGCAAGATATGCAGCAAGGTTTATGCAGCTTCTTTTTCAAAGCTTCTCTCCTCTTTCTATATTGGGAGAAAGAATAATGTTTCCAAAATAATGTGACCAGCCTTGTTCGAGCCTTTGCACTGCAAAAATGCCCACTGATTTCACTGCACTTTTTTGGATGTGAGCACAACACAGAACTGAACTCAAACATCCAAGGGTCAATGAACCAAGGACATCCAGAAGGTTTCTGCTTCTCCTCATCCTTGACCTTTCTTCTCCCCATCTTGCTTTTCACTATATTACCTGGAGCTAATATGAGATGCTGGTGCTTCCACACTGAATGTCACATTTGCATCCATGTGGCTACTGAGTTGTTCCTCACAGACTAGACTATGTTTCTGCCCAGCATCCAATCTATTTTTTTATGGGACAGAAATAAAGTATTGTTTCCAAGAGACCTAGGCACTGAAAAAATCACTGGACCTTAAACAGGGACCAGAACTTTTCCTGACTTCTAATTTATAAGAAAGGTAGAATGCTCTGAGGCTATTTCTGATTTTTTTTGTTACGGATCTGGACATCCTAGACCCCTGTTCATTTATATTCAGGGTTTGTCCACATCTGTATTTGACTGTCTATCCGACATTGCCACAGATTTGGAAGGAGAAAAAGGGGGAATAATGAGTGCATGTCAAGGTCTACCTTTGATATGAAATCCTAATGTGCCCAGTGTAGCACACATGCATCTGTTGTATATGTGAGATGGATTAGGTTTAATTTTAAGGTTGGGCTTAGTACTGATAGTAACAATATCATACAACTAATTGATTCAGGGGGTCCTGTAAAGACAGAGTGAAATTTAGTGCCAGAAAGGAAGAATGGCTGATGGGTGGCTCTGCAGCAGATGAGGATCTGTAGGGATCTTGTAACTGAGTTATCTTTGGGATTAGGACTAAGTTTAGGACAGTGACCTATAAGAGCTAGCCTAATTTTTAGACTTTGAAGGAGGGGAGTGAATGAGCTATAGGTGCAAGAGAAATCTGAAGAGTAAATTGTATTGCTGTAACAGCCCAGACCTACAGTTCCACTGGATACTATTTAATGTTAGGGTTAGGGAGAGTGTTCAAGAGCTTATCCTTCAAGATCATCAGGGCAGTATGTCACATGATGCCATCAAGGGTTAGTAGCATACCTCAAAAAGAACTCCAAATCAAAACCTAACTGCAAAACCACAGATTATAGTCAAAGCCACATTACCAAAACGTTGCTCATCCTTGCCACCACTAGCCTTTCACGCCTTAACCTAGGGGACTGGATAATGCCGCAAAAAATACAGATGTATCCTGTTTAAACAAAACCAAGTCTAAATATGAATCTGAAATCTGTCTCATCCTAAAATAGTTCTTCTATTATGAGCCATAGGAAACTAACCCCCTAGCCTGCCCTAATGGGCTGAACAATTTTGAATAATCAGAATTGGATTTCTGTGTATAGTTTTTCCAAATATACTCTTAACCACAGCCTTCAGCTGTAGATCCTAACTTGGCCAAGTATCATGTTATTGAACCCTGTTTCCCAGTTTTCTAATCTTGCAACATTACTGTTTGGTTTTACCTAGCAAACTCAAGCTCAACACAATTTGGTTTGTTATGTTGCCAAAATGTGAGGAGTCACCAAGCAAATTGTTCATCCAGTCCTTTTATCCTGAATACTGACCTAAATCCCACAAAAATCAAGACATATTTCCTATGCCTGGTAACAGCAATACCAGTAGATCTGATAAAACAGTAGTACTATAATCTCCGTGGACTGAAAGGAGAAACATAGCCATAAATCATTGAAAGCTTCATGTTCGGTATCTGTGAAACACTATTGAAAAGAAAAATCTGCCATCCTAGCTCAACCAGCCTTCCAGAATTCAGCAAAAAATAAAAAAAAATCCCAAAACACTTCTCAGAGTAGTTGGTCTAAGATCTTTTCAAAAGCCTCAGCACTTTAAGGCTTACAATCAGTTTCTGAACACCCTGGGTAAAGATCTAATGACTCTTTAGACTCCAGTCAGACTTAGAATAGGAGGTGGAAAGAATTGAGTAGGTTAGTTAGCAGGGTCCCACAGGTAGACTTAGAGGAGGTGTTATTTGGCATTATAGCCTTTGTATAGTCTGAGGGATTCAGCACACACTAAACCACCTTGCTTTTCAACCTCAGTTGTAATGAGCCCATTCCTAAAACAAATGAATGCTCTAGGGACCCCTACCAACAATAAAACTGAATCCTAACTGTTTTCCAAATGTTAGAAGTTTGAAACCATAGTCTAGTGACTCCAGCAGCTGCAGAAATATTCCTACACCAGCTGATCCTGCTGCGATTAGTCCTCGCTGTTAGTCCCCATGGTATCTGCTGCATCATGGATGGAAGCCTAACTCTTTAGCCCCTTTCTGTTAACTGTGCATCTAATAGTACCTCTGACTATACCTTAGCCCTAAGCTTGTCCTTAATAACCAAAGACAATAAAGAAGTCCCAAATAACCAGCATCCATTTTGCCCTGACTAACCTTGCAGGATCAGGCAGTGAACCTGCCTCTTCAGACAATTAGGTCCCAGAACTGAATCCTAGGCTAATGTCATAAACACATGAGCCTTAATAACCACTAAATTATCCATAACCTTGATTTCCGAGCAACTTAGAATAACAGAATCATAGAATAGTTTGAGTTGGAAGGGACCTTTAAAGGTCATCTTGTCCAACTGCCCTGCAATGAGCAGGGACATCTTCAACTCAAGCAGGTTGCTCAGAGCCCCGTCCATCTGATCTTCAAAGTTTCCAGGGATGGGGCATCTACCACCTCTCTGGGCAAACTGTTCCAGTGCCTTACCACCCTCATTGTAAAAAATTTCTTCCTTATATCCAGTCTAAACCTACCCTCTTTTAGTTTATAAACCCCTTGTCTTATCACAATAGGCCCTGCTAAAAAGTTTGTCCCCATCTTTCTTACAAGCCCCCTTCAGGTACTGAAAGGATGCTATAAGGTCTCCCCGCAGCCTTCTCTTCTCCAGGCTGAACAGCCCCAACTCTCTCAGCCTTTCCTCAAGGGAGAGGTGTTCCAGCCCTCTGACCATTTTTGTGGCCCTCCTCTGGACTCACTCCAACAGGTCTGTTTCTCCTGTGCTGAGGGCTCCAGAGCTGGACGCAGGACTCCAGGTGGGGTCTCACCAGAGCAGAGTAAAGGTGCAGGATCACCTCCCTCGACCTGCTGGCCATGCTGCTTTTGATGCAGCCCGGGATATGGTTGGCTTTGTGGACTGCAAGCACACATTGTTGGCTCATGTCTGTCTTTTTATACACCTGTACCCCCAAGTCCTTCTCAGCAGTACTTCTCTCATTCCCCTCATCCCCCAGCTAGTATCGATACCTGGGGTTGCCCTGGCCCAGGTACAGGACCTTGCACTCAGCCTTGTTGAACTTCATGAGGTTCACATGGCCTCACTTCTCAAACTTGTCCAGGTCCCTCTGGATGGCATCCCATCCCTCAGGCTTGTCAGCTGCACCACTCAGCTTGGTGTCATCTGCAAATATGCTGAGGATGCACTCAATCCCACTGTCTATGTCACTGATGAAGTTATTAAACTGGTCCCAAAAAAATGAAGATACTATACTGGTCCCAATACAGACCCCTGAGGGACCTCTAACTTCTAACTATACTTTTCCTCCTTGTGACGTGATGTGTCATATGCAGCAATAAAACTCATCAGTAAAATATTCTCAGCCTAACCAGCTCTAATCGTGTTAGCATAATACTCATTTGACACAGTGAAAATCGAAACACATGTTATTCTTCATTTTTCCAGCACCTTTTAGTAGTCCAGGCAGAAATTTAGGATCTTTGCTTCCTGCTTTCCCATGTCCTAAGCCCTGCTTTAACCCATGCCTTAGCACTGTAGTGCAGCATCTTCGGTCTGCCTGCCCTGTGCTCCCTGCTAACCCTGGCCCTTGTTCTGTCTGCACAGGACTGGGAACATTTCACAAATGACCTGCTGATAGCAACCTTCTTGCAAGTCTTCACTCTAAACCAAACCTATCCTTAACACCCTGGTGACTATTATCAATGTTAAGATGATGCCATTTTTCCCTGCCAATGTATGCCATGCCTGGTAACAATAGTAAATCTTGCTCCTTGACCCTTGCTCTCCCAAAACTTTACAACGTCTTGCAGTGACTTCCTAAGAAGTCATTCATCCTGAAAGGATTTCGCTACACTTTATCACTTCTCCTGGGACAAAGCTGTAAACTGTATTCTTCAGCTTCTGCTGTCCTAAACTTTTGCTTTTAAATATAAATCTAACCTTTCCTCCAACATCAGAGTCTGGCAATCCTTGCAAAAAATGAAAGTAACATTATATCACAAAATTTTATCACAACCAGACATTCTGATGGACAATGAAGAGTCTAGAAATAACTCTGAATCTTCTGCCTTTGCCCTTAAAAATTCTCCCTCTTGTCCCAATTTTAAATGTAAAGATATGAGCCTGACCTTTCATTAAACTAACCTAAAATAAACCTCTTTTCATCTATCACTGGAAAACCCAGTGACGAATCTAGCTCGTCAGCCCTTTTATCGCTGCATGTGCTCTTAAATGCATTCTGTGACCTCATCTTTAACACTGTAGTGACTCCTGTTAACAACATTTGATCTACCTGCACTAAACCTCATCTTAGCTTTGCTAACCTTCCATTTCCCACGTTAATCCAGCTGTAAACCTGGCTTTTAAACTTCTGTTGCCTAATCTAGTCCCAAATAAATATCTACCTTTAGTATTGGAGACCAGCGACTATCATCTCCAAAAACCTAAGTCATTCAATCGCATTGGAAAGACCTGCCAACAAGCCTCCTTCTTGAAACTTTTACTGCCCAGCTGCTCAGTGGTGATGCTGGTGTAGCCCCAGACTGTAGCTGCAGTCTTAACCATAGCACAGCTTGGACTCAACCAAATGTCGCTTGTATTTGTCACTGTCTGCCATCACCTTAACTCTGCAGGCCTTGCAAAATCTGTCAAAAAGTTGTCTGACCCTGTTGCCCCTAATGCTAAACTAACTTAAGCTCTAATTCAAACACCATCTGACTCCGGCATTTGGTGTGACTTCTTCACCAGATAGCTAAATGTAAGTAATTTGTTGTTCTGGAAATAATCCCTTCTAACCTTACTAATCTTTTGATGATTGTCAAACAAATTTATGTCATCAGTTCATGGTAGCTTAAACCCAAATTTTGACATTTGTCACTGCCTGAACTCCAACCCCTTCCTGAGACTGAATGAATCATTTGCACTGCTGGCAGCCGCTCTTGTAGTAGGCCTACAGGGTCCAGCATCAATATTACATTTTCACCTTTTTCTGGCCATCATTCTCATCCTATTCTCAACATTCAATTTGGGTGTAACAATGATACAGAGCCCCTGAACTACTCTAGCCCTGGCCACAGGCCAGAAGCTATTCACCATTTTCAGCGTTGCATCTTTCAAGCTCTGGCAGAGAGCTGAACTCCTCGTTCAGATCTCATCAGTTCCTGAGTTGGTAGCAGTATCAGATAGTACAATACCTAGAATTTAAGATGTAGCCTTATGTAGGTGATCCAAACACCTACCCTTAGTTGGGAGAGCTGGTATCTCTCCAGTGACACTGAAGCCCTTCATATCTATAGGTAAGTATGTATGTACGCCCAGGTCACCATCTGTGACAGCCAGGTCCTCAGGATCCAGAACAGGTGAAAGGGGAAGAAGTGATTCCCTGACAGTAAATCTGTATTAGCAATGATCTTTTGCAGAATAGCCTAGTGACCACAGGATTTGTCCAGACATGCGATACAAAGACCAAGGTCATCCTTAACCAAAGCAGACTTAGATCCCACACCCAGAAGATCAGTCTACAGGCTTTGGGCTGTTGGGACAGTGAACACTCTTTACATGAACTTGGGCCATCAGGCACCCAGGGCAGCAAGATGGATGGAGGGATGATGTATACACCCATGATGCAAGCACAGTGGTTAAATAAGTGCATTTTAGGTGGTTTGGAAAGCTGCCTGGAACCTAGATGCCTAAATACTGCCTAAGCCTCACTGCAGGGTGATGTTTTGTTAAGCAAGATCTTACTTACTGTGCCTAAAGCTATGTCTCCCATCCACACTAGAAAAACAGGTTTATTTCCTTTTTCTCAGTGCTACAATGTCTTCTCCCAATAGTTTTGATTTACCTCCACCACAGCTGACATATGTGTTTTCACCTTTCCTTCCTTGGGACTGCAGAAGCTTTGATGCCATATGCCAGGTGTCAATGTGCGTCACCCCCGTCCTAAGGAGGATATGTATTTGAACTGGCAGTGTAGAGAATTGACATCGGGCACAAGTAATCTATGTGTCATGGCTTTGGCATGTCACCTGTCAGATGACGTCACTTAATGAAGCCCATTCATTCTTGCCAGATGGGCCGCTGATGCAGGCATCAGCCGCTTCCACAGATGTATCTTGATGTTCAAGACCAGTGATCATCTGGGAGAAGGGGGATATTTAATATCTTAAGAATGAAGAAAACAGTCAAGTCCTGTTCTTGCTGAGGTCTGTGGCTGTCAGCAATGACCCTGGAGTCTGGACTGAAACCAGTGTTATTACCTTTTTTTGGGAAAAAACAAAAAAGTGTCATTCAATCAGTTTCAGAAAACTCTAAAACTCATGAAATCAAAATAATGCTGTGGAAACGTGGGATTTTGGTCTTCATGACAGCAGGTAGCTTCTGTTGAATGATGGAGATATATGCCAGGGTGAAGTGGCTTATTTTTATCATAACTCTCTTTCCATTAGTATATTCCCTGCTGGTTTGGAGGATTATATCTGTTCTTGCTTGGAGGATTATAGCAATTTGTTTTGCTACAAAATCAATAAAAATAAAAGCTGAAATGACAATTAAATCCAAGAAAGCCCAGCTGGAAAGCATGCAAAATTCCTCTTTTCTAATTAAAGTCTGTGCTAACCACAGCTTTACAGAGGCATTAGGGAGGGAGGGAATAAAAGGAGCATGTTCCCACTAACACATTTAGCTGCCTTTCAGGCCAAACAAATTACTGCAGAATGCTAACCCAGCACTTTAACAAGCAGCGAGGCCTGCAGGGTGTCCCTCACTTTGGGAAGGGGAGGGAAAAGGTGAGGTTGAGTTTGTGGAGGGCATATGTACACCATCTCTTGCTGTTGGGTGTGAAGACTTTGCCTTGTGCCCTGAAGACCAGTGAAGTCAGTAGGAGCTGACTTCAGTGGGCGCTGGATGATGTCTATAATGTGATTAGGAAGGTGCAGTATATGACAGTTAATGTCTCCCTTCTTCAGACAGCAGCAGCTGGCTGCTAGAACTGCTGTTTTGGAGCCAACATGCAAGAAAGTGGGTGTCTGAATAGGGAAAAAACCCAATGGCTTTCAGCAAACACACCATGGCAGTCTGCTGCCTTCATGTTCTCTTGTTGCTTCCCCTGCAGCCACTGAGGAAAGCTGCTAGCACTCTTAAAGAGCAAAAAAAGAAGAAAGAAAACTTCCAACAACCGCAACAAAAACAAAGAAATATCACAGCATGAGAGGGTGAAATTCAAATAGGCACAAAGAAATGAGAAGAGACAAGAAAATGTGATGCATGGAAAAAGATCAGTGAACTACGTAGACAAAACTTTCCGCTACTGCAAATTGAATGTGAAAGTAGAAAGATCAAAGGAGGATACAGGACCTATATTCCTGTGGAACTTGTTACAATACTGAATCTATGGACAAAACAAACCACAGGCTGTCCTTCCATATCAGTACCTTATGGTGGGTACTGATGCACCAATGAGCAAAGTCGGAATGCTTTCCCTCACCTTAAACCCAACTCTACCTCTTGTTTCAGCATCATAGCATAGTGTCTTGACAGTTGGCTGTCACCAGTCTTACGTGGTAAGAAGACACCATTCTTAATGTTAGGCACTATTGCTAAAGCCACTGTTCACCTGCAGTGGGCAGGCAGAATGAGATGTAGTTTCCATATGGCTAATGAATTTTATATGTGCTGTCCAGTGCCAGACTGGAGCTGCAAGTCATGAAATGATTGCAGAACGCCTGTCTGTGGTGCTGCTGCCCTTTGAACAGTCAACATTTTTGGTCAGTGAAATGAATAGATCCACTTGAAAGTTAGCCCTACAGATTGCAGAAGTTTTCACCTCAGTCAAAGAGGTGTTTTACACCAGTAATTTTGCAATGGAAATGTTCCAGCCAGAGTGCAAACAACGCTTTCCCATTGGAAATGTTAGATATTGGCAGTCCCTGAAAACCAGGAGTCGGGCCTCTGAAAGGACCAAGCACACTTGTTCATTCTATTATGGGCTATTATACTGCGTGCACTGATGCTGCAACGCCTGACCTTTCATGCCTGGGGACGAGGGAGCCAAAGCAAAGCCTGCTCTAGAAGGACACAGCTATGAATGGCACAGGCTCGCCTCTCAGGCGTGTCCTCCTCATTGGACATGCAGCTCTGCTGGGTAATGCAGCCTTGGCAGCCACAGGAGAAACACCTTAAACTGGCAGAGGTAAGGCTGTCTCTCAGAAGAAGGTTATTTAAGCTGACAGAAGTACTCTTCTATCAGCATAATTAGATATACGGGGGGGGGGGTTGCTGGCACGGCTGTCATGATGGGGAGAAGGAAGATTTTTTTCTTTCCACTGCTTCCATTGATATCGAGCTGCTGGCAAATTTCACAGCGAAGACGACATTTATGATATCAAGATCATACTTTGCTTGAGAGAACCTCAAAAAGGCATGCCTCAGGCATAATATTGGGATTGATGCTGATTAGCTGGTCGAGACAAAAATTGTAATGAACCCTGTGAGATCCAATAGATTGCATTTAATGCTTGTCCTTCTCTAATAATGTTCTGGCACAAACCACCTCTCCCCAATCCAATATGCTCGTCTATGCATAACTCCAGTAGTTAACCTTGACAGTCTGAAGAACACAGCTTTAAATTTGATATCGTGTTCATTTCTATCCTTTGCTGTCGAAAAATATTAAATCTTCCCTCAGCCACTTGCTTTGCCTGGTGAAAGACAGATGGTTGTGCTGGATCATTCCACAGCAGAGCAGATGCTTTAACTGAGGATCCAAGAATTCTGCCAAATTAATTAGACTCTTCCACTGATCTGGATAAAAAGGACAGTCCAATGGCATTTCAAAGGGGTCTTGGTTCTAATTTACACCACCCTGCCAGATTATATCGTGAAAGAGAAGTATGATAGGGTATTCTTCTAAGGCATCATATCTGATGACTTTGAAATAGACTAGAAAGGTGGTAGGAGGATATCAACTCTATAATACACCATCCTAAAATGTTTATAGAAAGATAAACTTGAACTAGTAGGGTAGAAAGATCTATGACACATATGTTCCCATATCCAATATATTTCTGTATCTTGGGGAACAAGATTGCCCTGTATCTAGTTTTTTACCTTAATTCTTTGTCAGCTAAACTTTCCACACACAAATCCATGAAATCCAAAATATGTGCATTTTTTGGGGGGGCGTTTCACAATCTTATTCGTAAGGCCCATAAGTGGTGCTCAGGGTTTGTATACCTTTTTTGCCTTATCAGAGCACTGTGTCAGAACTTCTTGATTCTTCATATAAGGGAACATATGCGTGAGGAACATAACCAAGCTATTGCAAAGAAGGCTTGGGATGCAGTCAGTAAGGTATGGACAAGTATGGTATTGCTGAGCTGCACACTGTAAAATAGTGTTCCTCTTTGTGGACCATGTTTCTCTTTGATGTGACACCAAATCAAATTCTCACTACAAAGCATCAGTTTCCTCAGGAAGAAGCCAACAGGGTTTCAGAAAGACATGGTTCTGAAAATATAACTCTTCAATAAGAAACTCACTGAGAAAGAGTGCCTATGGTTTCTCTGATTAGCTCCTTGCACAGTTAAATAGGATCTCTGCACACAGAGAAACGTATTTGTTATGGCGAACGGAAGGACTTCATCATACATTCTGTAATTGCCTGACCAACTTGGTATCCTTCTATGATGGGGTTACAGCATTGGTGGACAAAGGGCAGGCAACTGACATCGTCTACCCGGACTTGTGCAAGGCATTCAACACTGTCCCGCATGATGTCCTTGTCTCTAAATTGGAAGGACATGGATTTGACAGATGGACCACTCGTTGTGTAAGGAACTGGCTTGATGGACACACTCAAAGAGTTACAGTCAATGGCTCTGTGTCCAGGTGGAGACCAGTGACGAGTGGTGTGCCTCAGGGGTTGGTGCTGGGGCCGGTGGTGTTTAATATCCTTGTCGGTGACATGGACAGCGGGACTGAGGGCACCCTCAGCAGGTTTGCCGATGACACAAAGCTGTGTGGTGTGGATGATACGCCGAAGGGAGAGGACCTTGACAGGCTGGAGAGTTGGGCCTGTGTGAACCGCATGAAGTTCAACAAGGTCCTGCAAGTGGGTCGGGGCAATCCCAAACACAAATACAGGCTGGGCAGAGAGTGGCTTGAGAGCAGCCCTAAGGAGAAGGACTTGGGGGTATTGGTGGATGAGAAGTTCAACATGAGCCGTCAATGTGCGCTTGCAGCCCGGAAAACCAACCGTATCCTGGGCTGCATCAAGAGAAGCTTGGCCATCAGGTCGAGGGAGGGGATTCTGGCCCTTTACTCTGCTCTGGTGAGACCCCACCTGGAGTACTGTGTCCAGCTCTGGAGCCCCCAACATAAGAAGGACATGAATGTGTTGGAGCGGGTCCAGAGGAGTGCCACAAAGGTGATCAGAGGGCTGGAGTACCTCTCCTATGAGGACAGGCTGCAGAAGTTGGGGCTGTTCAGCCTGGAGAAGACTGTGGGGTGACCTTATAGCAGCCTTCCAGTACCTGAAGGGGGCCTCTAGGAAGGATGGAGAGGGGTTTTTCACAAGGGTGTGTAGTGATAGGACAAGGGGGAATGGCTGTAAACTAAAAGAGTGCAGATTTAGATTGGATATTAGGAAGAATTTTTTCACCATGAGGGTGGTAAGGCACTGGAACAGGTTGCCCAGAGAAGCTGTGGCTGCCCCCTCCCTGGAAGTGTTCAAGGCCAGGTTGGATGGAGCTTTGAGCAAGCTGGTCTGGTGGAAGATCTCCCTGCTCATGGCATGGGGGTTGGAACCAGATGATCTTTAAGGTCCCTTCCAACCCTTACCATTCTATGATTCTACGATTCTATGATTCTAGTGTAATTTTCTTCCTTAAGACTTAGACACCTATTTTGATTACGACAGAAAAAATTACATTGTCCAGTACTATCTTAATGTTTAATGCTAAAGTACAGAAATAAAGTTAGTTATTCTATAAATCACTTTTTCCTCACCATATTATTCTGAAATACCGGAAAACTCGTGGCTGACATTTTTTGTAACAGAGCACTGTTCTTTCTGTTTAGAAACTGAAACTAATGGGCTACATCTTCTAATGGTGCAAAGCTGTGCAGCTCCATTAATTTTAATAGAAAGATGTCAATTTATACAAACTAAAATCTGACACCATGACTCTTTGTGAAGCTGCATAATAGTCTAAGTATGTCTGTTAACATGACAGCCAGTGCTTAGGCAGTTTCAGAAGCTGTGGCATCAAAGGCATGTCTAAAACAAACAAACGCTAGTCTTGTAAATGTTGCTAAAATGCACAAATTTTACCAAGTTTTATGATGCTGTAGCTTACTAACTTTTGTGGTTTATTCTGTATGTATGTGCGAGCTGATTCTCTTGGGAAGGTAGCAGCAATCAGGTACTTCTTGAGAAAGTATATTATTTGACAAAAAACATCCTTTCCCCTGAGTATGACAGAACTAAGTGGGGATAGTTTCCTTGCTCCTCAGGTCTGAGCCAGACTCTGCAGCCAGTGCCTGGAAGAGCTCCATTGTGCCGTCCCCCTTTGGGTCCTCTCCTAGTGCTTTGACCATCCTCTCTTGCTGACTCCACTGCTTCCCTGCACATGGCTTCATCCACGCAGTTCCCAACCCCTGCCTTTGCAGCTAGTGCTTGAAGAAATTCCTGCCTCTCTCCCCAAGACACTTTGTGCTCAGACCCATGTGGTTGCAGTGCTGTTCTTCAGTTCAGACTCCATAAAGGAAGAAGTACTTAATTTTTAGTTCATTCAGCCAGAAGAATCACAGAATCGCAGAATGTTCGGGGTTGGAAGGGACCTCTGTGGGTCATCTAGTCCAACCCCCCTACACTAGTTATTGGCCTCCAACTAGACTCAGCGCCGCTGATGACAACCCTCTGAGTTCTGCGATTCAGCCAGTTCTCAATCCACCGCACCGACCACTCATCCAGCCCACAACTTCCTGGTCTTCCCTAGGAGGATGTTATGGGAAACCGTGTCGAAAGCCTTGTTGAAGTCTAGGTAGACAACATCCACGGCTCTCCCCTCATCTACCCAGCCAGTCATGCCATCGTAGAAAGCTATCAGATTGGTCAGGCATGATTTCCCCTTGGTGAATCCATGC
>Ga0065711_1032748_pt1 | contig 26756 bp, 10 predicted proteins | sample Hoacrofraction12_FD_59098 | JGI IMG/M metagenome (GOLD analysis project Ga0065711, IMG submission 59098) | Hoatzin crop microbial communities from Cojedes, Venezuela - Epithelial fraction 12 v2 (version 2) | ecosystem: Host-associated > Birds > Digestive system > Esophagus > Crop | place... | reverse complement strand
GAAAGGAAAGGAAAGGAAAGGAAAGGAAAGGAAAGGAAAGGAAAGGAAAGGAAAGGAAAGGAAAGGAAAGGAAAGGAAAGGAAAGGAAAGGAAAGGAAAGGAAAGGAAAGGAAAGGGGAAAAACATTTAATGAAAAAAACATATAATGAAATTTCCTTTCACAATGAAGTAAACAGTAGTGGAGATTCAGTTAGGAGAATATAGAAAACAAACAGGAAAACTAAATTGCAGTCATATCACAGAATGAACTATTTAGGGTCGGACCTGTTGTATCAGTAGACTTTGGTTGCAGGCAGTTTTAAAGTGCTAATGTATCTAAAACGTTCAGTAGATAGTCACAGTGTAGATATGTTCTGATGGGCAATGTTGTACTTTGTTCTTCTCTCTCTAATGTGCGTCCCCAGAAGAAGAGCATCTATGTGACAGACATTCCAATGACATCTTTCACTGTTTCTAGAGATGCTGTAGCAGTGGTAAAGCAGAAGTGCAGAGCCTTAGTTTCAGTTTCACTGAGGAGTGTGCCGGTTTTCTAAACTCAAACCATACAGCGGAGGAAATACATTAAGCTGTTGGATTTGTTTTCTCAATGACACTTATCTTTTCACAAGCATTTGTAAAAACAGCATGAATGGTTCTACTAGCTTATAATTTTTTCCTACTTTAGTATACTTCTCAATGGTCTTTACAAGGTACGGAACTGAATCTGGCCATGTTTTGAAAAGTTTCATGAGAAGTAACAATTTATGTGAATCAGGATTCTTCTGGAAAAATCAATTCAGCAGCTTGATGTAATGTACTTGTCATATGGGAATATTAATATGAAAGAAAAATGACATGGATATGTAAGAAATTAAACTAACTGCCAGTGTAGCGACACCAAAAAACTCAGTGATGAATACTCTGAAATGTTCATTGCAAGATCCTACCACTCCACAGTCTTGAGAGATACAAATGTTGAAAATTATTTTTTCTAATTCCAGATTTAGAAAAAATGTGATATATGTAGACAGGTACATTCCACATACCACATGTCGTAGCCTTTATGTTGCTGGGTAGAATCCTCTAGGAGAAGTGCATGGTCCAGCTCAGATTTTGCAATACTATAGTGGGAGGAATGGAAAAGGTGCATCTGCCTCTCTCACTGTGACTGTGGGACGGAGAATAAAGTCCGGTGGGGAATGTCAGAAATTCTGACTTCACTATGATGAGGCTGATGAAATGCAAGACAGGGACAGTGCCCTGTAAAGGAGCCAAGTCGTTTATTCTTCCTGGCAAGGCAAGAGAAAAGCAGGAGAAATTGTGAATCTCTGAGTCCCAATAAGACCTTTTTACCCTATTCTGCTAATACAAAGAGCTTTGGGATGCATTTGCATTCACTTTTGAGCCCCTTTGCGCTACTAGAGAGTTTAAACTTGACATTCCTAGTCAGAAATCATTCTCTGGTCTGCTCCCCTGCTAGTACAATTGCCTTCTCTTGAACCATCAAAGAGCTGTGCTTCAACAACCCATCAGGCTTGGGAACCAAACTTGAGTGTTACATGTCCAAAGTATTCAGGAGGCATCAATTGACCACCTTGCCTCTTTTCTGAATTGTTATCCTTTAAATGTTAGTGTTGACAACCATAACAAAACACACTATTTTGAGAGGATCATGCCAGCTTGAAGTAAGCTGCCTGGCGAAGGCCAAGGGGAAGTGTAGAAGTATTTATGAGACACCACTGCAATTTTCCTTTAAAAAATTTAGTGTTGTTTTATTTTACTCTTTCTGTTGCGTTAGTTATGAGGTGACTAAACAAATATGAAAAAACAGTACATAAACTGGAATTAATCAAGGGTCATCCAAAGAATATAAATATATTTGATACTGCAATCTAGTTTGGAAGAAACTCAAATTTGAATTAGAGATCTGTTTTTCATGGTGTATGCCCTGCACAGGTGGAAAAAATGCCAGTAAAACGGATGGCATAATGATTTTGGTAGCTTGGCTGACTTACCTCACTGGTTCATTTCTCTCTGTGTTGACTTTGTCCCTTACATTCCAAAGATGGATAAATGTAATAACATGCAGTTTACCACACAGGTCAGGGGATCTTTCTCATTTGACCTTGAAAACAAATGTTCTGTCTGCTCTGCATGGATAATTCATAAGATTTAGTGGCTCATCTCTGTATGTTTGGCATTCAGAAATGTTGCTTCCCCAAATGTGTTACTGTTGTCTGCACCAGGTAGGTTGTACGCTGCTGCTGAAAGCTGGTTGCACATTTATGGGGCTAGACTTGTGTCACACAGTGATTTTTAGTTCCTGAGCATGAAGGCACACTATGCTGCTAACATGATGAAAATCTCCCATTTTCATGAGCAGCAGAACATACTGCTTGATTTTTTTTTTTTTGGACACAATTAAACTGTGTTAGTTGAAGGAAAATGTTTGATGTAATTTAGAAAAAAAATAGGCAATGGACAAGCAACAAACATCATTAAAGAACATTCCATTAGTCAGTGAAATAACGTATTATCTATGCGTATATTATATGTTTTTGAGTACAAACACATTAGTAAGGAAAGAATCATAGCTGAGAGATAATAAATAAAGGGCAAAGATAGTTGCATAGCCTTGAATTGCTCACTATTAGAAGTCTGTGTTAGCTGAAATAGTGCACAGTGATACCTAGTATGCAACAGCAGGTACTTCAGTGAATGCAGGATAGAAAGCAAGCAAAATGATAGACTAGCAAAGACAAGAATAAGGTCAGTTACCTAGGTGAGACAATTAGAGAATGTGACACCTCTGGTGAACATTCTACAATTTTTGTTCACCAGACTTTGCAGATATTTCTTTTTAACTTCAGACCTTGAGCTGTAGAACTCATGCTACCTACACGGCTAACAGAACAAAACACTGACCCTGCTTCAGAGAGCTTGCAGTAAGAGTAGGATAATCAAACAGTTGAATACTATCGGGATACTATCTCCTCTACATCAGGAGGCAGTGAGACAGTATTGATGTGCTGGGTAAGCAGCAATCACAGCTCATCAGTAGCTTAGTCATTATTGAGTCTCTAGTCATCATAGTAAAATAAGATTTGATATGGGACTATGTCTGGGCATATACTCACAAAAACTAAACAAGTCATTCAGATCCACTTTGCAGGACTATCTTTTCTGTCTAGACAGAGAATATTTGTGAAGGTATCTAGATGGGAACACTCATAACACTTTTTCTCAGACAGAATGAAATATAAAGGCATTTTAAGGACTATTCATATTCCTAAGACCATAGTTACAAAACAACTCCAATTGGCATAGAATTAGGCAGTTATTGTAACCTACTGCCATTATTTCTTTTTCTCCTGTCCTTTGTGCACTTACAAGCGTGGGTTCTGCTACCTGGTAAGCCTCAACAACTGATCCAAATTAAAAACAATATGGTAAGAAAAAACTGAAGATTTTAGCTGCAGAAGTTCTCCAATCAGTTCATTGTGTCACCACAAACATGCTTGTGCCACCAAAGGAAAAGAGGTAGCTGACAAAAACTATCACCTCTTAGAGCAGCACCAACTTTTTCCAGCTGACGGTGTGCCTAGAATTGTGATAGTAGAAAAACTGTCCCCAGAAAGAAGACAAATAGTGATAACAGTGTATTGTGCCCTACGAAGGATGGTGTTGATCTTGAGCTTATTGAATATTGATTTCCATGAAGTTTTTGGCAAAACTGCACCAGTAATTGATTAGATATTTTTAAGAGATCCTCAAGAATTTAATGGTTTTTGTTATATTGTGTCTGTGCCTATTAAAAGAGATACTGAATGCTGTGCATAATTATGTTCATAAGAGAACAGTATTAGGACAACTACTGAGATTCAATTAATTTTATGGGGAGATAACATTTTTTTAGTTGACAGCAAAGTTAAGAAAGATGGGCTTGACTGGCAAAAATCTGCCTCCTTGCATGTAGATGTATCCTTGTGCTGGTGATTAAAAGTGGCATGTTGTTCTGCAGGGATTTGGAAACATTGTGCCTCCCCCAAGTCCAGGGGCTGCTGAAGAGAAGCATCGCCAGTGTCCATGGGCACCACAAACAAAGTGGCTGTGCTCCTTGCAGTTGCTCCTACTGCTGAAGAGGAACCTGCATCTGAGCTTTTTCTCTCTCTTTCTGGTCCCTGTGCTGAAGCTGCTTCAAACAGTGGTCTGCGCATGTACTCCATGATTCGGGCGCTTCTTTTAGAGTCTTGTCTGCCTTGGAGTGAAATGTCCCTGTTATGCTCAGCCCCCAAAGGCGTGCCCGCCCACTGGGAGCAAAAGGGATGCCACCTGTGGGCCCTCCTGCCTTTCGCTGATGAATCAAGGTCAACCACCTCCTGCGACAGTCCATGGGGCAGGTATACCATCGTCCCCGGTGTACTGCCAGGGTGCACGTACCAGCGCCCGACGAATATACCCCAGAGACAGCCAGATGACAGGGTCTGCAAAGGTCTTCTGATCTGAATGTGAGAGTACATTTTATTTTATCCGTCTGTGCTTGGAGAATAACGCGTACAAATTCTTCTTGAACAGCACGGCCAGGTTAGGTTTGTTCACAGTTCCCCACCATGCTCTTTCCAAAGTAGGAATCAAAGCCAAATGCCTAGTACTTTTGGCAAATAATTCCTCCCGCTCCTAACTTTCTCTTCCCCTTCCCCTCCCAGCTGACGCACAGTGACTATAGGGGGCAATGCAACCTCATCATACAGCCTGTGTACATCAGCTATATACCACATTAATAGGCGGAAACTTTCAAGTCCTAGTTTTTACTTCTTGCTTTTGAATGATTTGTATCATGATATACTGTATTGTTGCTTGGGCTCCACAAAATGGAAGGTTTTAACTTCAAATAAATGTTTACTAGTCAGATTTTTTTGTTTGTAAATCAAAGTTAATAAATAGTGATTTTATTTCATACAACTAATTCAAATTAAAATCTAAAATAAACCAAGACACAAGAAACAAACTAAAATAATTTTGAAATTCATTTGTCATTGATCACTAAGTAGAACTGCTCCAAGTCTCTATGTATCTCATATTCATGTAATTCGATCTATATGCCTGTCGATATTTCTGATGCAGTTAAATTTCTTCAGATCAGTTTCTTTCTGACATAATGCAGGCTGCCAGAAGTTACTCCAATTTAGAGTTCTTAAATGATACTGTTACATTTTCCAAGTTTTTATGAAAAAATGTTTCTGTAAAAATCATTGTCATAACAATAAAAATATTCATACATTAAATTGTTTGGTTGTATTTTTCTTACATTGATTGAAGTGCACTGCACAGTAAGCAAGCAAAGAATGATAGCAGTGATAATTGCCGACTCTTCTTGTTCAACACTGTGTATTTGTGTATCCGAGTTTTCCTTCCTCAACCTTTCTGATTTTCATAAAGGAGTAGTTTGAAGATGCAGAGCTGAATTTCTTTTAACATGATTAGAAAAGCTGTTGTTACAGACTGTTTTCTATTATTTTAACTTTGTTTCATTACAATTTTTGACAGTTACTGTTTACCAGAGTTTCCCTGAAGCAAAAATGATTTAATGTTCAACACACGCATTAAAATGTGTTCTATTTTAATGTGTTAAAGCTGATAGAAATGTAATTTAAGCAGAAATCTGTGCTTAACAGTGCAGCTCATAGATCCTCCAAACACAGATGAAACTGGAACTTCTATTTGAAGGAAAAACAAACCCAGCAGTAATCTACCTTAATGCTTACAGTTAGAGCTGTGTGATATTTTTGTAATGAAATTGAAAAACCCAGGTGAACCTGGTGTAGTGTGGCGTTTTTTGGTAGAAGCAAGGCGTAGTTTGAAATCTAGGCTTTCATGCTTGGTGGCTTTATATGGCTCATACCCAAACCCAAAATTTTCAGCTGAAGATCTGTTTCAATTTTCTCATCCCTTCAAATTCAGACCTGACTGTTAAGGAAAGTGAGTCTTGAATTCCACAGGAAAGTCCACTGACTTCACTGAATGCTGAAAATTCTGAGCTGTTAATCCTCTAATGTGAGCACTTCAGGTTTACTCAATAGCTTACTGACCTTTACTTAGCCATGTACACATTTCAGTGGGAATTTTCAATGCTTTTTCACTAAAAATCGTGTTCAACAATATTTCCTGATCATTAAGACCTGTGTACCGAAAGCATAGACCGAGAACATCTTCTACAAGTCCAGAATACAAATCTATACTTTTTCACATAAGCACGACCTCTTCCTGCCCATTGTTTGTCAGATTCACATGAAAGCCAGTTTTAATAGTTCCTAGTATTAAATATTGCTGGTGACTTTGCCCAGTTATTTATGTGTGGTGGCGTTAGGATTTGATCTTTCCTTTCCAGTCTTTGTCCAAGAACAGTGCTCAAAGTGAGGGTAGAAAATAATCCATTGATGTCGATGGGCCACGTCTATCCACAAAAATCAAAACCAAAAAGCCTCTAAAGCTGCAGAATAAATTTTATAACTTTGAAGAAAGAAGTGAATAGTTGCTCATCTGAAGACTTGTAGGGGCAAAATAATTAAAAAGAACAAAAAAATCAAATTGAAACCGTGGTTACCTACTCACCACGACGAAAGAGTTTAATAGAGTTAAACATACTTTTCATCTTGTTCTTTCTTATGGATGGCAGCTGTAGTCACTGTGCTAAAAATGTAAAGGGCAGAGCAGCACTAGCAAAAATGGAAATCTTTTACAAGGGAAGTGCCAAGTGATTTGATAAACTCATGTATAAATGGGAAATAATTAAAAGTGGGTAGCATTCGTCAGAATAAAGTATGAAATGGAGGAGACGCAAGAATATGTGATATAGACCAGCAATGGTTTGAAACTTTCTGAAGCGGTGTCTGTTTTTAAAACAGGACCAAAAAGTGATCCTGGGAATTAAGACCAGTGAACCTCACCTTGCTTCTGGGGAAACTGATTGAGAGTCTAATTAAGGATAGAATAGTTCAGCACATGGATAAGTATAACCTAATAGGGTCAAACCTGCACAACATCGGTAAAGGGAAAGCGTACTTCTCTAACCTGGTGAAGTGCTTTGGAAAAGTTAATAAAATAGTAGATAAAGGTGACCTGGTGAACATAATTTATTTGGATTTTCAAAAAATTCCCAATAAGTTCCTTCATAAAAGACTATTAAGGGAAAAATATAACTATGAGGTAAGGGGCAAAATCTAAGAGTGGATTAAAAATTGAATAAATGACGGCAAAATCTTACACTGAAAGTCTTCTCTTAAGAGTGTGAAGAGGTTAATAGTAGGATGCGCTAAAGGTTCACATTAGAGGCAGTGTTATTTAACATAATTTTTAATGATTTGGATGTTGTATCGGCTAAAACCAACAGTAAATGTTAGCTAGTCGAAATGAGAGAACTCTCCTGAGACCAGGAGAGACTGGTTAGACTGACAACACAGGCATTTTAACTTGGATAACTGCAAATGTTGGTGCTCATTTCATGGATTATTTTCACCTCCAGCACCATACCATGATGTTCTAGTCAGAGAAATTTATCTGTTTTCTGAGCAAGTATCCAATAGATATCACTGCAACATCGAATAGATCTCACTGCAGCATCCATGTGAAATGATTTGCCCTCTCTAGGTGTAGGAGTAGACAGGGTTACACGAGAATGAGGAATTTCCATCTGTCAGGTCACTCGAACTTTTCCTCAGCATAACCAAGCTGCATGGCCAGAACAAGAGCTGTGTTTATCATGAAAAAAAATCCTCCTTCATAAATACTTAAAGGAAACTCCTATTCCTGTTGGATCTTGCTGATGTGCCTGTGTTTTTTGAGGTGCTCTTAATTATGGCACTAAGGAAATCACTGGCACTACTGCCTGCTGTCGTCTGCAGCCCAGAAGGCTGTAACCCACCACTGGTTTTCTTTGGAAGTTCTTACCTGTTACTTGCCAGCACTCTCAATCCCATCTCCTCCTCATGAAGTGTCTGTAGGAACTACATTCTGTTGTGCATCTCTTTCTGGTATGGACATCCCTGCTGGCTGTCACCTACGGTTAAAGAGGATCACAAACCTTTGCCTGATCAGCTTCATTCAAAACTGATTAAGTCAACAGGCTCTGGGGTTTGGGCTTTGAGTTCTGTTGCTTTTTTTCTTTCATTTGCTACATTGAATTTAAATTTGTAGAATTATTTAAAACACTACCCACTGAAGGATTAAAGTAGCCTGTGGTGTGACCATGACCTTATATTAAGCATTTTATACATAAGATACTCAGTCCATGTAGTGCTGCAGGTGTCACATCCACTCTGTCAAAGCTAAAGTCCATTCAGTATTTTTTTAACGGTAAAAAAGTGAGAGCTAACAGATTACGTCTCCTTCAGAACTGACATGGGTCCATCTAGCTTTAGCATAGGCACAATGAAGAGAATCTTTTGTGTTGCTTTCTCTAATTCTTCCTAAAAAGAATCCGTTTTACCATTTATAAGGAGTCAAAAAAGGAATCTTTGTAAGATGCAACATTTTGGACTATGACTAAACACAGTAAGAAAACAAGATGATTTCTTGGCAAAAGAAATGTGTGGAAATAAAAACACTAAAAATAGCATTTATCTTGATCAATAACTCATGCTTTTATTTTTTTTGTGGAAAATATTAATAGAGTTCTTTAAGTAAAAAGAACTAATGCTTTTTTTTCTCTTTTGTTGTTGCAGCCCTGTTTGTATTTACATCCAGTCATTTATTGCCCATTAAAAAAGTAATGCTATGTTAATGTAAGGGAAAAAATCAATGCTACTCAGATCAGTAGCTGTGGGGAAACAGTGCAGCAGCTGGTTTGCAAACAGCAAGCCCACATAGATCAATGAAATTACAAGCTAAATCTGCTGATGCTCACAAACTGCTCCAGCATTGTGATGTCTAACCTTTCTCAAGTTCAAGATCTCTGGCAAGCCAGCAATAGCTAAATGGAAAAAAAAAAAAAAAGATAAAAAAAAGCAAGCAAGAAACAAAGAGAGCAGAACCGTCTGGTGCAGAATTTTAGCGGGATACGTAATATTCCACTTTTGAAGTTATCAGTATAACTGCATGTTTGTAATGGGTATAAAAGCCACTGTAATCTCCCAGTGAGCAAAGCTGCGGTCTACGCACTCTGGAGATTTTCTTCCTTAAGAATGTTCAAATCTGTCACATATTACCTTGAACTGCAACACTGGAGGGATGGAGAGCACTTCAGTATTGCGACTGGTAATGTGAATTCCAGAAAATAATTTATCAATGAGCAACAGTACAGCTTCTGCCACGTGCAATCTCTTTTGTTTTCTGGTATAGTTGTAGCCTTTAAAACGGTTTGAATTTTCTTAACTTCTACATTAAACATGCAAAATATTTGACTTGTTGAATGCAAGATTCATTTGCATGTTTTATGCTATTTGTATGGTAAGGGAAGGAACCCCTTGCACCCCAAGGAAAACATCACTGGTATTTATCAGTATCATGTGAATAACATGCCTTTCAAATTATTATTTTCAGGGCAGTCCTCACTCTATTTGTGCCACTTTTTTATACGCAGCAATATTTTTCAGGCGTTAATCAGCAAGAAGGTAGGGAGAACCAGTGTTTGAAGACTGCTATAAATGGGACACATTTTAAAAAGCTAAATAGGTTCATTCCAAAAGCAGAAAAAAGGGCATCCTAAGTTTCCTTCAAATATTATCACATGTATTTCTGGGGGGACAAAAAGTGTACTTTGTAAATATACAGTTCTTATTGTCTATTAATTTCCTAGTGCTTTACATATATTAATTAACCATCACAGTTCAAATTTGTTCTATTGTATCTGTTTTGTAGGTTGTAAATAAAAAACCATTGAGAGGTTGGAAACATCTTTTTGGTCTTCCAGCCAGGGAGTAGCAGAACAGAATATGGCAGTCCAGCCCTTATTAACTGTCTTCTGCTATTGTAGGCTTGCAATATTTTACAAACTAAGAACATTCAAGAATAAAATCAACAGTGGGATGAAATGTGATTATTTCTTGTTCAGTCAATTATTTCTTCTGAAATGACCATTTTGGAATTTGACTTAAAAATTACTTTTCTTTACTAACTTTCTCAGATACCTAATAATGAAAAAAATGAAGGAATCTTTTTAGTTTGAAGTATTAGATTTCTGATTCTCTTTTGCTTATAGGCCTTCCCAGATACAGCAAGTTTCCTTTCATTGCTTTCTGTCGATGTGTTACTTTACAGTGGTGCTCAGCAGTGCTGATAGCAGGATATCTCATGCTTGATGTGGAGGGAAGACTGATTGTGCAATAGCTGTGATAGCTACTAACCAGGTGAAAGTTGACTGTATACACCCATGCTGCTGGTGTTGTGTGGACACGGATAGAAAACTCTCCTTCTACTCCACTTATTGGCTAGGAATGAGAGACAGATGCCCAGGAGAGGCTAGGAGCTTCTCCTGGATCCAAGATCCGTGATGGTTGTGAGGAAACATCTGCATTTTCTCATAGAGTTGTAGGCCAACAACATGGGTGAGCTCATATTCAGGACAGGACTTCTGAGAGCTTTGTCTTCAGGTTTTATTGAGGTCTCTTTCTTTATTTGGACCCTGCTGAGAAAACTCTTGTGAAAATACTGAAACTGCTGAGACACATCTGAGCTGAACAGAAGGGGCTTGTTGACAACAGCTCTACCAGGATGTCACCAAAGGTGACATTATTATTATTATTAGAAGCAAAATACAAATTTGTGATGAAGACTTTGTGTTCATCAAAGGTAAATGAACAACCTTCTACAAGAAAAACTGTTCCCATGAAGAAAATGAGATGAAGCAAGTATGGGAAGCAAAGAAATCAACCAGGTCTGTGTGCCTAGCTCAGGTATGCTTTGTCCACCTGACGAGCAATACTAGACATTATTTTGTTTGTGTATTTCCATGCATAATAGTTTGGTAATCAAAGTATAAACCTGGTGCTTCATAAAGAAGTGTATTATTGTAGTGGAGAAACAAAAGGGATGTTTGTGGGGGTGCAATTGCATTGTTCAGACTTTTTTATTATAACAAAAACATCACCGTGCCCAGAGATCCCCAGCAATAATTCCTCTTGACTGCAATAAGTACCTACTTTTGAGAAACAGAGAGCTGATGAGCTGCAGGCTTCCCTGCTGCTAAATTCATCTAACAACCCACTCCTGATGTTTTCTGCTTTAAAGACCAATAGGAACTTTATAGATTGGTTGGATGCTCTTCTTTTCCGTCTACCTCAGATCCTGAAACTTTTCTGTTGATCTGAAAAGCTGGATGCAGTTTGGTTACTAAGCAGCATCAGATCTGAGCACCAACTTTGTGGAGACACGCAATTTTACGGAGGTTTGTGACTGTAGTTCTGCCTAATCACCCTGAATGTAAAGGACCTATGGGATTTGTAGTTTGGCCTTATACCTTCATCTGTACTCTGTGGTGAGAGTTCGTCTCTACAGGGAAAGAAACCAAATATCCTTAAATAGGTATCCTGAAGTATCTCAAAGCTTTCAGTCTGGGCTCGTACCAATTCTGAATTCTGAGGCTTTAGTTTCTGTCTTGGTCTTCATTTCTGATGGTGGTCAAAATGAGAAGTGAGAAATTAAGATCTGTCCTAAAATTTTCTTTAAAAAAGAAAGATCGGCACCTTTGACAAATAGGAATATGGTTGGGCAATCTTTTTCTCTGGTCTCTGTTATTGTCAGCAATGTGCATGTGCTGAATTGGATCTAGATGAGTAAGTGCTATGACAAAAGCTTTGCTTTTATTATATCAGAACATTGCTGGAAAGTAAAAGCAGATACCATGAAAAATGCTGTTTTGATGAGACAGCTAGGTCTCTAACCTTGAACAGCGTATACACTGGGTGCTTGTTTGGAAAGAATAAAATGTTTCACATCCACCCATTGATTTCATGACAAAAATATTTCTTGAGAAATATATGTGTAAAATTCATGTAACTTCTATGGAATTATGTGATGAGGTATTAAAAATGTTTGTATAGGCACGACAAGATTTTATTTTATTCAGATATCCGTTTTACTAGTAGACTTATACGCACCCAGAATGCTGTCGTTCAAGGTGTAAGCAAAGCTGCACTGGCTTTTAGAGCCTAAGTATCATTTTTTCCTGAATCCTACAGAACATGTTTCTGTTCTTGGTGTATGCCAGATGTGTGACTAAACGCTTCTTGGCCCTTCTGCCAGCTTCTTCTCATACTGGTATGGTTTCAAATCGTGTTGTGACCAGCAGGGGCAGGAATGCCCCCCAGTCTCTTCAGCGCAAGCGCCGGCAGGTTGGTGAGGGGGGCGGGCAGCCTCGCACTTGCCATGCAGCTGAGCTGCTGGGATAACTTCTCCAACTGATCTCATTTAAAAGATCCTTCTGGAGTTTGGTGTCGGCATTATATGCCGTGATGGGGCCTATTTCCCCGAAAGCGTGCCTCTTTTTACTTTGCTCCACTGCTGGCAAAGAGCACTTAGAAGTACTTTTCTGTTATTTTCACCAGGGTAATCTTGGGGTCTGTAATGGCTGATCTTACAGACACCTTCCTTTCCAGAGCGTGATTTTCCACTTACCTAGAGCTGGGTTTCCATTCTGCCTCTTCGTCAATATTCCGCATTTAAAGTCATCGGTTGCAACTTTGCCAGTGGCTCAGCAATTTTGATCTCACAGGCAATGGAAAAAACATTACAGAAAGGGACAGCGCTGTCCTTCCCATCATGAGCAAAGTTTTGTTCTGCAGCAAGGCTAATTTGCAGTGAGAGAAATTCAGACATAAACAAACAGGGATGTAAAAACATTGCCTATACAACACCGACAACAACTAAAAAATAGCGTAAGAGATGTGATGAGTTAAATATGTGTTGTAGATTTGTAATACTAGGGCTTGTTTCTCTGTGTCTCTCGCTGTCTGTCTCGCTGTGCGCAGCCTGTCTCCCTGAAACTGGAAATTAATGTCTGGATGGGCTGTCTTTGACATTCGTTTTCATCATTCCCAAGCTTAGCACCCCGAACCAACTTTCTTTTAATGATGAAATTCACGTGAGAGGGACATAGTGGGCTTTCATACATTAGCCAGTCTAATTTGTGTGCAAGACTAGTACTGCTTGCTGTATGTTTGTTGTAGCAGCACTGCCAGATCTGCAGTGCTTAGTAGTCTTGTCAGCACTTCCATTACAAAACTGAGTATATTTCAAACATATTTAAAACACAACTGTTGCATTTCAGCAGTGGTGCTGCTTGATACATGCTTAGTCAGCACGAAAATGTTTTTACAAATTTTACATTGAAATTGTTTTAGCCGTTTGGTTCTTTCATTGCAGATGCCTTAAAATACAAAACAACATGGGGAAATGGGACACAAGTATGTTTATAAAGCTTTTTTTGCAAAGCTTGAGTCCTGAAAGTGGATTAATTGTTCCTTCAGTCTGCCAGTTTGTGTGTGGTTGGTGTGTTTTGTTCTGTTAACACAGGCATTTACTCTGTGACGAGAATAGCTACTCTAGACTGGCTTGTTAATGACAATCTCACTGACAACTACTCCCTATTGCTAAGTTTTCTGTGCTTACCTGGTGATGAGCAGACCTGGATCTGTTTGGATACCAAATCTGTCCAGCTTTCTTCACTTCATATGTATGCAAGTTTGCCTTAATACTCAGCTTAGAGAAGGGGTATTAAAACTGGACATCCCAGAGCATTCGCTACGTCTATCAAATCCTTGGTACTGCTTTTTTTCCTGGCTTTGCTTTAACCTTCAGAAATGTTGACAGGTCCCTACCCCTAACCCAACAGATGGAATGGGTTCACCTTTATTTTACCCTCAGCACTACCTCCTATTTCTCACAGAGACTTTCATGGAATTTTTTCAAAGTCGACATTATTTCTGCTCAAGGTACATTATGAGCGGCTGCCTTGCTGCTGGCATGTTATCCGGGCTGTAGGATGGTAAGGTGTCCGTGTGGGGCAGCTGGCCAAGTCCCCGCTCCAGGCGAGAAGCCAAGGCTGTCTTCTTTCTAGTGTTGCCACTTTCTTTCCTCCCTGGTACAAGACCTCGCTTCCTCTCCAACTGATACAGAAAGACTATTATCAAATTAATCATACCTCAAGTGTCTTGGGGAATATGCTTGCTTTCCTAGTCACTAATGTGTGAAAATCTTACACTGGAATAATGCCATATGTCAACCTGTGGCAATATCGGGGAAATATTGACAGCGTTTCGTTAATGAAATGTTGAGCTTGAATGACTTGTAGGCTGAAAATCCAGTCTACATAAATTTAAAATGGTCTCTCAGCTATCGTTTCATCCAGGGTTCCTGCATCAACAAGTACGTTGTTTCTGTGGTCTGCAGAAAAAGAAAATCTTGCCCAAAGTCTAAAACTGGAAACCCTCTCACATTGGTACAATGGTAAGGAGGCACTTTTTAATTTCGTAGGCTCTTTCTTTTTTTCCTTTTGTAGCCCTCTGATGGGGCTCCCAATAGAATTTCTCTGAATAAAACTGGGTGTATGATGCATACCACTGAGTTTAAGCTCCTCATTGTGAATTTCTCCATTGATTATATCATGCATGTCTTTATGCTAAAATCGTGGCAGCGTAACAATTATCGTCTAAAAATGGTGATTACAAAAGTAATGTTTTCCAAAGGTTGTTACTGACAATTTTTACCTGTGTGTCTTCAAAAGGGTGAAAAAAAGAAGCCTTGAGAAGCCAACATAAGAAGTACAAATTAAGCAACACAGCAGAAATATTAATTAAAAGAGGTTAATTGGTTTGGGGCAGGGTGATGGGAAATGCTCTAATCCTCTGCATTGCCATGTGGTGTTATAGTGCTTGATCATTCTCAGGGCCAGGAAAAGAAGGGATTGGAAATGACAACATGGAGGAGGAAACACAGTGTAATCAGCATTTTCATATATTCATTTCTTAATATTTTCTCACTTTTCAATGAGAGGGACAGTGCTTGGGTAACCTGCTTTAAAAAGAGGAGAGTGTACTTAGTACCAGGGTCTCTCCACAGCATGCCAGTCCTGTCTAGTGCAATAAATTCCTGTGGCCAGTCCCACAGGTTAGCTGGGATGGTGAAATAATTAACATAGCCCTCAGCTGAGAAATATATTGAGAGGTTCTTTCTTATTTTTGGCCTTCCTTTCCAAATTAATTTCCCTTATTTGCAACTCGAAGTGGTTCGACCCTCTCTGCGATAAAACAAAGTAAGCTCAATTTCTTTTTCTTAGTGACCTGGTAAACATGAAGCTTTCTCTTCCCTAAGGAGCAGCAAACAATGCCAGAGCACGCATGATCAATTGTAGAATCCCATCTCCCACACAATTCAGGAGTTTGCAATAATGCACTGTGTCTTTCTCCACTACAGTGCAAGATCCTGGCTGCTGAAAGAAAACATAAACATGTAGTGCAAGAGTTTTCCAAAGAACTGCCTCTCTGCAAATAATAGCCAACAACATGTAGATGAAAAGAAACACATAGTCTTTATAATCTGTCACGAAGATTCAAATCTGGGTTAAGAATTGCTTAATCCACCGCAGTTGTATGAAAACTCCAACTGAAAACTGCAGAAACTTGATAAAAGGTGATGATTTGTAAATTGAGGGCATTTATAAGTAATAATTAGCCCTCTCAGAAGCCACCCCATTTTCTGTCAAAAATATATTAAGGTTTTTTCTAGCATTTTTAGCATTTTCATTTAAATCAATGTTTATGGACACATAAGGTCAACTTTTCTTAATGTGAAAGAGTTAATATTCTTAATTTTCTTATTTGCAAATTTCTGTTAGAATTTTTAAAACAAAAAGTTTTTTTTCTCTGCCAGCTGTTAGTTGCTGATGCATGGCTTTGTTTCAGTATCTTATAGCGCTTGGATGGCAGCTGGGATGTTCAGAGCCTGGACAGTAAGGCAGTTTACATCACGGCTGAAAAGCCGGCAGTGAGAGATTTCAAGCACTGTTTTACTGGGCAACTGATTTTCTTTTTGTAGAAGTGGTGGACTGTAAAACGATATTTTGCAGCAGAGATAATTGTTGTGGGTGAGTAAAATGTTGGTTTCCAATTACCCAATATTACAGAAAAGCAAAGTCCCAAACTAAACAGCCGGATTAAGACTAACAATCCAACAGGAACCTGACTCACAGCAACACACAAGAGCTGCCCCACCATGGCTTGATATATATAGGGAATTCAGCAGAGAGTGACAGCTTAACTTGGAATTTGTTTTCCTTTTTCTCTGTCAAATTTGTGAAGTTTCTCTTAACCCTTCAGTACTGCCAACTGGTGTTTTGTCAGCTACAGTTTTAGGTGAATGTCAGCGTATTCTCAATGATTTTGCTTGCCATGAAAAGTGTATTTCTTTGATTTTTCTGGAACATTGTGTATTAATAAACAGAGTACTTAAGTTGTTATACACATTTAATTTCTGCAGCCTATTTATTCCTTTTAATTTTGATAGAACAAGTATTATAGATTGTGGAGTCTTTTTAAGGACTGTCAAACTTCTGCCAACCTTTAAAGGTCAAAATCAACTGTGACACCTATAGTTCAAATGTAATTAGTTGGAGATTTACTGGGATTTTATGCCAATCTCCCAGTAGCTTAGGAGTGACACAGTGTCTAACCTTTTGGGATCCCAAGAGAAGTTCAGGTGGATGTGAGGATAAGCAGCAAAACATACTAGCTAGCACGCTGCGCCTTTTAGCAAGTCATCAGTCTCTTACACTGTGCAAGAAACAAGAGTGCATTCTGTATTTTTTTTTTTTTAAATAACCCACCAGTCTCCAACATGGCCATCTAGTACAAAGTTGATGTATTTATTTAAAGCTTAACTCATTCTATGTGTTCTTGGATCATTAAACTGAAGGACTCGAACAGTCATGATTTTTAATGAAGCATGTTTGAATAATTATGCTAATTTACAAAGCACTAGAATCAAATCAAGTGATCAAAGTTTTCATGATTACTATCGTGTTTTTGTAACTCCCCCCATCACTGGTTTCTGGATAGACTCTAGCCCTGACTGCTTTTTTGTCATTTATTTAGGAATTGCCACTAATCAATGCAGAACATTAAAAAAAAATTTACACTAGAAAAGAAACACGTTTTGTGTTATGTCTCTGTAGTGGACTTTGTATGAGTTTGAAACTAATATAGCTCCAGCAGACACCAGCCTAAATACAGTCTACAATCAATACTATATTCTGCCTTGACAGAAAGCTGAATTTTTATCTGTTAAACGTGTGAGCTTGGGGCATCTCTGTGTCTGAAGTGGTTTAAATCTGAAATGTGATGTGCTGCAAAGAAAGTTGATTGACATCTTTGTTTATTGAAAAGTATTACATGAACAACAAAACACGGCCAGATACAGAACACTCCATTGCAAAGTGCAGCTGCGTTATTTTTCAATCCTATGTGTTCTGCCCCTTTGATGCCTGTCTGATGTAATAAAACCACGGGACGTAAACCGTACAAGAACCTTCTTTGATTCACTAGTAGAAAATGTGGACAAGGGTGAGATATGGAGATGTATATATATGTTACAAGGATTTGGTGAATTTCTTTCAAAAACAGTTGGCTTTTTGGTTTAGTGTTCCTGAATTTGAAAATAAATTAGGATACATTTAATAAGCACGTTATCTGTGGCTGCTTGAAGTATTTTTAAATATGCACTGGAAGAGGGCAGAAAAGAACAATGATGACTAATCTTAAAGCATTAAACATGCAGAATACAGAATTAAGTTACATTTAAATTTCGTGTTAGAATAATTATGCTGTTCATTGACATTTTCCCATGTTTTATTAAATCTTTATTATGTCAAGGTAAATAGAGGTTAATTCTGCTGTTACCTCTTCCAATAAAGTGTTATCTTTAATCTTGCATTAATAAAATAGAAGTAAATTGCACAATGTGAGTAATCACCATGGACTAATTTAGACCATTCTAAAATCTTGTCTTTAGAGTACAGTGTAGTTAAAAGTAGATGTCACAAGAAAACATGAAGTATAATTTAACTAAAGAAAAAAGTATGATTTTCTCTTTAAGAAATATATAGCTACATTTTCTCAATATGTTGAGTTATTGGCAATATATTTTACAAGCTTATAGTTCTGCTTTTCCTTTTTAGAGTTAGCTTGTCCTTAGTTACTGCATAAGCTCCTTTCACTTGCTTCTTACACAGCAAAAACCGTTAAGCAGCAGAAGTGTTGGTCTTTAGTGCTTTATTGTAGAGTCCACACTTAGAGTGTTTTTCCATGGTCAGCATAGAACACAAAGTCATAGAATCATAGAATTGTTTAGGTTGGAAAAGACCTTTAAGATCATCGAGTCCAACTGTAAACCTAACACTGCCAAGTCCATCACTAAACCATGTCCCTAAGCACCACAGCTACACATCTTTTAAATACCTCCAGGGATGGTTACTCAACCGCTTCCCTGAGCAGCCTGTTCCAATGCTTGATAACCCTTTTGGTGAAGAAATTTTTCCTAATATCCAATTTAAACCTCCTCTGGCAGAACTTGAGGCCATTTCCTCTCATCCTATTATCAGCTTTAATCTTTGTTTTCGTCAAACTACAATATTCTCCATGGAGTTTTGTCAGGTTTGCATAACAAATCACTCCTCACATTCTCCCTGCGCATTGCATTTTCCATTTTGCTATCTTCTGTGTAAAGTCTCCTCAGACTTGCAAGTTAGTAGGTGGTCAGTTACATTTTGCCATGAACTTTATTTTATTGTGTGAAGTGTCCATAAAGTTGTTATTTTAAAAGCATGAATGTCAATAGATCTATGAAAGGCATTTATTAAGCAGCTTCAGTGCTGGTAGGGAAGAAAGAACTAATTTTGAAAGTGGTCCTGAGAACCATGCAGAAAGTGGGATAACTCTGTACTTGTGTGCTAGTACATTGATATGATCAGAATACCAGAGGGGACTTGCTATTGGGCCCAGGACTCATTCTCCAGACTTGTTCTAGTGTGTCTTTTAAAGATAAAACCCAATTGAGAACCACTTGGGTAGCTACCCAAAGTTACTCAACTAAGCGTCCAGTGAACCAAATTTCAAAAACAATCATTTTTTGAAATAATAACAATACAGTGAAAATTTTTTCAGCCGTGCTAGACAACTATGAGTGGTTATAGGGTAGTAACAGGCAGCCTTAATTAGATATCTCATGTGTAAATTCTTTGCAGTAAAAATGGAAGTATGTGAGACTTGTTAGAATTCGGGCTTATTTTCAGACTTCAAGTTCAGACATTGCATGTTGAATCTTTTGCTAAAAATCATATCTTGTTTGTCTGAAATTTATCGTTCTAATGCATGAAGTCCCACAATTCTACTGAGCTGCACTATAGCCCTTAAAGACAAAAAGAAATGGAGAGGACACAAAGCTTTTTGAAAGAAAATGGTTGAAGCTTACTGTTTGCCCCAGCTTCTCTTTGGCACACAGGAACTGTTCACACCTGAATTCCAAGACAAGCCCCTGAGATGTGAACCAGATGAAAGGGAAGCAAATATTTGAATAGATCTCCAATAAGTGGTTTATATGGTCCCACTTTTCCCTTTTTTTTCTGTCTGTGGGATGACCTGAAGCAAGATTTTGCTTGTCGGACATGTTTCTGGGCAAGGAGCTGTTTCCCTTAGTGTTTTACAAGCCCTGGTGCCAGAAAGGTGGTACATAAAGTCTCAGTAAATATTGAAAGCCGTTTTTAAAGTGGAAATGTTCAAAGCATGCAGGAGTCTCTAAGCGTCTGTTCCAGAGACACATTAATGCATTTGAAAGGATATTAAAGCTTAACACAGAGGAAAAAAAAAAGTCCTAGTGGCAAGATGTAAAACTGCTTAACAGAATTACATTCAGAACTTTGTGTATTTGATCTGAAAAAATAAATCATCTTACAGTTGCTCACATTAAAGCTGCATGTTGGTTTGGGAGCTTTTAGGATCTTGGACAGGTTTCATTTTTCTGGTTCACGTAAGCTGTGTGTGTATTTGTGTGACTGAAGAACCTCAGATCAGGATTTCTGGTGACCCCATGCACCATTTGAGGATTTGCCTAATGTGCAAATTTAAGACAATCATTATATACAGTAAAAAATTATTATCCACCTTTTCCCCCAGTACTCAGTTGCTAATAGCGGTCATGGCTTGATTAAGAATCCTTCTCAGTTTAATGCTTCCAATTAACTCACATGGTTTTGTGGCTGACTTAATGGCCTAGATAAAGCGCAGGCTCTTCTGAGAGACATACCAAGCTTCATTTCTGGGCTAAGGAGTAGGGAAGCCTTGAGCCGTGGTTCAGCCCTACCTACTGGTGAATTAGGAGTGCCATTCAGACTTGAGTAACTCTAGACTCTTTTTAGGAGAAGGATGAGATTACTATGCAGAGAAGTGGAGCACTATGACAGACTGAAGGCGTCTTGCGACAAACATAGTGGCTTGAGGCTTGCTGTGCGCTCATGCCTTAGATTGTCTCCAGTTGGTAGAACTGAAAGGAGATGAAGGACTGGTGAGGTCTGGGGGATCAAAGGCAGAGACTATGCCTAGCACATTCCTCTGTTTGCCGTTGGCCTGTTGGCTGCAGAAATGGGGAAATCCTGGACACGTTAATAAAATCTGTCCTCTAAGGTTGATTTTGGTGCAAAAATCAAAAAATTAAGTTTATGGAAAAACGGGAGGTTATGGGAAAAAAAAGCAAAGCAAAAACCTATTCTTGGCCTTCTGTTGCCCTGGGCCTCATGGTTTAGAGATTACAGTGAACTCAGTGGCTAGAGGACAGATGTACTACAGGTGGAAAACATAAGTTCTTTTTTTTCCTTAGCTGAGGAAACATGCATACTTTGAAATGGCAATCTCTTGTGCTACATGAAATAAATAAGACAAATGAAAAGGAAAGAGCAAACTGATTACCCTAATATTAAGAGCATGAAGTAGAATTTAAAAATATCTTTGCGTGTTCAACACCCAGTCCTGCACAGGGCATGTTAATGCTTGTCAGAGAATTTGAGATTCATCTAATCAGAATTGGAGCCTTTGAGATGTTTCACACCTGCAAACGCATCAAGTGGCTAAACCTTACAGAGTTTTTCACCATGATACGACCTACATATCTCTTTACAGCACAGTGTTCACTACATTTACTACAGGAACATTTACATGGAAAAAAACATGATTACTCTTACACAATGAATGTTAAAATGTGCGCTACATATAGATGTAGTATCAAACTTGATTTGTTATTTACATTGATTCTTAATTTAGGATAATATTTAATATTAATGGTCTGTTTAAGTAAGGACACTTCAGCATTTCCACTCCAAAATATCCTTTTTTCAAAGATAAGTTGATAGTATCTTACGTATAAGTGCAGAGCTTTCATTAAATAGGAAAAAAAAAATTTCTGTAGGTAGATGAAAAACAGCTATAAAATCTCTTTTCTTTTTTAGACAACGGGAAATCTGTAGTTACCTAAATGCTTCTGAGTGTTAACCATTTGTGAATGCTTAATGTTGACTGCTTTAATGATGATTATTCAGTATCCATACAAATGTTTTGGCACCAAGTAATATCTTGTTTGTTTGTGGGGATATAGTCTGAAGGCTGCCGTAACATCTAATAAAACTCTTTTCACTCAGAGAGGCATATAGGCAGGAATAGACTGCTGTTAAAGCACACAGCATCCAAAAAGGAATTCACCACAGCCAGTAATGAACATCTACCTCCTTTATTTGACTTCAGTTAAATTTACTGTGCTGTTTATAAAAAGTGTCATTCAATGTCTCCTCCGTATGTTCTAGTACACAGGTATGATTTAAGATGAAATATACCATGTCAGGTCTCACTGCTGCAACATCTTACTGAAAAACATTCCTAAAAGTATCTCAGAAGAGAGTAGAGCAAGGCAGTGTTGAGATCTGTATATATATGCACACCAGGACCGTAACAGTTTCATACTTTCCATGCTCTTAGTGAAGAAAACTCCTAGTTCTGTCTCCAAGGTCATCACCAGTGTCATTTTTAGGGCTAATCAGCAAGGATTTAATAAAAACCTTTGTCCTGTAATTGTCTCAGGTTCAAGTCAGTCCAACCTCTGTATGTAAGCATTATGCTACTGATGCAGGACTCCACCCAGCTAAACCAGCTGCTGAAGTCGGATAACAAGATATAGATGGCAATGAGGAAATTTCTTTCTTCGCAGCAAAAAAAATCATACACACACATATCTGCATATAAGTGTGTCTCCATTTAGATGTGTACATATGTACCCCTGTATAGCACATAAAATTATATGTTTCTTATACATGCTGGAGTTTAATATGTTTTCACAGTAAGCGGAAGTAACAACTGCCATTAGTTAGCAATTGAAATTAATGCACTCTTATTCTACATCTGAAATAAACAGGAGGTACAGTAAATAGACAGGTTTGATTTCAGGATTTTCTGGAAAGTAGACTATTTAAGTACTTCGTATAGTATACAGAAATGTGATGTAATTGTGCAAATGTGTGCATATCTATTATCTTCTTTCTTGTAGTAAGGGAAAGACACTGCATTCCCCAAAGGAGATTTTTTTTTTCCTGGTATGTTCAACTATTTTTAGCATTCCTCAGCGGTGCACCAAAAGGGAGAATTATTTTATCTCTGTGGGGGTCTGTGAATTTCATGCAATGTGGGCTTGTGTGAATAGGGTTCAAAATACATTAGATAAAACAGGTTAATTTTTGCAGTAAGAGGCTGAAATGTTGAACTGTCCTACTGTGGCAGCGTGAAGCATCTTACAGATAACTGTGGGGGACTGAACTCCTAGGAGCTACACAGAGTACAACACTATTTACTGTTTTAATTGTGGGCAAGAACTCTTTTCCTTTGTTGGAATCTGTAGTGCCCCTTAAAATAGAAATAGGATAATATTTCAAAATAATCTGCTTAATGTATTTTATTTACTTAATTTAATGTTTTTACTTTCAGATTTTTTTGTATTCAAAATAGCAGTAATTGGCATCCGAAGTTGAATCATAGCATCTGGGTTGTAGTCTATTCATGACATCAGTGTATTTTTACTGCTTGTAAACATGCCCTCAGATCGTCACAGAATGTCACAGAATTTAAATAACTAGAAAAAGGAGAGGGAAGTTGTGCTGCTATTGCTCCAAACACTAGACACTGTGTATGCTGCTGGTGGAGACTGAGTTGGTGACAACCTTGCTGAGAGGAAAGGCATGAATGGAACTTCTTGTCGCTCTTTTCCTCCTCCACCAGTCTGAAGTTCAGACTAGTGAGGAGAAAAAAAAGAAAGACTTTGGGGTTATGACTGGTACATACACAGAGAAGGAAAAAGAGGGGTTTAGTGTGAGAAAGGTGAAGAACCCTTTCAGAAAATTGGAAGGATTTCTCCCTGCTGCCTCAGAGGTTTTTATTGAATACTACGGGTTTACATTTTTGGGACAACACATCTGTCAGCTGCTAAGTCACTCTGACAATGACATTTTATCCTGTAAGGACTGAAAGACAGTGTTCTTATAGGGTAGACTAATAAACTTACTATTGGTTTCAAGGCTGTAGGCATTTTATCTCCCCAAATCCTTTTTCAATTTATGAAGAATACTTGCATTATAAACCTCAAGTCAAATATATACATATATTCAGACCTACACGTGTACTAAGCAGAGGACCTAGCTGGGCAGTTTAGAGAGGAGTCAGGAAAGCCAGCAGCTCTGCAGGTCTTGGAGTCCAAACTCCATGATGCAAAGAGGCACAGTCCCAGCACCACAGCAGTCTGATACTCCAGGCCAGAGTGAAGTCCTGGAGACATCCCAACAGGCAATTACAAACTGGCCTCCAGCAGGCAAGGAACCAGTGACAAATACTACACGTGTAATGACTACTTTGTATACTGGCAAAATATGGGACATATTTATAACTGAGACATTTGATTCTGAAGTGTCTTAAAAAAATGAAGAACTGAAAAGTTGTTTCTTACTTGGTCAAATATTAGGATTTTTTTTGTCTGAAAATGCCATGAATCTTAAACGAAAGCTGATGAGTTTCTTTGGTTATTTTCAAAAAAACATTGATAGTGTAATATTTCCTCAGGAAAATTTGTTCTAACCTTGGGACAACTTTGCTACCGGAAAGCAGTGCAAATACGGTAGTAGTATAGTCCTTGAACTCCAGGTGTGTCTTTCATTAGTCCTGTTAAAAGATGTTTTGATCTGGCTGAGTTATGAGGCTCTAAGGATGCATTCTTCAAATGTGCATGTTGATCCTGAACTAACCGTTTTCCTTATTAATCTCTTGAAACCCCTTTTGGGTTCATGGGTTAGCTAAACTAAGCAGAGATTCATTTTCAATGCATGCTCCCACTATATGCTGTTGATTCTGCCTTGTGCAAGTTAAACGTATTTTTCCTTTTCCCCTCTTTTTTTTACGTGTGGATGTAATTTGGTGACAGCCATGACGAGTCCTATGATATCACAGAGTCATATAATAAAGTGCTTTTACTATGTACCTTCTGACTATTTTAGTTGTCTTCTGCTTACTTGTCTGTCTCAAATGGACTACTTTGGAAAACCCACTAACAACTCAGAAATGTGAAAATGCAAATAAGCTGTTATAGAAGTGTTTCCCAAAGAATATTATGTGATGCAAAATAGGCAAAATTGCTGTCTGGATAAGTGTCAGGTTTAAGCTCAAATATCTCATAGCCAGATCTCGGCTGGAAGGGAAACCTAGGTATTTCGTCAGTGTAAACCTCCATCTCATTTGACTCTGGTATAAATGGAGTACTAGAGAGCATGGCCCAGATGTTCAAGTTCCCTGCAGAAGTCTGAAATTTTCCCTTTTGGTATCTGTTTCTGTCCTTGGAACATTATAAGATATTAGACTTTATACCATCTTATATAAAAATCTATTTTAAGTCACTTTTAGAAACCTTTATAAAATATCATACTTCTGTCTGCAACTCTGGGCACTTAAGAGAGAGATGGAGACAGAGAAATTATTGCCAATAAATCCTTCAAAATTGTAACCTCCCTGAAATGGTTTCAAAAGATGTTTTGAGATATGGATATATAAAAATATCCATAGAAAACCATTACCATTTGTCATTTCCATTTGTTCCTTAGGAAAAATATGTTATTCATGCTGAAAGGCAAGAACCCCTATGAACTGGAGTTTTGAGTGCGCTCCCTCTCTATTTGTGGAATGTGTGCTCAGTAGGAAAGCCAGTCAATGATTAATTTTTATGTGTAGTTTCCATCACTCAGTCAAAATCTAGTTAACTTCTCCCAAAAACACTAGTTAAAAAAATATTTGCAAAAAAGTACCAGCTTTCTGACTTGGAACTCACCACCATCAGGAGCTGTTAAAGTATTGATGAACACGTGGAGACAACATTAGCTATAAAATCCCTTTGAGAGTTGCTGAAAAAAAAGAGATCTTCAGATTCAAGTAAAACTTCGTGCTTTGTTAGCCCAGCATGAGGAATTCCTGATTCCCCACTTGTGTGCTGTGTTTAAATATTATAACTCAAATATGCTTACATAAAAGCTTATTGATTGGAAGAATCACTTGCTTTTTGTGCATTAGTTAATCAGGCTGCTGTTTTGAAATCCGTCCAGGAACCCACAGTGGAACCTTTCCTAATCCATCTGTTTAAGTCTCAAATGGTTTCACTGCTCCACTCACTTACCAGCACTGCCGGAATGTTAGTGCTTTATGATTAAAGGATATTGTTGTTCTTTTCATCCATCATCCTGGAGTTTGCTATTAATAATACAGTTCATTCTTTCTTTTTTTTTCTTCTTTCTTTTATTTTTCCCCCTTTTTTAACTTTCTGGCTGTTTCCCTAAAAAGCTGCTTGGATTTTCTATTTCTTTCTGTCTTGTTTTTCCTTATTCAGATAGGTCATTTTCAGCAACTTAAGTTAGATGGGCAAAAAATAAATCGCATCAGTGCTTCCTGGAAAGTGTGCACTGCCTTTCAACATTTGAAAAATGAATGGGAGAAAGACAAAAGAAAATTAAGCTAAAATGTGAGAGAGACAAAGGCATATTTGTAATAAGAGACATCAAATTATACAGAACTCTTTGTGACTCCAGAAAGATGTATGAATTATTGCTTCATACTCAGAGTAACATCTAAAAGCATTTTTTTTTTAACATCACTTTGTGATTAAATTATATTATGGACAGAAATCTTAGGTTTAATTTATATTGAGGCATACTACAGTACATGAAAATGTGCCTACTGTCCTTCTGTAAAACAGCTAAGCTGTATTTGGATATAGCTGCTGATCAATGATGTTTCAAATAACACAAGAAATCTTTTTGGTATTAGTTGCTGTCTCCAAAGAAAAAAAGACTTAAATGAAGAAAACAAGAAGTATTTTATTTGTTTCTTTATAGATGAATAAAGAGTCACAGATATTAAGGGAGACTTATTAATCAGGCTGTTGTGGAAGCTCTGATACCAGCTTTGGTCAAAGGGGACCAGTGTCATCTTGAGAGCGTTCCTCTCCAGGACAGGAAACCGACAGAGCAAAGCCCTGAGAACATGCTGCGACACTTCATATTCAATCCATAGCCCTTTAAAGAGATGAAAAATGAGCCTTGTCCAAAGCTCTTACCTCAGCACCCAGTGGCAAAAATAAAATGTGAGCTTGGGACCAGGTCTCTTTGAAGCAGAATTTTTTTCTTTTTCTTTTTTTTTTTTTTTTTAAACTCTGCAACAGGCCTCTGGTGG
>Ga0065711_1032747_pt1 | contig 26757 bp, 17 predicted proteins | sample Hoacrofraction12_FD_59098 | JGI IMG/M metagenome (GOLD analysis project Ga0065711, IMG submission 59098) | Hoatzin crop microbial communities from Cojedes, Venezuela - Epithelial fraction 12 v2 (version 2) | ecosystem: Host-associated > Birds > Digestive system > Esophagus > Crop | place... | reverse complement strand
CTGTTTTCCCCAGGCTGGATTTAAAAAAAAAAAAAAAAAAAAGAAAAAAGAAAAATCAATACAGCACTCCTGTACTGCACAGCTTTCTTTTGTGTTTGTCAGGCAAGCAGAAGGGCTCTCTGTCCCCAGTACCGCACTGGCAGAAAACAGGTGAGCTGTAGCTGACAGCAGGGTCTTCCTAGTGACAACTGGAAAGCTGCTGCTGTTCTACTGCTATTGATCTAAGCGGAATACAAAACACCTGAAGTCAGCAGGGAAAAATAGCTGCAGTTGGAAAAGAAACTGCGGGGGGGGGAATCAGGGAGGGGAGAGCAGGTAAAAAGTTCTCCATGCATAAAATTAACGGCTGGGCTTTTTATTGCAGCTATCTTGCCTGACTACAACACCAGATCGATGTACAGAGCAGGAGTACTGCCATCATTGTTTTTGCAATCTCTCATTTGACGAGAAACAAAAGGTTTCACTCCCACTTCTGCCAGCGCCTCGCCACCGACGGCCCCTCTCTCCTGTCAGCAAGGAAGCAGCTCTACCTCCCGTGGGCCCAAAACATCCTCAGGCCAACAGCCGTTGCCTGCTCACTGCAGGTGCCAGCGCATCACACGCCCCGGAGACGCGAGCCCCGCCGAGAGCAGAGCTCGTCCGAGGGAGCAGCCCAGGCCACGCACCGGTTTGGGTTTGTCCAAGCGCACGCCACCATGGCTGTAGCTGGAGCTCGGCCTGGAAGGGGTTTGGTTACCTCCCCTTTCTACCCCGGCTCATCTCTGACCCTGAAAGGAGCAGGCACCCAGCCAGCTCTTGTTCAGTAAGTGGCTTCCTTGGGAACCTTCCCTGTTGTGACAGCTCAAACATTACAGCGACTGCCAGAACCAAACCACTCAAGGAAGAGATCCCCTCCCCCTTCTGACATTGACAACCGAGGCAGCAGCAGGCAACACCGCGTGCAGGAGTCTATTTAAAATGTCACTGAGGCACCGGCTGATGGAGGACACCGAGGCGTCCTTCCCCCGCCCTGGAGGTGATGCTGGGGTGGGTTGCTTTGCGTTTTTGTTGTTCCTTTCCTGTGGTCTGTGCCTGCTGCAATCTGACAGCCTCTAATCGCTCAGCATGAACCAGAAACGTCACTCGCATCTGTACTGATGATGGTGCTACTCACAAGCGCAAGAACATACGCAGGCTCAGCCACCCACCCCAAAAGCAATGCCCCTAAGACATCTCGCCCCTCAGCTCTAACCTTCAGGTCTTTTCTGCTTCCCTGTCACTCGAAAGCCGCATTTCTGTCTCTTTCTCCCCCTCTCCAATTGACAGAGTCAATCCACAGGGCAACTTTTCTCTTTAAAGGGAACGCCACCAGTTTCTCAGGGACAAGGGGCACAAGGTGGAGGAGCTCAAAGAGCCAAGTGCATGCCGGTCACGATGATTTCTCAGCTATGAAATCCACAAACAGGCCCACCGTCTCTCCTTGCCAGCCCCAGAGGGGGTCCAGATCAGTCCCACCTCCTGCAGCAGCAAGGCCTAAACAAGCTACAAGGAGCATAACACGCAGAGGACTGAATTCCTCGCTGCAACAGCAGGCAGCTTCCTGACATCCTGCTCCCATTTTGCTGGGAGACAGGAGCCATCTTGAGCCCTTTGCAGACTTGTTTCCTGGCACTGCGAACAGTTACATCAACAGCAGACTCATCAGTTGGGCTGCGACTGTTCTTCTCCTCACATCCTAGAGCATATCGCTCCTCTCCTTCCTCAGTCCAATTCCTTTACCAAATTACAAATAAAACTCATTTTCTGGGTCCTTCCAGCCTTTTCCACCCACAATTCAACCACTCCGCTTCCCCTTCCACGCTTCGTCTTTGTCCAACCATTCAGTCCAAGATCTGACCTAATTAGCTGATTGCCAATTCCAGCTGTGGATGCACACTGCTTTGTTAGAGCAGTCTTTTAAAGCAATAATTTCTATCAGGGAGGATTTGAAATGAAGAGGCCTCAGAAGGCCTTCGGCTGAAAGGTGTCCAACAGGAATTTTTAAGAGTTCAAATGGATTCTGAAAATAGCAGACTGGGTTCCTAACTCTTACTTAAGGCCTGGCATTCTGCAGCTTGGAGGGCAGGGAAGTATCTGGGAGATTTTGCAGCAGAGGCCCAGAGGAGAAAGTGAGTTTGTGAGATCCTTGAGCAAGGGATCATCTCTGGGTCTAAATGCTGATGTCCCAACACACCACGCTGAGTGCGAGACACTTTAAGGCAATAAGTGCGTTGTTTCTGACAGCGGAAACGTCTCTGAAGATCAGTCAGTAACACGATGACGCAGGCAGGTGACCTTGGGTCTGCCCCACAGGCTAAGCCACCAGGGCTCGTCTTCTCAGGGCAAGGGGCTTAAATAACTAAAAGGAAAAGGATGAGTGAATTTCCCTTACCCAGCTTTTTGCCCCCTGCCCCGCTCACCTCTAACTCTTGGATTCAGCAGGGACTCGAGGAAGATTTTACCAATCTTACCCCACACCCTGACAAAACATGATTCAGAGAAACTAACTCCATTACAGCACCATTCATCTGTCCGTAAGACACGTGCGTGGCTTCTCTCTTCCCCGGCGAGCCCCAAGCAGCCGTTCTCATCCTCACCCCAGCATCTGCAGCTTTAGCTCTAAAGCAAGCCGGAGGCAGACGCTGCCCCCAAACACAGCCCCGGCCCTCGCTGCACCGACAGCTCTGAGGTCCCACACCGGGATAAACTAACACCAGCACCAACTCAGCAGCCACCACGGCTGACGAGCCACGGTTCGGGCTCCCCAGGCCCCTTCCCACTCCAGTTCACTGGGGATGCTACTCTCCACAAAGCAGCACTGGTGAACAGACAACATCCAGCCCAACCAGGCCACCCTCCGCCCACCCCTGTCCACATCCACAGGGGAGAAGAACAAAGCCAGAACGATCCCCCCAAACAAAATGACACCAAGAAAGAACTAGAACAAAGAATTGTTTAATTGCTTAACCCTTTCTCTTCCAGGGACCAGAGAAACAAGTTTTCTGCTCCTTCTAATGAGGGCAGTAAGGCTTGTGTGTTACCTCTACAACTGCAGGGGCAAAGTTTACGAGATGATCATCTTTAGTACTTGAAAAAGCGAGAAGCAATGGTCATTGCAACACTAAGAGAATCCTAGAGTCTCCTAACGGAGAGCCCATTGCTAGAATACAAAAATAAAGGAGGCATCCCTGCGTATCCCAGGCTAGAAAGAGTTAACCAGAAAGAGCAGGAAGAAGCTTTCCCAAAGAGGGGTTGAAGTAAACAGCAGAGGTCAATAAAGCAACATTTTCTCCCTACTTCCCCAGCATGTTTTTTTTTCCTTTACCAATAAATACAAATTCCTTGTTAACAAGCGACAAAGCAGGTAATCTGCCCACAACAAGGGGAAAAGGGGCTAGAGGCAAAAAGATTTTCCTCTCCCCTTCTCTCCCATTATTATTTATCGTTTTTTAACCCAAGCCGCCATTAAAAAAAGCAATCCACTGCAGAGGCAGGGAATCTTGTAGCTTTCACACTGCAACTGGCAGGTAAGGGAGCTCCACTGTCTCACAAGGGTAAAAACAACAAAAAATAGCTGCCACAGCAAAAGGTGAATGGGGAGGGAGAGGTCTGTTCTCTTCAGAGCTTTCCATCTCAGTCTCTCAGTTTAAAAATCAAAGTCTGCAGACACTGTCTACTGAAAGCTGGAAAAAAAAAAAAGTTTGAGTGGGAGGAGAAGGGGGGAGAAAAAGAGGATGCGTCTAGTAGGAAAGCCTTAAGCAAAAAAAGAAAAGGCCAGACCATGTCAAAAAGCCACCCGAGTGAGAAGAATTTTCTGTTGCCTCTGGGTTTTGAAGAGCATCGAGTGCCACAGCACACCCTGCGTGGGGCAGCTTGCACGCAACCAAACAGGCAAACCGAGCAAGCAGCCCCACCCACCGCGCCGGCACCGCGTGTAAACAAGCGAACAGGCCCTCAGCAGCCGAGCGCCCACCCGTCCCGGGAGAGCTCTGCCTCAGCAGGAGACGGAGGGCGAGTCTGTCGGCACGGCTCAAGGTAAGCCAGGCGCTTCTGGGCGGCGGGGGGCACGCTCCCACAACAGCGGGGTCCGCCAAGGCTCAGTTTCACCCACACGTCAAAGAGTAGGTGGACGTCTGTGTCCGAGGGGCAGAGATCAGGTCCCAGTTAGCTCCACTGCCATGACAAGGGGGGCGTGGGGGATCTCTCTACGCAGGGAACAGTGTCCTTGGAGAGACGCTGCCAGCTCCGAGCCTCTGTGACCTCTCTCCCTCCTGCACAAGGCTCACTCATCTCGTAAAGACTGTTCTGGAAGGGAGAGGAAAGCCAGTTACCTTGATCAGCCAGCACTGCGCAGCCTCTCTCATCAACGCCTGGCAGCCAGAGAAGGAAAGGGAGGCCTCTCATCTTTCCACAGCAGGAACAGGAAGACCAGGGATTGCACCACATGGATGAACAGCCCTAATGCAGCACACACACATGCGCACACGCTCCCAGACACACATCTCACACCCCTGGGACCAAGGCTAGCATGTTCAGACCTTCAGCAGTAAGAGATACGAGACAGCACAGAGCAGTTAAGATCTCCAGGGGCTCTTTGGTCTTAGTTGATAGTCCTAGAAAAAACAACCTCTTCGGATTCAGTTGTAGCACAGCTGTGTAAGATCTACTTGATATTTAGTGTTTGGCAACTGCAAGAGGGGAAAATGGGGCTGCACGTTACATGAGAGGGGGAGGAATGGAAGTACAGAGCTGCATTTCTAGGCGTGCTCCCAGCTTTGCAGCCAGAGCCAGTGTGTGGAGAAGGGCAAAGAGGAAGGAGGGTTCCTGAGAGGACCACTAATCCATCAGATGTTACACCAACGACGAGGCGGAGCAGGCCCGCCCTGGGCCGAGACAGAGCAGCCGACTGCACAAAAACGCTGCTGGCTAAAAACTCGAAACTTGAGTTGCAACATGTACAACGTTGGTGGCAACGTTCTCAGCTCCAGCACAGGTGAGGTGGAGAGGAGAAGGTGAATACAGCCACGCACATGTTGGCCAACAGAGAGAGAAGGTCTGCGAGAGAGCTGTTACCCCTTTCCTCAGCAGCTTTAGCTACGCAAGTCCGAGGCCTCTGATCAAACCTGCTCCCATCACTGTCACCTTTCTCCACGGGTTCACAGACCACAGAAGAAAGTATCAGGGCTGGGCAAGCACATCCTGCCCTGCTGAGCTGCACCCACTCAGTGCCTTCACAGATTCGTCAACCAAGACAGATGCCCAGGGACAAGACAGGCAACATCCAGTCCTTAACACAACACAGCCGCATCTGGTGACAACATCTTAGAGATGGAAGCCAGAGGAAAGATGTTATGGGACAAAACAAGTGTTTCACAGCCAACAACCCTAAACCAGGGGCCTCTAGACAGGCTGGCAGCACAAAAGCAGAGTCAAGCTTTCAAAACCAAGATCACTGCAGTAAATTCATTCCATAACCCCTGCCCTAGGTTTGTATTTTATTCAGGAATTTAACATCCCCTCTCCAAATGCACAAATGCAGGCAACACCCCCCTGTACCAGATCATACAGCAGCTCTGGAAACAAATTCACCAGCTTACACTGCTCACAGACAACTCAAAGACCCCTGTTGGGACTAAACTCCACTAAAGGCAAACCCCGGACTGCACTGCCATGCTGCTCAGTAGCGCGACGGGAGGAGGAGGAGGTGGTGGCGATGGTTTAAAGAGACAGCCGCTCCCGCCCCTGCCAGCTTGTCCTACTCTGTGCATAGTGCGAAACAGTGCAGTCATTCATCAGAGAAAGTTCAGGACCAAGGAAACTAGGTTCCCTTTCAGCCAAACAGTTAGAGGAAGGAGAGGCAGTTCTGTTTTAGCTGGGCCGGCACTGGACTTGCCCCTCTGAGCTGTCTTCATCATCTGAGCCTCCAGCCCCACCGCTGGTCAGTCCTGTAATCCGGTACCCCATGTTCAGCAACATCACCTCCAGCGGGTCTGCATTCATTCGTCTCTGGTTAGCTTGGGAAGCACCTTCCATGTCCACTACCACGCGGCCATTAAGGGTTTCACTCTGCAAGACAAGAAGGGAGAGCACTCAGCAAGGCAGTGCTGGGACCAAAGGCTGTTACTGCTGCTGCAGCTCTCGAGAGATCCCAGCAGGAAAGACCCATGTGTGTTACATCTCATGACAAGAGAGCCTCTCCCTGCGGCTCTTACCTCTGGCCTAGGGTTCCACAGTCGTACAACTGGGTCAATGCCGCTGGTGGCCAGGAAGCAGTAACTGGGATGAGGCTGGAGACAATTCACAATCGACTCGTCTCCCTGCAGCACTCTAACAAGGTTGGTGGTTTCTTTCTCCCAGATGAAGAAGGAGCCGTCATCTGACCCACTGACTATGTACTGTGCATTGCTAGGGTGAGAGGAGCAGAGACTGGAGATCACAGCGCAGAGCCAAAGCTAGTCTCTAGCAGACACCAGAATCTCAGTTGGCTTTTATAATCAGCAGGCTGCCACCCCTCACGCTTATGGATCCAGACAAAGCTTTCTGTGGTGGTTCCCTCCATCCCCAGGGTTCATGTTCTCAATCCCAAATGGCTTTTCTGAAACTCTAGCCCAACTGGGTCCTCTGTGGATCTGCTACTGAACCAGCTATTCACGCAGCCACACAAGTAGGAGGGTTTCTGTCATCTTTTTCAACCCCGCAAACCAGTGTCAGCGTCATTTTATGAACAGTCGCACGGGGCTACGCATGAGGCTTTATCCGATGGGAGAGCGCGTTCTGCTGCTGCTCACGCTCCTGTCCTGCATCCCTATTACGCTCTGCCAACATACCTGCCAAAGAAATTGGCCTCTTTGATGTCTGTAGTAGTGTTACAGTGGCCACAATATCGGAATTTGTAGTCATAGCTGCGCTCCCTCAGCACCATCTCATCCTCTGAGATGGAATCCTTGCGGCCCGTGGCTCGCAGCCGGATAGGGCCACCCCCTTTCTTGTCTTCAGCTGGAAAGACAACAGATTTCCTGCATTACAATTTGGGGAGGAACATGTTCTCAGCAAACAGAAATCACTCTAGGAGACCCCAACAGCTTTAGACAAGAGTAAAGGACAATTCCAGCAGCGAGCAGGGCTTCGAAGGACAAGCTTCCTTCCAGATGATCTCCTGGGCACATCAGACTCCTTTTCTCATACTCTCACTCAAGAGCAAGCCAGGACCAGGCGCAAGGAAACAACAGGCTCAGGCCAGTTTTTGTGCACAGTAACAACCAATCTCTCAGAAGTTGGAGCTTTACTTCAGAGGGACGGTTTAAGGAGAAAATTCTTTGTCTTATCATTAGATTTTAGTATAACCTTGAAGAGCCACGCTGAACAACTGGCACTCACCGTTATCACTCTTGGAGAAGAGGGCTGCATTGATGTCTCTGTCTAGCGCATCGCAGGCACTGCTATGTGCTTGTTCTGGGAACTTCCCTTTAAAGTCATCCAGACACTCCAGTGCTTCTGCCACGTACTTGAGTTCAAAGAGACAGCGGGCAAGACGGAAATGGGCCTTCAGGTGGCATGGATTCAAGGATATGGCCTTCAAGCAGTCTCTCAAAGCATCATAATGGTCCCCATCCCTGAAGAAAAGGCAGGGGTGGGTTAGACAGCCCAAACAGGAACCGCACACATTTTCCGCTGCCATTTCCCTGCCCTCGTTTCACTCCAAAGCTGGTTGTTTCCAGCTCTCTCTCCGTGAGCAGACACCCCACAAGCTCACATACTAATAGCATTAGCTGTTTCCCAGAGGCACCATCTGACCAAGCCCAGCTTCTTGAATGCACCTCCACACGTGCACAGGCAGCCCTGTAACGTGACCGCACAGGGAAGCCCGGCAAGCCTTGACCTGCCATTTTAAATCTGACAGAGCAGAGCTCACTGATAGAACACATTTAGGGAAGTCCTTTGAAGATGGAGGATGCACCAGCCCTCTGGCCAAGCAGACACAAGGCCTCTCCTGCAAGGCGAGCGGGGCCTCCTCGGAGCACGGCAGCTCACGCTTGCCCCTCTGTGGACGCACAGCGTGGCAGCATGTTTGCCTGCCCGCAGTCACAGCCCCTCATGGCCCTCCAGAAGCAGCTACAGAACCCCCTGCCCACAGTCACAGCCCCTCGCAGCCCTCCAGAAGGAGCTACAGAACCCCCTGCCCACAGTCACAGCCCCTCGCAGCCCTCCAGAAGCAGCTACAGAACCCCCTGCCCACAGTCACAGCCCCTCGTAGCACTCCAGACACAGCTACAGAACCCCCTGCCCACAGTCACAGCCACTCGTAGCCCTCCAGAAGCAGCTACAGAACCCCCTGCCCGCAGTCACAGCCACTCGCAGCCCTCCAGAAGCAGCTACAGAACCCCCTGCCCACAGTCACAGCCCCTCATGGCCCTCCAGAAGGAGCTACAGAACCCCCTGCCCGCAGTCACAGCCCCTCGTAGCCCTCCAGAAGGAGCTACAGAACCCCCTGCCCACAGTCACAGCCCCTCATGGCCCCCCAGAAGGAGCTACAGAACCCCCTGCCTGCAGTCACAGCCACTCGCAGCCCTCCAGAAGGAGCTACAGAACCCCCTGCCCACAGTCACAGCCCCTTGTAGCACTCCAGACACAGCTACAGAACCCCCTGCCCACAGTCACAGCCCCTCATAGCCCTCCAGAAGCAGCTACAGAACCACCACACTTCATAGCCCTGACAGACATGTCTAAAGCAGCAGTCTTTTCTCACCTTTATAGGAAAAAACTTGCAGTTTTAGAAACAGCAGACCACAATGGATATTTATATCCTATTTTACTGGAGATTACATTTGATTTCCCTAAGCTCCATGGCTGTGCAAATAAGAGTGCCCCTGCTCACAGTCAAGAAGCAGGGGAGGCTTGAAGAGCCCTGCATGCTGGTATTCAGTTCAGACTGACAGAGGCCGAGAAGTCCGCCAGGGCTGACACGCTGGCTATACCAGCATCGAGCCAGAACTGTTCAGAGGCACCAGTTTGTGTTAGGACAGTGCCAAGTCTCCACATGATGGCTAATAGTAATAATAATGTTTCACACCCGTAACCTATGTGCACTGCACCTACTAAAGTCCGAAACAGTCCCAAGGGGAAGGGGAGGAATTGCGCTGTACCTTCCACAGGGCGACAATTTTAGATCCCGTGGAGCCTTTGTCAAGGAAGAGGTGCTCCTGTGTCTCTACTCATTAAAGGGAGCTCCACGTCTTTGGGCTACACGCTAAGCCGCGCTTATTCAGTGCCACAAGCATGTTCTGCAAACCATTCACCCCATTGCTCCCTCCTGTCTAGGCAGATATTGCCCACGTATTACAGCTTGCTAGCACAGTACGGAAGGTGGAGCCCATGATATCCGAAGCAGAGCAGAAGAAACATGGCTCTTTACGGATGTCTTTGCAGCACTGTATCTGTGTGAATCCAGGAGGCTGGATGCACAGCATCAGGCCACTTGGATTCAAAGAAAGAGGGAATGCAAGTTACCTGTTATGAGGACAGATGGGTGTCTCGCATTGTCAGAGCTGACTGGACTATTAGCTGCTTTGCCACCCTCAGAAATCCTTCAGCCTCAACTACCAGTGTCAGACAGCCCAAGAGACTGGTGTGAAAATGTACACGCTGAGATGTAAAGCAGGCACCAACTTCTCCCACCGTTACAGGTTTGACTCAGGTTGTGCAAAAACGCTCAAACTGGAAATCAGCTAAGTGCTGTCAAGACAGACTGCTAAAAGCAGTCTGGAGACTGATGCAGTTGGCTCTTCTGGGAAAATTTTAAAAGGACAGCCTTAGAAGCGCTGCAGAGTACGAGCGGCATCTTAAGGGAGATGAACAAGGGGAGGTCAGGAAATTACAGACCTTCCTTTTTTCTAGATCTCTCTGTTATTCAGAGAACAAGGCCAAAGCAAGACCTGCAGCGTTCCGCAGCATGGCCTTTAGCTGTTCCTGCTCCAAAGATGAAGGACACCTTAGAGACACATGGTGCGTGGGTCACTGTCCCACTCCTTCACCCTCCTTCCCAGTGACATCCCAGCCACCTTCTGCCATACACCAGCAGCCGTTCCTAGCAGAAAAGTGCCCTGTCTTTTCTGGACCAGAGAAGATATCAGCTCACTATTATTCAAATTCTAATCATTGCATGTCACAGAAACCCATTGTGCAGACATTTTCACATCTTTCTGCTACCAAAAACTGCTGCAAAGCACTAGCTGACACACAGAAAGGTTCAGATCTGCCAACATCCTTTGGGAAAAACGATTCCTATAAGAAAAATGTCATTCATGAGATCAGCACTCCGCTTCTGTCTTCCATTCCTTAATCCCAACCTATTGTTCTTCTCCCCCTCTGAACGCTGAGGTCTTTTTGAGGCAGCTCCTGAATCTCTGTTATTGCAAAACAGCCAGTAGGCCAGTTACCAAGAGTCACAACAACTGCTGGCTGCTCTTTATCTTGGCAAGAATACGGGAGAATTCATACTGGGGATTTCAGCAGGGAGAGGACAAGGATATCCTCACAAAGCAAATGTAGATGAAGGACCACAGCTATTTTAAATATGTTAACGGCAAGTCATGCTACTCAGTCTTACTCTGCTCAAGGGGACAGATACTAAAATAACTCAGCTGTATCTTGCCGATGCAGCTCTGGCTATTGGTCAGAGAAGACGTTACCTACTGCAGAGGCTAGCAGCATATTTTGTAATAATCAAGACAGAACCTCCCCTGGACTCTGAGGCACCAGTTGCCACCAGATCCCTCAGAGAGGTTTGTTTCCACTCAAGGGGAGCGTGGGTTAGCTGGGGTAATGTCGGAACCACCAGGTCCCGTCTGTCTGCAGTACTAGTTAATTGGATAAAGCAGCAACCAAAGCAACTCCAGGCAGTCCTACAACAATCTTACATCATGAGATACAAAGTTATAAAGCAAGGCAACCATTACCTCATCTGTAGACAGCAGATTTAGAGCCGTACCCTAATGCAGATGAGAACTACCCAAAGCAAACACCTTTGGAGACACTCGTAATGATGTTACTCAGAAATGGATTTTTGGTTTCTTTTTAAACAGGAAAGGAACAGAACATTACTCAGCATGCCAGCAGGCAAAATGATGAGCTACTACCAGCTGTGCGTGCCTGTGTGGTATCTGTGGCCATAATTTCTCCAAAACATGCTGCTGTGCAATCCCCTTGTTCTGTACCAGAGATGACTCACTTACGGCTTGATCGAACAACCCCAAACCTGCTCAACACACAGGGAACCCAGGTGCTTCACAGTGAACAACGTGGTATCTGTGGTACTCAGAAGTCAGGCACCAGCACTGCCTGTGACACTAAACTCTGATGTTCCCTGCTTCCTTACCACTTGCGCTTCATGTAGGCAGCAGCTCTGTTTCCGTACAGCATGGCGTTGTTGGGGGCTTTCTGGACTGCTTTGCTGTAAAGCTGGATGGCCTGAGTCCACAGCTGGCAAGCAAAGGCCTCGTTGGCTTGCTGCTTGATTCTCTCCAGATATGGAGGTAACTCCACCTGGGGACTGCAGGGAAAGGAGAACAGGTAAGTCTCACATGCTAATGCTCTGATAACTCCAGTTAAATGTCTGCAGTGTTTTGTTCTAGCTTAGCAAGTCCCAGCAAGCATTAGCTAATACCAAAAGTTTCAGAAAAAGGCAGAAGAGACCCTGTACCTAAATACCTGTATTTAGGAGGAAGGTTTCTTTTTGACCATCATTTGGTTGTTTCTATATTTTTCTTTATATACAGACATCCACTCAAAATTGAACAATGGGTATTTTCAGCATCTAATCCCTCAGACTTGCCCCATACATCTTTTCTTTGACTGTGCAAACAACATTTCCAACCCTCTTTTAGCAATGTACAACAGAATGCAAAGTCAGAAGGAAACCGAGCATCCGAGTTCACAGGGCCCATGCTCAGCAAACCCAAAATTCCAGGCGCATCTCTGCTGCCGTGGTGGAGGGGCCATCTAGAGGAAACAAGCTGAAAACATTCAATAAAGAGATTTTGGTGGAACCTAGACTACCCATATATGGTATTAAGCCACTGTGTCTTCACTTTTAACCACGTCTCATCAGCTGGAGCAAAACCAGTCAGCAAGACATGCTTCAAGTCTGCTTCTGCTTTGCCCAAACTGTATTTTGCTTTTAAAGAAAGCAAGCAGAAGGAACAACAGGAGAGGGCTCTCCACCCATTCCTAGCTCACTTGCAGACTGCAGGAGTAATGACTCCCATGTCACTGTCATAAAGCAATTTCGGCTGCTTCAGTTCAGTTTACAGCAGGGCAGGTGACCAAAAAAATGGCAAAGGGAAGCAAGGCTCTTCTGACCTGACAGCCTCTCCCATTTACCAAGACACAGTTCCTGCAGGCCAGGTAGTAACAACCGCTCAGGACAACTAAGAACACCCTGCTTCCAGGTCTGCAAAGTAATTTCTCAGTTTTGTGGGCAGCAATTCACCATAACAAGGGAAAAATTCTCACAGACAACATTTCTTGCAGGATGCTCTTGCCTGATCTGACTCTTGTTCATAGACCACACACCAGAAGCAAATATAGCTCCTAGGACAGAGATCACTTAGCAATCAAGTCAACACACAAAGTAGATTTGCACTTCACACCTTGTTTAGCAGCACCTAACCTTGGCAACAAGAACAAAGCTGTAGGGATTTCACGTAGGTGGAGCTGTCCCCTTACCTCACATGCGCTCTTCCTTCGGACAAGCGGAAGCCATTGCTGTGGAGATGGATGCCATTCGACACTCCATTGGTAGAAGTTTTTCCATTCTGCACTTCTGAAGGTTAGGAAAAAAAAAAAATACACACAGCCACGCTAAGTATCAATGTAGATTATACAAACTAATATCTGAAGCTTCAGGGTTTTATTTTACAGCAGAGCCAAGCCAACACCACAGGCCCACTCAGAGCAGAAATAAACGTTCCATGATTCCACACGCTCCACCTCCTCCAGCCACCTGGATTTGATTTGCCTTCTTACTGCAAGATCTCTGCAGTAGCCTTCGCAATACAACGCTAGAACAGAAAACCAGATACACACAGAACTAACCATACGCTCACAAAGAGAGGGCGGCTCGAACTGAACTGTCTTCAGACTGAGTCTAGGCTATAATCGGAGCATCTGACAGATCACAAGAAGCCTGACACTTAAAACTGCGGAAGTATTTAGTAACATTAGTAACTTTGTATTTTAGGTTCACTCAGATAAAGAATCATAGAGCTAAGTTGTTGAACATTTAATAGGACAAGGAGGATGAGCAGAACCACTGGAGGAATCCAGTAAAGGAATTCCAGATGCTTTCTTCCTTTTGTTCTTTTCTCACCCTACTGCTCAAGGAAGGAATCCTCTGAAGGTCATGCAGCCACATCATCTGCCATTTCTACAGAAAACATTCAACTTAAATTTTTACGAACTGCATTTATGTTGCAGCTGGAAGTGCTGCTGCGGACACTTCACAGGCTGGGAAACGACGGACACTGCGCAACCAGTCTGCGGAACTGCTCAGAGATTTCAGCGTGCAGAGACATGCACACACATGAAGTTCAGCCTTTGCACCGATACCGCCTCTTCACAGCCTTTGCCTGAACTTTCTGTGCCCAACAGGGTGGAGCGTTCGCTGCAACCGCACCACCGCGAGCCTGTTCAAGCGCTGTCCTGCCATTTAAAGCGTGACCTCACAGCACAGATCACCCACATGCATTCAAGACAGGAGAGAAAGACAGGCAGGGCATATATTTGCTACCAGGATGTGAGTGTTAGATTAAGGCCTGAGGCACGCTGAGTACACAGACCAAACTCTGCCAGAGTGCTCCGGGAACAGGGAAGGGGCTGAGAAGGGAACACTCCCTGATAAGAGTCAGCCTCTGCCTGGGGAGCAGCGCTGTAGCCATTCCCCGCACACTGCCTGCAGCATCTGCGTACAAACAGGCCCTGTAAGAAACAGGGCCAGGAATAAAATGGCTTTTGGATACACTTGCTCTTCAAATAAATGACTTTTTGATTTAACTACCTCACCACCAGCAGGGATATTAGTGCCAGGCCAGATTCTTAGACTAGGGAAGAGATTGTTCTGCCTCCTTCCTCATGAGTGCATAAGGGATAACAGGTGTATGCTACACACTAATAAGGTTAAAAAAAATAAAAACAATATACCATTTTCACACCTGCCCACAGTTTTCCCCCTTAGTTGAAGGCAGGACACCAAGACCTCACCCACTCTACAAAGTCTACTTTATCCTTTTTGCACAGCTTTAAGCACTCGCCTTAGCTCACAGGCATACACCTCTCAACAGCTCACTTCTCCCCTCAAGGCACGCATTTTGTCACTCTGTAGAAGGGCTTTAGAACTCAGGGTGTGAGCTGCACTGCAGACACAGCCCAGCAACAGCCATGCCCTACTTTATTTTCCTAGTTCCAGCCCAGATTTGGGCTGCACTCTGAGAGAGAATTGTACAGTGCGGGATTTCACTCTGCCTGCCACTCACTTTCCTGACAGCATCATACTTACCCCCTGAAGTATGGCACTTCTTTGGGAGGAGAAAAGTGTATGGTCGCTGTTTGTATGTTAGATCAAACAAATAGACCTAAGGAATGAAGAAAGAATGAGACAAAAGTCACTTAAACTTAGATGCTCAAGTCACGGAAATAAAACAGGGCTAGACGGGCATATGGTTGCACATTTGTGTTTTGTGATTTCCAATTTTCTAACTGGGAATCTTGTTTATAGATGGGTACACACAGGATGACAGCAGTACCAGTGTCATGTTCCACTCCAGCACTGGGTTCAGAATGAATAAAGCTGAGAAACAAGAGCCATGTCTTCCACAAGAGGTAAGAAAAGCCGTCTCCAGCCCTACAGAACTTAGAAGATGACCTGACCACAAACTAACCTGCCCAAAAAGCTTCAACTCCAACAAGGTATTTTAACTATTTAACTAACACAGTGATCATGAAGACATCAAACATCTATTGACAGAAAGGAGGTGGTACACTAAACTAAGGCTAAAATCTCTAAGATGAAACCAGCATCTCCTGATAAACTTTGAAAGCAGCCCTGCAAAGCCCCAGTTTAAGACTGTACTGGCACAGGAATGGACAGCCCAGATCAGACCTACAACTCATCTAACTCAGCACCTTCTCTTAAAGGGAATGAGCACACGTGTGAAAAAGAGATCTGTAGAGGACAACCACAGAGTAACCTGCCCACAAGCCAAGTTCCTGCTTAATCCATGCCAATTAATGCTGTCAGAAGCATTTTCTCATTTCACTGATAGGCTTTACAAAAGATCCATGAATATCACCCAGAACTTCAAACTAAAGCAATCAATATTCCAGGTGAAGGCCTTTGCTTCTCTAAGTTCCTTAGTCACTAGATTCTACTACAGAAGCAGTTTGATGTTTAAAAAACAAGTTATGAAATCTTTTCTAAGTCAGTAAAGGTCAATTCCAGAACTGGATTTCTTTTCCTCTTCCAGAGACTGAAATGTGAATTGGAACAGAAGAACAGAATGTAGTTCAAGTTTGATCAGTGGCAGCATAACAAATCAATCCCTAATACCAAGCATTTACTCTGAAGGAATCGGAAAGCAGTTTAAAATCAATCATATTACCCACAGAGAAGTTACTATACCCGTTTTTAAGAACACACAACGTATGGTGACCCAACAAATACAACTGAATGCAAACTTTCCTCCCAAACTTTAGCTGTCTTCTTACCTGCTCCCCTCCCATGTTGACCAAGAGCTCAGTGCCATCAGGACTGAAGGTGACGTACGTGGCCACCAGAACTCTCAGCCGGTTGTTGTAGTCTGGAAGCTTCACTGGAAGGTGCCCTGCGGAGAGAAGAGGTCCATCTGTATTAGCGCAGCTAGTAACCGTTGTCTTTGTCCTACCCCAGCTGCTCGCTTTTACAAGAGGTTGTTAAGAGCGTGTCATGAAGCGGGTGCACCTAAGTGATTTTCAATTTCCTACTGCTGTTTATTGAATCCTTCCATCAGCCACCAACACACGCAGATATTCACAGCTGCCTTTTCACAAGTTCTAGGTATCAATTCCATAAGGTCACCTCTGTATGAAGAGAAGACCGAATTATCACTAGGTTGCTAACAATGAAATTTGTACAACCCCACAAATCTCAGTTTTAGGTATTCACTATGGATTTGGCTTCTGTGATTTGCGGTCATCTGCAAACAAATACCTCCATTTTCAACCTTCTAATCAGGTTTCCTTAATAAAGACCTTAGCACAACCAAACCACAGCTCCTAAATATTCAGCTCACACACAGGTTATTTTGCTTCAGACAGCAGATGTGTTGCATGACCAATTCAGGGGACTTAAGAAATCCTCTAGTGGGACTCATCAAAAGCAAGACTGTCAAAACTGCTCTGCTAAACATGCCGGTCTGAGATACTTTAAAAAAAGTCAAACATTTGGGGGAAAAGAGATAGTAAATAATGAGCACTGGAAAAGAATGTCATCTCGATTGCCCAGATACTGCATCACTGATTCTTCATCCGCAGGATGAGGACAAGCCACTTCTGTGTCAAAAAGATTCTGAACAGCAGCCTTGCTGGGACCAGTTCCAGGAGAAAGCCAGGTTATCCAATCCTTGACTTTTCAATAAAAGTGACAAAAAGACATTTATGCTAAACAAGAAGGCCAGCTCACCACTCACACCACTGCCAAATCAGAGAAAGTAGGCAGGTAACATAAGCAAGAATCCACAGCACAGAAGTGAAATAAACTGCAATTCCATAGAACACCCCTGTATCAGAGAAGAACTCTTCCAAGCAGTGGTTTCGTGTGTGAAGGGTAGAACTCCACGTCTTCAGGCATTGACTTAAAGTCCCATCAGCCACCCCCAGCACAGGTCCCAGTACCTGCCACGTAGTACTGTGCTGCACCGTCCGGGAGGGGTTTCTGTCGGTCGCAGAATGTGTGTACTCCAGCTGAAGGACTCTGCTTCATGCTTTTTCTAGCCAGAAAGAAAAGTAGCCTTATAATCACAGTGTTCATCTGCTGGAAGCCTGAACTACACTGACACTTCTTGTTCACACACAAGGGCAAGGCCTCATGCCCATACAGCTGTGCGGACACAAGCCTGCTTCACACCACCCCAACGTACTCACACAGAAAGACAGAAAAGACTGGGTAAAACTTCAGTGAGACAGGCGAGTGCCAGATCATTGCAAGATCCCCTTCCCACCAGAGCCTTGAACAGATTTCTGTAGCACTCCCATCTGCCCAGAAAAGCCAGTTAGCGTTACCTGTGGTTGTGGATCATGCGTATGTCGTAGAGCCGCACAAAGGGGCCGCTTGCCCCTACTGCTAAGTAGTTGTTATCCTGAGGGTTGACCGTCAGGCATTTGGCCTCCACCAGCTGCCCGCAGTACTCTGTCAGGTCTATCAGCACTTCTGAACGTTTGCTGTTCTCTCGCAGGTCGTACTGTCTGCGAAGGGAAGAGAGAGCCAGGCAGTCCGTGTCACCGAGCGACAGAAGCAGCAGTGAGAGAGAGGTTAGCTTTCCACGGTGACCAAAGTGACCAAACTGAAGACCACTCAAAGCAGCACATTTCTACTTCTCAGTAGTGATCTACGCTTAATTACTTGACTTGTGCATGCAGAGATGACACTAATGACATTAACAGTCCATTTGTGCCAGATTACTGGAAGCATCTCAGTTCAATATACACTAGGCCTCAATATCAGGATAACCATTAAAACCAGCTCTATAATGTGCATGGGTTCATTCAAGTTCCAAATTAAACTCCAAGTCATGAACCCACAAAGAGTAGCTTGTACGAGAAGTGGAACAGACTCTCAGAGTAACATTACTCATTTAAGAATCCCAATGACTGTGGAGGGAAACGTTGCTCAGTGTTGTATCTCCCTTCCATTTGACACGGCTGCTCCTGTCTTGGCCCCCCTTTTCAGTGGAGGAAAACAGAGCAGCTGAGGAAAGTGTTTATCAAAGGAGTCTACATTTCAAGAGGAATCCTTCCAGTTTCAGGAAAGGGGGAAATTAGCCTAAGCTCTTTCGTACAAAGACAGTCTCTCTTCAGATCTGTGCATAGTACATACTGCAATGGATCCTAATCCAATTAATTTGGGGGCAGAAAAACTAGAAATCTGTACCTGATTAGCCCATCCTCTGCTGCACTCCAGAAGGTGTTAGGCCACATGGCAGCCGTGGCAATCCGCTTCACTCTGTTGGTGTGATCTCCAAACATGTGGATGGTCTCCTTGACAGTCAAGTCATGCACATGCACCTTGGAATCTGCAGCTCCCGTGATGAGGATCCGATCCCCTGAATGCGGCAAGAACTGCGGGAGACAGATTTGACATTCACACTTGAGGAGTGCTGGGGCTGTTCACGTACACATCACTGAGCTGTCCTAGCAGGTCACAGAGCAGCCTGCTTTCGGAACACAGGATGATCTGTGTTATTACCCATGTTACACATATGCCAGCACACTCAAGAGTCACCAGCTACAGTAGCACACAAAATAGTCTCTTCGTCACACATCCCAATTTGCTACAAGCATTTCCCTTGAATTTACAGAGAGAATGAGATGAGCCTGGGAGCTGCATAAACTAAGAATTGCAGGTATTGGATTTAATGCAATTTTTTCCTAACATTGGAAATATTAAATTATTTGGAGAGGGGAAATGGCTTGCAGGAAAATGGTTCCCAGCAAGGATCTACTCTCTTGCTGCTTAGGTTGCTGATTTTGTTAGCCATTCATCCCTTCGAACCATATACCTTGACAGAAAAGATGTTTGCAGTATGTCCTGTGTGCATAGAAAGGAGTTTCTTGTGGTGCAGAGGATCCCAGACAATGGTATGCTGGTCATCAGAGCCAGAGGCCAACAAGCTAAAAGAAACAGAAGAGAAGTATGCATCATGTATTCTTCTGTTCTAAGCTGTGACCAATTTCTTAGAGCAGTTTGACCACAGACAGCCAAGAAGTTAATTCAGCTCTGAGAAGCCCACTTCCTCTCTCTTTTGTCAGCTATGTGTTCTTGTTGCTACCCATGAGCCAATCCATTCAGCCATTTCAAGGAGCTAAACCAGCCAGATATCTAGTCCATAGCAAATAAAGCGAGTGTTTTTCGTTGGTTTAGCTCATTGAACCAGCTCACCACAGATTCAGATGGCATAGAGGAAAACAATAGGAGCGTTTGGTGCACAACAACATGCAGGGCCTCCATTTTCCTTATTGGCCTGGCTGTATTAACTGCTCCACATCATCCTCGAACCCAAGCCAAGGCATTCCTTCCTGGACTTTGGATGTGCCCAAGCAGTCTCAAGCCAGGGCTCATTTAGTGCTTCACAGACTGCTTTTTAAGTGTAGGGTGTGGCAGTGGCATTGCTAGGCACTGTTTGCCTTGTACTTCTATCTTCATCTGAAGCAAAAGAATTTGACGTCTGCAACCATCAGCTGTTTTAAACTTATTTCCTTGTAGCTAGATCTCTTTCAAGTACATGAAATTTTCACTGGTAAATAATTCTGCAAAGTATCAGACAGCAGACTTCGGATCTTGTAAGAGGCATGTCAAGAAATATATGGTCTTCCTTCCATCCAGTAATTTCTCATGCATATACCCTTTATTCTACTTGGTTAACAGAAATGCTCTTACATTTAGTTTCCCTCTAAAATTGCAAAGGGGGTAAACACTTTGCTTCCCTCCCTTATACATTTGTCCCTCAGCAGAAGCTTTTAACAGCATGGTGAAGGGGGTGGGGACATGTCACTCCCAGCTGGGCAAATCCTGAAGATCCATTATAATCCATAATACCACTTAAGAGGAGAGAAGCAGCCTTCAATCTCCACTTCTTAGTCTGACCATTTCCCTTCTGAACTCACTAAAGTGGCATTTCTAATAATATCCAGACATCTTTAACAAAATAAAGCTTCTTTTTGAAGGCGGAGCTCTACTACAGTTCAAAAATTTGGGCTTGAGCTCCATTTTACTGGGAATGGGAAGCAGCTGTTTGCGACAAGCTGACCTACATCCTACCCTTGGGTGAACCTGGGGTTATCAGCTTGCTGATCCCCTGAATCAAGCCACATACTTACTCTCCTTTTTCATTCCATTCTAGACAGTTGACACACCCAGAGTGACCCTGAGGAAAAAAAAAAAGGGAAGACAGTATTACACAAACTTCAGACTTACCAAACAGAGCTGTTCTAAGACAAGGACACAGCGAGCTCCCCACACATAACAACTTGTTCCAATACAAGCAAGTTTTTTTTATTCCAACCCTGCAAAAAACCACCCACATGGCAGAGAAGCACCTCCAGAGAAGACAGACATACTATAGCACTTGGGGTAGAAAAGGCAAAATGAATCAAATAATAATAATAGTAAAAAAGTAGCACTGAATAAAATGGCAGTTTGGTCTCAGAGGCTACAGACAAAATCCTGCTGTACACACGGAAAGGTGACTTTCCTTCAAAAGCCCTTGGCTAGGCTGACAAATTACATGTACAGGTTCTCTGGCAACGCAGAGAAAATGCACTTTTGATAACTCTTTTAGAAGCACCTTGCTGCTGGGTGACTATATCGTACATCTTCACCCAAATTAACCAGCAACTGTACCAGGGAAGACAGAGAGCATTGAGCAGTATTTGATATAGGAGATGTGACTGAAAAGGGGGACAAAAGAATCCTTTCCTCCCCCAAACTAAGACAATCTTAAGACCTTTTTAAGCTGTGTCAGACTGCAATACAACCACCTATTCTTTAGGCAATACATTACACTCTTCAGCATTAGAGCTGAGCGTCTTGAACAGCTGACAGTTGCCTTCTTCAGGCACCACGGTTCGGGTTCGCCAACACACCCGTGAAAAGGCTCTCTTGTAGGTGCACCAGGCAACGCAGAAACCTCACACAAGATCTTACCCAGCTATTCCTGGCTCTAACACAGTTTAGGGGACTAAGTAATCAGTAACTATCCCATACAAAAGGGAGAACGCCACACGCCCCCACACGCTGTCCTTTCCGCAGTACAAGCAGCAGCTCAGTTTGCTCTTTAAACACTGCCCACTTACCTGCAATTCTGCTTCTAGGCCCAGGCGTCGAATGAATGGATCAGTGACGTGATAGTGGCGTTCGAAGCCCAGCGCACCCCTCTCCTGCATGAAGCAAACAAGCGCCACACTGACTACAGCAAACAACACACTCCCTTTTCCCTTTAGAAGATTCAAGATCTTTAAAAATCAAGCAGAGACCTTGCCAAGTATTGGGCTGTCCATAGCATCGGGTACCTCTCCTGTAGTAGGGAGACATCATTTGCATCACCTCCAGGTAAACAGTTTGTAATCCTTGCCCCCGAATTGCTTTAAAATTATGTTTATCTAATTGTCAGGCTCCAGCTGGGTAGCCAAGACAAGGTTTGAGAGGCCCACATCAAGACAGAACACGTTGCCTGCTTTTGGCCAGAAACAGAAGATAAAAGAGAGCTTGGGAATGCCTGTTGCTATCCCCCAGCAAGGATTTCAGCAGCAACTCACTCCTGAGCACCGCAGTACCAGACCACAGCTGCCCAGAAGCCTGCCATTACACAGCATCTGTCCTGAAGCACCACCACCAAGGGGCAAAGTACTGGAGCAGATGACTGGACAGCATCCTTTAGCTAGCTTATTTCATCAGAAATGGAGTAGGAGCGTGTAGCTGCAGTACCACAGCACAGCCTGGTCTACGGGGAAGGGAACAGCTCCACAGAACTGCGTCAGTACAAATGAAGGTGAAGAAAAGCAGGACAGTTGTTTCCCGTGTGATCTCACGGGGTTCACAGATGCATTAGCAGATGGCTTCGATGAAAGAAGGCCAACTGCAGAAGCAGGCGTGAAGAAAAAGGAATCCAAGTCATATTTTGGGTGGAACATCTAATGTCCACGGAGGTTCCTTCCTAGGACCTGATCCAGCCTCCATCCCATCCCATGCCCTGCTACAGTTAGGCAAAGACAACTTATGCCTTCATTATCACCATTTATAGATGAGATCGCTAATGTCAAAAATGACACTTAGGCTACTAGGGACATGTCAGCAGTCACAGAGCAGACACAAGGAACTAGCGTACGACATCACAGCTCTGCAGACCAATGTCAGGTAAAGAACTCCACACAACAAAAGCTATTTGAAAACAACATGGAGACAGATACCAGGGGACTGGAGGAAAAACAAAACAAAGCAGGCTTTTTGTTGCAACTTTCATTACAAATTTCAAACCCCGTGACATATTTCCAGGGGTAGCATTCCCAAAACGCTGCTGGGCCCAGTGCAAGGTGCTGCAGTTATAATTGCCTTGCTATTGCAATCTCAGCGGCTTTGTGAGGTCTGTGCAGTAGGATATTGCTTTTCCTACAAGGAACTGTCAACGACTTAGCAACCTTCCCAAGGTCACACATGAAAGTCTAACAGAGCAGACAGTGTGAGAAAGTCCCAGGCTAACGCTCTAACCACAGATCCATCCCTTCCTTGTTAGAGCAGCAAAATAAATCTTTGCACATGGATTAAATTACAAGCTTATAATATAAAGTTTGGTACCAAACTGCAAAGCGAAGTGGGGTTTGCAAGCTTCCAGTTCCTAATTCTGGCCACTAACAGACCACTTTCATGAATGCTGATTACCAGCAAAGCTGCAAATGATTTAAGGCCTCTGAGTCCAAGGAATAATTGCCTATTGTGTCTGCTGTAGCTAGTCCTTTCACGTTAAGAGATATTTCACAAATGCAGCCATCAGATGACTGATCCGACCACCGCAGAAGTTTTTCCCTGCACAAAGGAAGCAAACACACCACTCTTTAAAGAAAAAGAGACAGAAAGAGACCGAGACAGAGATCATTAGCTTTACTACAGTCAGAAAATATCTTTGATGCCAAGATCACACAAAGAGAATACATAAAGAAGCAGATAGAAAACTCACGAGGGAAGCTAGCTAAGGGTCCTTTATGGTGCCCAAGCACAGGCAGACAGATTTCTCTCTTCAATGTCGTACTCAAAAGGAACAGACCTGGTGATGTCCAACTAGCATGGTGCACTCCTGCTAGGGAGAACAACTGTATTCCTGTAAGCCATACTTTATCCCAGCTCCTCATTAAGCATAGTGATAGGCCCTAAGTGTTTGTTCTCTTACGCTTCTTATACGGCTTATCAATATGTAAGTAGCAGAGATCTTTTCAGAAGTAAGGGCAACACCATGAGCATTTCCCAATCCAGTGTGAACACTGATTCTCCGTCTGCTTGCCACACAACACAAGCAAACGCTTGGCTAACACATACCTTGATCTGTCTGTGGATGATGTCTCTGGTAATGTTTGCTTTTGCCATCTTCTTGCAATGGGGCAGACGAAAAGAAGCTATCGGAAGAGCTGCTGTGCATCCAAGCATGCCAACAGAGCAAAGATCCACACTAAGGGCATTTAATTACCTGAAGGACAGAACAGGGAGGGAACAAAGGAAGGCATACAAACATATTAGGCCATATACAATATTCAGTCATTTTTTCATAAAAATAGCAGTGGCTAAGAACTGAAAAGTTTTGTATAAAGGCTTCTTGAAGAAACTCAAGGATGACAAGGAACAATGTAAGACTGAAGAACACCTGACTTAAGAGGCCATCCCCAGTTTGCGGAGAAATTCACTGTGAGAACTCCTGGACTACATCAGTCTAAAAAGGCCACGTTTCTATGCCAGCAAAGATCCTGCAAGTCCAGGGTATAATCCTGTTTCACAGCTCGCCTCCCACCATTACATGCCTGCTCCTGTCCAAAACTCTACAACCAGCGAGACTTCTTATATTGTGAACAAACACGGCATTGATATTTTTGGCCACCTCTTCTCTCTGATTTACTACATTTGATTATCAGCCAAAATGAGATAACCAAAAGAGCGTAACTGTTCCTTAGAAATCACAACTGCCAACCATCAGGTGTTACTACCATCTGAACACCTGATTACATTAGCAGTAGAAAAAGGGAGATCGTTTAAAGCTGTATTTCCAGGAGAAATTAGGATTTTCCACACTCTTATTGAGTTCCACATTTAACGCACCAACTTAAATAATTTAAACCCCATATAATCAGCCACACCTGCTAGAAAACATTGACATTGCAGAGGGATTGTCACAACCCTGCTCTGGACAGGCTGCCTAGCAAAGGTCCAGTCAGTCTCTGCGAAATGACGTAATTCATCTCATTTACACACCACAGGCCCCGTGCTGTCCCATTTTGACATTTCTACAGCTCTCTTCAAACATCCATTCTGTCCCACGTAACCCAACAGTTTCAAATTCTCTTTAAAAGCATTCACAAGCAGAACAAGCCAAAATTTTCAAATGAGTCCTCTCTTGAATGAGGAAACGCTGATTCACTGAAACAAGAACATTTCATAGAAACGCAGCAACAAACAACTCTGCTGAGCTCAGGCCGAAGTTTTGACAAACCCTGCCTGATGCTCTGCCGGATCATCTGTCAGGTTGCTGCAAAGCAAGGGCTTCCACCGTCAGCGACTTCAGGGCCATGCAGCCAGACGGCAGCTTCCACTGCTCCTGACCCTGGGATCCCCAAAGCCCTGGGCTTCAGGTTCAAGCTGCTTTCAAAAAGCCATAAGCATGCGTACACTGGCATTTCCCCGTGGGTAGGAAGTACCAAGAATTCTTCTTTCCTCACAGAAAGCAGAGTTTGTCCAAAGTGAAAGTTCGGATCGCTTTCCTAACACAGCTGGCTCCTCTGTGCAGCTCCGCAGTGAACGCAGAAACACCACGAGACCTACAGACAGCAAGAAGAGCCACACAAACAAACTGGAGATTGGATTTTCATGCAGCGGGCTCCTAAGCAGGATTTTTAGGGTAGCCGTAGGATCCCTCCAATACCACACACAGAGAAAAGGCACAAGTCTGCATAGGTCTCTGAAGACGACCATCCCTGCTGCAGGCAGCAGCAGACAAGCAGCCCTCACGGTTGTATCCCAGTCCTATGTTATACGTACGATGAGAACAAAGTCGGTAAAATTCCCACGGCGAGAGCGCAGGCCTTGAACGCAAGGCGAGTCAGGATGGTGGGAGGACTTTGCACGGCCAGGCGGCTCCCAGGCCATGCCCAGCGAGGGCTAACGAGACCAGACCTTCCCCAGGACCGATTCAAAGCCCAGATGTACACACAGCAGGCCAAACCGCCCAGTGCTGACTTCTGCAGCAGATGGGTCCACTAAGCCAGCGGCCTCTGCCACACGGCTCCAGCTCACCACGACAGAAGCAGCTCAACTCATCCCCCCAGATGCTGGAGCAGCCAGCTGAGGTTTTCTGGACCCCATCATCTGTTTTAGTGCAGAAATTGGGGCTCCCCTAGAATCCACCAGCCTGAAACTGAGCTAGTACGTATGTATTTGCTCATCATGTGTGTATTTAATCCACGTTCCCTTTACTCCAGAAGCAGCACCAGGAAAGCTAGCATGCATGGCCAAGAAGACACCTCATGCTTTAAGCTTCTTTAACCTCTTGTTAAGTAATAGCTGCTTCACTCCCAGGCTTAACAGCAAGAGGCAGCACTGTGCGTTCAATCATCAGTATCTCACACTAATTCTTGTAATAGCATGATTAAACTATCAGGTTGCGATATCTATCCTCTGGCTTTCCACGAGCTTAGCGCAGGTGCTGTTTTGCCTGTTTATGGAGACAGCATCTATAAGGTGACAACAACAACTGCCCTCACCAACAGCTCACAGGCGCGGGAAGGAGAGGAAGCAGGCACCTGCAGCTAAGCGCGGCGACACAAGGGCCGGTGGATCCTGCTGACCCTGCAGCTCAGAGGTAAACACGGGAAACCACGACAGACCCGTCACTACTCGTGTCCAAGGCCAGCCCTGAAAAAATGTGCCAGGTGGGCTAAATAAGCTACACTGCTGGAGACATCCACGAGGACGTGGTCTCCAGACACACTTTCTGTGAAGTTCTGCAAGAGAGAAGAGGACTGCTGACTCAAAAAGCAGCTTCAAGTTCGGATAGACTAAACGTGCAGGGATGAATGGTATCTGCGATCTCCCTCCTCCAGTTTCTCCAGACGCCCTTTCCAGCTGACAAGCCTCCACCCGCCCTTCTCCTGGGCTGATCCCCACAGACTGGCCTCCTTAAACAAACCCTCCAGGATACGCAAGCGGTTTCTCCATCCATTGCTGCAGCAGGGTAGAGAGACCCTGCACCGTTCTGCGATGCCTCAGCAGCTCAGCCCTCGGGCAAGGGACCTGTACGTACTGTACAAAACCCAGGATCCCAGAATCACAGAGCAGTGGTGGTTGGAAGGGACCTCTGAGGATCATCCAGTCCAACCCCCTGCCCAAGCAGGGTCACCCAGAGCAGGCTGCACAGCACCACGTCCAGCCGGGGCTGGAACATCTCCAGAGAAGGAGACTCCACAGCCCCTCTGGGCAGCCTGGGCCAGGGCTCCGGCACCCTCAGAGGAAAGAAGTTCTTCCTCGGGTTCAGCTGGAGCTTCCTCTGCTTCAGTTTGTGCCTGTTGCCCCTTGTCCTGTCGCTGGGCACCACTGAAAAGAGTCTGGCCCCGTCCTCCTGACCCCCACCCTGCAGATATTTATAAGCATTTCTAAGGTCCCCTCTCAGCCTTCTCTTCTCCAGGCTGAACAAGCCCAGCTCCCTCAGCCTCTCCTCGTAGGAGAGATGCTCCAGTCCCCTC
>Ga0065711_1003696_pt1 | contig 26757 bp, 17 predicted proteins | sample Hoacrofraction12_FD_59098 | JGI IMG/M metagenome (GOLD analysis project Ga0065711, IMG submission 59098) | Hoatzin crop microbial communities from Cojedes, Venezuela - Epithelial fraction 12 v2 (version 2) | ecosystem: Host-associated > Birds > Digestive system > Esophagus > Crop | place... | reverse complement strand
CCCAGTTTCTGCCTCTTTCTTTTCATTCTCCTCCGCACGCCGGCGGGGGGAGGGGCGGCCGCGTGGCGCTTTTGTTGCCGGCGGCAGCCGAAACCAAAACAAAATACAATGTAAAAACTTACAGAAAGCACCTTCTAAGATACAAACAGTTCACAACTCACTACCCTGTAATATTTCACCTCTTCTTTCCTTCCTTTCCAGTCTTTTCCCTTGGCCTTCCTATTTCCAGTAGAATCAAGAAACTCTTATGGGATGAGTGGGGCAAGTATCAATAATGAGGTAGGCTTCGCAATTTGATCTGAACTGTGTGCCTACGTGAAGTTCAAAGAACAATGCAGACCACTAGAAGATTTGTCACTGGAAGGTTTGCCAGTAGATTTGTTTCAGAAATAATGGCTTGTTTAAAGTACAGCTTTAGACCAGAGATATAGAACATACTACAAGGAAGACATAGTCCTGGACTGTCAAAGTGAGATACTTTGAAAAAAGCCATTAACTCTAATCACACAAACAAACTAAATGAATAAAGAAAAATGTGCTTCCAGGGTGTCTTTTATTTTCCAAATCTAAGGATTTCTTCTCTCTTCACATTTAAGTCCACCTATGTGCTCGAGAAAAAGAGTTAAACTTAGCAGGACTTCACCACTATATTAAGTAGACAAATATAGAGCAATTCAACAATATCGAGCTACATGAACAGATGCTTTCAAACAAAAATAGAAGAGGAAATACAGTGAATAAAAATGACTTCTGAAATAAAGATATGAAATGAAAAACCTTTTTTTCATCTGGGAGCCAGAAGAGCTCCAAGAGTGATTACTGCCAGCACTCCCGTTATCCAGAATACAGATCCAGGTGACTAGCAAGAGATAGTTTACTTTAAATAGTAGATGTGAAATAATATGTCTTTCAAAGATGATGAAACTGTGCTACTTGCTATGAAGACTGAAGCTAGATTTTCCCTAATCAGAACAGTGTGCTATTGCCTTTGGATTCTTGCCATTGTTTTCAGTTCATGCAGTAGTTATTTCACTTGAAGAAACTGAACCTAAAGAGAGCTCTCTATGCCATTGATCCTATTTGTGACAGTCCTGATCCCAGAGTGAAATGAATTCAAACACAGACAGAGCACATTCTTGGATTTGCAACTAACTAGCTGGTATGAAAGCTCCTGATTGTAAGCACTGGGTTCCATATCTGCTCCCTTGCATCATTCCCAAGGCCATATCCCATCCCATCATCCACAGCAAAATAAGTTCAGTATCTGAATTCATACCACAATGCTACATATTTTGTTTGCCACCCTTTGAGTCTGCCTGGTACAGAGTACCCAATCTCACTATTGCTTCTTTAAGGAGAACTCAAACTTCTCACACTGTATTTGAATTTATGCAGATGTTGATGGTACAGAATTTCACACATTTCATTGTAGTATGTGAGATTATTTGGGCACCATACTCAAAAGGAAAGGAATATATTTTGTCTCCTCCCTGTGGCACAGAGAGAGGCGATCAATCAAAAAGGTGCTTGGAGTCAGACAAAATGGCCGTATGGTTCTTCAGTGTTCAAATTATGTGTGTTTTTTAAAAAAATTGAATGCTGGATAATGATTTGCCACACCGCTATACTACAGGTAAGTTCAAAAGCAGTCATTGTCAGTANGCTGATTGATGTAAAGCTTTCAGTCTCTGGGGGGAAGAGTATAGCACTTCCTACTGCTTGATCCATAAAGCAGCATTTACTGCAGCCCACCTTCCTGGTCTGTGCTGCATAATACATTGCCAGATTATGGGAGCTAGGGAATTAAAAGGAAAAGAAAAGAATGGATGTAAAAGCCATGACCCCCCTCCTCCACAGGTGAAATATTTGAGTCCCTGCCTCAGGGTATTGGAAGTAGACACTAATTGCTATCCAGATACCCACTACTCACTTTCACCTAAACATTTCCCACTTCTGGCTGATCAACCAACCTAAAATTGAATTGAAAAAGTTTTCATTTAATGTTTGCATCCTGTGATGACTAGCTGGGACTGGAAACATTCACTATAAGAGCTACAGCATAAAAAGGGAGAATAGCACCGTGTGAAGGAGCCCAAGTAAAAGGCAAGAAATGAGAACGGGAAAAAAAGAAAGCTCTTAAGCATACACCCTTCATGTTTCTTTTACTAAGAACCAACAACTTGCACTTCAAGTGCTACTTCATGTGCCAGGTACTGTGCCAGCTGTGTGATTCTGTGTTTGCTACTTCGTGATCACTACCTGTGTTTTTTGCAGGCATTTTCTCATGGCTGTTGAACAGAAACCTGCAACTCTACTCACAGACAGGAAGGGGAAAGTATTATTGATCTGTGTCTGCTTTGATGTTCTGCTTTCTGGGAGTGAAAACCAATCTGTTACAATCATATGCTGCACAGCCTGAATTATATTGAGGTTCCTATCAATATATAGAATATCTGGGAGCAAATAAACAGTAGCCACAAAAGAAAGACTTGACCAGATTATTAACCAACTCGGGTATTGAAAAAGGAAATTCATGTGGGATACAGACAGGTCTCATTCTTAAAGACCTTTTGGGGACTAAAATACAAGAAAGGAAGCATTTGATATTGGAGACCACGCAGAGACGGCAAAGAAGAGGATTCGAGCTTTATCACGCATTGAAGTGACTTCTGTAATAATACTCTATTAGGAAGAGAAATGCCCCATTTTAAAAAAATGAATGAAAGCAGATGAGATTTAGAACTTGTGAACCTTATTGAGAGCCTTACAGGTATTTTCTATGTTAGAGTTGTACTTAAAAGGCGGAGATGGAGTACAGAACACCAAAATCCAAAATCCTTGCTCACAAGTGTTTACAGTCAGAGAGGAACACGAGCACAAGCAGTCATCAGAAAGAAAGATTCAAAACAATTATTAGAGATAAGGGGAACAAGATCTGAAAGATGGAAGAGTAAATGGATTGATAGTATTGAGCGGACAGCATTCTCCCTACCTCCTTAAAACTTGCCACCATGTGCCTGTCAGCCCGCAGGCAGGGCAGGCAGGCAAAGGGGAATATTGGTTACAAACGGAAACGGATGTCAAACTGAGATTGGCCAAAGGCAGGAACAAGTGACAGAATGAAATTTGTTCAGAAATAAAGTCCTTGCAATGATTAAATGTTTAACAATGACATTGAAGAACAGATGTGTGTTTTACAGATTTAAAATATATTTGGATCTGATTATGCCATGTTTTGCACCTTGTTTTCTTCCTTAAACTTAGAAATCATCTGCAAACTGAAACAGTATCAATTGTTGCAGAGATGACAATACACAAAGTTCAAGTGTTAGGGTTGTGCAGGAACAACTTCCAGCTGTCTCTCCTCAGAAAGATTTCTGGTAGGTATCTCACTCTACATGCAGACCTGCTAGTGCTTTACCAAAACAAAAATATTCCGTAATAGTGGTCAAATGTGGCATGAAGGCTGAATTCATCAGTAGAACAGGTAGAATGGCCAAATAATTAATGACAATAGCTGAGTAGCAGTAGAATTACATAGGCCTAAGGGAAATGTGAAAATAATGGAGAACAGAGTCAAATGGAGCTTAGAGAACATTACAGCATGGCAAGTACATGTACTAGAATGATAAAGTAATTTAAGGAAGATCCTTTCATTTTGCTTAGCTGCATCTTTTCAGCATGCAAAGGCAGAAAACAGAGATAACTAAAACAAAACACTAAAGGCAACTTCAGTACCCTAAATTCTGCCAATGAATTAGAATACCTGGGACAAATACACAGGGCACAGATACAACGCAGGACCCGCAGAAGACTCCTAAGCTTAGACCATGTCAGATGGCAGTTGACACATACAGTGAGGCACCCGAAATATTCTCAGAGACAGAAGAACATTTTCTTTCCAAAAGTAAACACTCCCCTAAACACAGCCACCAATACAAGATTTCTTTAATCTTTTTAACCCAGTTGTTTAACTTTATAGAAATATTTTTAGGTGGAGTTCTTAAAGAAAAAGACAGGTTTCACAGAGAAGTGAGGGCCACTGGACTGATGCCTTTGGACATCTGTTATTTCTCTTGCAAATGTAAATGGTCACAACCTAATTAGTTAGATGCAGAACAGTATACTGCATAATGAAGGCAGAGGACTCTGAAGCATGGTCTTAACTTTAATTATTTGGAGAGGTTTATGAGATTCTTCTGTTCTTGGGGTTTCAATTTCTCTTTGGAAGAGTAAATAAAATTAACTCAATTTCCAGCTGTGGACAGATTGTGGGCAGATAGATAATTACCCTGCCATACCCGTGGGTAGCCAACTTCCCCCACTGTTCAGTAGCATTTGAATTGTTTGCCTCATCTCTCACTCGTTTTGACTTTGTTACGAAGAATGGAAGTGACATTTATCTCTTAACACAAACATATATTTGTAAGCCATTTTTAGAGATGCAGGTTAAGTGAGGGACCATAAGGCACACATATGAGCAGACATATTACCGCAATTTTAGTGACAACAAAGTCCAGAAGGGAATTGTTATATTTGGAGAGAATGTGATTGAAAGTTAAAGGATAAATTCAGGTATGTGTCACTATTCTCTCAATGCTAAAAGAAAGCAGGAAAATAATGACCTGTAATTCCAACCGGGAGCAAAGAATCAGACCTTCTACAGACAACAGGGGTGTTTCACCCCATAGTCCTCTTTTGATATCCACATGAAGCCATACACTCAATAAATTCCTGGCACAGTTCTGCCAAATTTCCTATCACTATACCTAGTTATTAAATATCTAGGTTTGACAAGAAAAGTGACAAATGACTACTAGGTGAAAAGCAGGTATTTTTGTAGTTTTTTGACACAGCTTCTATATAACCAGTAAGAGTTGGATTCAGCCAGATGGCATTGACTTAAGTGTAAGGTGACATCATTTACTTTAAGGGCTACAAAAAAAGCAGACACCTGACCCCAATCAGGAGATGCAGAATGTGTTACTCTGGCACCAACATGCTCTACAATCAACAGACAGAATGAAGCATTGGCCAGGACCTTGGCTGTGTCTGAACTTCAGCCCCTCACAAAAGCTGAGGTACGGCTCTGCCTTCAGTCTCCAGCCCCAGAGCTGCCTCCTAAGACCTGATGAATAAATAAGCACAGGCTTTTGTTAAATATCGTAGTGACCAGAGCACTCAGAGACACCTGTGTTCCAGCTTCTCCTCAGCTTAAGGAGGTTTGATCCCCAAAATGCCATACACAACAAGAGTGCCCTACCATCAAACTAGACCTAACTGCAAGAGCAAAAGAGGATAACGAGATGCTCCCTAATATTCTTTCCAGGCTGAGCCACTGTGCAGTCAAGAAGGCAAAAATCTTGAAGTCGAAAGACAACACAGAATGAAGAGTGTCACTTTGAGGTCTGTGGATAGATGGAGAGGTGGAGTCCACTCCCTAGCCACTTGTAGCTTTTTAAAAAATTTATTTATGTAACATACAGGGTTCAGCTGTATAAAGGTAGCAACATCTTAAAGCCTGCTTTTATCCATTTAATTACCATATGTGTAGCTTTCAATATTCTGCAAGATGGAAGATGACAGAAAGAAATGTATATGATTAGAAAATTAGCCATACTGGATTTTTGTATATATTTTGGTTATAAGCGATGACAGAAGCTGACACCTGACGTTTTAATGGCCAGAGTTTTGGACAAATTATTCTAAAAAATTAATTTGATTGGATTATAAATTAATAGTATTCGGTAACTACAATTTTAAAAAGAGTATAAAATTACATTAAATTGCAGTATACTATCAGTACATTTTTAAAATTATTATTTTCAATTGATAAACAAGGGGAAGGCAACAAAACCACCTTCATTCTCAGTCCTAGACAAGAATGTGGAGGTAGTCAAGAAGAAAAAACAGAACAGTAAAATGCAGTCATATCTGAGAGCTGGTTTTGACAGAAAGATTTCCAGCACCAGTACTGGTGTTTTAAGTAAAATGTGTAAGACTTTGCACAGATTCATAGCCAGTGCAGCCACAATAATCCTTGACACGCATTATTTTTGAGCCGCTGCTGCCCGTATGCAATGTGTTAAGACAACAAACTTCCAAAGCCGATCAGAAGATGTCACAAACTTTACCGCTCCACTCCACAGCACAGAGTAGTGAGTCAGGGCAGACCTCCAGGAGACTTTAAACGAGTGGTGGAGTACAGCATGAAGGCAAAAGAAGCCCTCAGAGGTTTGAACTCTCCCACTTCTGTCACTGTAACTTGGTTTGACTCAAAGCCAGCAAACGCTGCAGCTGCTGCTCTTTCTCGTACTATCTGAAAACAAATGTGTCCTGTGCATTTAGTAGGTTACTGTTGGGGAGGGGGGAACCCACATTTTTTCAGATTAGAAAACACTACCCGTTTCTTGTATTCTTTTTTAGCCACAGGTTTTACTTTACCAAGCTTCTTTCACTGTCTTACAATGTTGTACACCATCTCAGTTGAAAAGAAAGTGAAATCGATACAGACATGTGGCATATATGGACCACAAAATTTCTCTGCACACGTTCTCTGCTACTCAGTTTACATAGGCAATAAGGGTAATAGAATTTCCACAGCTTTTTCACCTTTCATACCCATTCCAGATTCTTTAAGGATCTCTGAGGGACTGGTTATAAGCATTCTATTTAATGGCCCATAGAAAATACAAATCCACTTATCTGATTTTAAAAATGCCCATTCACTGTGGCACATAAAGTTATTTGAAAAGTATTATTTTCCAGAAGATATATAATACTATTCCAAATGATCACAGGGAGTTTGAAAACATAACTTCAAAATGCCACTTGTATACAACTTCTGCATAAATGGCGCCAGAGGTTACACCCTGCTCACTACTTCTAGTTGCCATTAACATAAACAAAAGTTAAATATTTTCAAATTACTCCATATCCATTTTATCCTTAGAGGGTCAGAGTTTGTGAGAACCTGATTCACTTCTGGAGGAATTCAGTTACCACTAGCACACAATTACGGTCCGAAGTACAGGCACTGCAATATGTTGACTGGGTGAGGCTGTCAAGGGGTGAGATTTAAGTCTGCAGAAAATCTGAATTTGCAGACTGAGTTCTTCTCTAACAGAAGAGTTTCAAATATACATCTATTGTGAAAATGGCTCCTGGGTACATAGAGACTGAAAACATTTAGGATGCGTTAGCTGTGTTCTGAAGACTTTGATAATGCTCTTCAACAGACAGGAGCTTGAAGACAATCAGTCAGGATTTTGATTATAGTTGCAAGATGTCGAGTGGCATAATCACAGTCTAGGAATGCTGGACGAAGTCCTGAATATATTTTACCACTGGGCATTACTGGGAACTTATTGGACAATATTACTTATCTCTAGCACAGTATTTCCTGTATTTACAGTAAGAAACGCTACAAACATGGTGGTAAACAAAATGACATACAAGCCTCATTTTACATGGACTTTGCTGTTTGAATACAGAAGGATGCCCTAACAAGTTAAATCTTTTTTTGCTTCATTAACCCTAAACAACAAAAAATCTTCAAACAAATGTTCTTCTATTGGCCAAATTCTGCAATAGTTAAAGGCCCAATAGTTTTATTAATTGCTGTTTCATCCGAGGCTGAAAAGATAATGACCTAATGCATTGCTCTTCTGCCAGTCTCAACATAGATCAAAGGAACAATAAGAGGGTTATATATATATATATATACTCAAAGAAACCCTACCCTCACAGGTCCAAACTCTCTAAGCCAACTCTTCTGAACTGCTGCTTTTAATGACAGTTATAGGCCAGGGCAAAATTGTGGACTTAAGTGCATGTGTTCATAGTTTAGCGCAATGCCATTCCTTGCTTCTCAGAGTGCGATTTAGCCAGAAAAGATTTTATTCAAAACAGATCTGATAAAAGGGAGAATGACAGGAGTGAGGCATGGTGCCTCTTCCTTCCACAAAGGATGCTTCCTCGCTAGCAGAATCGTCCTCTCCTTCTCCCTCCCTCAGTTTGACAATTGCAGAGTGCCAAGATGTGGAAATCATCCTTCCACTGGTGACATCTGTCTCCCCAAAGAGCTCCGGAGGCAGTTATTGTGATAGCTTTGGAGTCTGTCATATGATTAGGCAAATATCGAACAGTCTGGGACTTCATTCTCTTAATGCTAGTTTTTGTGACTCACAGTTCATTGGCTGGAATAATGCAATGTATCGTTTTATTTTAATATTTTTTGTGTTAAGAAAGGGAGAAAAAGGGCTTAAATAAATTTATGTATAGGGCTTGCAGTTTAAGAATGCCTTCTCTTTCATTTATTGTATCATATATTCGTAACTATCAATCAGCATTGTCCATTTATGCATCTACTGGAAATACTGAGTTTTCATTGTGAAAAGGCTGATGCTTCTGAACATGTAAGAAAGCCTTATGTGCCACTTTGCAAATAGGGACTTCAGAACACTCTCATTAATGAGCCATAAAGGCAAAAGATTTTTTAAAATAACAACTCTCTTTTATCTTTTTAAAATAACAATGACATTTAAGAGAGTACTGATTAATATCAGAAATAAGTCAAAAGAGTTAAAGAAGTTTTAAATATTATCCTTTTCGGTATGGCTATCAATAGAAAGCTGACAATAGTATTATTGCTGTTTACATATTGGTAGCACGCTGGTATGAATTTGCATAACGTATTGTGGTTCTATGCTCTAGGGAGTTGCATTGTAACATATTGGTGCTTAATGAACTCTGAAAAAATTGATTTTCCACAGAGTAAATTAAGGAATGCATTATAGCTGTTAAAGCAATCTTAAGGGAAATCTGAGGCTTCCACTGCAGCACCATGCTTAGTAAGTAATAAATTACATGTTATACTTATTTGCCTTAATTCATGCTAATTTTGTCCAATTAATGTATCACAGTAATTCAGAAGCCTGTCACAGGAGAGCTAATTATTTATTGGATTTTTGTGTTCAGCTCCCTAGGAGTCTACTAGCAAACAAACTTGCGACTGTCTTTCTGTTAGGTCTGCAATGACATTCTTATGTCTTACTGTGGAAAGAAAAATAATGTTATTATTTTCTGGTTTTGGTTATAAAAACGGATCGTTATTCATGTAAGTTAGTTTTTTGTTTACAAACTGGTGGCGCATCATGACAGACTGCCACACTCTTAGGATGAGATCCAATGTTTTTCCTCTTCCTGTAAATGCCTGAACATGACATAATTCTTATTAAAGACCATGGTGGTACTTTTCACAACCTGAAAGCTTCTCTGAGTGTGTGTAAAGATCAAGAAAAAAATCCTTCTCATTCTTTTCACTGAAACCTATGTTTTTCAAAATCCATTGACTTGAAAAATCAGGCACAATGTGCCCATAGCAATTGATACTCTTTCACAAAAATAGATTTTTAACTGTGGCAGAATGTTAATTCACAGCAAAAAATGAATTATTTATGAGATTAATTTGTGCAATTCATACCTATAAATAATATGGCAGTTGCTAAATAATTTGCAGAGAGTGATAAGATGCAGACATCACAGTTAAACAAGAAGAGAGTCACCAGCGGTGAAATACCCACTCTCTGCTAGCATTCTGTCATGCACAAGCGTTTACAGAAAATTATTTGTTGGGGGTGGAAAGTATTAGATCTGATACTTGGCTTCTTCTCATGGGTAGCAGGAGAATACTTGTCAGTTGATTACTGTCTTCTACCTAAAGTGAAAAGAAGTGATATTTCTTTAAATGTATAATGCAAAGTGACTTTACCAGCAGGCTACATAAAATCATGTGATGTAACCTGCCATAATATGATGCACATGACCGACTGTGTCACAAATTTAAAGAGACTTATTTTAGAAGAACTGGTGAGGGAAAAAAAAAAATTACCCCTACTCCTTTTCAGTCAGTTGCTATTGATCTGTGTTTGCCTATAGCCAAATGAATACCTGGTAGTTCAGTTAACGTCTCTGAGCAATATACCATCTTATGCTTACTGTAGCTGTTATTACCACTTAAAAAGCATCTGTCAAGTACTTCATAGTTTTCTACCATTGTTTTTCAATCTCTCAATTCCTAGCAAGCACACAAAAGCTCAACAAAGAATTAATTATCCAGTCCTTGTTTCTTGGAAAACAGTTGTTTAATTGTTAATGGCATTTAGAATTTGAAATTGTTTTCTTCATTTTCTTCCTTGGCTTCTCCACTCTGGAAAATATAAAGCCTACACTTCATGTGAAGCTTGTCTTAAATCTTATCAAAGTCAACAGGGATAATGACTGAGTTTCCCCCTTAACTAGCAGCTTTAGTTTCAGACTGTGCTACCTGGACATTCTGGGCAAGGGGACGGAACATGAGTGCCGCTTCCAAGGGTGGGAGCATGTGTAGCCAACCGTACCATGAAAACATGAGTCAGTTTTATGAATCGTTCGGAAAAAGGGACGAACTATGCAAAAGAGTAATAATCAACAAAGAAAACCCAAGAAACAGAAAAAAAAGATATTATAAAAATGTCATAAAATTCTTCCTTGCAGCAAATACATCAGTTTTGAAAGTCTACTTGCCTGAAAATATTCATAACATTTCCATCTCTCAGCCCTTTTCTCCTATGAGTAGTCTGCATCTTTGCCTATATGGAGAAGTTTAAATAGCCTCTTCTTGTGAGCCAAAACCTGTACAACCTGACACTGAAAATCATCTAAAACACTAATTATATGGAACAGGCGACAGAGGGTTTGCATTGTGAAGATGTCACACTACGGATATACAGAATAGTTAAAAGCCTAAAAAGTTAAAACAAGATTTAGAATCCCTAGCTGGAATGAATGTTTTTAAGTGCCCATGTTTACTTTCTTGTTAAGCTAATATATTTCCTTCTGCTAGATGTAGCAGAAACTTCTAAGCTAACTATTGTGTTACTTTAACCTAACATAGAATCTTTAAAAAAAAACACAACACCAAAACACCCTTGGAGAGGCAATACTGTCTGTGAGGAACTAGATATTCATTAGAGGCTCCATTTGTAACACAGCTTTGACTACATTTGCTCCTTCCTTCTCCAAGCTGCCCTTCTGTAGAGCCCAGCTGCACAGGGAAGGTAGGGAGGAAGGGTGTTGTACTTTCTCTCTGCTTCTTTCTGGTTGTGCCATCCAATAAATGCCTCACTTTAAAACTCTCTTCTTTCCATGACGGCAGCTGCTTTTCTGCTAGTTATTTCATTGAGTTCTCTTCTGGTCATTCAGAATATGACAAAAGAAATCAAGTTTCAAACACCTTCTTGTACTACAGAAATGTATGGAAATCTCAAGTCACACAGCAGCAAGTGGCAAGAGCGCGATGAACTTCGACAACCCAGGAGTTCATCCGCAGTCTCTAGTTACACTAAACACCTGTAGACGACAATTTCTGGATCTATAACTTTCCCAACACCAATGTGGTTTCTCATTCCTCCTGACAGCTGACGTGTTCTGACACATCATTTCTTTCCAACACAACGACAACTCCTTTCTCCACACCTGGAATGTCTTTGTCTCGCTTCTTTCCCCTCCCATGCCCTCCTGCCACCTCCCTGGCGAAGATCCATCAGCGAAGGGTTTCACATCTCCCTTTCAGGACTGATGAAATTTTAGTGGGCTTTCATCACCCAACAAATGAAGAAAGGCTTTTTATGAAAGCAGAGATATGTATTTAAATCACATTCACAATGCAGGTTATTTGTGTAATCAGTGTTTCCTGCCGTACAAAATCCAACATCAGTCCTGTTTTGCCCATAGGCTATCTTTGTCAGACCATAAAAAATATTAAAAAAAGAAAAAGTGACAGTGGAGCAAGGTGTAATTTTGAGCAAGATCCCCACTGGAGGCTGTGTCTTCCTTCTTCTCTCGAAGGAAATAGAGAAAGGTTTTACAGATTATAGAGTCTCCCAAACCAATCCTGGTCTCAGTGGTTTCAGAAATCAGTGCTGTTCAAAATAGCTGATCCTTAGCCACAGCTGGATGCAGAGCCAGCACAAATGTCTTTCTGGCAGTTCATATTATCATGGATGAAATCAGTGCAGGTGTCACTAGAGAGAGAGAGAAAGATGTGGATACCCTCATAAAACTGCAAGCTTATACAAACAGCATTCATTTACTCACTGAGTTCAGAAAGAGATTGTTTAAAGAAATGGAGGGCAATGATAGCAAGACTTTTAAATGATAACTAAGCAGCACCTTGGCCTCAATTACAACACTAAATTAAAGCTGAAATCATATAAAGAAAAAGGTGACCCAACTCAGCATTAATTATAGAATGACAAAACCACGCAGGCTGGAAGGGAGCTCCAGAAGCCATCTCGTCTGACCCTCTGCTCAAAGCAGGTCCCTCAGATCAGGCTGCCATAGTGGTGAACGATTAGCTTACTGGGGCACGATGGAAATTAGAGATAGCAGGGCAAGGAAGGAGGTTAGTAGCTTGTTATAGAGTGAACTGTAGTGCTAAGGAAGAAAAGGGAAAGGAAACTCAAAAGTGGCTATAAAAATGAGGCAGACTGTGGCAACAAATAGAATTTGCGGGTGACTACTCATTCTACATCTTGCTCCTGCATTGCCTTACAACCCACCACCCTGCTACCAGGACTCACTCATGACTAGGCTCCAGCTCTCACAAATTCCTGTCATGTGTATGTGATTCTTACATATCTGTTTCATGTCTCCCAAACACTATCAAAATTAGTTATAACTATTTTTCTGTAATTCAAAAGGTGACTCTCCAATTTTATCCAATTTGAAAACAAATTTATTTGTTTCTTTTGATATTATCAAGATGATTAGCACAAATAGCAAGAGTTCTGTTTGCTTATCAGTATCTCATACCATTGTGGATTTCCTCCTTTTCCATCTAGGGATTCTGGTATACACTTACCTACTTTTGCAAGAGAGAGAGGAGAAAACACAGCCATTGCTTCTATACTGCTTACTGTTACACCTGCCGTTGCCAACTTCCTGAAAAACTCTGTTTCTTGCAAATGATAGTTGCATATGTAAATACAGGACCTGCAGTAATCAACTTCAGAACTGCAGCTCAATAAAATCACTGACAAATAGTCCCATTACACAATTGATGCCACCTGATGTGCAATTGACCCCATGGTCTATTGGAGGATTGCACCTCTCCTGCTGCTCATACAAACCTCCTTTTTTTCATCATACTACTGCAGTTCACTGTTCTATTTTGTAAGTGTTCTGTATTGTTCTGCTGGAATTAACAGAGGGAACGCTTTGAGATCTTCAAGTGAAATGTATTACAGAAATGCAAATAAACTCCTAGCTTATTATTTGATGTAGAGGCTGCTCTATAGCTCTACCTAGCCATTACATTTACTTTCCATGCCTATCAGTATGCACTCAGAGATTGATAGATGATGGTTTTATAATTCTTAAATACTTTTTTTGATATCCTAAACCTATAGAGCCTTCAGATATTTTGTTCAGGAAATTTGGAATATTCTGCTACTTGAAATAAAAAGAGCTTCAGTTGGCAGGGTTTTAAATCCAAACATTTAAGGCATTGATTTTACTTAGTTTTTCTAAAGTAACTCCTTTAGGAAATTGAATGTTACATTGCTAATTTTAACTTTATTCATTTTAAAGTGCTCCAGGATACTAGCACAAAGGGCACTGTAAAAATTGTATTGTGCTGTATTAGGTTTGAGTAGGATGAGTTATAGAACTGTTTGAGACTTTGAATTTCCAGAATTTAGTGATTACAATGCTTATAATACCTAAGGTTTCTTATGTGTGCATTTTATGTTTGGGGTTTCTTTCTTAATAATCATAATTTCTAAGAATTAGCTACTATACATGGTCTGTCACTAAAGTTTATAATATTTTCTATTGCTATACAGCTGTACAAAAAGATTTTATAGGACAGTTACCGACATCTACATAAACATCATTAAAAATGCAAATGTTCATTGCCTAAATTACAGTGGAAATTCATTTTTCATGCAATGAATCTTTAAAATATTTCCAGTTTTGCTTAACCTGCAACATGATTTTTCTTTTGCAATATGATAAATATACCTACCTTGTATAAATTTGTGTACAGCATGCAAAAATATATCTGAATATTATGTAATGAGAGGAAGCGGTTTTGTTTTCAGAATAACCAATGTAAAATGAAATAATCTGTATTTATTTTGAATTTTAGATCATTTTTACTATAAAAGATTTTGATGTTTATGGCCTAGTACAGTACAATTAAATATACAATAAAAAAACCACAAAGATTTCACTCATTTTCCTTTGATTATAAAAATTTATTCAGATCTATATAATTGATTTCAGTAAAAACTGTTCATACTACTTTAACTTTTCAAACAATAATATATTTTCATAGGTGTGTTTTTCCCATAAGTATTCCTTCAAAAAAAAAAATAGATGGCATAGTGTGAAAATGTGAAAGATATTGCAAAGAGTCAGATTTTTCCTCTCTGTTTTACAGTGATTTATCTCAATCTCATGTATAATCTAGCATTCACTGTAAGTGATAAATATCTAATATAAGCAGGCTTAAAACTACTTAAAAAAATAAGCAAAATTTGAAAAATATTATGAGTTGAAAAGGAAAAATAATCAAAGTATTCAAAAAAGTAAATTTTGTCTTTGGAAGAATAAATGGAACATTCCTTAATTGCTTTTTCAAGACCAGTGGAAAATATTCCTCATACACACAGTGGGTTTTTTTTCCCCTGCCTCTCAACAAGGGATAATTTGTGAAGGAATAACTTAGTGTAGAAAAGCCAAGGTGGATGAACTTTAAGCAACATTTTAATAGATATACCACCAAACTTCAGCAGGTCATTGGGGATACAGATCGATGGAATGTATGTTATCACTAACATCAAAAAGAATAGATCTATCACGGAAAAAAGACCCCAAACTATTTAAAAATTTAAAGCATTATCATCTATAGCGTTTTTATTCAAAGGCTTTTTTGAACAATTGTGGTTGCTTGCAAACTTCTTTGACAATAGATAGTTCCCACAAACCCTATCCTCACGGTCAAAGTACTACATCAGCTTTTTAGATTCCACGTGTAACTAGATTTAACACATATTTCAGTTCTGTTTAAAATATATATGTGGTAGTGATTCTAAGTCATCTTTTCTTTAAAGCAATAGGACAGTAGTGCAGTCACCTCAAAGCAAAAAAAAATGATAGCAAAGTCAGGCAATGATACACATTTTTACTTTTCTGCTCTCTATATTAGAATACATGTTTACCACAATAAAACACATTCTGCATAGCATTTATTTTATGTTATCTCCCTAAGTTGTATGCAAAATAAACTGCAACCCATGATTATCTTCTCATTGGTGTCTGTATTTCATGGAGCACATCTTTTGTATGTTTCCAGTGTATCCTCCATTCTTACACTATAGATCCACCTTTTTCCTTCCTCGCTGAGCCCAACGAAACTTGTGGTTTTATCATCACCCACTCGTCCAGTGCCAAAGTACGGTAGGCACTTTATTGACAAACAGAAAATGCGGTGTTTGTGTTAAAGAGACCCACTGACTTGCACAGCACAGGGCCTCCAGAGACCTCCAGCCTGCTATGCGTCTATGGCAAAGCCCGGCCTGATGTGCCAGGAAGGATGCAGACAGGAGAAGTCAGTAGCAGGGAGGCAACACGAACCAGAAGCATCACCCAAAGTCTCCAGCGTGTATGTGACATTCACATCCTCCTGTTCTTCCGAGGTGGTAACACGGGGAGACCAGACTTTCTGAGAGAAACAATCACTTCAAATTTGTTACAATTCTGTGATAATCGGGAGGGATAGTTAAGATCTGTGATGTGTTCTACACATTTAACTGTAATTACTTTTGAGTAAGTATATTCAGTTTTATTTCTGCGAGTTGCTTTTCTTGAACAAAACATTTGTACAAAATAGTCCATGTTTACATTAAAGTCATTTATGCTGGCTGAATTTAGCATTTTTTAATGTATGAATTAGGTTTGAAATTTCATTCATCATGGTTATATGGGACTGAATTACAACATATACCATTTTTTTTCCTTGGGATTGGGATAAAAAGCAGAATACTGTAACAAATTCATTGAAATATATTTGTGGCCAGAATTAGTCAGAAAATTTCTCCCATGGAAAATTTCAAACAGGAAGCAAAATGTAAGAAATGGAAATATACTTATTTGGAAATCCTGCCATACTTTCTGCCAAGCGTTGTGCTCCAAGTGTCCTATGCTGGGGCGGGCTTGCACAGGCAATGTACTATACAGACAATAGTAGCCTCTCTTAGCTAACCTGACAAAAGAAAATCTCCAGATGATGTAATGTAGTTTGGCAATCCGGCTACCCATTTATTAGTACAGAGGCAGGGAAGGTGACCTACTGCTCTTCTAATCTCCACTCTAAAAACACCAGAGTGGCAGCATTCCAGCTTTCTGGCACATGGTTCTTACACTGTTTTTAAACACCCAAACCAGATCTCTTCCATGAATAAAGAAATGGTTTTAAGTCACAAACCCAGATGGCCACTGAAAACAAAACCAAACTGTGAAATACAACTTCTAACACTCCTCTGACCCTCTTCATAGTTAGTGTGAGCAGCAGTCACCTCTGAGCTGCAATTCCTCTAAAACAGGTCAGATAAATTGCACCCAAAAGCACCTGTTTCTCTCCAAGGACTCCCCAAAATGTTGATGTAACTTATTCAGATATACATCTCCTATACTAAGTGAGATCAATCCTAACTCTGGTCTTCAGTCATGCACTGTTCTAGTGGAAGGAGAGAAAGGAAAGAAAGGCTTCCCTGGGGTTAGGAAGTTCGTTTTTCTATCACTTCTGAGCTCTTTTTGTCCATGCCTTGATGCTGTTTCACAGAGTGATTGTTGGATCTCTTTCAGGAGACTTTCACACCATTTTCTGAAGCCATTAAACACAAATTTTCAGTCCCATTTCTTCTCTGTACTTCCATGCAGCTCCCACGAAATTTCAGCAAAGTTACACTTATGTTTTGTAAAACAACAAAACAGCCCTGTTCTGAACAGGGTTCTTGGTTCTATCTTCATGTTCAGCTCAGTGAAGTAAATCATAAAATGATATACGTACCTTTTGATATATTCCTGCAATTCTAATTAATTTAACCAAAATCATAAATGAGTTTCCAGAAATGTCAGCCTGTGATCTGTATTCACATCTCAAGCACAACACTTTCAATTTACATTGACTCCTTTGAATTCAATGTATTCAGCCCAGTGCAAATGACAACAAATTCTACTCTGCGACTCTAACATTCTCCTAGTAGAGGGACTCCATCTGTAATTGTACTTCATGGCACAGTACAGTGCAGGCATACAAATTTGCTGCAGAAACCCACTTTTGAACTTTGCATTCTTTTCTTTAAACTGCTATCTTAGTGAAAGGATTTAGGTATATTTTGCCATCAAAATATGTAAAAAAGAGATGAATGAATCAAACTTATGAGGATAGGTCAGCTAGTATATTTTAAATCCTTTTAACACCACTAATCAGCTATTCTTACATCTATACAATTAAAACAATAGAAAACGGATACAAAGATCTGGAGAGACCATTCAGTTCATCCTTTACCCCAAAGGAGGTGTCAGCACTTAGGAGATTAACCAAGATACAAAATGTAGCTTTTTTTTTGCTTACCACAACACAAAGGTGTTCAGAAAGTCCCATTTTCAATATTTTCAGAAGTCTAGTCCAGAAGCCTAGATATATAAAGGCAAATTAAATATTAGTTACTAAAATGTTTGTATGTTCAAGTTCCAGTTGGCTGTTATCCCTATCTGCGCATAAGGCCTGACCTAACATCCACTGAAGTCAGTATGTGGATTACTTTACCATTAACTTTCATGGACTTTGGAGTAAGACCCTATCCAGGCCCCCAAGTGGAATAATTACATGCAAAACTGTAAACATACAATGTTTCATACAAGTTTGCCTACATAAAGCTCTTTTATTTGAAAATTCGATCCATAAATGAACACAAATCAGCACAAATTTTAGAAGAAAAATTCTCCAGCTAAATTAAAGTATCATTCTTAATATCAGAATATATTAATTAATATCAACACTAGAGAATATAACGGTGTTTCCCCCTTTTCTCACATACATTTGTTGCATATAACATCATACACCAAAATAACTAGCAGCTTCTTCATGCACTTAACAACTTCAGCTCTTAACAAGACTGTGAGGACAACTCACATGAAAAATTTAGATATCTACAGAGAAACTTTAAAAAAACCTAGAGCTTTGTTTTACTTGTTGTTTCTTGAACAACAGCCTTTTACCTTTCTGAGTATTTGCTGTACAATGGAGATGTTAATAGTTACCCTCAGACTGTATCTTATCTTTTACTGTAAACCTCTTAGGCAGTGCATTCACATTTCATGTCCTTTCACAGTGCAGTTCACTTGGAGACAAAAGCAAGGGGAATTTGTTTCAGATGAGCTACTCCTTTTTAACAGACACTTTCCAGCTCACTTGCAGAAGCTGCCAAAAGGGAAATCAAGGATTGAGATTAGCATTTTTTTTCCAAGATCTGAAAGACCACTAAAGTCATGGGGATTTTTAACATTTATTTGTCATTGATTAAAGTGTCATTAAAGTATTTGCTAATTGATGGGCTGTCAACTATGGGACTGTCCTACACCTCTAATCCTCTAATTGTACAGTCTTCCAAGACATCATAGCCAGAGCTTAAATTTTTTCTCTTGGAAACTGTTTCCAAGTTTTATACTTTTCCAACCACTGCTATTGAATTGTTTTGCTACAAGAACAATAAAAGACTAAATATGTTGGTTATGTATTAGTCTCAGGCTGGGCCTTCTAGACACAGCACTGAACTTTCATTTGTTTACGTGCTGCTCAAACCTAATGCTATTATAGATACATATGATTAGGAAATGTTTTGTCCAAATATTTTTAAATATACTGCTAAAGATAACAATGGAAAATTTTTTTCTAAGCTTTTGTACTTTCATGTGTGTTGCTCACACTTAATAAAGAATGAAGTCTCATGCAATCAGAATTTAACCAAATTAAAATTGTACATGGAATTTTTACTATTTATTTTATGTTACACAGAACATAATGAGTAAATTATATATTGCCTAAAGACCTTAAAGATGACTACCACCTTGCAATGCAAAATATTGTTTTAAGCAGAGGTGGACCCAGTCAATGATTCAAAGTTTCATTGTGAGGGAATCTACTTCATCAAGAAGCTATGATGAATCCTTTGGCTACTCCTTTCCACTGCAGGAATGCTGCAAAGCATCTAATAATTCTTCTGTGCATCTTTCTACTCTATTTGCTGTCCCTGCCTAAAATCTAATCACAGAGGGACAGCTGGCGTTCATGGAGCCCAAATATTCAGCTGTTTATCCTGTCTCTAAATGAAGAAGTGAAGTTCAGATTTTCTCCAACATAGGTCTTAGCACTAGATAAGCACAGAGTAGAAAAAACACTATATCAACTCCTAACGTGGTGTTGCAGCTGTTTTCAGGTTATATTCTCCAAAGCTGCAACAGAGTGACCTGTCTCCAGGCCCTCTTCGTATCAAGGGCTGGTTCCCTGGCTAAAAACAGAACCAAGGTCATAACTTACAAAAGCACTTAAATATTTCCTAGGTTAAGCCATACTACATAAACATACAAAATTTTCAAAATTATTGAGCAACAACAGGAGCAGAGCTAGAAGACTACTTAAAGGTTAAGGGCCCAACCCTGTTGTGCCTCTGTCATGTTTTGTCAGGAGGGAGTGTAATAACCAGTCACTCTGCCCATTGTGTGGTTATCAAACCTTTCTTTCAAGAGTGAACTCTTATGAACTAGTTTTGGATACATTTTGCCGTGAATATGCAGACTCTTTTAAAAAATGTACTTAATATAATGGTGACAGTATTTTAAAAAGAAATGCATTCTTTTAAAAATATTGTAAGTAATTAATACAGTATGTTTCCATAATTTCTTTTAAGATTTGGAACCAGATAATACAAGATGGACTTCAGCAGTGGAAAATACTATCATTAAGCATTTTTTACGTATCTTCCAACTGGGATGCTGTTTTTTTTCTCTGGCAGAGGTCTGCACTGAGCACTGCTGTCAACATTCCCACCAAGAAAAATACTACCAAAACTGGTTCAGATCGTCTAAGACCTACACAAGGGACAAGTGCACCTATGGGGGCCTTTACCTTAATACTGGCATTGGGCTTAAGCCTTGATTTAAGTTCCCAGGCAAAGGATCTATTAAAGCTATATTACTAAGGTTCACACTGCCCCTGAAAGCTTTATTAAATTATTTTTTTATAGCATGGAGGGAAATCTATTCAAAATTAATATGCAGCATCAGCCAGTCATGGCTCATAGCTGAGATCTGCTCTTTGTGTCAAAATAACAGAATTTTCCAAATAAGAAAGTGTAAGTGAAATTCCTCTCATTAACTTTACTTGTCTAATATGACTTCTAGGGCTATAGTCAATAGGAAGAAATGGCCATTTCTAGAGCTGATTTCATCTTTCTTCTGCCTCAGGAGACCAATCTTGGGTAGGATGCATTGCCCTCTGGAAGTGCCCCTCTTCTTCGGCAGACCATAGATGGAGCCCAGCTGCCTCATCAGAGTGACTGCAGCTGAACAACATGAACCCAGCTTATGCGAAAAGAGTAAGATTTGATGTATCCATCCAACCCATGGGGTTCTGACAGACTCAAAGAAGCATCTTGAATATATACAGGGTTTAGTGTCTTAGGTTATCCTTTTTGTAGAAAACCATTTGAGACAACTAATGTCAAGTAAAATTATGTCCACATGAATTTTTTCAAACAAATTGTTCAGAAAGAGTTAATTAACTAAAATTCTGCTGTGTTGTCACAGTCAGAATATACATATTTTCTTCTATAGAAACACAATTACATGTTTTATGAAGGTGATTTTTAATGAACAGTTAAGACCTCTAAATAATTTAAAGATACAATTTAATCTTAACAAAATCTGTCATTTTACATTATTGCATTGCTAAGAAATGTAATATTTCGGATCATACAGACCTAAAGTTATGAACGATTAAGTAAATGGGCAAGTTCTCTTGCAGACTTCAATTAATTTGGAAGGTAAGGCATTGGAAGAGCTCAGGCAGGCAGCTCCTATCCCTGTGAGCACCAGGTGGCAGTCCAGCGTTGACTGACAGGTCTTCACTTTCTCCTGTGCTAGCCAGACCAAAACCTTTCCTTGTTACAGTACCTGTCTGACTGCCCCTGTTCTGAAAGTCTTCTACACTTCTCTATCTGCTAAATAACATATATTCATCACGGGGATTGAAGGGAAAAAATACTTTTTGTGGAGAATAAAATTAATATTTTTCATGAACTCATCCATACCACCTTACTGATGCTGTAATGCTGGGGAATTTCCCTTACATAAAGCACGTTTTCACAAAAAAGGCTCTGAATTTTCTGGTAGGCCAGACTACATTAACCCACCCCAAAAGTTTAAATAAACTACAAAACCACGTACAGGAAATATGAGGCATATAAATCTCTTATCTACTAGGTCACATTTTTTTTCACAGCACACTTAACAAAGATCAGATCAAATCTGTTACTCAAAATGAAAAAAAAAAACCAAAATCTTCACAGATCCAAAGTAACACTGAAAAAAATACTGCATAAGAGATAAGCACACATTACAGAGTTTGTAAGACAGCTTGAACTAGTGTAAATCAGTATACCACTATTATTTTAATAAGTATTCACCAACAAACAGGTCAAACACTATTCAAATTACTTGCAAAAAAGCAGGAAGCCTGTGTAATCATCTTGACTAGAGAACTGAAGAAGTTTATTAGTCTTCTCTCATATGTACATTTATTTGGTTGCAGTGGATATAGCCGATGTTCCTTGTACACTTTTTCTGAATTCTTCTCCACATAATTGTAACATTTGCAAAACCTCTTATTATAATTCTTAAGAGATTCTGCCCACAGTGGGCATAGAAAATACATTTATAGAAATCACATGTAAGTTGTCTTACAAAGAAACAAATTGTTTCTTCCAGAGCACTCGCATGTGCCTATACTCACTTTAGTGATGTTTAAAAATTACAGACTGCAGACAATTTTACTTACAGTCAGAATGTTTTATTCTCTCTTTATAATATACCTGCGGAATTTTCAATGTGCACAGACTATTCTCATCTTTTTATGCTGTTGTAACAGCATGAAAGAGCTTTATAGCCTTAGATAAGTCTACAAGGGAAAGCCTGTAATGCAGACTGTGCAAGACAAGTCCTGCTGTAGTACACAAATGTTGGTGGAGGACCCAAAGTTAGGAGCAGAGTGGCCTCTAATAAAGGGGCAGGAACAAAACCCAGACAGGATTTCAGCTATAATCGTTATTCAAAGGGAAGTGGGGCAGTCTTTAAAGGCCATACCTCCTCTTCAAATCACTTACAAAATAGTATGTGATCAAAAGTAGTGGAATGAATACTAACTGTTTTTCAGTTGTAACTGGGGCAGGATGAAGATCATACGGCCCATGAGCACTGCTTAGCTGAGAGGCAATACCTTGTTATGCTACAGTAACTCAGATGTTTTCAGTTTCTATGTGCATACTCTTAAAATTGGTAGAGCACTATGGTCATGTAAAGATTTTTTTCTCTCTCATTCAAAAGTTGCACCTTAATAAAGATACAGCACAAAATTTCACCTTAATTATCAGTAAATTATTTCAAGCAGAAGTCTTCAACCAGTCCCTCATAAATAGCTTCCTTCACAAATTTTATAGTAATCACTCTATGAGACAGTATTTTTAAAACCAAAATATACATATATAAACTACTGACACTTCCATTTTTAGAAGTGTTTGGGACAATGACACTCCTTGAGTGCTGCAAAACCATGATAAAGTCGTCTTTCTAGCATCACAAGCTGTGTCTCATGGGGACACAGAATTTGTAAGTTTTGCCTTCCGTGTTTTGAGATAAATACAAAAAGAACTTCACCAGAGTTGTGAAATGGCTCTCTATACACATTTAAGTGACATGTTTCACCTATCTATTTTCAGGGATCTACAGCTTTCAATAGAGTAATTACAGTTTGTTGTCTTAAAAGTACAACTATCTGAGAAGCGGGTATAATGAAAAAGATCCATTATTTAGTATCAATGTATTCAAACATTATTTTGTAAAGTTCAAATAAATTTTAAAAAATGAAATATCTGCTCAAAGAAAAAAAATTAAAGCCAGACATTCTAGAAAAATATCCCTAGTGATGACCAAAAGAACAGGAATTTGACGAACTGTACACTAACTAACATCAATGAGCCACAGGTAAAATAGAGCAGTCCTGCACTTCCCAGAAGTCTTTCCCCCCACCCCCAGCCTGTAGTATTACCATGTCTTAGTAATAATAGCATATTTTTGTTCCACAGAGCCAGTCCTTTTGAGCATTCTGAGCAGGACCTGCTGACTTCAGTAACGAGGAAAAAAAGTTCTAAAGTTTTTTATGGCAGCTAGATCTACAAAACCAGCACAGCTGAGAAAGGTGGATTCTGTTCCTTCTTGTTCATCTTCAGTAGAAATCTTAAAAATGCCAATGAAAAAAAAGCCTAGTTGTCATAGGTCATTAAATGCATAAGTTCCCAGGCATGAACTGTGCTAAAGAAGCGGGATTCTGTGCCTGCATACAGGTTTGCAAGACAGGTGCCTCATAAATGACTTGGAAGCAATACATATCTTCTCTGAATCAAACATAGAAAGGGGACACGCGTCATGCACTGAAAAACAACTCATGTTCCCAAAATCACTTAAGTGCCATCACTGGCCTTTTCCTACCGGGATCCTGGTGGCTCTGAAGCAGCTGAGGCAACCCCATAATCAAGTCTCCTACGCACAGCTCTAGACCAGGTTTTGGTGTCCAGGCTGCCCCACACCATCTCCATACCATCCTATGTCCATATCATCCACGATGCTGAACACAGACTCGCTTTAGTATTGAAGAGAGAAAGCTGGTGGCAGAATGCTTTTTCCAAAGTTATGTTGACACAGGAACCAGCTTTTGCTGTTGATCTGCCACAGCCTTTACTTCCTAGTCTTCAGTGCTTAACAAAGCCTGTTTTCTTTTTGGGTCATTTCAGCACATCTCTGAGCTTTGGTTAGAGGGGTTTATATTTGTTACGGACTATTTTCTATTATACTTGCCTTCATATTTTTATCCATGGTACAAACTGAGACAATGACTGTTAACATAGCTATGGAGCAAGCAGTGCAAGGAATGGGCACCTATTGAGACTTTTTCATCAATCAGAAATAAATATTTTTTAAACTACACCTGCAACACTGTCTTTTATAACTTGAACTACTTGCTTGTCATTTTAAAAACTAGCTTTAATTGATTTTTGGATTTCAACCATCACCACAAGGACCTATTTTTATTTTATTGCACTGGCTTCTACTTCATTATTTCATTTTATGTTAGTCTGTTGAGATCTCTTTATCTGAGGCATTTTCTTCTTAGCCATATTTTATTGAAATGTCAACTAGTACTAGGGATATTTCCATGGTTTTTTTAAACTTAGAAATAGCTTGGCTCTTACATGATACTTTAATAATGCCAATCCTCTGATAAGTTGTTCACATCAGATACTTAGCCCCAATACCTAATGCTTGAGAATCTACATTGATTCACTTCACGTTCCGCTTCTGCATTCCAAGATTTATGAATATTAAGTTGTCCTTGCCCCAAAGCAAAAGTATACTCACTAAGATATTTGCTGAGATCAGGAGTCTCTCTGCCCCATTTTTAAAATAAAGGCATTAATAAGGAAGCACTATAAAATGTATGACACCGAAAAAAATAGGGAAAAATCAGTATTTTTAATAAAGTGAGAAAAAAACCCTCTAGTTCAAAGCACCCTACGTGAGCTACCCTAAATAATGTAAAAGAGTAACAATTTATGATACTTGTACAGAATTATTTCTGCTGAGAAGTGTGACTAAACCCTGATTTCTAAAACTGTGGCCATTATTTTTAAAAACAGTGGTCACCTAGGGTAAAAAGATATCATTCTCTATAATTTTGACCCTTACAGATAGGTAGGCAGATACTATATACTACATCTATGAAGGTCAGTTAGACCCAGCAGCAATGGTTGCATTGTTACCTAGCAAGTACATAATTACTTTGTGTACCAAATGCATACATAAACATGTGTACTTCTAAAATTCCTAAATGTCATCCTTCTTTTTTTTTAATAACTACATTTCTTACATCTTATTCCAAATGCTCTCAGCTTCCTTTCTGATTTGGTCCATTTTCATGCATGCATGAAAATAAGGAACTTATTTAAAACAAACTGAAACTGGTACAAATGGGAATTAAAAAAAATAACAGAAGGCGTGAATGAGGTGGTTTACTGGTTTACCAACAGGTGGAATACATGTGCTATGGCAAAAACATCCCATTAAGATAAGAGCTGAAGCTAACTAATACTAATCATTTATGTAGGCATATATTAAGATACTCAAGGCTCAGTTTCTAAACTGCGACTACATAATATTGCTTCTGCCCCTCTGTTTGTAATTACATTGCTTTCAGTGTTATATATTAAAGAGTTCCCCAGCTGCTCTTTAGAAAATAATAAATTGGTTAATTTTAAGAGCAACCACATATGGTTAAGATAATTCAAGAGATACAACTGAGTAATGTAATTCATCTTTTTTTTTTACACTAATCTTTATATTAAACTAAAAATAGAGCTCTACTGTGTTTATGACAGTAAATATTCTTACTGAAATCAACAGTACATGAGATATTCCCAGCAGGTTCTGTATAAGCCATTATTGAAATATCTCTTTGAAATTATTTTTCAGCAATTTCCTCCCACTGTTATTCTATATATTACAATATACTGAGCACAAAATAAGATGTTGGTATCTCTCAGCGTAGTTTCTATCGGATTATGAATTAAGATGGATATAAATTGGATTGTAAATTAAGAAACATGAAAAGTCAAGGCACCCCTTGGATACAGAAAGCTCACTCTGTGCGGTGGAGACCTCACCTCCCCACCAGCATCAGGGCTGACACTCGAGACACTTCAGGATAACGCTCCTATTCACCACATCAGCAGAAATAAGAAATTCCCTGGCTTCAAGAAGAAATGCTAGAGAAATTTATTCTTTTCTTTACTGGCAATTGCTATGTAGGACATTATATGGATTCCCGGATAGCATTAATGGTTCTGTTTTCTGCATGCCTCGGGCCACAGGGCTGTGATTACTTTTAATCAGTTTCAAGACTCCCCACCCTCAGCTGCGCTTTGGTTATCTGCAGACTGGATCAGTACATTGTAGCCTACCTACCGTAACACTTGGAAGTTTCCCTGAGGCTTTCAGGCTATGCAGAATGCAACCAAAATGACAGTTTAGGTCCCTTTTCTTCCCCTTCCTCTCCCTACAGGAACTTTGCTGGCTATTCCCTGCTTCCCATCAGTGGTCCCAAGTATTACACAGAAACCAGAAATCCTGCCCTTTCTTTTGAAAGGTAATACAAAAAATCCAGAAAAGAAAGAATAATTAAAATGGAATGGAATAGAATAGAATAGAATAGAATAGAATAGAATAGAATAGAATAGAATAGAATAGAATAGAATAGAATAGAATAGAATAGAATAGAATAGAATAGAATAGAATAGAATAGAATAGAATAGAATAGAATGG
>Ga0065711_1032746_pt1 | contig 26758 bp, 15 predicted proteins | sample Hoacrofraction12_FD_59098 | JGI IMG/M metagenome (GOLD analysis project Ga0065711, IMG submission 59098) | Hoatzin crop microbial communities from Cojedes, Venezuela - Epithelial fraction 12 v2 (version 2) | ecosystem: Host-associated > Birds > Digestive system > Esophagus > Crop | place... | reverse complement strand
GGTCTTGAGTATCTCCAGAGAAGGAGACTCCACAGCCTCCCTGGGCAGCCTGTTCCAGTGCTCCGTCACCCTCAGAGGGAAGAAGTTCTTCCTCATGTTCAGACGGAACTTCCTGTGCCTCAGTTTGTGCGCAAATTTTTGATCCTTACATAACTTCCTTGTAAAACCTTGTTAGTCTGAACTTCCTTCAACATATGACACAGGATAAAAAGACTGTGAATAAACTTTTGGCTGCAGGACAGCTCCTGTACTGCAGATGAGTTTTAACTTTTGATTATCCATCAGAGTTTATATTGAAAAGGGAGCATTTTGAATAAAAAGTTAATTTAGACAATTTGTCAAATTTTATAAGTCCCTTCTCCTTTCCTTGTGTCTCTAACAGGAATAGGTTAATGCATTACATAAAGTCATTGTTAGTCCCAGGTGCAGAATATTCTGCCAATGAACAGCTACATATCTAACCAAAGAAATCACCTTAACAACATCTGTAGTCACTCCTGGATGCTGATGGAGACCCGTGAACATGCACTGATGACATTCAAGCTGCAGAAGACTTGAGAGGGCATCAGAAAGACAAAGAACCAAGGCAGCTGGTAAGTCTGAAAACAACAGGGGCTATTTTTTCAGCGGGTCAATGCTCTTTATTTCAGTCACAAAAGATTAAATCCTATGTGACATGCAATACATAAGCCAAAGTTTTCTCTGTCAGAGAAGCTTCTTAAAATTCATGAGAAGCAATCAGAAAGACTTCAAATATTTAGACAGTGAGGAGAAAGTGATACATTAGACAAATACGTACTTGCCCAAGTCATTAACATGAGGGAGGGAGGAAGGGTACCATGGTTAATGCACAGAGAAAACTCAGTATATAGAAATACCTCTGAAAGCATTCAGCTAATTAAAGGTCTGAAACAGGAAAGTATTACTCACATGAGTAGTCAAAATGGTAATCAAACCACCACTGTAAGGACAACTCATGAGTAAAGGATTGCTATCAAGGCCTGAATGAAGTAAGTGCGTGAAAAGCCTGCACTGATGATTAAATCCTGTGCTTGTTGAAATGTAATAACTCCAGTGACAGGGAAGAGACAGGAAGGGATTATTATGGAGGAGTGATTCATGGTATAGAGTGGCACAAAATTTTCAGATCTTTTTGTAAGTATTCGAACAGAATCCAAGGGTATCTTTTCACAGAGTATGGCCATGTGCAATTAAAAGCATTAATTAATTTTACTGAAGTGGATAGGTACTTGTACTGGTGTTATTAAAAAAACCCACTTTTTTCACTTGTAAATATTTGGTTGGTGGTTTGGTGGTGTTTCTTTAACATGTTAAACAAAGAGCGAAAAAGCTTTGCTCTTGAATAACGGAGAGATTCCATACAGACAGGTGTCATAAGATCTGTGTTTGATTTATTCCTTGTGCTGCGGATTGTAAAGAATAATAGTACCTGTTAACTGAGTGTACATTTCATGAAATACCAAATATAGTCTACTGAAATCACTGGGAGTCTTCCTGGTGATGTGGTGGACTTTAGACTAAGCCAACAGAGCTGTTAGCTCTTCACAGAATACTTTTCTTCTAGATTTAAAAGCAAATTAATAAGAATTTACTCTGTTCTGAGATGACTGAGAATAAGCAACAGAGCTAGACTACAAGCCTTCTGTGACTGCCTATATGGTGTTCTTGTGGTTTGTGCAGCAAGGCATCTTCTCAGCTAATATAAATTTGTATACTTCCATAGCCTTGAATGCAGCTGTGATGAGGATCTAGGTCCAATGTGTCCCTGAAAACTAGCGTCCACTGTTGCTTCTACCAATGAGCCACTCACTTTTGCCCAGTGCTCTTATTCGATGCCCGTTTGCTAACAACAAGCACAAAACCTTTGCCTAAGGGTCTAGGGGTCTCGCGACACTACGTTGAAGTATAAATAATGAACAAGCCCCAGGTAATTATGCATGAAACTGCATCTTAAGCACTGTGTCCCACTACATGGGAGACATTGACATACTGACACAAGTCCAATGGAGGGCTAACAAGATGGTCAGAGGTAGAAACACATGATGTATGAGTGGCTGAGGAAAGTGGGTCACTTCACTTGGAAGAGGAGGTTTGGGGGGAGATGTTATTGCTGTGTTCTACCATCCAAGAGACCACAAAGATGGTAGGAGCCAGCTTCTTTTCAAAGGTTCATAGTGAAGGACGATGGGCAGTGGGCCCAAGCTGCAATAAAAAAAAATATGATTAGGTATTAGGAAACAAATTTTCACAATGAGAGCAGTCAAATATTGGAACACTTTGCCAGAGAGGCTGCGTACTCTCCATCCTTGGAGATATTCCAAACTTGCCAGGTCAAGGCTCTGAGCAACTAGTTGGACATGCTTTGAGCTGGGGTTGATCCGTCTTACCTCAGAGGTCCCTTCCAATCTAAATTATTCTGCAGTTCTGTGTAAGTACTTTTCATCTCAAAAGCAGAGATTTGCTACAACTGAAATTTTCACACCACTTCCATATATTATTATGCACTGAAATAACAACAGATTTTCATCTGGTGGGTTTTCACTAGATTCAAGTTCTGCTTAACTATTTTTTACCGTATTTTCTTCTCAACAGTAGCTGGTGTTGTAATTAAGTGTTTCTATTCATTTTGTACTCTGCCATAAGCAATAAAGTTTTCAAAGAATAAATTACTGAGAGTATAAGATGTGCATTGCTAGCTGATGTGTATTTTTCTTATGCAGAACAAAAGTGATTGAAACAAAGCATGTAGTGTACAAACAAGGCTGAGCTATGTATTGTGCAAAGCAAAGCAATTTTAGAAGTTAAGACTGTGGAATGAAGTGCTCTAGAGTTAAAAATGTTAGAATCAATATGGCTTGTGTAGAATGAAAATTAAGACCATAGTCAGGTTCATGTGAAAGGGAGATGAAATTCAGTACGTGTCACTGGCACATGGGGAGAAGAAATGATCCCAGATTTCGGGGGTTGGACTAGAAGACCCACAGAGGTCCCTTCCAACCTCTAACATTCTGTGATTCTGTGATTCTGTGATTTGTATATAAAATGATGTGCTCTAGGCTGCTCAATACCTCTCAAGAACCAGATATTATGACAACAAAATCGGTATTTACATAAAAACACCTAAAAAGTTCCCAAATGGTCAAGGAAAGAAATCAAATATTATTAGAACAAAAGCAGTCATGAACCCAGAAAATGTCAATAGATTTCTGCAGGTTTGTATCTTGAATATTGTGTCCAAATCTGGTCTCTACCGTCTTCACTTTCTAAACTTTCCAACAGAGCTGGAGGGTTTCCAGAGAAGGACAACAAGGATGATCAGTTATGGGATAGAAAGGCCATACAAAGAACATTAAAGGCCTCATTCATTTGCCTGCACATAAGAATCCAGGAGTGGATGAGGTATCTTTGAAAATCCAACATATTCACAAATTGCTGTTAGATACAATAAGGAACTTGATGTGTATGCTCTTTTGATCTGGTACCTAGGGTATGTATACCAGGATGTCTCAGGTTCCATTAGAAGCCAATGTGAGGGTAACTGAGTCAAGCCCAAGATAATTGGTCCAGGAGCTCCATTTAAGCTCAGAACAGTCCGCTCATGAAGTACATCATAGATGTACCTCTCTCCAGTCCTGTCTTTGGGCTTTTCTTCTGCATAAACCTTGGACCTGCATTCATAGCATTATCTCCAGTCCCACATCTGGCCCCATATGCTACTTCTGACTGGAATCCCCTAGCAGGACCCTTGGCTGGACCCTGGACCTGATTCATTCCCTTGGGCTTGTCTGTGACTGTCAATGGAATGTGTCATTGCCACGCTGGTCTACACATCCCACTCTCCAGCCCTGTGGGACTGCAACCCTGGTTGTTGAGAGCATTGTCTGGGCTGTGGTCACCCTCACCTCCCAGCTCATTCCTTGTTGTGAAGCAGCCCTGTTCTTGCTTCTTCCTGACAAATTTTTTTTTCCCACAAGGATAGCCAAGGAGTAGAGCAGGTTGCTCAGAGAGCTTGTGCAGTCTTCTTCCTCAAAGCTTTTCCAGAACAGACAGAATGAATCCGACCAGCCTGCCCTAACCCTGCTTTCAGAAAGAGGCTGGTCTAGATGGCATCCTGAGGATACCTCAGATCTGAATTCTCCTTTTAATACAGATTGGATAGAGGTTGATTGTTCACTTCATCTTCCAGTACAAGAATTACTTGGGTATCAAAGGAATTGGAACAAGTTTAAAACAAAGGAAAGAAAGTTTTTCATAGAACTTCGTGCCATGGGATAGCATGGAAGCTTGAGGATTACATAGAGTTAAGGACTGGACCAGCTCATGGAGGAGAAATCCGGTGAAGGATTTCATAAACAGAAACCACCTCTGCCTCTGGAAGTCCAAGTGTTCCAAATTTTCAGAAATTTGAAGGATATACAAGGCTATTATTTTTTTATACTTGCTTTATTCTTATAATTCTCCTTAAGCATCTACTATTTGTTGGCAACAGAAACAAGCAATTAGGGTAGATGAACTTTTGATCTGACTTAATAAAACTGTTCTTTTGTTTTTTTTTCCTTTTATGGTATGTTGAGAGAATTTTTTTCTTGTCCCTCGAAGCTCTTGGCTAGAGAATGCCCAGCCTTCTGGGAGTGCTGCTCGTGCACCTTGGTCAGTGCGTAGAGCTGCTTAATGCAGTCAGGCTCTTCAGAGACTTCAGCTGTCAAAATCTTTCCAATTTATGACAGCAGACTTTGCAGAGGGTTTATAGAGATTTGAGATTTGAACAAATTTGTGCTAAAGGCATATATCTAGAATCTCCTTCCCACTTTCAAAACTTTGCACTAGACCATGAAATGTGGGGCATATTATCAAGGAATACCTGAAAGATTCTTTTATTAGAACCAGGAAAACACATTACCTCTAAAAAATGTCTAGTCCTTTTTGCTTTAAAACAACCAGTGAGACACAGATGCTTGCCCTGAAAAATTATTTCACTCCAATTAGTTAATTAATTAATTTAAAAGGTGAAGAGCAAATAGAAAAAAAGGTCTCATACAGGAAGGTGTTGGACAGGTTTGATGTTAGGTGAAACTTATACACACCACCACTCTGAGCTCTGATGGCTTCTAAACCAGGCAAGATAGTGTGGACTTCCAGGGCTCACAGACTGTAAAACAATGCAGTTTCAATGCCATTCAGGGATCTGTATCCCCCCAAGATACAAAAATTCATCAAGGCACTGGAGTGAACAAGCTATGGAGGAAGGAAGAAGAAAAATAACGAACACAAGCTTGTAAGCTCGTGCTGCTGGTGACTTTCCAATATCTTGAATCATGGTCAGTTTCAGGTATGCCTGGCAGAGGTGCACACAGAGATACACTCATGTTAGTTCTACGTAAGAACTGCCTGGGAGCTGGCATTGAGGAGGAAAAGAGACTTCACGAACCCTCTGAAGCCATTTTCGGGGACTTGCTGTTGAGAGGCTGCACACTTTGTAGGCTAGCCCAAAGCCAGCAAATGCTAACCAATGTGCCACTCAGCATACCTGAAGGGGGCCTGCAAAAGAGCTGGAAATGGACCTTTTACAAGGGCATGTAGTCATAACACAAGGGGTAATGGCTTCAAACTGAAAGAGGGTAGGTTTAGACTAGATATAAGGAAGAAATTCTTCACTATGAGGGTGGTGAGGCACTGAACAGGTTGCCCGGAGAAGTTGTGGATGCCCCCTCCCTGGCAGCATTCAAGGCCAGGCTGGATGGGGCTCTGAGCAACCTGGTCTAGTGGAAGATGTCCCTGCGCACTAGATGATCTGTAGGGTTCCTTCTGACCCAAAACATTCTATGATTCTATGACTCCACACTTGGGCTGACCAGCCAGTCCTCACCCCACAGGTTCACACTCTCTGCAGAAAAATCGGTTATTTTCTGGCCTACCAGCCAAGGAATGGGAGGTGGTGAAACAGGCAAGGGCCACAGTTCTTGCGGCCACATGACGTGACACAGCATCATAGGAAGCCAGGCTTCGTTACAGCTGTAAATTGTGAAACTGCTTGCTGCTGGTACACCTCAGTGGTGTCCTGGATTCTAGGGTTAAATCTCCAGCTGTTAGAGAGAGTTCCTGCACTTCTATAATGAAAGAATGATAATAGTGAATTTCTTAGTCCTTCTCTTTGTATTGCCAACTTAGCTTTTGGTGGGAACTGTTTCTCAATGGATATTGATGTAGTGTATATCACATTAGGATTATGATTTGACATAAGGCCTTTATATAAAACAAGTAAACTTGCAACTCTGTGATGCAGGTAATATGTTTTAAGTAGGTAAGAAAGCAGTGAATAGAATGTTCAGATCTGGTATTATTTATTCTAACATTTTCTGCTGGGAGACATCTCTTGATGTGCAGTCACTGTTGCCTAACCTAGCCTGTTCCCTGTGAAATGCTGTTAAAACTAATGTCGGTCCAATCAAGTTCATGTAGGCAAACAGGTTGCGGAACCCATACCAGTTATAAACTAACTGTTTAGAACACAGGAGAAAATCAGCCTTGCTGGGAAACAAATATTCTCTTACTTCTATTTCGGTTTTTGATTCTGATAACACGAGAACTGATTTTTTAAACTGCAGTAGTGCCCTACCTCAGTATATATAAGATTAACAAGAAAAATGGTCATTCTGTTAGTTCAGTTCTCTTTTCTCTCTACCTCTGGATCCCAGTTTCTGTTTTCAAAGAAGGAACCTCCTTTTGGTCCACAAACCAAAAAGAAACTGGACAAATCACACAATGTTGGAATAAATGTTTGTCACAAAGAGGTGTTCAAAGCATAATGAAGTGACAAATACACTAAAGTGGTAAATCCAACATGTCCTTGTGCATTCCTGAGATACATATCTACATATTTTTTATTATTAATACTAATAAAGGCAGGGCATGGGTGCAGCAGGCCTTAGTTTCTGTCTTTGGGGACTCTCATCTTTAATATAGTCTCTTAAAAATACATGCATTTCTACATTTTTCATTACCCTTAATTTTTTCATCAATCACGTTAATTTATACAGGGGGCACTTAATAATAGCTAATTAACACTTATGACTTTTTAAATTAAAAGACCTTTGGAGAGATTACTGCTGATTGCGAAAAGTTTTTTGTTCCTCCCATTAAAAAGAGAAAGAAAGAGAGTCTGAAGATCTGGCTCAGGCAGATGAGGAGAACTTCTCTCTTGCTTCACCAATCACACAACAAATGAAAACAGCAAAGGCCTGCACAAAGGCAATACTGCTATTAGCCTACACTCCTGAAAGGTGCCATTATTTTAACTGATTATTAAGCAGCATATATATTATTCAGAGTGACCTTTAAATAGCTGAAAATTAAATTATAATTTACTGGGGAGATATCTAAAGCCATGTAGCTATTATTACCAAAAAAAGGACGATGAGCTCATACAATCTCCTGAAAATTTATTTTTATTATTACCAAATACAGTGAAGAGAAAAAAAGCATTGAGTTCTGACAGTGTGAGGTCTTTCATTGATATAAATAATATTTTTTTAATAAAGTCCCCGTCCTTACAGTGAGAACTTGCCCTTGTTTAATTTTTTACTGTGTTTACTTTTGGATGTATCAGGGAGCTGACAGGATTCACACCACTTTCTCTAGTAATGACAGTATGATTCCTTCCTTTAAAAAAGATGCATTTCTCATTAAGTGTATGTGCTAAACACTTCCAGTGTTCTCTAATCCACATAACTCTGTTGTAAAGCAGTGGTGAGGTTTTTTCCTTGTTTTCGTGGCTGTCACTATCACTATTATAACAATTATTACTCTAATAAAAAATATTTTAATAAGAACTATGTTGTTGTTCTTGTTGTTCTTATCACCATCATCATCATCATCATATCCTACCAGCAGATGTCTCCATTTCCTGACAGACCCTACAGAAACACTCAGCATCCGTAACACCTGTAAGGTCTTGCATCAGTCTGGTGAGAAGAGGGAATCCTGTCTAGAAGGACAATATTCCACACCTGAAGTAACCTCTAGCTGCCTCCTTTGCAAGTGGCCTCCCTTCAGCTGCTCAAGAATTTGAGGGAAGGCTGTCTAACGTGTCCAGTGGTTCATCCCACATTCACCCAAGGCCAAGATTCTTCTGCTCTTTAGCAATGAGAATGTATGGCTGCCAGTAGCAAATGCTGTTCATGGATATCTTTTTTAGCTGATATGAAGGCAGGCTCATGCAGTGTAAAAAGACTAACATAATTCCTGCTTATTTGCTGCTCACTTTAAGCCCTGTGTTTCACAGTTTGCCTATCATTAATTTAAATCATACGGGGTAGCTTTCTGCTACACATCAGACTCAATAAAAATCAAATCCACAAACATACTCATAGGAAGGATTGAAAAATCCAAATGCGTTAAAGAAGTTGACTGGACATAAAAGTCTTCACTTCATAATCTTCTACGAATTGTTTTTGGGCTTGTGGGTACCACTTCAGTAGGTAAATACAGCTGCACTAAACCATATACTATCAGAGATATCAAAGTCCATGTGCAGAGTCAGTCTACAGCATTGATAATCATAAATTAGCAGGAACAATTCAGAAAATAAAAAATGCAGCCATCCTGATGTACATGTCCTGCTCAACAAAATTAGTAAAATTGTGATCTTTTTAACTGGAAATGTGAGAACAACTGTATTTCAAACTGAAATTGCTTTTTCACTCAGGATATGTCTACTTTTACTTTCAAATGAGGCCATTGTTTCCACATAAGAGACTTGTCTTCTGAAAAAGCACAGTGGAATTGATAAAAATCAGAATCTCCTCTGTTTAAAAAGTTCTTAGAAAATAGTTTAAGTATTTAATATTGAATCTTAGAGTAATTTCCACTGCATTCTATTAAATTATCTAGCAAATTCTGTAACAAAAATCTGAAAAACACATGGGATAACAGAGTTGTTTCTTTTTCTTTATCAGAACAATCTTCATCATAATCTTCCAATCCACAGGCATCTTATCATTAAACATGGAAATGATCTCACTGATTCTGTTTGTGGTTTTAAACTAAAAGTACAACCAGGGCTAATCTTATCTCTAATTCTTGAAGAACACATCGCCTTTAAAAGTCAAGTTGTCTCATAAAAAAAAAGGGCTGAAACAAGCAGTGATGTATTTTATTGATTAAATACAATTTATAATTACAGTATAAATGTGAGATATACATGCACATTCTGAGAGAATGAGTAGATACAACATTTAAAATAAATTAGGTTTTTAATCAGTTATTTACCCATTTAGAACAGAAAGGTTGACTTTAAAAGCACAATGAACAGGATTCACCTCAAGAGACACATTCAAACAGTATTAGAAAAAAGGCTTTAGACTGACTAGTATTGCTGTATGGTTTCCCCTTTTTCTGAAGCTCACAGAACTCCGCTTGCGCATGGTGATCACTTTCCTGCCACAAGATTAATGGCTCTTCCCAATGCCTGTGATGTTGCTCAAGGAAGCAAAGTGATATGAAAAAGATGTTAATCTTTGTAATCATCTGAATAGTCAAAATGAAACAGCATGTCACATTGCATGAGAATCATACAGATGAAGCTGAGTAGGTTTACAGTGACTGAACAATGAAGAACTTGGTAGGTTTTTGTTCTACCATTGTTTTCCTGTTGGCTCCAGAGAACTTTGGATGAGATCCTACGCACTGACCACCCTGGCTAATCATGCCAGGTGTGATAATCACTGCTTACCTGGAACAACAAACAATTGTACTTTCAAACCCTTTGTGAGGACTCTTTTCTGTGGCTCTCAATTTTTTGCTATTTGAGGTGACTTCTCAGTGCTGACAGCTCCAAACTGGAGAACGAAGCCAGCCCACAGGGGTGCCAGTCCTTCTGAACATTGCATGCCTGTTCTGCCCTTCCAATTAAGATTTTCTGCAGTCAAGAAATACTGAGCCACCAGACCACATACGGGAAAATTGTTCTCAGATGTCAAGAGAGTCTTAGAGCTGGGGAAGCAGGAGTTAGCAGCAGTGTTATCAGAGGCAAAGTTTGCCAGCACGGCAGTCTGGTGGGACTTGAAATGTAGTGAGGGCATTTGCTCACCTCTCATCAGAGGAAGCAGGCCAGCTCACGCCAGGAATCAAAGCAGTGTAATAGAAGAAACTCCTTCAGGTGGATAGCAAGGCAGTGCAGTATGGCTTTGAAATCGCTTAACATCCTGACGAACTGGAGCAGGATTTACATATAAATGATGTCACTCAAGCATATTCTCCATAATGCTTTGCCAGTAACCACCTCCATGTTACTTATTTTGATATCGTCCCACACTGTGAAAACATGCATGAACCAAGAGAGTTTTACTGTGTTCTACAGGGTAGAACAAAAATAAAAAGCAAATACTTATTATTATATATTGGCAATTTACTTGATAATGGCCCACACAGTCAAAGCCAACATCCCTCATGTTAGAATTTCATGTTACAAGCACCTTCACAGTTTAAAATAAAACTGCTGTAGTATACTTGGTATACTGTGTTGAATCACCAAATATCTGAATAATAATAATGAAAAGGGATTTGAAAAAGCTAAGCTTTTCATTTACAATGATTTAAAAATATCTCTTACTCTGTAATCCACATTTCGAGAAAGTTCCTGATTTCTTTCTCTCCCAACCAGCAGACAAACATTTTTGCATCATTATCAGTAACAGCACCAGTGACTAATACTTACTTTACTCTCTCAGAAGACCTTAAATGCTCTGCAGATTGTAGTGCATGAAATCCTGATCCTGCAAATAACAACAGGCAGTGGAAACATGATCCCTAAAGATCAAGAAAAGGGACAAATTATTAATCCTTTGATTTTCGACTATGAGAAAGGTAATAGCAATACCTCACATAACTCAAGACAACAAAAATGCACGGGAAGTTGGAATTTGTGGGAAGAGGTAGCGTGCTCTCAGAGAAGGGATTTTTTCCCCATAGTATTTTTATAAGTAAACAGCAGAATCACTTTACCAGCTAATTCATCTCCCTACATTCAACAAATTTAAATATCATCCATCGTTTTTCATATGACAGCAAAAGAAATGGCGAAACCAGAGGCAGATTTCATTAAGTCTTTGGCAAGTCTTCCCTTTCTGGGCTTAAATATCTTCTTTTGTTCTCTTTGGGAAGCGGGTGGAGAGTTAAGGTTCAAAGTGAGTAGACAGTTAAGGTTCAGGGGGTTAAACTGCATGTATGACCCAAACTGGAGTTTCTCGGAAGGCTTGACTCTTTTAACATGTTTGATCTCTTTTGGAAGACTGCCCCACTGTGAGATCCCCTTAACTGCAGATGTCTCCAGCATTTATATGCTACTTCTGGGACTTTGTGAACTGCCTTGTCCCCAGGGAGCACTACTACCATGGCAGTGCATAAATCGGAACTGGAACTTTGGTGTAAATGGGGCTGAATCCATTAATTGTTTTAAAAGTCTTTGTGATTTGCATTGTCCCAGAGGACACGCAGTTATAGTGGTTCAAAGATCACACCATGCTTTGATGTTGCCAGGGCTGGATTCATTATTGCTTGAAATTGCAAGAACAAAGCTTTACATGGACACTGGGAAATAGCTGGAAGCCAGCGCAGGGATGTGATCCATGATGTTTCTTTCTCCAAGCTTAATGAGCCTCAGAAGACTCCAGCACTTCCATGGTATACAGGAGTTTGGTTTTGGCAGGTGGAGACACAACGCTTTGGCCAGTTCTATGAGTGTTGCTTGAGCTCAGCTGCAGCCAGCTGCTTCATCCTGGAGCTAGCTCCTTGGAGATGTTCGGACATTTTATAAATGCTGGGCTTGGGTATTGCTAGCAGTTTGTCTCTGGAAAAATGGCATGTGACTCGTCTACCAGAGTGTGTGGCTGCTGTTGCGGTCAAATGGGCTCCCAAACTTAACAGGCACTGCTAGATATTGCAAATTATAGAGGTTTATATTATACTGTCAAACACTATGTCCCACAGTAAAATGTATGGGGCATAGGTCTTGCACTGTTTTGGTTATGATTATCTGTTGCTTTTCTGGATCGTTTTCAGCCTGGTTTGCATTGTATCAGGATAACAGCCACTGCGTGAGTCTGACTTACTGCACACATGGGGTAGCCTCTGTGCACATCCATCTGTCTGGAACTGTCAAAGTCTCCATTCAGCTCTGCGATTAGGGTCTCCAAAATCTTTTAAGATATATTTGGTCATGGACAGATTCTTGCAACTTCAGAGCTCAAGCTCCATTGTTCAGAAATTGTACTCAGAGCCTGAAGCTGTAGCTTATGTGCAAATTTTAGTCTAGCTCTGTGGATGAGGAAAAGAAGTCTATTACTTTTCTAGGATGAAGTCCATTCATTTTACTGCTAACAGAGCTCACCTACATATAAAGAAGAAATCAGATTCATTTTGTAGCCTGCACAGAAATAATTTTAAAATACACACATAGGATGGATAATTGGGCAACATAATAACAGTAATGAAACCAATAATAATAATAATAATAATAGTAATTAACAATTCCTTTCTGTTTTCCAGACCAAGCAAGGAAGAGTTAAAGCAGTTTGTACCAATTATTGACTACAAGATCTGCAAATGAATGCGTAAAATTTCCAAAATATGCCTGCAAGCTTCTATTATTGATGTTGTGCTCTGGGACATGCACATATGGATTTAATTGTCTAAAGTGTTTTATTAATTAAATTGCTATGATTTACCTCTCCCATGTTAGCATTTACAGTTTATGAAACAGCTCATAATTAGGAAATTACTATACTGATGTTGCTTATTTACTTTGCAAGCAATACATAATAGTGCCACATTCCTCTTTTAAGCCCACCCTCCCAGGCTACCTTTTTTCTAGCCTGATTAATAGGCAACTGCTGCTGGTGCGTTAAATTGCTTTTTGGATATGTGTAGGGGGGAAGACAACTGCTATGGTTTCTGCTGCTGTTGAAGTGCAGAGCAGCATCCTTCTTCCTAGACTGGAAGCTTCATCCAGAACTCACTGAAGTTAATGGACATCTTACTCACATTGGTGTGTTTTGCATCTGTCCCAACAAGCCAAAACGAGGATTTTTTTTTTTTTCCCTAAATACAGTATCATGTTGATTATGGAACCCCCAAAATACTCTAGCCATGCGAATACTACTTTATTCTCATAGACAAGTGTTTTGGTTTCGGCTGCCGCCGGCAACAAGAGCGCCACGCGGCCGCCCCTCCCCCCGCCACGGTGTGGAGGAGAATGGAAAGAAACGGACAGAAAACTGGTGGGTCGGGATAAGAGTAGTTTAACAGAACAGCAAACAGAGGGAACAGTAACAACAACGATACAGAAAAGGAGGATTGCACAGAACAAACCGCACGACCCCACAGAGCCGCTCTCCCGGACAGGACCTGCGCCGCACGCTCCTGAGCCGCGAGAGCGTTCCCGCCGCACCGCCCCCCACACCGGAACCCAGCGTGACGTCACATGGTATGGAATACTGGGCTCTCTTTGGCCAGGTGGGGTCAGCCCCCACCCCCCGCTGTGCCCCTTCCTGGAGTCCGGTGAAAATTAACCCTGTCCTGGCCAAACCCAGGACAACAAGAGTTTGAGTTTTCTTTACTGACTCTCAGAAAGATTTTCTAGAATACTTACAAGTAAATGTCCTGAAGCTGTGCACAACTGGATTTGTTCAAAGGAAAGAAAGTGTGTAAGTTTTATGCAGAAGAATATTCGCTAATGAGTAGATAGATATTACTGCATCAAAAGGTTACTTAGTCAATCTAAATCATAATTCATCTCTGTCTGATAGTATTATTAAACCTATAATTAAATTCTATACACTCAGATTTTGTATGTTTTTTTGCTTATTTGGGGAATTCAGACAGCATGTAAGTGAACCATATGTACACATGGAGGAAGAGAGAGAAGAAATAAGTGTTATTCTAGCAGGCAGTTGGACTACATGATAGTTGTAGGTCCCTTCTAAATGAAATTATCCTACTCTATTCTATTCTATGATATATTTTAAGACCAGAATGGAAGAGAATGATATCTTGAGCAAAATAGGACACAAAATGTCACTCAGTTATTCCTATAAATATTCTTCCTTTGCTTCCGTTCTGCTGCTTTTCACAATGGGATAAGATCTTATATAGGCATGGCCTCTTGCACTCCCGTAAATTCCAAAGAGCTTTACAATCTTCGCTGATGCCCATCAGCTCCATACTCTGCTCTCCCCAGCTTCTTACTGAGTTCTGTGAGAGCAGGGATGGGCACAATGCAGTTGGTGGCATTGACTCACTCAACTACCATATGTGCTGGCTTCTCTGTGATGCAAGCTAAAACCTACCCACATCCTTGGTTGAAAGCTGCATTTTCAAAAACCCAAGGCACCATAATTTTGCAAAGGAAAGAAGATGATATGTGGGATGAGAACCAGGACTTAAGATGTTTACATGGTAACCGGCATTTTCTTCTGAAAGACTGAATTTACTTCTTCCAATGAAACAAAAATCTTGCCCAGCTTAAGACTTCATTTTGTTAGTCTAGCAATGTAAGATATGTCTGGATAGTGCCACATGACACTGTGGCTGCCCCTGCCAATGTAACGCTTAACAGAGGTCTTTCACTAGACGACAGAGGCTAAAGAGATCTTTGGGATAGCTACTATAATTGGTCTTAGCAGTCCTGGACTTTTTTAGTGGGCTTGGTAAAACATAAAGTTTTCTTACAAATGATTCCTGCCCCTGTGGCTTATTGAGCATTTGGTGTGTAGTGAATTATATTTCAAAGAGGTAAATTAATAATGGATCTCTCTACATGTAAAAGTTCTTTGGGGAGAGATCATTAAATGGGATTTACTGACACTGTTGCATTGACTTTGATTCTATTTGATGAATGAGTGAGGTCATGCCCATCTTCAGTCTGGTTGATACGTTGGTTTCTTCCTCCTTTGCTCTCTGTGTAATGGGAATGGAAAATCGCTGCAATGAAGCAGTGTACTATAAGACAGCTAAAATCAGATCAGTAGAGAGCTTTATTTAATGTTTTTGAACAAATCTCTAGTTTTCCAAAATGTTCATTAGCAGTTCTGCTTAGCCCTATGAAACCTGCTAGGCAGGCAGCATCTTTGAAAACCAGATCCTTGCTGTATGTGCAAAAAAATTGAGAATGCTGACCAAAATACCACTGCTCCCTCAGAGGCAGACTCTCATGTGACACAGATGTTCCTTATTCCAGGCCAAACTTTTAAAATGTTAATATCTTAGGCTGATGCTGTTTTACTATTGTAAATACACTAGTACTCTTACTAGTACATTCACAGTTATGGAAATATAGAGTAATTTCATAGGAGTCAGGATAGTTCCTAGTGCATAAAACCAGTGAAAGTGATAAAAAAATAAATCTATACTTTTTCTGCCTGTTTCAAAGTTGTTGTGGTCTAAGAATATGGACATACTCTAGACTTGTCTATCCTTAGGAAATGTAACATGGCGGCTACTATCATTCCAATACTCTTTCAGGAGTACCCAAGCCACACTGATTAACTGTTATCTATTGAGACCTTTCTTCCTCTTTGGTTGATGGAGAGTGACAAGAAGGTGATTTGGAGAAGCCCAATCTGGGTATTGGTCTTTGCTGTGGAGCCCAGGAAAGCTCCCCTGAATCCTGAGCTGGGCACAGGCCATGCTCCATGCCAGCTCTTCGCTTTATTATGGGTGAAAATCAGCTGTGCACCTCTACTTGGTGCTCTGGTTTTCCAAGGGGGAAAGACATGAATGAAGGTCAGAGAGTCCTGTCACATCTCACAGAGGTCCTCACGCATAGCCACCACTGCCCCTCGGAGGAATCCCTCTCTCCCCATCGGCTGCAGCAGGAGCCTGGAAAGATATATTGGAAAGCTCAGATTCCCACTCCTGGAGTGGCAAAATTCACTTCCCCGCAGCTGAGAAGCTTTGAGTGGACGCTGTCTAAACCAGGCTGTACTCTTTCTGAATGCTAATGCACAAAGTCACCTTCTTTGCCATCATGTGCATGCTTCAGGCATCCCCCACCTTCGCAAGGTGATTTCATTAGGATTCCGATTAAAAGCCTGTGAAGAAATATCTCTGTTGCTCTTTTTCTTGTAAATATTGTAACTTGGGTTTGCTACTGGAATTTTGAAGCTGGCATCTGTGCAATTAAAATACCAGTTATACTGCTTTTCAGTTTCATTTTGTCATTCATTTCTCTATAAAATCCTTCACTATACCTAATAAAAAAAAGAACTAAAAAAAAAAACTAATCAGAAAAAAAAAAGAAAGGCATGAATTACTCAAAGATACAATCTGACCTTTATAGGGCTCAGAAAACCACTTAGTACCAGCACTTGGTAAAATGTTTAGCTCCATGAGGGCAGCAGCAGTATATCTACTATTATAATGGTTTTGCCTCTTCAAAACATTAATTGATTGAAATTAAATTGGCAACATCAGTGTCAGCATGCCATCTTCAAATCCCTGCCACGATTTTCCGTGTGTGTACAGAGCATTTCTGGCTGGAGCAGCAGGTGGACAGCCTCTGGCTGGCACAGAGCTCTGCTTGATCGCTGCACTTGGCTGCTGTAAGCCCTGAAGTATTTTCGCCTCACGGAACAACTCACCTTTGCTCCTGCGTGTATCACAGACCAGGCAACAAGCAGCCAGTACTGAATACAGGTAATACCGCTGTGCACTCCTGTGCCTTGTTGCAGCTGTTGGCTTCTAAACTAAAAATGACAGAGGAAAATTAATGAAGTATGTATAAAAAGAAGACTGTTTTTAAAGGCATGCACACAAATCTTGCCACCAAACAATGTTCTCCAAGAATAAAATGGCATTTCTTAACTGAGGGAAGGCCCCAGAGAATCAAATATAATGGTTTCTGTTGACTTCTTCAGGCTACGGATAAAGTTCTTTGAGCAAAATTATCTTCTGTCATCTACAACACATGTAAGTGGCCTGTGGAATCCCTGATTAGAAAAATGTTCCTTAAACTGTGCTTTGCAAGAAATAAGGAGCACAAGACTTTCATGTGCCTTTTCACATCTAAAATACACCCAAAGCTGCGAAGCGCTGCATGGTGCAGTGGCCGTAAGTGTAAACAGAGCTCATCTGTTTATACACAGGACCACATTTTCAGAAATGCTCATCTTGCACAGAAGGACGAAACTGAGTAGCTGGAGCCGTGAGATGAATCCTCAGACGACATCGATTGCAGCAGTCTTCTGGTGGCATTAGGACAGGTTATGGTGGTTGTGAGTCCCTCCCCAGGCTTCTAGTGGCCATCACCACATTCACCCGAATTAACTTTGGGCTCTTTTCTGAGTCATAACAAAAGCTAGTCATCTGAGGTACCCAGAAACAAAAGCTGAGCCTTCACTTGAAAATTTGGCCCCATAGATGCCTCTGCCAAGTAGCTGTGAATGAATGCTACATTAATAGAGAGACTGCAGTACATGTGGAAGACACACTTGGCACCCATGAAAAGATAAATTTATGTCATTTTCCTCTTCCATTTTATCTCTTGCGACAGTATTAATCAGCCCCAAGTGACATATTTTATGATGGCCGTTTTTTATTAAGCGCTAAGCAAAACCTGTATTTCTCCAGAGCACTCAGGAGCCACTAGTGTGAATTGGTTATTAACATGCTAAAGAGTTCTGCTCCAAGAATAGTGTGACCTGTTCGTTTGTATGTTAATAGAGCTCGTGTCTAGAAAGATTGGAAAGCAGTCTTCTACCAGGCAGAGGCTGCTCCCATGAACAATGCGAAGGGCTCCTGCGAAATAATAATGATGCTGATAATAATAATAATAATAATAATAATAAAATACCTTTCCACTTCTGTAGCACCTTTCATTCTAACAACTCAAAGCACCCTACAAATAAATTAGGCCTCACAGCAACTCTGGGAAGGAGTATCACCTACCGATCTGTTGTAGGAACTGAGAGGGTGTAGATGAGGAAAGCGCGAGATTTGCCCTAGACTTCATGTGAAGTCAATGGGAGAGCTCTGGGTAGAAGCTGGAGCCCGACTCACACTCCCGTGCAGCTGGACTATAAAGCAACATTGCTCTATACAGTGCAAAGAAGCACAGTGGGTTTAGAAGATCAAGAAAGAAATTTTTCAGTAATAAAATATCAGTATCAGTTACTATTTTTCAGTCTGCATTCCTGAAATCAGCTTCTGTATAAACACAGAAATAAGTGTCCTGCTTTTCAGTGACACTGAGCACACACAGCTAAATCTCAACTTAAAACTAGACATCTCAGTAAGAATTTAGATGTCTGACTGAAAGCATCTGGGTTTCCAGCTGCTGGCAATTCAGCATCACAGGTAATGGAAGCTGTGTACCTGGCCATTACTTAGTGTACAGTTGAACTGTTTGTGAGATATTTGTGTTATGGTTCAGGTGTAACCTATCTATGGTAGAATAACCTCATAGGACCATGTTACGCTGCAAAGACATACTGCTGACAGAGAGACAGACTGTCAAGAGGACCTCCTAATCCCGTGCGGCTGGAGAACATGGAAGTGCTGGGATGTTTTCCTCACACCGACCCAGGACCCCGAGTCCATCTGTAAGCACAAGCTTAGGAACATCTCTCTTATCTAGCTTAGCTGCTACAGGATTTAAATGGATATTTATGTTCACTCCTATCAGTGCTATTAAATACTGTTGAAATAAATTAAAAAGGCTCAGTGGAGAGAATGGAAAACATTGTGTCCGCATCTTACCCTCCATGTCCTTACCATCTAGGTAGACTTACAGGGAAGGAAGCAAAAAAAAAAATGCTTTTTCTCACTAGGTCCAGATTTAAAACACACCTGCCCAGGAAAGCTGTGAATTGCATGTTCCCGGCTCAGTACTTGTTCTAGGCAGCTTGTCATGTCATGCAAACAATGTAAATGGGATGAATTAAATTTAGTAGGACAGCGCAGCGTAGCAAAGTTCAGCTTGTAGTTTTGCTCTGTCCCCAGATTTGCAGGTTTTGCAGATCTAGCTATCTTTAATTCCCCTTGTCAGTTATTCATATGAACCGATAAATAGAGCAAAGCAGTTGCACGTGCAGAGTAGGAACAGTTACACCTGTACCTGGAGGGAGAGTATGTGGCTCAGCTCTGTACCTGTGTGTATCTGTGCACTTGCTGTTGTGCTCACAGTGGGTGTAGAGCAGACCACGAAACCAACAGTATCTTTGCCCTGAAGAGCATAAAGTCTGAGGGGCAAGAAGAAACAACAAACCATATTTATAATTACTTTGCCATAGGAATAAGACAGTTTCATCCGGCCAATTAGAAGGATACAAATTTAAAGAAAGAATTAGGGGAAAAAAGTAATTGCTTTACTGAAATAAAGGCAGGTACCTGGGAAGAGATGCATAAAAAGACTAAAAATGATTCATTAGGCAGGAATCAGAAGAGACTTTGAACACACAGCAAGGATCCTCTCACTGCATTCAGACGAACCCAGAAGTTAGCACTTTATAGTTACAAGATGGGGTTTTTTAAAATTCAGATGAAACGAAGGTAATTGTCTAAAACTGTTGCACACTCCTCATCTCTGGCTCTCATCCAAGCCACGGTTTAGCCTTGCTGTGTAGAAATTCTCCCTGTTTTTCTTCAAGGATTCCCTATTTTATGCTGAGGATTAATGTTGTCTGCCACTCAACAATACATCGAACGACATAATTTATCCAGCAAGGTAAATGTCAGACAATGCACAGAACATCACCTGATAAATTATCAGTGAGTCAAATAACAGGGGGTTTTATCCTAAAAAAATAAAAAAGGAGAAGAATAGAAGGAACACTGGGCCATTTCCACTTGGTTCCTTTTGTGGTTCAAGGAATGGGTTGGAGTTTACTTGAATTCAAGGGGGTAAAATTAACCAAGTCATACTCTGTGTAGACTGGAAGCCATGATGCCTAGCAATAGGGGGAAAGTGTTGAAAACCCAAGAAATGTGAAAGAGAAAAGAGGCATAACATTTAGAAAAAAAAAGCCGAAACGAGGAGACCCCACAAAAAGAAAACCAGGAAAGAACACAACATTTTGGAGAGGGTTTTGTATAAATGAATGGCTTTTCTTGGCATCTTCTGTAGATATTCACTTGATATAGACTTCATTCAGACCAAGAACCACAGCTCATGCACCCACTGTTGCACCCCAGCTGTAGATAATTGCAGCCCAGAATATTTTTAAAGGTCATTTTACTAATTACAATAGTCAGAGTTTCCCATCAGCCGCACAAGACTATGCCAATTTAGGCCATTTGATGTATCTTAGCCTAGTGGTAAAACTAGAAATAAAATTTACTTAACTGATAGAGTCATGTCAAAATCAGCAATACACTGCTAATTTCAATAACCCAATTTAGAAGTGACAGTTCAGCTAAAGAAAAGTTAGTATTAGCTCACAAAAGCACTTATGACCTGCTTCCAAAAGGCACAGACAGAGTATTTTGGTAAAAGAATTAATATGAGCTAGATTACGGTTACAAGTTGCTCTGGGAGTTACCTGTCAGCTAGAAGTAAAAGGCATGATGTCTATCTCACTGAAGTCCAGAGATGTAAATTTTGTTGCAGGTTGCGTGAAACTGTTTCCCTAGACTTTTTTTCCTGAAAAACAAATACTTTTTTACATTATTTAAATAGCACATAATTAGGTAGCCAGGTTCTCATCTTGTTTAAAAGGGCGAAAAACCCTCCAAAAACTTCTGCCTGTCACATGCTCCAGGCTCGGAGGGTGACACAGGAGCACAGTAAGTGGGAAAAAAACAAGGGAGAAACAGAGAATGTTTAACATTCAGAATTTGTCCTCAGCCGATAATTTATTGGAACTCATCTGTAACAAGGCCTGGCACTGATTTATAAGTTGATTTGAAAAATAAATAAAAGTAATAGAAACCTGTATTTGGTTTTAACGATAGACTGTTGCAGCGTGAAAAGTAAGGGTATGAAACATTGCAAGGAAATTAGATATTATGCCCTGAAGACAACTGCAGCTACCAGCCCATTAATTGTTAGATATTTATTATTAAAAATTTCTTTTCATGAGTGACTGCAGAATATTTGTGCTCTTAAAGTTGTTGAGTTCTGACACGAATGAAGCGTATGAAGCTCATTTTTTTCTTCCCTCTGTGTGTGCGTGTGTATGTGTTTGTGGAGCTGACAAGGTGGCCGACCCAAAAGTATGATGAATCTTTCCTGCACAAACACAAACACACAAGTGCTGCCTCTGAATTGATATTGAATAGGATAACGAATGCTGGGAAGTTTGTTACCGTTCTGAATTTCAACAGCAAGGGGCTTGACAGTGCTTGGAAACAAGTTTCTCTGGAAGCGGAGAGGGCCCTACTGCTTCCAGGGAGATCAACAGCATCGCCAAAGAGCTCTGACAATTTGCATGGATAGTGTTATCACCTCCTGTGCGCTCCCAGAGCTTAACCAATTATACACCAAGTGCTACAGAAAGGAGGAGACACATAAGGAGTAAAAACCAGTAGTGTGTATGTGTCAAAGCAAAAAGAAGGCAAGTAAAGTATCATTTTCAAAAGCGTTCTAAAACTCTCAGCAAACTGAGGCATTATATCATGCCTTAAAAATACAGAGGAAATTTGATCAAATAAATTCTAGACCAAAAAGAGTTCCCAGAAAGGCAAGACCACCTAACACATCCTCCTACTTCTCCACCCTCAACTTACAAAATAGCCAGCATTGCTGATCTTTTGAGGAAGCAATGTCTAAGGGAAAGAGTATCCACAGGATTGGTGCACACGAGGCATGGCATGGAGAGCTCTGTGTCTGTGTGCTGATTGCCACGTTGACCTGCTGAGTGACTCTGGGTGCTGACCTGCCTGTAGAAATACAGACAATAATATGCCCTTTCTTTTAAAAGCACTTCGAGGACAACTAATGATAATGGGAAAGAGACAGGGAGAGAAAAACGTAATGGTTTATTATTACACAGTCATTATATAGCAAGTAGCTAGAGTTACAAGACATTGCACAAACACATAAAGAGAAATGGTCCCTGTCTCAATTGGCCTATGATTTACCTGTCTCAGATTTTGCTATGAATTATTAATAGCAGTTATAGCAATTAAGTATGATAATAATGTGGCTACAGGAACTTAATGGAGGAAGAACAGATTCTAAATGCTTGCTACTTGGATTGTCCGAGGCAAACCTTATCATCATGAGCTTGTACAGTGTTCAGATCATAAGGGACAACTCTTGCCTATATTACAGGTAAAACAATATATGCATCCTTGCTCCTCTTTTCCCTTCCAAGTGGTCTAAGGCAGTTTATCCCCATTTCTCCATCCTCATTTCACTTGGAAAACTGTATCTCTGAGGCCACATGCACTACACAAATGAGGTTTTCAAAAGCAGGGATGTATTCAGCTAACAGTGAAAGGTATCTGGTACTTCATCTGTCCTTGGGATCTGCACATTTCTTTCTCCATAACGAAATATAACTTACAGTCTATTTTACTGCTGTTTCTTCATAGGTACTTCTTTGGTGTTTCTAACGAAGATAAAATCTGGGAGGCCACATCCTTTTCAGAGCACAGAGTTAAAAAGGAAGAACATTTATGCACTGCAAAGACAGGCAGCTATTAAAGAAGATTCACAGTTATAGGCAAATATATTAATGGTGGGGTTAGCTCTTGAAATGAGAATTTATAACATGCCTTAACCTAATCCCTCATTAAGATAATTTATTCTCACCCTCAAGGTCTCACATCACAGCCAGCACTAGGCAAATAATTAGTAACAAACAATTCATTTGATCAGTTCCAGCTCCTCTTTTTAAATGAACTGTCAGCCAACACAGGACAATTTTCTCAAATATATTTATAATTCAACATTAGTTGCCAGTTTTTGTGATGAATTTGTAGCCTGTTTTTTATCCGGGAGGCGTTGGCTGCTGGATGGTAGCTAGTCAAGGCATTTTGAGTGGATGCACAAGTCACATGGCACAACTGTGTTCTCTGGAGAGTGGGATGTACGGATCAATTTTACTTTGTGAATACTCAGGCTTTCAAGATTCGAACATTATTTCCCCCAAATAAAGTTTATATTTTTAATGGAAGTTCTTCACTTCGGGGTGGCGTTGCCCAAGAGACTCACAGCTCCCTTTGCAGCTAGGAGGGAAAGGGACCTACTTCTATCTTGCTGCTGTGAGAGAGCATCTTGGCATAGAGGAGGCTGCAAGACCGTGTGTTAATTAAGGCAGCCTTGGGAAGTTACTGCATCATAAGCCCTTCCTAACGAATCTCCAGCAAGTATCCAAACCCTAGCTGAAGTACTGACTAAGCTCTTTGCTCTTCTGTCCTTCTGCCCGCCGTGGAGAAACGTGTGGGAGTCTACTTGGCGAATGTGGCATCCAGAGGACTGAAAGGCTATGAAATGAACTGGGGTCTCTGACATGGCCCTATCCATGCCCTTGCAGCAGCCCTGGTAGGTATTTTTCATGTTATATTGGCCAGAATGAGAGCAGTTCTCAAGCTAATGAAATTCTTACACCTCTGTCAGCTGATGGGAATAAAGCCATGCAATACCATTTCCTAAATCTTCAGCATGAAGCCACCGACCAGCAGTGCAACCTGTAACACAAAGCAAGAGAAACACAGCAGCTAATGGTATAAAGGCACCAGGCTGGGATGCAGCAGGCCCGTGTTAGAGCTACCCTGCACAGCACTCCTGTGTCCGCCACCCTCTCTCTAGCTGCAAAATGGGGAGAAACATTTTGTCATCTCTCCCTTGCGTCAGACGGCCTGTTGATTCTCTTCGCTTTCCATGATGAGGACAACTTTGTACTGCAGGGCTGTTTGGGAACTAGTGAGGCAGAGCTGGGTACGTGTTACCCCAATGCAAACAGTGACAGCTAGGCCGTTCAAATACTCTCTCTAAACCAAGTACTGTAGATCTATAAAATTCAGTTCAGGTTACACGTACAAGATGCCAGAGAGCAAAGTAGAGAGCGTAACTATAGCTCCCAGCCTCACTTCAGACCTGTAGAGACATAAAGCTGTAACTATTAAATGACAGAGAGGCATTTCAGCTCCTCAAATTAAGCACTTTTAAAACAAGGCCACACATTTGCCTCCAATGTTTTGTCCTTTGCACGCCTGGATGCAAGGCAGAAAGAAGGTGTGTAAGATTTTTTCGGGAAGGGTGAAGTGGCAAACCATAATCTTCTAGCTGGGGATAGTTACAACTTCCCTATAAAATTTATGTTCTGTGCATTACATTATCAAAACCTGAACTTAATTTTAATTTAGCTCAAGACTTTCCTTAGGATAAACTATTAAAAAATCTGTTATGTGAATGCCAATTAAGAAACTCAAATAAAGTACTAGCACACAATATTCCTAATGAAGACACCATTAAAAAGAATCACCATACCCACATAGTCCTCTGCTCCAAAGAAGTCTAGAGGGAGAGCAAAGAAAAACGAGTCAGTATTTAGACATTTTTTCCCTTTTACCTTCTGCCCCAGCACTTCCATCAATCTAGCTCTTTGTTTCTTTTGGCTTTTTAATGGTATCTTTAACTAGAAATGTAACATCCCATCTCAGATGAAATGGTATTTTCCATGAAGTGTAAACAGTTCTTCCTCGAGTTTTCCTTTCATGGAGAAACCTCTGCCTTTCCTGCGTCCAAAACATTCCCTACACCTTCCCTAAGGATTAAATCTGCCCTCAGCCCAAGCCAAATATTGTACACATAGTTGTTCGAGTTTGACTGTTGAGTTTGAATGAATTTAAACTGCTAAAACTCGGCCCCAGGCCGGAGCTGCTTGATCTACTTTTGTAGTAATCTGTATATTTTTGCTTTTTAAGAATTTCTACAAACCCCTATTTGTATTCACAGTTTCTTAAAAAATTATTAATTGTTGTTAGTTATTCTGCATAAAAACTGATTTCATGTGTATTAAATATGAGCTCATAGTAGTGCCCTGTCCTTCATCTACAAGGAAAGGTCTCTTAACATACTTTATTTTTCTTAAGGAAAGATGTTTTTTTTGGCAGAACAGAAGCACTAGCTCCTCTGTTTCAACAAGAAATCCCCTAGACATGAGATTCGGTTACTCTGAGATTTCTGTTCTCTGAAATGTAAGCAGCAGTTACAGTCTCCTTGCAGTGAAATAACAACAGATCTGCAGTCCATGCTGCTCATATATGTCAACAGGCTTTATGGTATATCGTGCAATGCACTACATTCAATAGAATTTGTATGAATTTGTAGTTATTGTACTTCTTGCAAACTAACAATACAGATTTTTTGCTGTGGAGAAACAGGGAGTCATGGCTGAAAAGGACTTTATGAATCCATTGTTTAAAAAATAATCTGCAGTAGTGTCAGCCACTGACTTCTGAGTAACAAATCCAAGTAAATCACTTGGTTTGCTTTTGGATGCCAACATTCCAGAGGCAAAGAGACTAAATTAAGTTAGAGTCATAAGAATCAGTTATTCCCCACAGTCAAAATAAATCAGCAATTGACTACACACATTCACCAAGAGTTAGTCAGGATGTAGCTGACACATTAACCAAGACGAAAGTACACCTGTTAGAAAAATATGTTGCTTTTATTTCTCAGTAGGATAATGTAACAAATATAAATTCATGATTAACTGGTTTAGCAGAGAGAGGATATGTTCCTCCCTACAGCAGTGTGTAACTCACAGGCTGCTGGTACTGCTGGTTTGATAGTTGGATATTAATAGACTCTACAAGCAATGGGACTTTTCTATGATGTTTCTCCTTCATCTTTTCTTGCAAAGACAGTTCTGAGGTTATGAAGCTACACATGTATTCACTGAAGTACGGCTGTATCTTTCTGCTCAATCCTAGATTTACTCCAGCTTCTTGCAAAATGTTCAGACCTAAACCTGTTCAGATCACACACACGTGAATGTTACTGCAAGATAGGAAAGAATGCGATCTTACACTGTCAGCTATTCCACAGTAACAACCTATGGGCTCAATAAAGATGAGATAATTTAAGTATTTTCAGTGAGAAGTGTGAGCACATGGGCGGTTTTGACGGAATTCACTGTGTGGCAGCTGAGTTTCACATCACAAATATTTGTGGATACAAACTCTTAGGTGTCTATTCTCCATATAAGGAGCAAAATGTTTGCATATTTTGGGGGATCTGGTCCTTATTTTTTCAATAATTCAAGATTGTCTTTGCATAAAGAAACAATACACATACCCCTGGCTCAGAAGACTAACAAAAGAATAAGCCTATGAACACTCCATAAGGTCACAGTTGTCATGGTGAAAGGAATGCAAAACGATAAATTTTAGGAGGGCAAACTTCCAGCTCTTCAAGGAGATAGTCAGAAGGACTCCCTGGGAAATGGTCCTCAGGGACAGGGGGACCGAACAGAGCTGGCAGGTCTTTAAGGATGTATTCCACAGAGCGCAAGAGCTCTCGATCGCCAAGTGTAAGAAGTCAGGCAGAGAAGGGAAGAGACCGGCATGGCTGAGGCAAGAGATGCTGGTCAAACTAAGGAAGAAGAGGGAACTGCACAGGCAGTGGAAGCAGCGACTGGCTTCCTGGGAAGAGTATAGGGAAGCTGCCTGGTTGTGTATGGATGGGGTCAGGAAGGCCAAGGCACAGCTGGAGCTGAACTTGGCAAGGGATGTGAAAAATAACAAGAAAGGCTTCTACAGGTATGTCAGCCGGAAAAAGATGGTCAAAGAA
>Ga0065711_1032745_pt1 | contig 26758 bp, 15 predicted proteins | sample Hoacrofraction12_FD_59098 | JGI IMG/M metagenome (GOLD analysis project Ga0065711, IMG submission 59098) | Hoatzin crop microbial communities from Cojedes, Venezuela - Epithelial fraction 12 v2 (version 2) | ecosystem: Host-associated > Birds > Digestive system > Esophagus > Crop | place... | reverse complement strand
CCGCCATCGCCGCCGCTGCCACTGCGCATGCGCGCCCTGGCGGACCGCGGGGGGAGCACCCGCCCCGCCCACCGGGGCAGCGTCCCGGGGCGCATGCGCAGTGGCACCGGCGCCGGGTCCGACCCCGAGCTGCCGCCTTTACCGGGCGGGCGGCTCCCGAAAACGGGCGGGTTCGTCCCAAAAACCAGCGAGTTTCCTGAAAATCAGACTTGGGGAAAAAACAGCAAGTTTCTGAAGGAGCGGCAGGTTTGGGGAAAAAAACCAAACAACGCGGTAGCTTCCGCTGAAAGCAGCAGGTTTGACAAAAACCGGCAAACTGCCCGAAAAAGCAGCAGGGTTGGGAGAAAAACATCGAGTTTCTGGAAAAAGCAGGTTTGGAAGAAAAGCAGCAAGTTTCTGGTAAAGCAGATCTGGGAGAAAAGCAGCAAGTTTCTGAAGAAGCAGTGGATTTGCCAAAAAAAAAAAATTAAAAAAACCTAGTTTCCAAAAAGCAGCGGATTTTCCAAAAAAAAAAAAGAAAAAACCCCCAAGTTTCCAAAAAGCAGCGGATTTCAGAAGAAAAACCTAGCCCGTTTCCAGCCTGCTTCGGGCGAGGGAAGGTAAGTCCCGCTCTGCCCGGACGCGCCGGTTGGGTTTTAGTTCTTCTTTGGGGCCAAATCCCGGTCAGGTCATCCCACCGGACGCAAAATTAAGCCCAATAAAATTGGCCAGTAACGAGTTTTTCGCAGCACAAGCCGGCTTCAAGCCGCAGCCGGCGCCTGTTCCTAATAAATCTATATTTTTCCCCAGTGCTGTTTAATTTTTCCCCATGTTGTTTTATTTTCCCCAGCGTTCCCCCAACCATTTTGCCGCCGGCGGCTGCCAAACCCCCCCGGCCCGAGCTGAGCGCCGAGGCCATGGCTGCGCGGCGCTGGAGGGCTCTCCCGCCCGGGAACCTTTCCGACTGCCCCAACGGCTCCCGCTGGGTGATGGACGTGTTCGACGAATGCGCCCAGGACGGCCGCGACATCGCCAGCGTCGTCCTGGGTCTGGTTTCCATCTTCTGCTTTGCGGCTGCGTCTTTTCCGTAAGTGTCGCTCCCAAAACGCGGCCGAGCCCTTCCCTTGGGTAAAACGTTCCTCTCTAAAAATCAAATTTCAAGCGCGAGCTGCCTGAATGATTAAATCTACCTGGCCAGAGTAATTTAAGCATGGAAAATTTGGGTTTAACAGGAGGAGAGGGAGCAGGCGGTACAGCCCCAAGGCCTTCTTTGTTTTTGTATTCGTATTATTCTGCTCAGCAGCTGTAATAACCCACGTAAGCCAACTGCAATGCAGTCGTTGCAGATCATACGTGCGGAAGAACTGTTTCCAGGAGCCCTGGGCTTCTTGGAAGTGCCGGGACACCCGTGGCAGAGGGGGACGCAGGGGGTCACGCTCCGTCTCGTTGTATCATGAGATTATTTCATAACCAGAGAGGCGGTTTCTTGCAGCGGGTGCTTCTCCTCGCTGCCTTCCGTCCCCGCACGAGGGCTCGAGCCCAGCAGGTTGCTGCGAGCACCCACTGGGTCGCAGGACTTGCCACGGCGGCCAGTTTGCTGGGGAGCGCGTGGCTTTGCTAGAGGAGATCTCTGCTTTTTCTCCCCGCCGTGTGCTTTGTGAAATGGTCCAGGTGAGACCAACAGGGAAGGCTGGGGGTGCTTCCCTGGGAGCGCTGACCCGGCCGGGGGCTGTGCTTTGTGTCTCTGCCCACCTCTCTCTCCGCAGGCAGTTTTACCAGGCCTGCAAAACGGGCATCATGGACCGCGCGCTCTCCATATATTTCCTGCTGGGATGGCTGGGCGGAGACCTCCTAAACCTCATCGGTTCCTTCCTGGCCGATCAGTTGCCCCTGCAGGTACCGACCGACTCGCTGGGGCTGGCCCGGCTCTCAAACGCCCCGGACTCCAGGGAGGAGGGATGGGATGGGCACTGCTTCGTCTGGTACTGGGAACCAGAGACCCCGACAGTGCTGGGATGCTCCCTTCTCCCCCGGGATGCGGTGCTGTGCCCCGGGATGCTGGCTCATCCCAGACATCAGCTGGAAGCCTTTCTGCGGGTAGGACCAAGCCGTCCTTCTCCCCGCAGGTTTACACGGCCGTTTACTACGTGCTCGCAGACCTGGTGATGCTGTCTCTCTACTGCTACTACAAAGTGAAGAACCGGGGCAGAGGATGTGAGTTGGGGTTGCGAGGGGGCTGGGGCCATGCTCTCCCCTTGGCGCGTCCTTGGGGCTGGCTTGTCCTCGGCTGCGGAGCCGGGAGAGGAAGCAAGCCCTGGGGGAGGTGCATCGGGGCAGTGATGCTTCACAGATGCACTGATGCAGCTATTTGATGCTCCTTGTTGCTTGCTGGCTTTTTTCTTAGATAATCTGAGCACCTATGAAAGCCACAGCTGGTAAAAAGCTACCAGCCGTGCCCAGGGCTTCTGTAAACCCCTGCAAACTGCCGTGCCCGGGCTGAAAATAAACCCCCTGTGAGCTGCATGAAGTATAGAAAGAAATTACTTACCCGCAGTTATATGGTGACTCCGTGCTGGAGCTGAAAAGCACAACCTCTTGACTCAGGCCAGCGCTTTAAGGGCAGGGGTGAAGTTTTCTGGCTGTTTCGGGGTCAGCACTCCTCTTGCAAGTAAGCCTTGACATGATGGAGAAGTTCCTCCCTGTTCAAATGGAGTAAAAAGGGAACCTGAACAGTTCTTGCAAGGCTTAAACAGCAAAAGAAAATGCACTTTTTAGCTTTGCAGCTTTCTGTGAACTACAAACAGGCATCCCTTGGGACCTGGATAACTATTTAACTCATTAAAACCATTTTAACTTATTAAACCCATTGGTATTTGGCCCAACAACTGTATAGTTTTGTTAATGCTGGAGAGCTTCTTTACAGAATATAACACAAGCTTTGCTGTCGAAGCAGGGCTTGCTCTGGCAGGGATTTGAACGTCCACTGTTGTGAGATAAGACAGTGAAAAGCTTCTAAACAGGGGGGATGATTTTTAAGAGCCCCACGGCCAAAGAAACTCAAGTGCTCTCGGTCTGCGGAGATAGGAACGGTTTCCTCCCTGATAACTTGCAAATTGCCCGTATCGTGGTGAGATAAATCGTCTGCGGCAGCTATTGCCCGGGTTACTTGGTGCCGGCTGTGCCGCCGCAGAGATAAGAGAGAGCTTGAAGGTCTCCGGACCCGGCGGGGGTCCCGGCACCCGCCGAGGGTGCTGGGCTGCACTGGGGGCTGGCGGAGGAGCCCTCCCTGAGCAGCCTTCGCTTGATTCCCTGCAGTCACTACCCCGGTCAACGCAGCCTTCGCCTTCCTTTCGCTGGGAACGGTGTCGACCGTCGCGTTCCTGGGCAGAGGTGCTGCCGTGGCGTGGGACCCGGCGACGTTTAAAGGGAGGTCTCTGCTCTCCGCTCGCGTGGATGAGCTTGGGTCGAAGGTGAGCTGGTTCCCGAGCCTGGGTGATGGAGGGAGAGAAGAGAAATTCTCTGGTGGGGTGGGCATGGTCTGCTGGACCAGTGCAATCCCACTTAGCCCTCAGCGGGGCGAGGGATGCATGGGGGGGTCAAAGGCTGGGTTTTAGTCCCGCTGTCGCCTCGCACAGAGCCGTGGTGTGGGTGGTAAGTGTGGCTCTGAAAACATGGGGGCTGCTCATGGCCCCCCCTTGCCTTGCAGCCTTTCACCAGGAGCGAGATCGTTGGCTTCACCATCGGCTCCATCTCCTCTGTGCTGTACCTGTGCTCCCGAGTCCCCCAGATCTACACTAACGTACGTGCCACGCCGTGAGCAGGGCAGGGCAGCAGCCCGGCCCTGGGAACCCCCTGGGGTCCTGAGATTTCAGATAGAAGAGGGGAGGAGGGGCAGCGGGTCATCTTTCTCCTCTTTGCTCAGAGGTCCCAGGTCCCCATCTCTGATCACTTCACAAGGCACTATTTTTCTGTATTTCCGCTCCAAAGCCTGATTCATTTTTCTCCCCTCCCTTTAACATACCAATATTTTGAGGGTGGGGCTTCCATTTTGTCTTTATTTATAAGCAAAAGGGGAACTAAAAGGCTCTTGGCAGTGAGTCACCACCTTTTTTCTTCTCTTTTTTTGGTGGGAGGATGGTTAATACTACTTCCTAGTGAGATTTTGGAAAGCTGCACCCAAGCTCCTCTCTCTGGTCCCTCTTCTTCCAGTACAAGAGGAAATCCACCGTCGGAGTCTCCTACTCCCTCTTTGCCCTGGTGATGCTGGGGAACTTGCTCTACGGCCTCAGCGTCCTCCTGAAGAACCCCGAGCCGGGGCAGGGCGAAGGCGACTACGTCCTGCACCACCTCCCCTGGCTGGTGGGCAGCCTGGGCGTCCTCTCGCTCGACGTGGTTGTATCCTTTCCCCGCCAGCGCTTCCCTCCGGGATCGCATCCCGCCGGCAAGGCTTTGCAGGGAGCGATCCCATCTCGGGGCAGGGTTAGGTGAGAGCGGGTAGGTTGATGCTACTCAGCGGTTGCTTTTGAGCTGCGCTTGCTCACCCGCATGCCGGTAATTCATGGTGTTGCAATACTTGCTGAATGCTTCAGACTCTCGTTTGCATTAAGCTCATTGTCTTGTGCCAGGAGAGCTGGAAACCAACAGCCTTTTTTCAGGTGGTGAGACCCAACATGTCGCATAGATCCACCCTGGCTTGCGTGAAGAGCCCTTAACCTCTTCTCAGATCTCCTTCCAGTTCCTGGCTTATCGGAGGGGAAGACCCGGTACCCGTGAAGAGAGGGATGCTCTTCTCGGCGAGCAGCGTGACAGCTTGGAGAGCTGACAGAGGGACCTGCCCAGGCGTAAGAACTGGATGATGCAGGCAAGAAAGCTGGCCCAGAAGCTGGCAAAACTGGCCCATCTGTCCTGGTGGCTCCTGGGAGAAGAAGACTTGAGCCAGCGGGTGACATGTCATGCTGCTGAGAGACCTCGTGCCTCTTCGGTACCAATGATGCTATAGGGATAAACAGGGAATTATTTCATACCTCGGATGGCTGCTCTGCACCGCTCTTAGGCCCCGCAGCTGAGCCCGGTCCCTTCTGCTTTACCTGCTGCCTCTCAGGGGTGGTCTGGAGCTTCCCCGGTCCTGGCAGACGTGGTAAGAGCCTAAGGGGCTGCGGGGAGGGTACAGGGATGCCCGACCTGTCACAAACCTGAGCACCGCTTACCTCCGTGGACCTCACATTTCCACCACTGAGCTCTTTCTGGACGAGATGGCAGTGGCTGGAACCAGTTCAGAAGGAGCAGCGTAACCAAAGTGTTTCGGTCCACACATACCTATTTTAATTAGCACAGCTCACACGTCTATAAATAAGTCCTTGCCCCACGTGCCTCCGTTGCTTTTGTTTTCCTGGTTCATCTGGCAGCTCCTGCCTCTTTCTTCATGCGTCTCATAGTCCCCGTTTCTCCGACTTCTCATTTTTTGCTTCACATTTTAATTGTGTGGATTGCCTGGGGAAGCTGCTGCCTCTCTGCTTGGTCTGGTTTTTGGTCCTGCTCTCTCTCGCTGATTAATTTGATGAATTTGTCCCCAGTTCTGATGAATTTGTCCCTCTCTTGGGGCAGCTGCCTTGGCCCGGCGCCGCAGGCTCCCTCCCGTGTGCCGAGCTGTTTCTGCTGCCGAGGAGCAGCTCAATCTCACAGGGCAAGCCAGAGGAAAATCAGCCAAAGCTTGCAGGCCCTTCAAGAATAACACAACTTGTCCTTTTAAAACCAAGAACTTTCCTTTTCTTGCAGTCGCTATTGGCTCTTTTTGCTCCCCTTTTCTCCCTCTCCAGCTCCTTTCCCGATGCCCAGTGCTTCCCCGCTGCCCAGCCACGCACCACCCTGCTCCGTGCCCCTTCTGACTTTAGCTGTATTATCATTAGTTTACCATTCCTCAGCCAGTCCCATGACATTTGTCCTTCCCGAGGAAGTCACCCTCCTCCCTGCTTCGTCCTTGCAGTGAGGAAGCCAAATCACAGTGTGGTGACGAAACAGCTCAGCTGAGCTCATACGTGAAATAGGAGTCAGACTACCCAATGCCCGTCAAACTGCAACAGCAGGTTAATTAAAACACATGCTGTGCCGGTATTTGGAGCTGACCCATTTGTTTTTGGAAAGAAAAAATAATTTTCAGACTCTCTGAGCTGCTTGAACAAAGCTGCTGGGTTTTTCGCTCCATTTATTCACGATTCCCCTCCAGACTCATGGGCGATGGAGCTGCTCATCTCTTCCCTGTCCTCCAGGCAGCAGGATTGCCTTTGCTGTCTTTCCCTAGGAACTGCAGAAAAAACAATTCATCTCCAGTACTAATACAAACCATGAGCAGATTCCTAGCAAGATAGAAAGCACAGCTTCGTTAGACCTCGATACCTATTATTATTTTAAAGACCCTGGGGCTCGGTTTCGTTAAAGGAATGTATTTTAACCTCGGCTCACATTTGCTAGCTCAGCCCCGAAGTGCTGGGGAAGGCAGGGTTGGTTTACCGAGAGCTGGATTCCCTAAGCTGACCTATGGCAGGGGGAGAGGCTGGGATTTGGCACCCCAGCCGTGCAGAAACAAAGGTTCGTGACACTCAGTAATTGCCACGTACCAGCTAGCCAAGAGCTGCTCTTAAAGCCAGAAAACCAGCCTCTAATGTAAGGAGGTAAAAACCCCAATATACATATGGTTATGTGTTAGCAGCCACCTAGGTGGTGGTGGATGGAAATTGGTGTTGCCGAGAGGCTCTGGCTGAGGTTACCATCCCTCGGAGGCTGCAACGCAGCCCTGCCCCCAGGAGAGCCTGCGATTCAGGATTCTGCAGAAGCCAGCGTTAAACCAGAGAAGGCACGGACCAGACGGAACTTGGCCCGGAGCGGGAACATAATTCGGTGGCAGGCGGAGCCGCACCTATCCTGCAGCTCATCCCTGTACAACTGCTCTGCAGAAAGTCTATGTCCCTGTACACCCCAAGCCTATACGTTACATTTGTGAGACTCTTCCTTTTTTGATTAATGTGCACAGAGATGGCTTTGGAGAAGGAAAAGAAACCCCCCAAAAACTTTAACAGGTGAGAATTGGAAACAGGCGAGAGGAATGGCGAGCCTCCCCCCTCCTGGGCTAACGCGCTCCTTTCCAAGCTTCAAGAGTTCACCCAAACTTAGCTCCGACTTCAGAAAAAGCCCTTCCTCAGCCAGAACCAAGAGACGACGACGACATCTCACCGCGTTCCCCTCGGGGATCCAGCTCTGAGGCAGCACGTGCGCGCCCTTCCCCGCCTGCGTCCCACGCGAGCTGCATTGCGCATCGGGGGCCCGGGGTGAAGACTCTGGCACAGGATGGTAATCACCTGCAGATGTCTGGATGTGAAATAGGTCACATTAGAAAAGCAAAATTAGAGCATGTTAATCAAATTAACTAGTTAATCAAATAAAGAGTCTCAACTTGCATAGGTTCACCTGGAGGCTAATTCCAACTGCCACGTGCAGGAAGAGCCCAGCAGGTATTCGCTTTCTCAGTTTCACCAGGGCTGGGAGTTCGTTCTCACCAAAGCACGTCAAAGGAGGCAGCAGCCCCGAGGCTCTGTGGGGTCCCTCTGACCACCAAGGGTTTACACAGAGGGGGACAGCCTGCACCAGGTTCACAGGTCACACCGGGACCAAGCCGGGAAGGAGCTCTGGGTGCGCAGCAATGCCCAGCCCCATCCACCCTGACCTGCCAAGCGAGCCGGACCTCTCTCCCCTCGCCTGCCAGTGTGGTTCAACACACAGGGACCCCCCAGTAAAGCTGCACTGATCCTTCTCCTCTAAACACATCCGTCCTACGCTTGCCGGACGCCCGAAGCGTCCATCCGGCAGCGTCCCGGTGCCAGCACCTCGGAGGCACGGCAGGCTGGCGATCAGCGCCGCTACGAACGCTCCCCGATGAAGAGCAGCAGTGCATCCAACCCTCCGTAACCAAACAAGTTTCAGCTAATCTGGGTGGGAGAAAGAAGGGAAAAAGAAAGTGTTCTTGCTTTCTGCGGCCGTGTCATCCAGGGGCTGTTTGGATTACTGATGCTTGTTCTCAAGCACGCATCTACCCCCAGCCAGAACAACCGCTTCCAGTTGCCACGAAGGAAAGCACGTACAGAACAAACCCCGAGTAACACTGCAAGGAAGGAAAGAGAAATAAGGAGGACACCAACCACACACACTGCTTCCTGGGATTTTTTTTTATTTTAGTTTTTTTATTTTTTTTTTTTTAGTATGGAGGCTCAAGTAACAATGTAGATTCAATTTAAGCTTTACAAAAAAACAAAATCGAAACAAAACCCCCTTTTGCATTCCATAAAAATTGACAGAAAAGCGCCTTGGAACCAGGCTAAGAAGAGCAGAACTTTCAGCAGGTCTCCTAATCAACGTCTCCTTGCAAATCTGGTTTAGTCAGTATAGTACAACACGGAGGAACACCCTCTCTTCCCTCCCTCCCACCAGCCAGCCCCTGGGCCCAGCTCCCAAACATACGTGGAATAGATTTTTTTTTTTTTTCCAGTTCTTTCTCTTTCACACACCACAGTATTTAATAAATTTTTGTTTTACATTTTTTACACCAATGTAACAAAAGGCAGGACGGGGGGAGGGGGGGGAGTAAAAGACAAACAATGATCTGTGTTTATGCATATAAATGGGGGAGGGTGGAAGAGGGGGAGGAAAAAAAAAATACATGGACTTCTACAGAAACATAGCCTAAGGTCTCAATAGTAAAATGTGGTGCAAAGTAGGCCTCAGAGACTGAAAAAGTTTGTACAGCTTTATTCATGGGGAGAAGACGGCGTTGCGTAGATAGTATTCAATGAGTGACATAACAGAAAAGGGCAAGGGGGGGGATGAGTTTTCTAAGAAAGGAATCTAACGAGTGCATGGCATGTCTTGTTAGCATGAAGAGTATTTTAACTTTGCTGCTTTCTCTTCAAAGCCTCCACCAGGTCGTTTTTAAGAGCTTCTTGTTTTGATTTGTCTGCAAAAGTCTGCACAGACCTGTGGGGAAGAAGGAAACGCAAGTGAGAGGTGATGCACTGGAGAGACGGCGTTTCGAACAGGTCTTCGGGCATGTGAGTCAGCAGGAAGGAGAAGCACCTCAACCCAGGCTTAGAGGAAACAAAACTCAGCTTGCCTGTTTTAATACGGAAAGCAGAAGGCAAAGTGAACACTTCAGTGAGTATATCAAAGCAAAATTCACTCTAGCAAGGATGGCACCAAAAGACACACTTCCCCAGAAGCTCCACTCAGCCTCCAGTTGCTGGAGGGAGATTCCCAATTTTATTTTACGTTACAGATCGGAAAAACCCCAGCGTACCACCAGCGAAGGGTGTTAGCGCTCTCGGCCTCCCGGTGACCGTGACGGGAAGGCACAGAAAAGCCAGCCTCTACCCGCGAACGTGAGCAGGGCCGGGCTGGGGGAGCTCCTGAACCTTTCTGCAGACTGTTCACCCAGGGTCGAGCAGCCGCGTCAAAACTTCCCTCCAGCGTATTCACCAGTGGGAAAAGCGGCCAGAGTTTCTGTTCTTGAATTTGCTTTTCCAGTTTGTACCTTACCTAGAGTAATTAGCGGATCAAAGCAGCCAAGGAAGAACAGAGATACTGTCAGCGAGATTATCACAGCGATTCCTTTTTGCTAGAAGTTTGGTTGTAGAAGAAAAGCTACATATTTTAGGAGTCATCTTGGCTCACTGCCCCGGTAAGATAGTTGTGGAGGAAACTCCATTTTCAATGGTACAATAAGAAATTTCCACTTTTAAAAAAGCCCTCTTAAGTATGATCATTGATAGAATAATCAAACTAGACTTTTCAGGAGCTGCTACCACAGAGAAGTGGTTAAGATCCAGTTTGGTCGGATTTCTTCCCACATGAACCGTATTTCACACCCTTTTCAGTACTCAAAGCTACCTTATTTTGCCTGGATGCTGTCTCCTGTAAACAAGGCTACTCTTTGTGTCAGTTATTTTCCTAACATTTTTATAACAGTATTTCCATTCTCTTGTCTCTGGAGACTTCCGCTGCTTTAATAAAAATATATACATTTTATATTTGCGTTTGTCACAGCCTAAAGAAGTGGTTCTCGGCCATTATCAACAAACAGTGCATTTTCCCCTTCGTCAGCTTAATGTGTTTAAGACAACATCTGTAACTCATTATGAACTGGAGTGGAAGGTTAAACTGGCTCAGGGTTAGTCACTGCCGTGCGTCCGAGACAGAGCTCCGGAGCAAATGAGAGCATATGAACAAATCCCTGTAGAGGCTGTGCAGAGCACAAGCAAGTGGAGGCTAGAAACATTTCTGCAGAGCTCGAGCAGGACTGGATTTTAAGCTCCAAGGCAATTCCAGATACACCAGGCAAACGGGACGTGCACGCGGGGTGAGCTCACGTTTACTCAGAAGTCATGGGAAGTCACCAGTCATTTTTATTTTCAAAACTGCAAGACTTCCAAGATTTCATTCCTTTCTGCAGGGAGGATGCTAAGATTACAGGGAGTTTCTTCACCGCAGTGGTGTGAAAAACTGATGGTGCGCGAGGGACAGAGTCCCGGGGCTTCTGGATTGAATCAGTCCAAGCTAACACCACTGTGGGTACGTGACCACGTGCTCCTTCCTTGCTCCAAAGCTAGAGTGCAAAGTGGTAAATCCTGCCACATTTCAGAGCGTGACACTTCAAACGGGGGGAAGGGGTGGAGTAACATTTAAAATAAAAATCACAGCATTTGGTTGGCCGTATTGAGAAACAACCCTTGGGTGAAACACGGATCAGATGTCGTTTATCAGTCTGCGGGAGTTAGGGGTTAGTTCTGGTCCCAGTTATCATGCAGAGGTCTTGGCTGGGTGAGTCCTGGTTTAGTGCTGGTTGTCACACCGCACAGGCAGGGGTACCTGGATTGGTTTAGTTATCAGGCTGGATGTAGATCTGGCGCTGAGTCAACACTTGAGAAAGCTCCCTCTGCAACTGCTTATACTTTTGGTTGTCGGGGATAGCATCAATAGATCTACAGAGAGCAGTTCAGAAACGAGGGAAGTAAAAAAGGAGAAGAACAGTCAGAAGAACTCAGAGCTGGTATTCTGGAAACCACCAGGAGCACGCTCAGGAAGAATAAATGTAAATACATAGGTTAGGAGAAACAGGGAAAAAGGCTACAGGAAAAGCCAAAGCCAGACGCTCTGTATGTTACCAGTTCTGTGCAGATCATCTCATCGATGCACAAAGTACCATGAACTCAAACTGAGCAATGGAGAGACACAGGAAATAGATTCAATTACTAAAGCTTAAGGCAACGTTCACAAGGAAAAACACTGTATTACATATTTCCTTTTAACGTTAATAAATGCTTCCCGGCTAAACCCCAGCACACCACAAATGAAAATAAAGGCCTGTTATTAAAGCTGGGGTTTGGGGGAAAAAAAAATAAAAAACCCACCCCTGAACAGCTGCTTTCTTAGATACTGCCAACTCCCTCTGCCCATGCTGTTAAGAAGGCAGCACAAATATTTAATTAGCACCATTATTCTACCTTCTTCCACGTTTCAGTACACGAGAGAACAGCAGTATACTTACTGCACCATTTGTTTATGCTACATTATCACGCTGTGCCAGGATGTCTATCTGCAGTTTAAAATGAAATGATTTGCCACCACAGTTCTGCGCTTTCCTCTATGAGCACAAGAGCTACCAGCTTGGGATTTCTATGTAAAATTCCTGACCAGAAATGAGCAAGGGTTGAAAAGTACAGTACAGTTAACCTACAGAAAGGCACAGGGGGGGTTATTCACTTAATCTGTTCTAGTACACTATATTTTGACCAGTGGTGGTGAAAGAAAGACAGAATTTGAAGTCTAAATACCGCAAACCACTAATGTCACTACTTAATTCAGGGACCAACTGACTGTTTTTAAGACTAGTAGAAAGAAAAATCAGAATTTAAGTACAACTTTCAGGACTGTGAAGAATAAAATTCCTAATTAAAAATAATTCTGAACTACAAGTGTTGCTAATTGGGCTATTTTCTTCCTGGTGAGGGAACAAGGGATTAAAACATTGCTTCAAATTTCTATGGTTACCAGGTAGGAGTATCCCCTAAACTCCACACAACAAACAACTTGTCCAAAGCACAGTGAGGTGAACAATTAGGGACATGAAAAGACTTTGTGTAGGGAAGGGGAGTCCAGCAAACAAAAGCAGATCAGCGTTGGGCTGGGGACAGTACCACAGGCGCTGCAAGGGAACACAGGGAAGCTGGAGAGCCCCTTACCTCAGCCTATTAACAATGTCCTTTGTTTTTCCAAAATAAATCTCATTCAGTGTACTTCTGATTTTGTTTTCCATGTCCTAGAAAAAAAAAAAGTAAGAAACCAGATCTTTAGTCACGTCAGCTGTTCTCAGGAATGGTGCACTTGCACTCTTCTATACATCGTACGTTCACCTCGACGTACACCACTTGCACCCAGTGTATTCCTACTACCCGAATGCTCACAGAAGGCAGCCTGACCCTATCTCTCTGCTCGTACCAAGGAAATAAAGGCTTAGCGCTGTTCCTGCCCTCTCCTCCAAACGAACTCCTCTCGGCTCCGAGATGTTTTTCTGCACCACGAGAGGGCAGTTTCTGCCCAGCTAGCGATTTTTTCTGCGTTCAGCTGCAGAAAAGGAAAATGCATTTCACCCCAACCCTACTCTGTAATTTCCTGGCACTGAGCGGACTGTAAGTGGCAAGTCACTTCGCATAACCAGCAGGTCAGCAGTTTTCTGTTTAGGGGCTACTTTGAATTTTTGAGCTGGCAACGCGTTCATTACAACTGCATGGCAAACAGTTTTGAGAATGGTCCTGTAAATAGGCAGCATTTTTTCATTAGGTTGCTTTCACTGCCTTTCTTCATTTCTCAGTGCCTTTAAACGAGTGCTGCACCAAAGCCCTTCTGAGCGGCCAAAGCAATCACGTCCTTCACTCACCGTGCTGAGCATACATGACTGACAGCTGCCATCACATCAAACACTAAAACCAATTCCAGTGGATATAATAAGCACTTCACACACACTGAACTTTCAGTTAAAGGGACAGTTCCGTACAACACAACCTGACTTTAAATAATTCTGCCAAAAGTAAGTATATAATGGCATGGGGGTAGGAAATTGTTAACTAGTTCTGAGGAAAGAACCATTATTTTACAGGAAGGTTATTGCTGTAATGAGCAGGAGACAAAGTGCAGAGTGGCGGCTTTGCATCTACAAAGTGTTGGAAGACATGATAGGAGGAGTACTGAGCCATCAAGCACCAAGCAACAACATTAGCACGATTAGACCTGATACAGTATGAATAACTTACTCGACTGTAAAGACAAAAGCAAGCATACAACAGAATTCCTAGACACGGGAGCAAATACAGCCAAGAGAACCTGCAGCAGGCTCCAGCTGTGGTGGCTCTGCAGCACTTACCTCTACCAAGCATCCGATATTGGCTATGTGTGGAGAGAAGTCGCTCACAGTCTCATCTTTCTCCATCTAGAAAGGAAAGATACAGGCCCACTGATAACACGGAAATCTGACAGCAGATGCACAACAGCTTTCCTTACCAAAAGAAGGGATGGAAGAAGTGGGTCTCAAAACCCTACAGTAACTATTCTTTCAATGTGCAGAGTAGTAACGCACTGCGAAATTCCCAGAACTAGACAAAGGCTCGCATGTTGATAACAGAAACGTAGTGTAATAAACACCACGAATAAAAATCAAACCCTGCTGTAGATCGCTGGTGTAGACAGGCACTACACAGTTGTCACTCCCTACCTACTAAGGGGCTGCAGGAGTTCCACGGTAGTGAGCATCTAACACGACCAGAAGCACAGTAGCACAGCATGCGGATATGAAAACAAGGTTGTTGCTGATGAGATGCACGCAAGGATGGTGCTGTCAGTTTAACAGCTGCGAGCTATTCCTGCAAAAACAGCTGTTTCTTTTAATCTTCATCTCAAACACCACTTCCACCCCATCTGGGGCACATTCTCCATTTTCAGGATCTCCTGGCGAAAGACACCTTAAGCATTATTTACCTTCCAGTAGAGAGGGAAGGTGCAGAGAATACAAAACCCACAACTACCTGCAAGACTGGTGATGATTTAAACTACTGCAATAATACGGAAAGAGAAATTTGGCAGTTCGTAGTTCTTTTTGCTTTTCTTTTTTTTTCTTTTTAGACCAAAAAGCTGAACCAACATTTACCTAACTATCAGGCGGAAGACTGCCTTTTGCAGTAGAAATTCAGGGTTGGATGAACTGCAGTGTGCAATGATACTACACTCAGTGCAGTGTCTGAACAGGAGACAGGTACCTGAACTAGGTGAGAATTTTCATCACCAAGATCAAAAATTGGGAGCTGGTACTGCAGAATGCAATACTTGCTTTATTTCATTGGACTTTGCCCCCCACAATGTCCGTCCAGAGGCCATGGCTGACCATCCATGCTCCGTGCTAGGGAAAAGACCATCTTCCCCAGTCCTTGAGATGAAAGTTCTGGCCAGACGCGGACAAGCTGTTGAACAATGAACAGCAGTCCCAGGAACCTCAACTGATACAAGATGTGCTGAGACAGCACGAAAACAAAACCGGGAGGAAAATGTAGTGGGAAGAACAGTCTTCAAAGGGTTTTACTAATCCCACTGAATTCTCTTATCCATCTGTTCATATCCCTCCCTCAGGGTAGAGTTTAAAAATCTGGGCCAGCTACAGGTTTCTTTTAATAAGCCAAGTCTCTAACAGGCTTGGGGAAGCATGTAATTTAGTTGGAACCCTGAAGGCAAAAGATAACCTAGAAGAGGGGGAGAAAGAGAACAAGGACATTTAATTTTTCCTTTAGATTGCACTCAGATTGTTTACATGTAATGGAGACATGCTGCCTGGAGAAGGGATCCAGTTGCAATAGAGGGAGAATATAAATCTGAACTACACAAGCACACATATACACTTTGCAGTGAGTTTGGGAACTATCAGCAAATTGACCAAATCGGGGGCAGCCGGGGAGTTGGCAGTGGGTCATTTACTTCCACAGGCTCCCCACTGCGTCTCCTCCACACCTGGACAGGCCAAGCTCAATGGTAAGAAGCAGAATCTGAAATTTTTTTATTTTTTTTTTCCACAAAATGTATATTATTACATCTCCATAAAAACTGCTGCCAGAAGGAAAACATTTTTATATGCTATAGGAGCCCAGATGTTACAAGAGGCTGTTTTAATGGAGTTCAGAGTCAGTAAGCAGCCATGTTATACAAACAGCAGAGCTGTTGGGATTTTTAAAGGTTCCTTCCGGTGGCTGTTACTGCACGGACCTAAGCAGAAAGCCTCTAGCTGCTTAAATAAAGGGGTTAATTTGCTTTGAGGGGAAATTCCATCCTGTAAGTTGATGTTAACAAGCAGCTCATCTTCCCAGTGTCACTCCCCATCTGCCGCTGAGCTCAGCCAAAAGCCTAACGCTCCAGAATGAGCCAAGTCCAATCTACGGGGCACAGTTGCTCCTCTCCCGTTCGAGATACACGCTGCTTGGCTTCCTTGCCTCATTTCCCCAGCCATCTGCTGCAAGTCTGACTCAGAGGGAAACTCACTCTTCTGGGTATATTAAGCTCTCGACGGCTGGCTGGTCACTTCGGATGTTTCCTGCATGGAATATAGCAGCTGTCTGGGCTTTCTCTAAACGTTATTTGGAGGAAGAGTTAAAATGAAGAGAGAAATTAAGTTGGATAAACACTTTGGTTGACCATGAAAGCATCTAAAAATACTAGGAAGATAAGAAAGAAACTCATCCACCATTTCACTCTGAAGAACTGACGACAACATCAACAGCTGCTCTGGCCACGGAGCAACGTGAAAATCTCTTTAATGAAACACAAACACACCAATGCGAGTCAAAGGCTCCCAAGCCACAGGCAGTGGGCAGACTGAAGTCTCCAGGTGGAAAATATGTGGAATTATTTGGCTATCAGCGAGGCAAAAATTTGGCTCCTCTCTCTCCAACGCTTATTTCAGACTGTAGCTAGATAAATGAAGGTTGTGAGCTCTACGGAGCTTGGAGCTTTGCAGAAATCAGCTGAGAACTTACCTCACCCCTTCCACGGCCTTCATGTGTATTTACTCTAATCAGCATAACCAAAGATATCCCATGTCCTTTACCAAACTGTACATTCAAAACCATGACCAAATCTGGGGATGCCACATCAGCTCTATCTGCCAGTATCCGTATGTGCTCAACTCTTCTACTCTCTCTTTTTCTAAACCAGCCATTATATAACTGAACCACTGTAAAATCCACATGTTCCTGTGAAGCAGAAATAATTTCCTGCACAATTACTGTTCAGTACTTCTCTGCTATCCTGTGCACCCCAAAACACTACTCGGTTAGGATTAAAGAGACAGTGCCTCCAGGAAATTGGACAACTGCTGAGGGGCAGCTTACGGATCACGACAGCTACAGCTTGAAGATCCCTATGGTGGAAAAACACTCCCCAATGCCCCGCTTAACGCTACAACATCTGGAAGTCGGTGGGATAGGCCTTTACATGAAAGCTCAACTTGATGAAAATATATGACTCCCCTAATTGCAGAGCACAGGCCTTGGAGGATTTACCTATTATGATAAATGGCAGAATGTCTCTGCTGGTGTTTTACTGAGCAGTAATATATCCCAGGGCACATCTTCCTGAAGGCAGGGAAAGCTCAGTTTGCAACAGATCAGCCTTCATCCAGCTCTGCAAAATGTTCCACCTTTGCTTAGAGAGTATTTCAAGTATGAAAATCAACACACATCTGTGCTGGTTTAATCTGAAATCCCACGCTTGACTTCCCCTACAACTGTATATCCTCCCCTTCCCACACCTCCACGTGTAAATAAACTATAGGTTTTGAGCCAACTTCTTTCTCAGCAAACTCACACTTCCTCACAATGTTCACCCTGGCTTAGGAAACACACACAAGTTCTTTGTACGCAACGAGATCTCAGAAAGGCACCTGTTAGTCTTGCTTTTAAGGAGGGGGGCTCCAGAAATCCGTCCAACAAAGTGCAGTTTTGACTATCTGCCAGAAAAAGGGAAGGCTACATCTACTTTGCATAAATTGAAACAGGATCATACAGCTGCTCTTACCTTAAATAAAAGTGCAGCCTAATGAAACCTCAAAATTCAGCCAAAGCAATACAGTGCCACGGCAAATAACCCAAGTAATTCCAATGTACACAAAGAGGACAGGACCCTAACGTCTATCAGAGAAAAGCATCTGCCAAGCATCTGGCCTGAATCAGGAGGGGGTTGGGAGTTACCTGCAGTCATTGGAGAATGCGCAAGGTAACTGAAAAGCTGCTTGCACTTTTTATTTCCCTGCAAGCATTTCTCCCTTTGTTGTAAACTGAAGGTAGCATGTCCTGTCCTTTCCTCTCAGACGTACAGCACTTCAATCTGCGGCCCCTCGTCAAGGCAGACAGCACGTAACACACCGATCGCTCTTTCCCCATCCGAATTCCAGCCTCAGCCCTCGTATCTACTGACCCCTGCCAGTGTCAGATGTGAGCGGGGAGTCACTCCCTCCACCCTGGCCTGTGGTGCTTCAACTCTGAGCTCTCCTGAGTTGCATCCAAGCTTGTCTCCAGAACAGGCTGTCTGGAAGAGCACCCTTCTTCAGAAAATCGTAAAAATTGACACTCTCTATCTGACATTGCATGCCTTTTGGGAACGGACCATAGCAAGAGGGGAAGAAAGAAAATAATTTTTAAAAAAATCAGCTTTCTCCTTCCAGTTCCACCAAAAAGTTCTTCTATAATGTCCTTTGGAGTCAAAACAGAGATGGCTCCATACTCGGTGTCAGTATTTATGTACAGCAATAACATATATTGCTAAAGATTAGAAGAAAAAAAATCTTTGCTAGGCAAAAAGAACACTGTTCCTCCGCACAAAAGGACTGCTTCAGCAAGGATCCAATGAAGTGTCCAACGTGAAGATGTTACTTAAGCTTTAATTCTCCCTAAGTTTTCAGACCAAAATTATGATCTATGGATCCTACATGCGTAGAGCTGCCTCTGAATTTCTCTAACCCTCTCAAGATAAAAGTTTATACATGCACATACATAAATCAATTCTGTATATACATAAATTATGTAAAGAGATATATATCAGTATACATAGGGTTTTTGTGTTGTACACTTGTGTGTGTATACACAGACATTTCTCAGCTGGATCAGGACAGAATCTGAAATCCTACATTTTGAACAAAACCAAAATCCATAACTCCATTCAGAACACAATCACAAGCCATTTTATTTGAATTAGTCTACACTCCAACTCTTAGAAAGAAACTTCCATAATTGAACTGATAGAGAAAATGCCAGAAGTTTTCATTTTGAAAACCACCAAGTAAAGCTACAAAAAGGAGAGTTTCAACTGCCCAAAACGGGCCGAGTCTCTGTCTACCATGTCTCTCCCTCTTTCCTTATTCTGTACACTTACAACTCTAAAACGCTTGTACAGTTGCTTTCCGCCTATAAATGAAGACAGAGACAACTCCTATTGTAGCACATGAAAAACTGCATTGGGAAAAATCACTGAAAAGTAGTAGTTCAATAAACTGGAAGAGATACGCCAGTTCTCAGTGTATGACATTAAAGCAGACAGGCTAGCAACGTGACCTCTAAGTAACATCTACCCAGAACGTACCATCGCATGGCCCCAAGCCAGGTGTAAAAATACTCAAATACACAGTGTCTTGGAAAGCGAGAGAAAGAAAAAAAATTGTTCTTAGAAACTCAGTGCAACATTTAGGAACAGCCCAAGTGTGAGCCTTGTAGTAACAAGAGTCTGGGGACAGTCAAGAAATGTAAAGACAAGTTTTTCCAAATAGTCTTGACAAAGGCAACAGAAAAACCCATGTTTGTGTCCGATGCGGGGCAGCAGTATTTCACCAATAGGAAATGACAGCAAGGAACAGCTATTTCTGGACCCTTACTTCCAGATCCAAGTTCAGCCCTTCCACGCTACCCATTCACGGAAGAACAAACAGGACTGCTTGATTACTTGCACCGAGTGTAATCTGCAGACATTAGGAAGGGGAATTACTGAGCAAGTGTTTCCATAGCAAGTTGCAAATGGTCCCCATAGCATTTCAGCGCAAGACATGCCCAGCTCTTCACCACTGCCAGAGGTGGTGAATTAAGAGGCACTGCATTAGCTGTTCCTTTGCGCCTGCTCCTGGCCACCAAGTTAATCATGCCAGTCATCACTCGAAAAATACTCGATTTCCAGCTACGAGGCGAAACTGGTTTCAAAGTAAGGGCTCTCCACAGACTTCCCTTTCAAAGCATTGAAAGGTTCTCTCTGCCATCAGTTTATAAGCCAGGATATTACAAAGCTTGTGAACACTTCAAAAGCTTCCACTGAAACGCAAGGACATCTGCTATTCACATTTAAGGATCAAAGGTGCTCAAGTAGCTTAAATATTGAGTTGACCAAAACCATGTACAGTTTACCATGGACAAAGGTATTTCAAAAGTCTGGTTAGGACATCAGATTACTAATATCGTCAAGGTAAAACTGTAACATACCAGAAGTAAAATCTACTTTCAGTGCCTAAGTTTGCTGCAGACTGTATCAAAAGCCTACCAAAAAGTAAAAATAAAACCTGCTGTCCTTAGGTAATGTGGCAAAATGGATTTAAAGCAAAGTTTAAAAATTTAAAGCCTTGCACTCAGGAGTTTAGTCCAACTACAGCTAAATAAATGGCTCAGGACAAAGAGCTCCTCCCCACATAGCATACCTCAAGGCAGCATGAAGATTTTCGTTTTCTGCCATGGATTCTGATGAAGCCTGTCCCATTAAGCCTACTATGGCATCTGCAAACAGAAAATCTCCAGCCCAAAGCTAAATTCTGAAACTCAAGTTTCCATTGTTTGTGCAGAAGCAGTGCATCATTACCCCAGTGGCTTTTTTATGGTTACTTACATTGGAAGCAGGCCTCTGCTTTAATGCATCACATATGAATTAAATGATCTGCTGTTAAAATGATGACAGAAGCATGAATCTCCCCACTAAAGCTTAGAGAGTGAAAGTCAAGCTAAACAAGGCCTAGCAGTTCAGGCCAAGGTGTACTGAGGACACTCATTCTCAACAGACTCCCGTTTTCCTTGGCACAGCTCTCACGCACCATAAGGCCACGGCCAGAGTCAAGCGCTTGGCCTCCACTTCACAGCTATGATTTAAAGTATTAGGAAGGCCTGTGATTAAATATTTGTCCAGGTCACCATAACTTGGGTGTAATTACCGCAAACATTTTAAAAGAGTACGAAATGCTCAAAACTGTCTCCAGATGCCTTCTCCCCCTCTTGCTTTTCCGTCAGCTTCTTCTGTAAATCAACAACATGGAAAGAAAAATCACCTATGTCTAGGGCAAGCTCCTGCAATACTAACACAATTTCGGTTCCTCTCTGCAATCACAGATCCTTCTTTCCTTCACCTGGCTCAAACCTGTGCAAAAACATGAACTGTTTAACAGAGTCTGCATTGTCCTTTGTAGCAAAAGCAACAGTCTGCCTTGGGAAGTCTCATAAAGGAGTTTTAGCTGCTGCCAATCTCTCTAGTCACTCATGACCATACAATATGCCTCCTGTCCTCCAGAGTTTATTACTCTGCTCGACTCACTGATTTCCACAGTCCAGATCTTAAGCAACTGCAATTCATCAGCAGCATGAAGCAACCTTTGGCAGGTGGTGGGGCAGAAGCATCTTCACCCAGGGAAGTCAAGGCCAGCAGATCCTGCCTGTCAGAGACTAAGACAGGAGCACTGCCGGGACAGTCATCAGGCTGGCACCTTCTCCTTGCGAAAAACAGCTCTCGCAAGAGGAAGTCCAAGTAATTAATGCTGGGAGAAACCCGCCCATATGTTTACAAGAGGGTTTTTTCAGTTTGTTTTGGGTAAGAGATTTTTTTTAAAGTGTACTGCAGGAGGAAAATACTAAAGAAGGATACTAAAAGATAACTGATGTCTAAGAATGAAGAATCCTACCGTCAGTGTGAAATACAGGTCCACTCACGGTGGCCTAGCTAGCTTTTAAGAGACACGTAACAAAAAAGGTCATCTTGTATTTTTATAATCCTGTTGTAATCTTCCACGAAGAAAGCAGGCAAATCTTACAGATGTCCGAGTAACACATATGAAAGTACAAAAATTCAGGAATACTAAAAGAAAAACTAAGGCTTAAAAGCAAGCCTGAACTCCTACTGAATGTTTTATATCTTGAACTGAAAGCTATACTGCCATCAAGCAAAGTTCACGGAGCTTCCTGGCAATTCCACACTTAGCATTAACTGTTTCACTGCGCTGCATACGCAGCAGGAGAATAGATGTTTATACAACACCTCACAAAATCAACTTTTTGTTCCTGACTGGGGCTACTGGGTATATAAATACAGAAAGGCAAGCCTTGGGTCTGCAGCGTACACTCGTGCCAAGATACAGACGTACCTGTCTGGTAAGGCTCCCTCCAAGGTTCATGGTACCAGAGCCAGTTTTATTAGTCTGCAGCCACAGCATCACTGTGGAGGTCAGCTTGTAATGAGCAGCACGACCACTGGACTTCTCCTAGAAGTGGAAGGATGACAAAAATGATAGAGACAAAAGGTTAAAATCCCTCCAAAACCTAAATAGTGGCTGGCCCCAAAGACCCCACCAGCAACAGGCCAGATACCTGTAACTCCACTCACATAGCACAGTCTGTTTCTTAAAAGCAATTTTAAGTGGGCATATTTCTTTAATTTTCCAAAGCAAATCTAGTTAGAGCAATTTAACCTCCTATTACCATGTTTTTATTACCTAATTAGTGATATTTATCTGTAGACCTTTATGTTAAGAAAAATAATCTCAAGATCACATGCACAGAAAGCAACATACTTTCAATTCTTCTGGGATTCTTTTTGATTACAGCCCTGACTTATCACTATCCAAATTGCTTCGGGGAATTTTCAAAAATTAACAGAGGAAAGAAGTTTACAGCCCCTAACACAATATTGCATTGTTCAGGGGAACACCTGTGCTCGTTAATTGTCTGGAATTAACTGGGGTTTGTTTTCACTTAGGAATATCAGCTGCCCCAGAGGCTGTACCTGAACCTCCACCACGTGGATGGAATCCCAGCATCCCTTAATCTTCTTTGATCCATCTCCAGCTTTCTTAATGAGGATCACCCCAGCAAAACCATGATCCAGATCCCAGAGGTAGACAGAGGAGACTCCACCTTCAAAATACCTGCAGGACGCAATCCAATAGGCATGTTAAGAGTAAGCAGAATCCAAGCCAGTCAGGTATCAATAAGAATCTTAAGCAAGCAGAATCTCTATGTCCTAGTAAATATTTTGGTTTTTTCTTCAGAGACAGCACACTCTCACCAGTTCTATACCCAGGAAGACAGCAGTTTAAATTGCTTTATAACACTGAGACTTTAATTATAAAAAACTGTACATTTCTCTAAAGGAGAATAAACGCCTAGTGAGAAAGTGAGCTAGTTACAGATTTCTGCAGTACTTGAGCAAACAATTCCTCTGATTCCAATTAAATATAACAGCTGGTAAAAGCACAAGCTACAAAGTAGGCTGAGAGTAAGGCTTTATTTTACAGTTTGGGGGTTTTTTTTCCTTTTCTCTCTCTATTGGGGAAGTCTGGAAGTTCTTTAAAACAAAGTCCGCTAATTAAGACAAAAGGGAGCAAGCAAGTAGCTTTCTGCCACTGTCTCAGAAGTTTGTGTGAAAACAGAGTTGAACTGAAACCAAAGTTCGTAGAAATGAAGAGATGCTGTTCAGGTTTACGTATTATTCCAGCTTCAGATACGGCACACAACAGAACGTAAGCTAGGCTACCTACTTCTTGGGTTTCTGGTAGCAAAAGTACACTCTTGGAAAGCTAACAAAGCAATGACGTCTGCAGAAACCCACTCCTCCTTTATAACACTCATGCTAGGCTCCTTACGTGCCAGATGGAAGATGAACTTCAAAATAATGGTAAACAATCCAACACTGTAGGAAGAACGATACGCAAGCAGCAGTTTTGGCTTCTAGAAAACCGAAATCGCAGCATTTTACAACTGTTTCCATTCTCAAGTTACCAAACAGCCACGAGGATTATCACGCAGAAGGCAATACCCTTTCATGGCGCACAACTCTCAGATCTCAGCGATGAACTCACACTGCACTGAGTCAGCATCTCCTGCGAAGAGCTAAGGGAAGGAAGAGAGGCAACTGCTGCTGAGCCAGAAGATCAGTGACATTTTAGCAGTCAGACATTTCTGCTCTGCTTTGAGCACTGGCTGCCGTTCTGCAAGCACATACAGAAAGCAGACAAAACACCTGAGAATTCGTTGTCAGGAGGAGAGCAAAAGCCCATCATCCAAAGACACGAGGAGCTGCTATGACTGACAGTTCCCAGCAGTTTAAGCTGAAAGTCATGCAGATTAAGCTGTTTTATGCTCCTGCCTCTTACTGTCACAAGCGAGACGATCACACAGATCTGCAAGTGACTGCATGTTTCTCCCCTTCTGTAAGAAAGGAAAGTACCACTCACTGCCAACACGAAAACCTTGTTGAACCCTCCCACCTTCATGCTCCCCTCCTTTCTAAACACCAGCCTGACAGTTGTTAATGGCACTTCAGATCTGATGTACTGTGCATTTTGGACTTTACATATTAGTTTGAAGTACTGTAGATTCAAGAACGCTACTCCATCCTTTCTACAAGTCAGGAGAACAGATATTGGGAAATCAACGCAAATAACATAGGTAACTTTCAACATATTCTCTGCACTTACAGATCAGTCCAATATGTCGTTTCAAGAAGGCAGAGTTACCAGAAGAGCTCCAATTCTTTCTAATTGCATGCATCCAAGTCTGTATCAAAAACAATGCTGACCCCAGGAGGGGTATACAACTTCATATTAATTCACCACATCATTTTACTTTTAATGGATGACTACTGCTACTCATCATCAAGCTTAGACTGAGTATTTAAGTAACAAACGTAGCACCGTCTTATGACATTTGTCAAGCCACTGACAATATACTGCCAAAAAAGAAAAGCTCCTTGCTCCACAGGCATGCTAAAGCCAGACTTCCAGCAGGCAATTTAAGCCTAACAAACCAACAAACACCCTTTTTATATCCCCTGGGGAGTTCACAAATGGATTTTGGTTAATGCAGTTAATGAGAATTTCAGTCCTGCAGCGAAACTTAGTTCCAATCTAAGCGACCCTTCCTTTGACAAAAGGGCAGCATGAATCAAAGGCCAGAGAGCAGAACTATTGTCCATTTCCAGACCAAGTTTGCTTAAAAAAATATTCATATATGGAATAAGCGAATTCACTCAAAATAAACTGGCAGCCACTGAGCATATTACAGCGCGTACAGACAGTTTCCCCGTTACCCACTTTATGAGCTTGCTATGAGCATGAAACATTAATTAAGAGAGGGACCGAAACAAGGTTTTTGGAAATTTATTCTTACCTACTGTACTTTGATCCTAATGACATGAAACAGGAAAAAAATAATTTTTATGTGGTTCACCTTTATGAGATTTTACATAAAGGCTTTTGTGGGTATTTTAAGAATGTGCTAAAATGTTGTCTGAAACCACATAAAACCATCTGAAGAACCTCCCGCCAGAACTAACAGTGCACACATGGAAATGCTTTAACTTGCCTTTGTATATTTAATGAATCAAATATAGTATTAATATTGTTTTAAATACCAACATGCTATTTCAATAAAGTTGCTTTGCCATAGCCAGATCCAGTATCTTGAGACTCAAACAACAATGCCAGCGATTGAACCATTATGAATCCAAGGCACGCCGGGATATATATTAGCCAAAGCCTCCTCTGTGCTTCAGCAATATATGACGACTTCAAAAACTCACTCCTCCTTCATGGGGAGAAAATATATATCATTGATCACTACATTAGATTTCCTCACGCAGCAACTAAAAAGCGCTGAAGTGGGATTTCTGAAGACTATCTAAACCCAGGAAAGCCGTGTTTGGAGAGGGGAACGTTCCTTGAAACCTATTTTCTTTATGAAAAATAAAGAAGTGCTACAGGTTAATTGGCTGCTACATAATAGAAAACCGGATGACAGACAGATTGCTGGGAATTTATATCTACATTCATGAACTTGGATTTGCTGCAAGAAGGCTGGAATACCTCCAAGAAACCCCTTCACCACAGATTAAAAAGCAGCACGTACTAAAACGCAAAGCAAGGAGAGGTAACCAGCTTGGAAAGGGTTCCCGGAAGGCATAAGATGGTATTTCTCTGTTCAAGAAATAGACGGGCAAACCAGAGCACAGGCCCATCAAAGATACATGCAGTAGTTGCTGCAAAACACTTTGAAAGCCCTACATAGCTCCTGGTTGAACATAACCTTGTGTGCTCGCCCGTTCTGGATACCCCTGCTCATGGTACATCATCCTCCCGCACAACAGCAGTCACAAAAGACAATCTAATCTGTCTTCTCTAGCAGCTCGAGTCCTCTCTCAAAGCATCCAAGGCCACGCACAAATCCGTCAGCAGATGCTTTTGAGATGCACAAGAGCTCTGACGTAGGAGGAAAACTCCAATTCATATTGGGGTACCTGAGAAGTGCTCCCAAAGGATAAACCACTTTTAAAGGACAGCAATTCAAAACGAAGCAATCGCTCCTCTTCTGTGTGAGGACACGGAGCTCACCCGGATGTACTCTGGGTTTACCTACAGACAAGAGTTTGTTATAAAATGATGAAAAAAGCATAGTCCTATGGTTGTCATGTCCCTTAATTAACAACCAAAACCCTGCAAAACGATATCCCTGTCTTCTCTGTGGATAGTCAGTGTTCCTCCAGCTCTGGTAAAATCACTTTTTATGCAGTTGCCCAGGAAGGTGACTAAAAGGCCTATGATCCAATATCATCATACATTCTCTTTACAAAATTCAGAATCGCATTTCACTCAAAATTCTAGTTTTAAAGTCATGATCAAACACTTAAGTTTTATTTCCGTTACTCATCAACCACAAGAACTCCTGGAAAAAGCTGTTTTACACAAAAAATGTCACACTTAAGACTGACCTACTTTACAAATGCAAGAATAAAAGAAAATATTTAAGCTAAGAGTGATCCAAAGCTTTATGAAGTGTTTGAAGTTTAAGCGGGTGGAGACACAGAATGGAAACTTGCTTAAGGAGCTGGAGTTGTATCCATGAAATAGAGAGACTGTGGCCAGAACAAAGCCATAACTTCAAGAGGGATGTGATAGGGTAGGAAATCCCCCAGCTTCCAACACAGACCTCAAGAAAGGAGGACAGATTAATCACTTTGTGTTACCACCAAAGGACAGAGCGGAAAAGGCACCGTAACTTTCCCCATAGCATTCTACTTCTCACAAGCCTTGCAAATGAATGCTGGACCCTATACTGAGAAAACGAGTTTCCACCACACAGCAATAAAAACAAGCTCTGACTTTCAATTAGACTTCAGAACCAAATCACTCATCCATAAAAAACACTTGTCTATTTTCCAGTGAGTAACTGAGAGCCAGAGGCACTGGGTGGGTTTTTGTATCTGGCTGATGGCTCTTGCAGCACTAAGCCACCAAACCCTGATGCCAAAGTACCAATACCTGGAACCTCAGACCTGCTATGCAAAACTTCAAAGGAGCTGCACAGTGTTTCAAACTGGCTCATTTAAGCAGCAAAATATATTTTCTCCCCCCCCCCCCCCC